>Ga0247678_1000191_pt1 | contig 14213 bp, 16 predicted proteins | sample CNK19_metaG_FD_182801 | JGI IMG/M metagenome (GOLD analysis project Ga0247678, IMG submission 182801) | Soil microbial communities from Purdue University Martell Research Forest, Indiana, United States - CNK19 | ecosystem: Environmental > Terrestrial > Soil > Temperate forest > Bulk soil... | reverse complement strand
GTCTGGCGGATCCAGCTCTCGTCGAGCGCGCCGCGGTGCTGCGCCAGGTGCTCGTGCAGCGTGCGGCCGCGCTCGTAGCGCATCACCAGGTACACGGTGTCGTTGGCGCGGAAGAAATTCAGCACCCGCACCACGTTGGGGTGCGAAAAGCGGGTGAGCGCGCGGCCTTCCTCGAAGAAGCAGCGCATGCCGTGCAGGAACTTGCCGCGGTCGTCCTCGGCGATGCGGTATTCCTTGATCGCCACCGGTACGTCGTTCTCGTCGTGCGCGAGGTAGACGCGCGAGAACCCTCCGGTCGCGAGCAGGCGCTGGATCCAGTAGTTCTCGAGCCGTGTCGCGGGCGGCAGGGGATGGGCGGGCGCCGGCATCGTCCGCTATGATAGCCTCCGGCAACTGCGGCCGGACCCGCGCCCGCAGGCGCTCTGCGTACTTTGTCACACGCCATTCAAAGCATGACCGGCTACGCCGCCGCGTCGGCGGATTCTCCGCGCGGCAGGCTCACGCTCGAGCTGCGCTCGGTCAACGCGCGCTTCCTGGATGTGCAATTTCGCATTGCCGAGGAGCTGCGCGCGCTCGAGCCGGCGCTGCGCGATCAGATCGGCGCGCGCGTCTCCCGCGGCAAGGTCGACTGCCGGTTTTTTCTCGGCGAGACCGGTATCAGCGAAACGCCGCAGCGGCTCAACCCTCAGGCGTTGCAGCGGCTCAACGAATTAGGCGCGCAGGTGCGCAAGGCGTTCCCGGAAGCCGGTCAACTGCGGGTCGCCGATATCCTGCGCTGGCCCGGCGTGATCGCCGAGGAGCCGGCGGACGAGGAAACGCTGCGCAAGCTCTCGGGCGAGCTCTGCGCGAGGGCGCTGGAAGAGCTGGTCGCGGCGCGCGGCCGCGAAGGCGCGAAGCTCGGGGAAACGATCCGCACGCGGGTGGCCGCGATGCGCGCGCGAGTCGACGAGATCGCGCCGCTCGTGCCGCAGTCGATCGCCGCCTACCAGGCGAAGATCGCCGAGCGGCTGAAGGAAGCGCTCGGCTCCGCCGACGACGACCGCGTGCGCGCCGAGCTCGCGCTGTTCAGCGCCAAGGCCGACGTGCACGAGGAGCTCGACCGCCTGCGCGCGCACCTCGGCGAGGTCGAGCGCAGCCTGCGGCAGGGCGGCCCGGTGGGCAAGCGTCTCGACTTCCTCGCGCAGGAGCTGAACCGCGAGGCGAACACGCTCGCCGCCAAGTCTTCGAGCCCGCAGCTCTCCGACGGCGCGCTCGAGCTGAAGCTCCTGGTCGAGCAGATCCGCGAGCAAGTGCAGAACATCGAATGAACCGTAAGGAAGTGACCCGCAAAGGCAGCCTCTTCGTGGTCACCGCGCCCTCCGGCGCGGGCAAGACCTCGCTGATCAAGGCGCTCCTCGAGGCCACTCCGGGTCTGAAGCTCTCGACCTCCTACACCACCCGAGCGCCCCGGCCCGGCGAGCAGAACGGGCGCGAGTACCACTTCGTCGACGAGGCCACGTTCCTCGCGATGCGCGACCGCGGCGAGTTCCTGGAGAACGCGCTGGTGCACGGCAACCGCTACGGCACGTCGAAAAAGGTCATCGCCGAAACCCTCGAGCGCGGGCAGGACCTGGTCCTGGAGATCGACTGGCAGGGCGCGGCCCAGGTGCGCGCGCTCTACCCCGACTGCGTCGGCCTCTTCATCCTGCCGCCCTCGGTGGCGGAGCTCGAGCGGCGCCTGCGCGCCCGCGGCCAGGATTCCGACGCCGTCATCGCAGGTCGGCTCGCCAACGCCCAGGCCGAGATGGCGCACGCCGGCGAGTTCGAATACCGTATAATTAACAAAGACTTCGATACCGCCAAGGCGGAGCTGGCCCGCATCGTGCGCAGCCGCCGCCGCAACCGCTGAATTTCCGGAAAGGTTCCATGGCTCGCATCACCGTCGACGATTGCCTGAAGCGCATCAACAACCGGTTCCATCTCACGCTCGCCGCGACCTACCGCGCCCGCCAGCTTAGCGCCGGCGCCTCGCCCATGGTCGAGCCCAACCGCGACAAGGCGACGGTCATCGCGCTGCGCGAGATCGCGGCAGGCAAGGTCGGCACCGAAGTGCTGAAGAAAAACCCGACGCCCCCCGCCTCCACGCTGTGACGAAAAATGGGGTCAGATCAGCATTTCCTTGCCCTAGGGGAGGAAATGTTGGTATGACCCCATCATGGCGACTGCGGTAGTCCCGACTCTCGAGCAGGGCCGCTTCGGCTATCTCAAGCCGAAGGACGTGGCGCGGCTTGCCGAGGCGTACCGCTTCTCGGAAGCCGCCCACGCCGGCCAGACCCGCCAGTCGGGCGACCCGTACATCTCGCATCCGCTCGCCGTCGCCGAGATCCTGGCCGACTGGCACCTCGACGGCCAGACGCTGATGGCGGCGCTGCTGCACGACGTGACCGAGGACACCTCGGTCACCAAGGACGAGATCTCCGACACCTTCGGCAAGCCCGTGGCCGAGCTCGTCGACGGCGTCTCCAAGCTCGACAAGATCGAGTTCCAGTCGGCCGAGGTGGCCCAGGCCGAGAACTTCCGCAAGATGCTGCTCGCGATGGCGCGCGACGTGCGCATCATCCTGATCAAGCTCGCCGACCGGCTGCACAACATGCGCACGCTCGGCGCCGTCCCTCCGGCGAAACGGCGCAGGGTCGCGCGGGAGACCATGGAGATCTACGCGCCGATCGCGCTGCGCCTGGGTCTCAACACGCTCTACCACGAGCTGCAGGAGCTCGCGTTCTCGCACCTCCACCCGCTGCGCTACCAGGTGCTCGCCAAGGCCACCAAGGCGGCGCGCGGCAACCGCCGCGAGATGATCGGCCGCACGCTCGAGGCGGTGAAGAAGAAGCTCGCCGACTCGAGCATCGACGCCGTGGTGCAGGGACGTGAAAAGCACGTCTACTCGACCTATCGCAAGATGATCGACAAGCACCTGTCGTTCTCCGAGGTGCACGACATCTTCGGCGTGCGCGTGATCGTGAAGGACGTGCCGTCGTGCTACCTCGCGCTCGGCGCGCTGCACGCGCTCTACAAGCCGATCCCGGGCAAGTTCAAGGACTACATCGCGATCCCGAAGGCGAACGGCTACCAGTCGATCCACACCGACCTCATCGGCCCCTACGGCGTCCCGGTCGAGGTCCAGGTCCGCACCGAGCAGATGCACCGTCTCGCCGAATCGGGCGTCGCCTCGCACTGGATGTACAAGGACGATTCCGACCGGCTCTCGGAGCTGCAGAAGCAGACCCACCAGTGGCTGCAGTCGCTGCTCGAGATCCAGCACCAGTCGGGCGACCCGCAGGAGTTCCTCGAGCACGTGAAGGTCGACCTCTTCCCCGACGAGGTCTACGTGTTCACGCCGAAAGGCAAGATCCTGTCGCTGCCCAGGGGTGCGACCGCGGTCGATTTCGCCTATGCCGTGCACACGGACATCGGCAACCGCTGCGTGGCGGCGAAGGTGAACGGCGAGCTCGTCCCGCTGCGCACGGAGCTGCGCAACGGCGATCGGGTCGAGATCATCACCGCGAGCCACGCCAAGCCCAACCCGGGCTGGCTCCAGTACGTGCGCACCGGCAAGGCCCGCTCGAACATCCGCCACTTCCTGAAGACGATGCAGTACGAGGAGTCGGCGAGCCTGGGCGAGCGGCTGCTCGAGCAGGCGCTGAAAACGCTCAGGAGCTCTGTCGCGGAGATCGACGACTCGGGCTGGGACCGCGCGCTGCGCGACTCGGGCACCCGCTCCCGCGACGAGCTTCTCGCCGACATCGGCCTTGGGAAGCGTCTGCCGGCCGTGGTTGCGCGCCGGCTTCTGAAGAGAAGCGATTCCAAGGAGGACCTGAAGAGCGCCGGCAGCGTCACCATCCGCGGCACCGAGGGAATGGCGGTGCAGCTCGCCTCGTGCTGCCGCCCGATCCCGGGCGACGCGATCGTCGGCTCGATGAAGAAGGGACAGGGGCTGGTGGTGCACGTATCGGAGTGCCCTGTGATCGAACGCTCGCGCAAGAAGGAGCCCGAGCAGTGGATCGACGTCGAATGGGATCCGCGCACCAGCCGCCTTTTTCAGGCGGCGGTCAACGTCACGGTGGAGAATCAGCGCGGAGTTCTAGCCAAGGTGGCTTCCGAGATCGCATCCGCCGCGTCCAACATCGACGCCATCAGCATGGACGAGGACCGGGCACTTTTTACAACGATGCACCTGGTGGTCGAAGTGGCGAACCGCCAACACCTCGCGCGGGTGCTGCGCGCGCTGCGGCGCGTGCCGGACGTGAAGAAGATTTCCCGGACGCGGGAATAGCGCTTCCGTTGTCTTTTCGTCCAGCCCGCTCTAGGAGCGCCCGTTTTAGTGTAGCCTTTGGCTACAAATCAAAAGCGTACCTGGGAGCCGGCATGGGCAGTGCACGGGCGTGCGTCAGCATCATCGATGACGACGCGCTGGTCTTGAGGTCGCTCGACCGCCTGCTGCAGGCGCGCGGGTTCGAGGTGCACACCTATTCGTCGCCGCAGGCCTTCCTCGAGCAGCGCGATGCCGACACCCCCGGGTGCATCGTCATGGACCTTTCCATGCCGGGCCTGAGCGGCCTCGAGCTGCAGCAGGCGCTGGCGCGCGCCGCCGACCGCCGGCCGGTCGTGTTCATCAGCGGCCGCAGCAGCATCGAAGCGACCGTGCGGGCGATGAAGGCTGGCGCGGTGGATTTTCTGACGAAGCCGTTCGACGAAGCCGATCTCGTTGCGGCAGTGCGCGCGGCGCTCGACAAGGACCGCGCCTCGCGCGAGGGCCTGGCCGAGCTCGCCTCGATCAACCTGCGGCTCGCCACGCTGACGCCGCGAGAGCGCGAAGTGCTGAGCCGCGTGGTGGCGGGCAAGCTCAACAAGCAGATCGCGGCCGAGCTCGGCACCGCGGAAAAAACCGTGAAGGTACACCGCGCCCGCATGATGCGGAAAATGCAGTTCGACTCGCTCGCCGAGCTGGTGCGCGCATGGACAGTCTCCCAGCCTCTTCCGCCAGCGCCTCCGCAGGCCTGACGCCCTGGGGCACGCGCTCCGGCCCGGTCGCGGGCTGGGCTGCGCCGGCGCTCGCTGTCGCCGTCGGCTATTACCTGGCGGCGCGCGTCGGTTTCGCCTTCACGCTCCAGCCGTATCCGATCTCGACCCTGTGGCCGCCGAATGCCCTGCTCCTCGCCGCGCTTCTGCTCGCGCCGACGCGCGCATGGTGGTGGGTGCTCGCCGCGGCGCTGCCGGCTCACCTGCTGGTCGAGCTGCAGAGCGGCGTGCCGGTCGCGATGGTGCTCGGCTGGTATGCCACGAACTGCAGCGAGGCGCTGCTCGGCGCGGGACTCGTGCGCGCCTTCGTGGCCTGGCCGCTGCGCCTCGATTCCTTGCGCAGCGCCGGGATCTTCCTCTTCAGCGGAGCGTTCGTGGCGCCGATCGTTTCTTCGTTCCTCGATGCCGCCCTCGTGAGCCTCGTCGGCTGGGGCGAGCGCGGGTATTGGGACCTCGTGGGGACGCGCATCTTCTCCAACACCCTTGCCGCGCTCACCGTCGCGCCGCTCATCCTCACCTGGGCTGCGATCGACGTCTCGCGTCTGCGTGCAGCGCGGCTCGTACGTTACGCGGAAGCCGCGGCCCTCTTCATGGGCCTGCTCGCCACGTGCATGCTGGTGTTCGATCTTCCGCAGCTGGATACCCACACCGCGCCCGCGCTCTTCTACGCGCCTCTCCCCTTCCTCGTCTGGGCGGCGCTGCGCTTCGGACCCGCGGGGACCACCAGTGCGATCGCGGTCATGGTCGTGGCCACCATCTTCGGCACGGTCAACGGCCTGGGGCCCTTTGCCGGCAGCACGCCGCAGGAGACGGCGCTCGAGATGCAGCTGTTCCTCAGCGCGGTGGCGGTGCCCATGCTGCTCCTCGCGGTGGTGCTCGACGAGCGCGCCCGGGTCGAGCTCGACGCGCGCGAGCAGCGCCTCCAGCTCACGCACCTCTCGCGGGTCGCGATGCTCGGCGAGCTCTCCGGGGGCATCGCCCACGAGCTGAACCAGCCGCTCACCGCGATCCTCAGCAACGCCCAGGCGGCCCAGCACCTCGTCGGCAACAAATCGGCCGACCCCGAGATCCTGGTGGAGATCCTGCGCGACATCATCGCCGCCGACCAGCGGGCGGGCGAGGTCATCCGGCGCCTGCGCACCCTCTTCAAGCGCGGCGAAACGCAGTTCCAGCCCCTCGACGCCAACGAGCTGGTCCACGAGGTCCTCAGCATCGTCCACGGCGACCTCGTCACGCGTTCGGTCGAGGTCGTGCCGGAGCTCGCCGCGGCGCTGCCCAAGGTCCAGGGCGACCGGGTCGAGCTCGAGCAGGTGATGCTCAATCTGGTGATGAACGCCTGCGACGCCATGGCGGGCCTGCCGCCCGAGCAGCGCCGGATTCGGGTGCGCACCCGCGCGGTCGACGTCGAGGGCGGCGCGGTGCAGGTCAGCTTCGGCGACTGCGGCCCGGGGTTCACGCCGGAGCAGTACGCCAAGCTCTTCGAGCCCTTCTATACGACCAAGCCGCGCGGGCTCGGCCTGGGGCTTTCGATCTCGCGCGCGATCATCCGCGCGCACCACGGCCGCCTGTGGGGATCCTCCACCCCCGGCGCCGGGGCGGCGTTCCACTTCGTCCTGCCCGCGCTGCGCGCAAAGAGAGGGTAAACATTGGACCTTGGTCCAATGGGACCTTGGTCCAATTACCCACGGCGCCCCGACCTGATCCAATGGCCAGATCGTGCCGTACGTCGCGATCGTCGATGACGAGGAGCCAGTCCGCAAAGCGCTGAAGCGGCTGCTGCGCGCCTCGGGCCTCGAGGCGGAGGCCTTCGCGAGCGGCCGGGAGTTCCTCGACGCGAGCCTGCTGCGCGAGCCCGATTGCGCGGTGCTCGACCTGCACATGCCGCGCATGACCGGGCTCCAGGTGCTGCGCGCGCTCCAGGCGGCGCACCGCATCCTGCCAATCGTGGTGATCACGGCGCACGACGCGCCCGAGACCCGCGAGCAGTGCCTCGCGGCGGGCGCCACCGCCTACCTGCGCAAGCCGCTCGAAGAGCACGAGCTCCTCGACACCATCACCGCGGCGCTCGGCGCAAGGACACGCTGATCCAAACATTCACGACAGGAACCGTTCGATGATCTGGAAATCCCTCTTCCTCGCCGTTCTCCTCGTTGCCTTGTCCGCCGCGGCGCAGGCGCAGGGCCGCTCGGAGTTCTATGCCGCCCCGGTGTTCACCGACAGCAAGAACTACACGTTCGAGGGCGGCACGAACGTGAGGACCGACACCGGCTGGGGCTTCACCGTCGGGTTCGCCCACGTCTTCAATCCGAAGCTGACCGGCGCGATCGAGCTCGAATGGACCACCAACGATTACACCGCGACCATCCAGCCGGGAATCGGCAACGGCAATGCCTCCGCGCGCCTGAACAGCAGCATCGACACCGGCACGGTGCGATTTCTCGGCACGTACCATTTCTCGGAAGGGCCCTTCAAACCCTTCGTGACCGGCGGCGCCGGCTGGAGCTACGTCGACACCAACATTCCCTCGGGCCTGCCGCAGAACGTGTGCTGGTTCTATCCCTGGGTCGGCCAGGTCTGCACCGGAGTCACGCCCACCTATTCCACGACACGGTTCAGCTACAACGCCGGCGCCGGCCTGCGCTATGACTGGGGCCGCAACTACTTCGTGCGCGGGCTCGTGAACGAGCAGTGGATCGACTTCGGCGGCTCGTACGGCACCGCCGCCCTGACGCAGTACCGCCTCGACTTCGGATTCCGCTTCTGATCGTCCGGCGGGTCGCGGCCGTAGCGCCAGGCCTTTTGGTGCTACCGTTGCGGACGACGACCCGATGAAGCTCCTGACCGCCACGTTCTTCGCGACCGCCTGCGCGCTCGCGGTGTCTCCCGCCGTTGCCCAGAACTGGGTCACGCTGCTCAAGAACACGCCCGCCGAGTCCTTCGACGACGAGGACCTGCGTCTGTTCCTCGACACGGCGCGCAAGGTGCTGGACGGCGGCGCACCGGAGAACCAGCCCGTGACCTGGGAGAACCCCAAGAGCCACAACCGCGGTGAGATCACCCTGCTGCGCGATTTCGAGTCGAAGGGGCGCTCGTGCAAGGAGGTGCGCGTGCGCAACGAGTCCCGCGGGCGCAAGTCCGACAACCGAAGGATCCTGTGCAGGGTGGACGAGCGCTGGCGCCTCGTCAGCGAGTCACAGCTGAAAGGGAAGTGATGGCGAAAAAGTCGGTCTTTCTCATCTTCACCATCGTGTTGGCTGCCTTCGCGGCTACCGGGGAAGCGCAAACCCTCGACAAGATCCGCAAGCAGGGCGTGATCACGCTGGGCTACATCGACGGCGCGGCGCCGTTCTCCTATGCCGACGCCAACGGCGACCCGCAGGGCTACTCGGTCGAGCTGTGTCGCGCGATCGCCGAGGGGATCGCGGGCCAGCTCGAGCGCCCGCAGCTCAAGACGCGCTGGGTGAAGCTCAGCATCCAGAACCGCATCGACGCGGTGCGCCGCAAGCAGGTCGACGTCGAGTGCAGCACCACCACGTGGACGCTCGGACGCCAGAAGCTGGTCGACTTCAGCCTGGTCACCTTCCTCGACGGCGCGAGCGTGCTCATGAAGCTGGACAACGAGGCGCGCCGCCTCGCGGACTTCAAGGGAAAGCGCATCGCGGTGATCGGCGGCACGACCACCGAAACCGCCCTGAGGCAGGCGCTCACCAAGGGACTCGTCTCCGCGGAGATCGTGGGGATCAAGACCCGCGACGAGGGCCTCGAGCTGCTCCGCCAGGGCCAGGTCGACGGCCTGGCCTCGGACCGCACCACGCTGATCGGCGTCGTCGTCAAGAGAGCCGGCGGCGGCGACGCCTACAAGCTCCTCGACGAGGATTTCTCGATCGAGCAGTACGCCCTCATGCTGCCGCGCGGCGATGCCGACTTCCGGCTCGCGGTGAACCGCGTGCTCGCGCGGCTCTACCGCAGCGGCGACATCCGGCGCGTCTACGACCGCTGGCTGGGACCGCTCGGCGCGCCGAGCCCGCTGCTTTCCGCCACGTACTTCATCCAGGGCCTCGCGGAATAGCCGTGGCCCTGTTGCGGCTGCGCTGGCTCGCTGCCCCGGTCGCGCTCGTCGCGGCCGCGGCCTCGGCCCAGGTCGACAAGCTCGACCTGCGGCTTCCCAAGTTCACGGACGGCGTCGTGGCCTCGATCCGGCAGGTGAATACGGGCTCCGAGGCCGCGCTCGCCCCGCGCACGGGACCGCCCCAGATCGGCACGCAGTCGGCGCTCGACCAGCCGCGGCTCGTCGGCGCGGTAGTGTTCATGCCGACTGGTCCTGCGAGCTCCGATCAATGGCAGTTCGGCGCCGCGGGCACCTCGGAGATGCAGCCCTGGCTCGCGGAAGGCGGCGTGGAAGTGATCGTCACCATGGACGACGGCGAGCGGCGCACCTTCCGCCCGCGCGATCCGGGACGCTTCTACGCCGGGCAGCGCGTCACGGTGCGCGCAGGCGAGCTCGTGCCGCTGGGGAGCGGCAAGGCCGGGAATTGAATCCGGATGCGGGCTCGGGCGCGCCGGCGTCCGGCTCGACGAGCTGAAGCCTCGCGCGGAAGAAAAACAAGCGAAAGACAAAGACCGCGCGGCGGGAAGCTCCGATGCGAGCCTGCACGCCAAGACGTTCGGCGTGGACCGCAGCCGGATCTTCGTCGGCTCGTTCAACTTCGACCCGCGCTCGGCGCGTCTCAATACCGAGATGGGCATCGTGGTCGAGAGTCCGGCGCTCGCGAACCGGCTGTCCGAAGCTTTCAATCGTGACATGGCGAGCGTCGCTTACGAAGTGCGCTTGCTGCCTCAAGGCAGCCTCGAATGGGTGGAACATGAGGTTCACTGCACTTCCGAGCCCGGAGCCGGATTGCTCCGGCGCCTCTGGATCGGCTTCTTGTCCATTCTTCCGATCGAGTGGCTGCTTTGAGGAGCGTAGTAGTGCGCTCATGCACAAGCTGTTGACCAATTTAGCGACGCCGAGATCTTGCCGTGTGGCTCTCCTTCGCCATTTGCAGCCGGGTGCATTGCCGGTAGCTAATGGCCCTACACCGACGAGTGGACCTCGCCGATTGCCTTCGCTGCGCTTAGCGCGCCTATGGTGTCCTGTACCTACCCTGGTCGCCGAACGGAGCGATTCGGCTGTCGTTGCATGTACCACCAAAGAGAAGTACCGTTGCCATGCGCGCCAGTTGCGCGGCGCATCTTTACGCCGATCGGCCTGCCAAGTTCCCCCCACGCGAACGCCCGTCAAAGGACCCGTCATGAAAAACACTCTTCGAGGCTTGCTTGCGTCGACTATAGGAGCCGCCGTCGCGGCGCCCGCGTTCTGCCAGGAAGCGATCCCCGACCACCCCGCGCTGCGCGACAAGTTCTACTTCGCGCTCGGCGCCTACTTCCCGCGCACCACCACCTCGGCGGAGCTGGAATCGCGCACCGGCGTGGGCACCAATATCGATTTCGAGAATACGCTCGGCATGAAGGAATCGAAGACTGTGCCGATGGGGATGGCGCGCTGGCGCACCGGCGAGCGCTGGCGCGTTGAAGCCGAGTACTTCCAGCTCAACCGCAGCGGCGACAAGACCATTGACCGCACCATCAACTGGGGCGACCAGACGTTTCCGGTGAATTCCACGGTGAGCTCGAAGTTCGACTTCTCCGATCTGCGCCTCTCCGGGGGCTACTCGTTCTTCAAGACCAAGGACAAGGAGGTCGGCGTGGCCCTGGGCTTGCACGTCGCGGGGTACGACGCGAACCTCTCCGGAAACTTCAACGGCGCGCCGATCAACAGCCAGTCGGAAAAGCTCACCGCCCCGCTGCCGGTGCTCAGCGCCTACGGCCAGTTCGCCCTCACTGACCGCTGGGCGGTCGGGGGGCGGATGGACCGCTTCGCCCTGAAGTACGGCAAGTTCTCCGGCAACCTGACCGGCATCGCGCTGGACGTGATGTACCAGCCGTTCAAGAACGTCGGCTTCGGGATCGGCTCGCGCGCGCTCGCGCTCAAGGTGGCTGCGGAGGACGAAGGCCGCAAGGCGGAGTTCAAGCAGACGTTCCAGGGCCCTGTGCTGTTCGTCAACGCGAGCTTCTAGCGGGCCCCCGGGCGGCTCGAGCTCCCGCTAGACGACCGCGTTGCGCGACACTAACGCTTGACGGCGGTGTAACCCTTGCCGGTCATGCACTTCTGGAACTCCTGGGTCTCGAACGCCACGCGCTCATCTTCCCGCGACATGACCTTGGACGTGACCGACGGGTCGGGCGAACCCACGTAGCGCTCGGGCAGCGGCGCGAAGCGCGCCTGCACGCGGCAATCGTTGCTGTCGTTCGCCACGGTCGTTTCGTTAGCGCCGGCCTTCTCCCACGTGGGGGGCGAGCTGCAGGCGGCGACAAAAAGCGCAGTACCCGCGACGGCGATTGAGGCGCGAAGGAATGAGGTCATGACGTTCATTCTAGCGCCGGCTCCATTGCACGAAATCAACTCGGGATGGTGGCGCCCCGGATGATGTATTCCGGCAGCTTGGACGGCGCCGGATGGGCTTCGATGTAGCGCACGTTGTCGAAGGGAATCACCAGCAGGACCCCGTCCACCTCGGCCACGAGCTGCCGGGCGGCCAGGATCTCCTTCAGCTTCAGCACCGTCCCGGTCTCGTTCAGCGTCTGCTTCGGAAAATCCAGCCTCAGCTTCGAGCCATCGACGAAGTAGATGGTGATGCCGCGTCTTTCGGCCACTTTCGTGCTCCCTTCTCGTTGTTGAGCCGCATGGGTTCGATCCCATTGTTGGCGAAAGGCGCAGGCGCCGCTATTGGACTTTGGTCCAAGCGCCTAATCCTTCATGGATTTTTAGGCCAATGTAAGACCTTGGTCCAATATCGCTCGGTCGCCTAGGGACGCAAACTCCCGGACTGTTCGTTCGCCCGCCGCAGCCCGGCCGGGCGGACGCCGGCTCGAGTGGAGGAGTCGCGAAGTGAATAAAGACAACGCGGTAGCGGCGCCCGCGGCACGGCTGTTCGCTGCAGTTTTCGTTTCTTGCTCGGTGCTGTTTTTTCCGGCAACGGCGCTCGCGCAGTCGGCGGACGATATCAAGGACGGCAAGGTCTGCGCGACCTGCCACGCCGACGCGCCGCTCATCTGGGGCGGCAAGCACGGCACCAAGGCCGACAGCCGCACGCCTGCGGGGATCGTAGGTTGCGCGACCTGCCACGGCGACCCGACCGAGCACCTGAAGAGCGGCAGCCCCATGCCGCAGCGCTTCAGCAAGATGTCCGCGGGACAGAAAAACGAGGTCTGCCAGACCTGCCACCAGGGACGCGAGCGCATGCACTGGCCGGGCAGCGCGCACGAGCGCAACGACGTCTCCTGCTCGTCCTGCCACAAGCTGCACACCGCGACCGACCGCGTGCGCGACAAGCTCACTCAGCCCGAAGTGTGCTTCGCCTGCCACAAGGTGCAGCGCGTCGAGATCAACCGCCCCTCGCGCCATCCGATCCGCGAAGGACTGGTCTCCTGCTCCGACTGCCACAACCCGCACGGCTCGGTCGGGCGCGTCATGGTGCTGCGCGACACCGTCAACGACACCTGCTACAGCTGCCACATGGAGAAACGCGGGCCGTTCGTCCGCACCCACCAGCCGGTGCAGGAAGACTGCGCCAACTGCCACAACCCGCACGGCACGACCGCGCCGAACCTGCTCAAGATGCGCCAGCCCATGCTGTGCCAGCAGTGCCATGAGCCGACCAGCCACCGCGGTAACTTCCCGAACCTCGCCGGCACCAGCACTGGCGCGAACACGCTCGCGCGCGGCTGCCTGAACTGCCATACCAACATCCACGGCACCAATAACCCCGCCAACATCAGCAACGAGCGGACGTTCCGGCGTTGAGCCAGGAGGCCGGCGACCCATGAAACGAGTCTGCAGCTTCAAGTACTCCAGCATGACGCTCGCGCTGGCAGCGGCGTTCGGCACGGCGCACGCGGTCGAGCCCATCGTGACAGAGAACATCGACCCGCGCGCGCCCAACTCGCTGAACACCGGTGCGAGCGAGGCGAGCGTCGGCATCGGCTACGCGAACGATGCCACGCGCCGCTTCGGCGAGTACAACGGCATCAAGGAAAACGGCGCCTACGGCCTGATCGACTTCAACTGGGTCAAGCGCAACGACGAGACCGGCACCTGGACGCGCATCTTCGGCCGCGACGTCGGCCTCGACGACCGGCAGCTTCGCTTCGAGCAGCAGCGCCAGGGCAACTGGGGCTACTCGATCGACTACAGCCGCATCCCGCGGTTCGAGCCGCTCAACATCACCACGGCGGTCGGCGGAATCGGCAGCAACAACCTCGTGATCCCGACCACGTTGAACCCGAACGGCGGGACGATCGATCTCAAGACCAAGCGCGACATCCTCGGCCTCGGGTTCGACAAGTACATCAGCGGCAACTGGGACGTGCAGATCAAGTTCCGCAACGAAGAGAAGGACGGCGCACGCATCTTCGCCCGCGGCACCACCGGGACGGGCCCTGTGGGGAGCTTCGGCCAGTTCGAGTTCGCACCCGAGCCGATCGACGCCACCACGCGCCAGATCGACGCCAAGGTCAACTACAGCGGCGGCGCCTTGCTCCTGCAGGGCGGCTACTACGGCACGATGTACAACAACAAGTTCGACAGCGGCCTGAACTTCACCGGAGGCCTTGCCGGGCTGTCGACGTTCACGCCGATCGCGCTGCCGCCGGACAACCAGTCGCACCAGCTTTACGTGAGCGGCAACTACACTTTCACGCAGAACACGCGCAGCACCTTCAAGCTCGCCTATCAGAAAGAAACCCAGGACGCGGCGTTCGTGAGCGGAGTGAACGTGCCGCTCTCCCCGGCCGCGGCGGCCGCGGGCGGCGACCTGAATGGCCGCGTGGACACCAAGATCGCCCACTTCGGCATCACGTCGCGGCCGATCCCGAAGCTCTCGCTGGTCGCCGACGTGCACTACGAGGACCGCGACGACAAGACCCCGGTGCTGGTCTATTTCTTCCCGCCGCCAACGACGACCTCGAACGGCGAGAACGAGCCGCGCTCCATCCGGACCACGAGCGCCAAGGCCGAAGCCGGCTACCAGCTGCCCGAGAGCTTCAAGATCATCGGC
>Ga0247678_1000182_pt1 | contig 14696 bp, 16 predicted proteins | sample CNK19_metaG_FD_182801 | JGI IMG/M metagenome (GOLD analysis project Ga0247678, IMG submission 182801) | Soil microbial communities from Purdue University Martell Research Forest, Indiana, United States - CNK19 | ecosystem: Environmental > Terrestrial > Soil > Temperate forest > Bulk soil... | reverse complement strand
GCCATCCGGTCATTCGGATGGAACTCCTGCGCCGAGGGGTGGAACTTGAAGCCTTTCACCTTGTATTGCTCGATCAGCTTTCTTGCGAGGCGAACACCCTCCACGCCGCGGTGCGGGTTGACGCTCGCGAACGGGATCGCGACATCGGCATGCTGGTGCGCGAGCTCGGCGATCTCCTCGTTGGTGATGTTGCGGCTCGAGCTTTTCTCGCCGTCCACCGAGAACACCACGAAGGCCATCTTGAGCTTGCGGTACATGTCCGCCATCTCCGGGACGGTCTGGTGCTGAGGCTGGTAACGGAAGTAGCGGCCCATGGCCGCCTGCGCCTCGTTCGGCGCGTCGTCGACCTGCAGCGCCGACTTCCAGGCATGCGTGTGGACGTCGATGGCAACGAGATTATCGAGATTCATGGCGGGCAAGCGCGCTGGCGAACATTTCGCGGTCGATGTTCCCACCCGAGAGTACCGCGGCCACCTTGCGCCCCGCGAGCCTTGAGCGCTCCTTCCGCATGGCGGCGAACGCCGCCGCGCCGGCGCCCTCGGCGCAATTGTGCGTGCACTGGAAGAGAATGGCGATTGCCTGCGCGACCTCGTCGTCGGTCACTTCCACGATCCGGTCGACGTTCTTGACGATCAGCTCGAGAGCGCCGGCATCGGGCGTGCGCACCGCCATCCCGTCGGCGAGGCGCGTCGTGACTTCCGCTGCCATGGGTTTATGTGAAGAAAAAGAGAGGGCATATGCTTTTGCATGGGCCGACACGACGCCCACGATCTCGGCCGAGGAGCCGAGCGCGTTGCGCACCGCCGCGGCCGCGCAGATGCCCGAGCCGAGACCGATCGGGACGTACACCGTTTGTAGCCCGGGCACCGCGCGGAACAGCTCCAGGCTTGCGCTCGCGACCCCCGCGACGAGCAGGGGATTGAAAGATGGAACCATGTGAAGCCGGCGTTCTTCTGCGAGCGACTGGGCGTGCTCGAGCGCGGCCTGGAAGTCGTGCCCGTGCTCGATCAACGTGGCGCCGAACGAACGCATCGCGGCGTTCTTTTCCACGCTGTTGCCATGAGGCACGACGATCGTCGCGCTCATCCCGTACTGCCGCGCGCAGAAGGCGACCGACTGGCCATGGTTGCCGCGGGTCGCCGCAATCACTCCAGGCTGTTTTTGTAGTTGAGAGAAATAAACCAAGCCCCCACGAAGCTTGAACGCGCCGACCGGGGTGTGGTTCTCGTGCTTGAGCCACACCTCGGTGCCGAGGCGCTCGCAGAGAAGCGGCCATCGATACTGCGGGGTCGGCGGCATGGCGCGGTACACCGTCTGCGCCGCGGATTCGATCTCGGCGAGCGTCGGCAGGTTCATACGCAGATTGTCCTTGCGCTCGGCGGATCGCGGTAGAGCTCCTCCACCAGCGCGGCGCGCCGGGCGAGCACCGCGCGCTGGTTCAGCGAGCCCTTGTCGGTCATCTCGCCGGCGTCGAGCGAGGGCGGCTCCTCCTGCACCATCGCGCGGCTGATCCGGTTGGAAAGTCCGGTGCTGGAGCGCGCAAGGGCGGCGAGGCGGCCCTCGAGCTCCTCCCTCCCGGTTGGTCGGGAAAGGAAGATCAGGGCACCGATTTCGCCGCGGCCCTCGCCCGTGATCACGACGTCCCGGGCAAGCGGGGCGAAATGCTCGAGAAACCGCGCGCGCAGCGGGCCGACGTGGACGAACGTGCCGCTCGTCAGCTTGAAGTCCTCGGCGATGCGGCCGCGGAAGAGCAACCCCGCTTCCGGCTTTTTGTCGTCCGCGAAAACGAAGCTGTCCCCGAGACGGTAATAGCCTTCCTCGTCGAAGGCCCTGGCGGTGAGCTCGGGCTGCCGCCAGTAGCCCGGCGTGATTCCCGGCCCCTTCACCCGCATCTCGAGCTTGCCCTGCATCGGCACGAGCTTCGCCTCCACGCCGGGCGGCGGCAGGCCCATGTTGCTCACGTCGTCGGTCGGCCACATGCGCCCCATCGCGTGCGGCGCGGTCTCGGTGGCGCCGAATCCGGTGAGGAAGGCAATCGTCTCTCCGCAGGTCCGGAAGGCGAGCTCGTTGTACTCGTCGAACACGCGCTGGGGAAGCGGCGCCCCGGCGAACCATAGGATCTTCAAACGACTGAAGAAGTTTTCTCTGAGGGAAGAATCGGAGTGGAAATACGGTAAAAGCGCTTCGAACCCTCTCGGGACATTGAAGTACCAGGTCGGCGCGATCTCGCGCAGGTTCTTCACCGTGGCTTCGATCGCCCCCGGCAACGGCTTGCCTTCGTCGATGTAGTAGGAGCCGCCGTTGTAGAGCGCCATGCCGAAGCCCTTGTTGCCGGCGGCCGTGTGATGCCAGGGCGCCCACTCGACGAGCACCGGCGGCTCCTCCTGGAAGCAGGCGAACATCGTCGCCGTGAGCTTCTGGTTCGAGCACCACATCCGCTGGGTATTGATCACCGCTTTTGGCGCTCCGGTGGAACCCGAGGTGAACAGGAATTTCGCGATCGTGTCGGGGCCGACCATGCCATGCGCGGCGTCGAGCGCCGCCGAAACGGGCCGCTCCTTCGCCTCGTAGATCACTTCGACGTCGCGCGGCACCACCGCTTCGATCGCTCTTCCGAACGCGGCGCGGTCCGAAGCGAATACGAGCCCCGGGGTCATGAGATCGAAAATCGAGCGCAGCTTGCCGAAGTCGCTCGACGCGAGCGAGTACGGCGGCGCGACCGGGGTATAGGGCACGCCGGCGTACAGCGCGCCCAGCTCGAGCAGCGCGTGCTCGAGGTCGTTTCCCGAGAGCACCACCAGCGGCCGCTCCGCCGAAAGCTGCTGCTCGAGGAGGTACTGCCCTACCCTGCGTGCACGCTCGCGCGCCTGCCCGTAGCTCAGCGTGCGCCATCCCGCGCCGTCGCGCTGCGCGAGGAACAGCCGCCCCGGCGCCTCCGCGGCCCAGTAGTCGAGGCGCTCGGTGAGCCTGCGCGGATAGGGTCCGAGCGCGTGCGGCGAGCGCAGCAGCACGCAGCCGTCGGCGCGCCGCTCGACGACGATGTCGCGCGGGCCGAGGCGCACGGGCCGGACGGGTCGGGTCATGATGGACTCGCTTAGAATACCGGACCCCCAGGGAGGATGACATGCAACGCCGTCGATTTACCCAGGCACTTGCTGCCGCGGGCACCCTCAGCGTAGTTTCGCCTTTCGGGATAGTGCGCGCGCAGGCGCAGAAGCTGCGCGTCGGCGTGATCCTGCCGCGCTCGGGCTACCTCAGCTTCATCGGGCAGTCGTGCCAGAAGGGGGCGGACCTCGCCCCCGGGGTGCTGAAGGAGATGCTCGGCGTCGACCTCGAGCTCATGAACGCCGACTTCGAGTCGAACGTCGACACGGCGCGCACGCGCGCCGAGCGGCTGATCCAGGAAGGCGCCAACGTGTTGGTCGGCCCGTTCGACTCGGGCGCCGCCGCCGCCATCGCGCAGGTCGCCGAGCAGCGCGGCGTGCCCTTCGTCATCAACATCGCCGCCGCGCCGCAGATCACCGAGCAGGGCTACAAGTTCGTGTTCCGCAACTTCCAGACCGCGGGCGACATCGTGAGGAACGGCCTGGCGCTGATCGGCGAGCTCTTCCAGGCGACCAACACCGTGCCGCGCACCGCGGTGTTCATGCACGTGAACGACACTTTCGGCCAGGCGATGGCCAAGGGCATCGGCGCGTTCATGCCGAAGATGACGCAGCTCCCGTTCAAGATCGTCGACACCATCTCCTACGACCCTGCGGCGAAGGATCTGACGGTGGAGGTTTCGAAGGCGAAGGCCTCGAACGCGGACTTCGTGCTCCTCGTGTGCCGCCTGAACGATGCGATTCTCCTGCGGCGCGAGATGGTGAAACAGCGCTGGAACCCGATGGGCATCGTCAGCCCGGGCTCGCCCGGGATGTACGAGGAGCAGTACTTCAAGGCGCTCGGCAAGCTCTCGGAGCACTCGATCTCCAACGTGCCCTGGTACAACCCGAACGCCAGGCTCACCAAGATCGTCGAGAAAGCCTTTCTCAAGCAGAACCCGAAGGACAAGCTGGTGTTCCACGGCCTCAACGCCGGCTTCACCTTCGAGGCGCTGCTCATCGCCGCGGACGCGTTCAAGCGCGCGAAGACCACCGACCCCAAGGCGCTCGCCGACGCCATCCGCCAGACCAACATCGCCGACAAGATGACGCTCGGCGGGCCGATCAAGTTCAACGAGAAAGGCCAGGTCGAGGGCATCGGCTCCGCCTGCGTGCAGAACCGCAACCTCGTGCCGACGGTCGTGCTCCCGGCGGACGCGGCCACCGCGAAGCCGATTTTCCCGGTTCCGGACTACAAGAAAACCTAGCCTGGCGCCTGAGCTCGTCCTGAACGTGGTGATCGCCGGTGTGCTCACCGGCCTGGTGTACGGCCTGATGGCGCTCGGGCTGTCGGTCATCTTCGGCGTGGTGCGGGTGGTGAACTTCGCCCACGGCGAGATGATGACGGTGGCGATGTACGCCGCGACTGCGCTCTTCGCGACGTTCAAGCTCGACCCCTTCCTCGCGGTGCTGCCGGTGGCGGCGGTGTTCTTCCTTCTCGGGTATGCGCTGCAGGCCGGCATCATCAACCCGTTCATCACGCGCCCCGAGCATTCACAGTTCATGCTGCTGGTGGCAGTGGCGATCATCCTGGTGAACGCGCTGCTCATCGTCTTCGGCCCGGACGCGCGCAACGTGCAGGTCGACTACCAGCTCGAATCCTACGAGATCGGCAGGCTGCTGATCGATAAGGCGCGCGTCTTCGCCGCCGGCCTGGCGATCGTGGCAGCTTTGCTCCTGTTTTCGTTCTTTCGCTTCACGTTGACGGGGAAGGCAATCCGCGCCTGCGCCGACAATTACCTCGGCGCCCGGGTCGTCGGCCTCAACGTGAAGCACCTCTATGCGCTCACCTTCGGCTTGGGATCGGCTTGCGTCGCCGTGGCGGGCTGCGCGCTGGTCCTGCTCGTCGACGTGACGCCCGGGCTCGGCCCGTACTACACGCTGCTCGCCTTCGTCATCGTGATCGTCGGCGGGCTGGGCTCGATGGGCGGAGCGCTCCTCGGCGGCGTGCTGATCGGCGTCTCGGAAGCGGTGGCGGGACTCCTCATCGCTCCCTCGGCAAAGAGCATGTTCAGCTTCGGCCTCCTCATCCTCGTGTTGCTGCTGCGTCCTCAGGGCCTTCTCGGGAAGCGCGCTTGAGCCGCAGCCACGCCGCGCTCGCGGTGCTGCTCGCAGCCCTGGCGGCGCTCCCCGCGTTCGCCGGCCCGTACGCGCTCTCGGTCGCGACGCTGATTCTCTATTTCGCGTACACCGGCCAGGCCTGGAACGTGATGATGGGGTTTGCCGGCCAGCTCTCGCTCGGCCATTCGCTCTACGTCGGCGTCGGCGCCTACGCCGCCGGCGCGATCTTCTTCCACTACGGCATCGGGCCGTGGGCCGGGCTGTGGGTGGCGATCCTGCTCTGCGTGGCCCTCGGCGTCGCGATCGGCTTTCTCGCCTTCCGCTTCGGCATCTCGGGCGTGTATTTCGCGCTTCTCACCATCGCCTTCGCCGAGTTCACGCGCATCGGCTTCGACCATCTCGACTGGGTCGGCGGCCCCGGCGGGATGTTCCTGCGCGTGGCGCAGCGCGACACCTGGGACATCGCCAATTTCCGCGGTCCGCCGCTCATGTACTACTACGCGATGCTCGCGCTCGCGTGTTTCGCGTTCGTCCTTTGCTATTTCCTGCTGAAAACGAAAGCCGGGTACTACTGGCAGGCGATCCGCGAAAACGAGGAAGCGGCGCAGGCTTTGGGGATCAACACTTTCCGCTGGAAGGTGTACGCGGTGGCGCTCTCCTCGGCGATGACCGCGGTGGCGGGCGTGTTCTTCGCCTTCTACTACAACAACCTCTTCCCCGAGCAGATCTTCAACATCAGCCGCTCGATCGAGATCATCCTCGGCCCGATCATCGGCGGCCTCGGCACCCTCTTCGGCCCGATCCTCGGCGCGGCGGTGCTCACCCTCCTCTCCGACGGCATCACCGAGCTCCTCGCCGCGTTGGGCTGGGAGATCCCGGGCGTGAAGCAGGTGTTCTACGGCGTGGTGCTGCTCGTCGTGGTCATGTTCCTTCCCCATGGCATCTGGCCGGCCGTGGCGAAGAGACTTCACCTGAGGCGCTCATGAGCCTTCTTCGGGTGAGCAACGTTTCCAAGTCCTTCCGCGGACTGCGTGCCGTGCGCGACGCGTCGTTCACCGTCCCCGCGGGCGACATCAACGGCCTGATCGGCCCGAACGGCGCCGGCAAGACCACCATCTTCAACGTCATCGCCGGCGTGTACGCGCCGGATTCCGGGGAAATTTACTTCAATGGAAACCCCATACATGGTCTTCGTCCGGACCAAGTTTGCGCCGCCGGCATCGGCCGTACTTTCCAGATCGTGAAGCCCTTTGCCGGGCTGTCGGTGCTCGACAACGTCGTCGTCGGTGCCCTGCATCGCTCGAGCGGAGTCGCAGAAGCCCGCAGCCTTTCCCGGTCCATCCTGAAGAAACTGAACCTGGACGCCAAGCGCGATCTGCCCGCGTCCGCGCTCACCCTGCCCGACCGCAAGCGCCTGGAGGTCGCGCGCGCGCTCGCCACGCGGCCGTGCCTGCTTCTCCTCGACGAGGTCATGGCGGGGCTCAGGCCGACCGAGTGCGACGAGATGGTCGAGGTGTTCCGCAGCTTGAACCGCAGCGAAGGCCTGACCATCCTCCTCATCGAGCACGTCATGCGCGCCGTCATGGCGCTCGCCAAGCACATCGGCGTGCTGCACCACGGCGAGGTCATCGCGCGCGGCACTCCGGCCGAGGTGGTGCGCAACCCGGCGGTGCTCGAGTGCTATCTGGGCGAGGAAACCCAGGTATGACCCGAAATCGGCGAAATCGGGGACGGACCACGTTTTTCCGCTGCCTCCCTGTGAAGGGGGTCGGCAGAACAATCGTGGTCCGTCCCTGTTTTTGAGATGCTGTCGGTCGAAAATCTTGACCTGTTCTACGGCGACGCGCAGGCGCTCGACGGCGTGTCGCTCGAGGTGCCGCAGGGCGAGATCGTCGCGATCGTCGGGGCGAACGGCGCCGGCAAATCATCGCTCATCCGCAGCGTCGCCGGCATCGAGCGGCCGCGCGCGGGCACGATCCGCTTCAAGCGCCGGCGCATCGACGGCCTGGAGCCGCACGCGATCTGCAATCTGGGTATCGGCCAGGTCGCCGAGGGGCGCCAGGTGTTCCCGACGCTGTCGGTGCTCGAGAACCTGCAGATGGGCGCGCTGCTGCCGCGTGCGCGCGCCGCCGCCCGGCAGACGCTCGAAGACGTGTTCGCCATGTTCCCGCGCCTCGAGGAGCGCCGCGACCAGCCCGCGGGGACGCTGTCGGGCGGCGAGCAGCAGATGCTCGCGATCGGGCGCTGCCTCGCCGGCCAGCCCGAGCTCATCATGTTCGACGAGCCCTCGCTCGGCCTCGCCCCGCTCGTGGTGCAAGACGTGCTGCACTCCATCCGCGCGCTGAACGGACGCGGCATCACCATTCTGCTCGTGGAGCAGAACGTCGCCGTGTCGCTCAAGATCTCGAACCGCGCCTACGTGCTCGAGAACGGCCGCATCATCATGTCGGGCTCGGGCGCATCGCTCCTGCACGACGAGCGCGTGCGGCAGGCTTACCTGGGGCTCTGAATCGAAAGGCTATCGTGCGCACCGCCATCATCATCGTCGCAGGTTTCGCCGTCCTGGCCGCCCTTGTCTTGCTGCCGAGAATTGCCGGACGGCCTGAATGGTCGGCCGCGGGCGCCAAGATCTTCATCGCGCTGTGGCTCGCCGCCGCGCTCGTGAACCTGTGGATCGGGGTGAGCCGCGCCGGCTACACTGTCCTCGAGGAGCTGCCCATCTTTCTGCTCATCTTCGCGCTGCCCGCCGGGCTTGCCGCCTATGTCTGGTGGAAATCCGCCTAGGGCGCACTTCCGCGAGGCGGGCTCGGGTCCCGCGGTCGTGTGCCTGCACTGCAGCGCGAGCACCTCGGGCCAGTGGCGGCCGCTGATGGAACAACTCGGCGACCGCTACCACGTCATCGCCGCCGACCTTTACGGCAGCGGCAAGAGCGCCGCGTGGCCGGGCGAGCGGCCACTGTGGATCGACGACCAGATCGCCTTCCTCGCGCCTGCGTTCGAGCGCGCCGGCGAGCGCTTTCATCTCGTCGGACACTCCTATGGCGGCGCGATCGCGCTCAAGGCGGCCCTTAGATTCACCACGAAGTTGAAGTCGCTTGTTCTCTATGAACCGGTCCTCTTCAGCGTCCTCCTCTCCGACGCCCCGCAAAGCGACGCCGCGCGCGAGATCATGGCGGTGCGCGACGACGCCGCGCATCTCGGCCCGGAGGCCGTCGCCGAACGCTTCATCGACTACTGGATGGGGCAAGGCACTTGGAGCGCTACGCCGGAGTCGCGGCGCGCCGCGCTCATCGAAGCCGTGCGGGCGCAGAAGCCGGAGTGGCATTCCGCGTTCAACGAGCCGACGCCGCTCGAGGCTTTTGCGGCGCTCGACGTACCGACGCTCCTCATGACCGGAACCGCCTCGACCGCCGCCGCGCGCGGCGTGGCCCGGCTCGTGGCCGGCGTGCTGCCGCGCGTGCGGGTCGAGGAGATCGAGGGCCTGGGCCACATGGCGCCGGTGACTCAACCGGGCGAGATCAACGCGCGCATCGAGCGTTTCCTGGCGGACATCTAGGGAGGAACATGGGCAAGGGAAGAATGGAGGCCTTCACCGACGGCGTGCTCGCCGTGATCATCACCATCCTGGTGCTCGAGATGAAAGTGCCGCACGATGCCGACCCCGCGGCGCTCGCGCCGCTCGTGCCGGTGTTCCTGAGCTACGTGCTGAGCTTCGTCATGGTCGGCATCTACTGGAACAACCACCACCACATGTTCCACGCGGTGCATCGCATCAGCGGAGGCGCGCTGTGGGCGAACCTGCACCTCCTCTTCTGGCTCTCGCTCATACCGTTCGTGACGGGATGGATGGACGAGAACCATTTCGCGCCGCTCACGGTCGCCGCCTACGGCGGGGTGCTCATCGGCGCGGCGATCGCCTACACCATCCTGACGCGCGTGCTGCTGCGGCTGCACGGGCGCGACTCGATCCTCGCCAAGGCGCTCGGCCGCGATTTCAAGGGCTGGCTCTCGCTCGCCATCTACATCGTGGCCATCGCGGTCGCCTTTGCTTATCCGCTCGCGTCCTGCGCGCTCTATGCCGCGGTGGCGGCGATCTGGCTCTGTCCCGATCAGCGCTTCGAGAAGCTGATCGCCGCTCAACACTAGCCCAAGGAGACTTCTGTGATCCGTAGCTTCGCCGCCGCCCTGCTTCTCCTGCCGCTCGCCGCCCCGGCCGCGGAATACATGGAAAAGACGCCGTTCCAGCTCTCGCGCGCGTTCTCGCCCGGCGTGATCACCGAGGGCGGGCGCACCGTCTGGGTCGCCGGCCAGACCGCCACGCGCGACAACCAGGGCGCCGACATCTCCAACAACTTCGAGGCGCAGGTGCGCCAGGTCTTCTCGCAGATCGACCAGATCCTCAAGCGCGCCGGCGGCAGCCTCGCCAACGTCGTCTCCATGACGGTGTTCATCAAGGAGTCGCGCTACGGCGACCGCTTCGTCGAGATGCGCAAGGACATGTTCCAGAACGGCCACTACCCCGGCAGCGCACTCATCACGGTGACCAATTTCGCCCGGCCCGGGATCGAGATCGAGATCCAGGCAGTCGGCGTGATCGGCGACCGCTGCTCGACCGAGAATCCGTGCTCCGCGGAAGGCCAGGCGCGCAAGAAGTAGTGGCGAAGCGAATCGCGATCGCAGTCCACGGCGGCGCCGGCGTCATGAGCCGCCTGACCCGGGCACAGCAAGCGATGCATTGCCGGGGGCTCGAGCGCGCGCTGGATGCCGGCTACCAGATCCTCGCTTCCGGAGGAAAGAGCCTGGACGCGGTCAGCGCGGCCGTGGTCGCGCTCGAGGACGATCCGCTCTTCAACGCCGGCCGCGGCGCCGTGTACACCGCGGCGGGAACGCACGAGCTCGACGCCTCGATCATGGACGGAGCGACGCTGCGCGCGGGAGCGGTCGCTGCGGTGAGCCGCATCCGCAACCCCGTGCTCGCCGCGCGGGCGGTCATGGAGAAAAGCCCGCACGTGCTGCTCGTGGGCAAAGGAGCCGAGCACTTCGCGCGGCAGCACAGTCTTGCGCTCGTCTCCGCGCGGTACTTCCATACGGGAGCAAGGCTCGCGGCGCTCAAGAAAGGACCGAAGCGCTACTACGGCACCGTGGGAGCGGTGGCGCTCGACCGGGAGGGCAACCTCGCCGCCGCGACCTCCACCGGCGGCTACACCGGCAAGCTTCCCGGCCGCGTCGGCGATTCGCCGCTGATCGGCGCCGGCACCTACGCCGACAACGCGAGCTGCGCCGTGTCGGGCACCGGCTGGGGCGAGGCCTTCATGCGCATCGCGCTCGCGCACGAGGTTTCGGCGCGGATGCGTCATCGGGATGAAAGCCTCGTCCAGGCGTCCGGGGCCGCATTGAAATCGTTGACCCGGGTAAAAGGCGATGGCGGCCTGATCGCGCTCGACCGGCGAGGCAACATCTCGATGCCGTTCAACAGCGAAGGCATGCTGCGTGCGTGCGTCCGCGCCGACGGCCGCCGCCTCGTTAAGATTTACCGATGATCTCAACGCTCGCGATCTACAACTACCGTTCGCTGCGCGACTTCGTCATGCCGCTCTCGGCGCTGAACGTCATCACCGGCGCCAACGGCAGCGGCAAGTCGAACGTGTACCGGGCGCTGCGCCTGCTCGCCGACATCGCGCAGGGAAGGATCATTCCCTCGCTCGCGCGCGAGGGCGGGCTGCAGTCCACGCTGTGGGCGGGCCCCGAGGGCTTCGCGCGCTCGGTGAAGAGCGGCGAGCACCCCGTGCAGGGCACGCTGCGCAAGGAGCCGGTGAGCCTGCGCCTCGGATTCTCCGGCGACGAGTTCGGCTATGCGATGGACCTCGGCCTGCCGACGACGTCGAGCCCGTCGTTCAGCCTGGATCCGGAGATCAAGCGCGAATGCATCTGGGCGGGAGAAGTGCTGCGCCCGGCGGCGCTGCTCGTCGAGCGGCGCGGGCCGCTCGTGCGCAGCCGGGCCGACAAGGAATGGATCCAGCTCACGCAGGGGCTCGCCGGCTTCGACAGCATGATGACGCACTGCGCCGACCCGAGGAGCTCGCCGGAGATGCTGATGCTCCGCGAGCAGATGCGCGGCTGGCGCTTCTACGACCAGTTCCGCGCCGACCTCGAGGCGCCGGCGCGCCAGCCGCAGATCGGCACCCACACGCCGGTGCTCGCGAACGACGGCGCGGACCTCGCCGCGGCGCTGCAGACCAGCGTCGAGATCGGCGATGCGCAGGCGCTCGCGGACTCGGTCGGCGACGCCTTTCCCGGCGCGTCGGTCTCGGTCTCGCACCACGACGGGCGCTTCGAGGTCGAGATGCGCCAGCACGGCCTGCTGCGGCCGCTCAAAGCGGCCGAGCTCTCCGACGGCACGCTGCGCTACCTCCTGTGGATCGCCGCGCTGCTCACGCCGCGCCCGCCCCAGCTCCTCGTCCTGAACGAGCCGGAAACAAGCCTCCACCCCGAGCTCCTGCCCGCGCTCGCCCGGCTGATCGGCCGCGCGGCCGAGCATTCGCAAATCATCGTCGTGTCGCACGCGGCGCGCCTCATCGCCGCGCTCGAGGAGCTTCCGGGCTGCAACTCGGTGACACTGGAGAAGAACCTCGGAGAGACCGGAATCGCCGGCGCCGACCGGCTCGATCGCTCCCGCTGGCAATGGCCGTCACGGTAGAGCTGCGCTACGCCTCGCTGCCGGGCGTGTTGCGGTTCGTGGCAGTGCACTACTGGTTCGTCGCGACGGACGAATCCGGCTGCCATCGCTGGGAGGTCTGGCAGACCAGGAACGCGGGCGGGCGCAGCGTCGGCCATCTCCACTGCGACTTGAAGCCGCCGGACGCAAACGTCGGCGGTGGTCCGACGCGCCTCGCGGCGAGATGGACCGGCGAGGCGGCCTTGAAGTTGAAGGAAGTGCTGGATAGGGCGGAAAGCTACCCGCACTGTCACAAATACTGGTACTGGCCGGGGCCGAACAGCAACACCTTCGCCGCATGGGTGCTGCGTCAAGCGGGGATCCGGCACGCGCTGAGCCCGATGGCGCTTGGGAAAAGGTATCCTGTGGCTCGATCATGAAGCTGCTCGACATGAAGGCATCCGCATTCGCCGTTCTGCTGTGCACCGCCGCCGCGGTGTCGGCGCAAACGCGTGCGCCCACGCCCGAAGAGCAGGCGTTCGCGCGCCTTCCGCTCGACATCCAGCAGATGCTTTCGAACATGACACCCGCCCAGGCCATGCAGGCGATCGCGCAGACCGGCCAGCATTCGATCGCGCTCGGCAATCCTCAGCCGGGGCAGGAACAGTTTCGCAGCACGCTCGGCGCGCTGCTCGCGTCGCCTTCGACGTACGTGAGCGGCAGCGCGGGCGCCACCACCTTTCCGCCGCTCAGTCCGCTCGTTGCGCCTCCGCCGCCGCCGTTCCTGCGCTAAATTCGCGAAAACGATACGGAGGATGGATTCGATGGCTCGTCTGATTGCACTCGTGCTGTGCAGCCTCTTCTTCGCTGCGGCGAGCGCGCAGGACGCGTACCCGTCGCGCCCGGTGAAGTTCATCCTGCCCTTCCCGCCCGGCGGCGGCACCGACATCCTGGGGCGCGTCATCGCCGAGCGGCTGTCCGCGAGCCTCGGGCAGCCGGTGGTGACCGAGAACCGCGGCGGCGCGGGCGGAAACGTCGGCGCGGAAGCGGCGGCGCATTCCGCGCCCGACGGCTACACCATCGTCCTCGTCGCGCCCTCGCTCGCCATCAGCCCGAGCCTGTACTCCAAGCTCAACTACGACCCGGTCAAGGACCTCACGCCGATCAGCCTCGTCGCCACGGTGCCGAACGTCATGATCACGAATCCCTCGGTCGAGGCGAAGAACCTGCAGGAATTCATCGCGCTGGCACGCTCGCGGCCGGGCGGCATGAACTACGGCTCCGGTGGCGCCGGCACCTCGAACCACCTCGCCGGCGAGCTCTTCAACATCGTGACCGGCGCGAAGCTCGTCCACGTCCCCTATAAAGGCGTGAACCTCGCGATGCAGGGGGTGCTCGCAGGGGAAATTCAGCTGGTGTTCATCGGCATTCCCGCCGCCCTGCCGCACATCAAGGCGGGCAAGCTGCGCGCCCTCGCGCTGGTCGCGCCGCAGCGCTCGCCCGCGCTGCCCGAGGTGCCGACCGTCGCCGAGGCCGGGCTCAAGGACTTCGAGGTGACGACCTGGTACGGGGTGATGGCGCCCGCGGGCACGCCGCGCCCGATCATCACCCGGCTGAACGGCGAGCTCGGGAAGATCATGCACACGCCGGACGTGAAGGAGCGCCTCGCCGGCATGGCGACCGACCCGCTCACCAGCACGCCCGAGGAGTTCGCCGCCTACCTCAAGCAGGAAATCGCGAAGTGGGGCGACGTGGTGCGCAAGGCGCACCTCAAAGCCGACTAGAACGTCGCGACGACCGAAGCGTGGTCGGCCTTGCCCGAGGCGAGACCCCAGGAGCGCATCCACTCGTACACCTGCTCGAAGCGCTTCTCGTCGTAGACGACGTAGTGCGTGTAGCGCACGAAGTGGTCGCTCATCTCGTGCGGCGCGAGCCGGCCCTTGGTCTGCTCGGTCACGTAGTGCTTGTATTTGCCGAAATCCGCCATGATGCGGTCGGCCGCCTCGTTGATGGCGCCGAGGTACGCGCTTCTCTGCTCGCCTGAAAGCCCCGGCGCGATCACCTCGGCGCCGCGGTAAAACGTGACGTCGACGAGGTGCGCCCCTTCCTTCAGGCCGAGGCTGATGAAAGGCTCCATGACCGCCGCCGCGCGGCTGCGGCCTTCCTTCAGCGCCTGGTAGCGGTTCTCCGGAATGCCGAGGTGCTCGACGACGATGTCCTCGCGAGCGAGCACGCCCTCGAGGCTCTGCAGCGTGGTGTAGTGCGACCCGGTGCGGTCGTTGATGCCGACCGGCACGCCGGCGAGGTCGCGCGGCTCCTGGATCGCGGCGTCGAAGCTGAGGATGGCCTGCGCCCCGACCGCCGGACGCAGCGCGAGCACCTGGGCGCCGCGGCTCGAGCGCTCGCTGCGATCGATGCCGGCCCATTCGCACAGGTTGTAGACGTCGGCCTTGCCCTGCTCGAAGAGCGACTCCTTCAGGCGCGAGAACGCCTCCTTTTCCGAAGCGTTGCGCTGCGAGTATTTCGCCTGAAAGCGCACTTCGAGGCCGGCGCGCTGGAACAGGCCTTCGTCGCGCGCTACGTAGATCGGCAGGTCGAAGACGGGGTTGTTCGGAGAGACGTTGACGACGGAATGGGCGGTGGTCATGGCGTGCTGTACGATCGGCGCTTGAGGAGGTAGGGTGGATGATACGCAATCTTGGGTCCCTGTTGTCCCTGTTGTCCCTGCTGTCCCTGATTTCCCTGGTGACTGCGCACGGCGCGGCGCAGGCCGAGTCCTATCCGACGGGCCCGATCAATCTGGTCATCCCGCTCGCCGCCGGCGACGCCACCGACAC
>Ga0247678_1000181_pt1 | contig 14769 bp, 17 predicted proteins | sample CNK19_metaG_FD_182801 | JGI IMG/M metagenome (GOLD analysis project Ga0247678, IMG submission 182801) | Soil microbial communities from Purdue University Martell Research Forest, Indiana, United States - CNK19 | ecosystem: Environmental > Terrestrial > Soil > Temperate forest > Bulk soil... | reverse complement strand
GATTAGCGCTGCGGCTTCTCCAGTAGCCACTACAGCCACATGGAATAACGCTGGCGTAACCTTCGATGGGTTGCTGACCGACGTAACCGACACGGCCAGCGCGGCTGGCTCCTTCCTGATGCGCTTGCGTGTAGGCGGCACATCGCAATTCAGCGTTAACAAGTCCGGCGTTGTGACCGCACTAGGTGCCCTGACCGCAGTGAGCTTGACATCTAACGGTGCTGGCAGTGGAAAGCTAGCACTTACCGCTTCCGGCGGGGGAACCTTCGGGTGGCAGGCTCCTGCGGTGGTAACGAGCTATACGTGGACGGTTCCGGGAGCCGATGCGGCGGGTGATATCCGGTCTGATGGTGCTGGCACGTTGACCATCAACCCCGGTGTGAAGACGGCCACCAACTGCAACTCTTCGGCGTCCCCTGCGGTATGCGCAGCGGCTTCGGCGGGCAGTGTGGCTATTGCCAATCCGGCTACCACGGTGGTGGTGAATACGACGGCGGTGACCGCCAACTCTCAAGTGTTTGTGTTCGAGGATTCGTCGCTCGGCACACGGCTGGGTGTAACCTGCAACACCAGCACCGGTAGAACGTATACTGTCTCGGCTCGCACGGCGGCAACCAGCTTTACGATTACGGCCAGCGCTACGCCTGCGGCTAACAACGCTTGCCTCTCCTATCTGGTAGTGAACTAAATGCCGGTAATCTCCGCACTCTCCTACACGGTCACCGACTCCACCATTGTTGCCGTATGGACGACGGATGTATCAGCGGACTCTAATCTCTCCGCTGGCGGCAAAGCGGCGATCGACAATGGCGTAGCGGCTAATGGAACTTCGCACCAGTGCATTGTCACCGGACTCTTGCCCAGCACGGTCTACTCGTGCTTTGTAACCTCTGGCGGCACCAGCAGTTCTCCGCAGAACGTAACCACGTCTGCGGTGCAGACTCGGACTGCCATTGTTGCCGGATGGATGAGCGCACCGACGCAGATAGGCACGTCGCCGCAGGGTGATACTTACCGGTCGTTCTGCTCCAACGACGGCTCGATGTATATGAGCCAGGACGATGGCAACGGGTTCGTTGCTGGCAGCCCTAACGGCGGATTCAACACTGAGATTGGCAAGATCACCAACGAAACTACCTTCGCGGGAACATTGGTCAGTTTGACGAACTACGGCGGGTTTGATACCACCAACGGTACGGATGGTCCTGGCGGGGCGGCCATGACCAACAAGTCCACTGGCCTCATTGGACTAAACGGCAATCTGCATTATTTCGTCTACCGGCAGTTTCCACCGACATTCTCTACCAACCGCTATTGCAACTGGATTAAGTCTACCGACCATGGCGCGACGTGGAACAACTTCACTGCGCTGACTACGTTTACGGCAGGTGGAAATCCGGTAACGCCTAACTCTCCCGCTGAGCCAGTTCAGTTCTACGACCTGACAATCGGAATTGTCTCGCCGGTTCTATACGCGGCTGACGATGGCACGCTCGGCTACAACACGGCTGGCAACCAAATAGACGGCGGCAATGGGTACATCTACTGCACCTTCATCAAGGATGCGGCTTCTGGTGTTCTGTACCTAATGCGGATTCCGCGCATCCAGTTTGACGCGCAGAGCACCACATCCTTTCAGTACTGGGTTGGTCCATCCACGCCTGCGGTGGCCGACTTTGTGAACGATACCTACTGGTCCAGCTCTCCGACGAGCACTACCAACATCCTTACTGCTGCCGGTGCGGGCGCATGGTTCCAGATGGCGTTTGTTCCCACTGTCAACTACTACATCATGACTACCTGGATTTCCTTGTCGCCGGGATCCAAGGTTATTTGCTACACGGCGCCTACGCCAGCCGGTCCGTGGACTGCCAGCTTTACCAGTCAATCATTCCTTACCGCTGGACAGATCTGGTATGGGCCGTTTCCAGTACATCGCGATGTTATCAGCAACACCGATATACGGCATATCCGACCGCGTATCACTTTCCAAGGTGCACCGGGCGGTGGGCATTACCAGCTGAACTGGTCGGTGCTGATTCTGGCTACCACGCAGTCGAACCTGAACGTTCTGTTTGTGGATAACTTCACGCGGGCCAATGAGAATCCGCTGAGCGACGGAGGTCAGTGGAGTGCTTATCAGGAGACGGGCTCCAACGTGGCACAGTTGCAAGTGCTCAACAACTTGTGTGAATCCACCACGCTCAGCGTACGCAATATAGGTATCGTCACCGGAACCAGCTTCACTTCCAACCAGTGGTCGGAGTTCACTCTGGGTGCGGCGCTGGCTAACATTCCTACTCTGGGTATCCGTTGCCGCCTTACCAGCGGCAATCCTGGCACGGGATATGAAGGCATATTCTCTAACGGGACGTACTTCATTCGCAGGTTTACCGGAACTACCTTTACCACCATCACTTCAGGGGCTGGCACGCTGAATATCAGCGACACCATACGACTAGAAGTCATCGGCACGGCGCTGACGCTCTATAAAAACGATGTGTCCATCCTGACCACTACCGATGCAACGTACTCCAGCGGCTCGGTTGGTATCGTCATTAACCCGCAAAACCCATTGACCAACGCCATCATGTCGCTGTTCCGTGCCGGCAACCTTAGCGTGGCCCAGCCGGTGATCTCACCTAATGGCGGAGCGTTTTCCTCTAGCCAGACGGTAACTTTGACCGACCTTGACTCAGGATTAGCTGGCTTTGCTATGTATTACACTACCGACGGCAGCACGCCGACCACCGCTTCTACGCTCTATACCGTGCCGTTTACCGTTAACCGCAGTCTGACGGTGAAGGCTTATGCCACCGCTACTAACAACGTGGATAGCGCGGTTAGCTCTGCCAGCTTTACCGTAACCAGCAGCGGCAGCGGGACCAACAACGATATGCTGAACCTGACTCGGTGGTGTACCAGATTATGGGGTTAAAGGAGAATCATCTTGGCTAACTCAACGCATCAATCACGGCAAGGTCCGATCTGGCCGCTGGGATCTGTCGTCGTAGCTTCAGCCGGAACAGCGGTCAACATGATGTCGGTGGTGGATCCGTTGCAGGTCAATGCGCCGCAGAAGCCTGTGCCGGGGACTGTGGGATCGAATGAGTATACGGTGAAGTGCAATCAGATCATCATTCAGGGTGTGAAGTCGAATAGCGGTTCCGGGTTGACTAACAATACCGGCAACATCTACGTCATCCTGAAGGGTAACGGAACCAATAACCGCACCGACACGGGCTGCATCGTCGCGCAGGTAGCGGCCGGGCAGACGCTGATCCTGGCACCGTCGGCGATGAATGTCGAGGTGTTCAATCCCTACCTCTTGTGGATTGATGCCGACAATGCCAACGATGCTGCGCAAGTTACGCTGATCATCTGATCCGGCGATGGCCAACACAATTGCCCAAGCTCGCGGGGATACCACCTTGCAGAATGCCAGCGCGTTCACGCTTGCGTTCAGCTCTCCCGTATCGGCTGGCAATCTGTTGACCGCGGCGTGGCGCAGAGTGCAATCTCCTGTAGTTTCTAACGTTACCGACAACCTTGGGAATAGCTGGACGGTGGTTTATGACGCCAACGATACCTCGGTAAGAGCCGGAGGCTGGGCGTATACATTTACTTTGACCGGTGGGGCGTGCACGGTCTCGGTAAACTTCGCCAGTGCCAACACTGAAGGCACGCTGGTCATCTCTGAGTATAGCGGGCCGAACACGGTGCGTGCTGTGGCGGCGGTTAAGAATGCTTCGACATCCAGCCCGGTCAGCAATGCCATCGCGGTGCAGAATGGCGACCTGGCGCTCGGAATCAACGAGAACGTTTCAGGCAGTGCAACCACGGCGGCGGGAGCTGGCTTCACCATGGCCGCTACGGGAACCAATGCCGGGAATGCCCTGGTTGCGGTTGAGTATAACTTGAGTGTGGGTGCGGGATCGCTTACGGCAGGATTCACTGGGACTTCGGCTAATGCTTCAACCACGGGAGCGGGAGCATTCTTCTTTAGCCCGGTTTCTATCACCGGGAATGCCAGAGTAGTTGGCGTGACTATTACATGGAGCGGCACGGCTTCCGGCAGCACTTCTACGGACGGTTCGGGCAATTACACTATACCCAACCTGCAGGACGGGTCTTACACCATCACTCCTTCCAAGGTTGGGCTGACGTTTGTGCCCGCGAGTTCGAGCATAACCATCGTAGGATTCAACAGGACCGGAGTGAATTTCTCGACCTCGTCTACAGGGACGCAGAACGATATGCTCAATATTACGCGCTGGTGTAGTAGGATGTGGCCATGAGTTATATTACCTACCGCTGGCTGGATGGTCCGCTATCTAGCGACCACGACTGGGCACGGTTGGATAATTTACTCGAGAAGCGTGGCTGGGCGCCGCTCAATAGGGAGTTCTCGCGAGTGCGTATCGCCGAGCGTGAGGGAGAAATTGTGGGATTCAGCGTGCTGCAGATGCTGCCCTTTGCGGGACCGATGTTTGTAGAGCGCAAGCATCGTGGCACTGGCCTGGCGGATAAGCTGGCTGAGGATACCATCAATTACTTGGTAGAGTGTAATGCCCGGGGATGGTTTGTGATAGCGGATAGCCCGCATGTGCCGCGGCTGTGCGAGAAGTTTGGCATGCAGAAGGTGGAGAGTCCGGTGTATATCACCAAAGGGATTGGATCAGGCATGAGAGAGGTGGCGTAATGGCCGGATTGATTTCAGGGGTAGGACAAGCGTTTGGACATCTGGGTGGCTCGTCAGCCAAGACCGATCGTTCCAACCAGCTTACTGCGTTCAGTGATCTGAAGAATGTCTTCAACTGGGCGTTGCCGTTTGGGCAGTCGCAGGCTAGGACGGGGCAGGCGACGACAGCTGCTGGCACGCAGAACCTGGGGCAGGCGGGGAGCTACTTCGGCAAGCTGGCTTCGGGTGACCGGCCGACAGCGCTTCAGGCGGTGGCACCAGCATCCAATGCTGCGCTGGCTCAGTCCGATGCGCAGAAGAATGAGTTGGCCAATATGGGTACGGCACGAGGCGGTGGGGCGGTGGGAGTCAACCAGCAACGCGATACCAACCTGATGTCGCAGATAGACAATATGCTGTTTGGAGCGAGGACGGCTGGAGCGCAAGGGCTGGCTGGAGTGGGACAAGCGCAGGCTGGAGTGGGGTTGGGTGAGACTGGACAGGGAATTCAGGCGGGCGGGTTGGCGACTACTGCGGCGAGTGATCTAGGCAGGCAGGCGCTGTATTCACGGCAAGTTTCTGATGCTATGCACCGGCAGGCAGTATCAGATTACTCCAATGCATTCGGCTCTCTCATGGGCGGTGATCTGGGCAAGGACTTAACAGGACTCTTGGGCAAGATTGGTATCTAACCTATGGCAAAAGACGATCCAACGTTGACGCAAGATCCGTTCTCTGAGGCGGAGCAGCCGCAACTTCCAGTGGCGCAAACTCCGTTCGAGCGCATGAATACCGGTAGTGGCATTCCTATGATTGATGCGGCTGTTCAACGGGACTTCCAGCAACGGCAGGCGCAAGCGAATCTCTATAAGAAGAATGCGGCTGATATCAATGGTTTGTTGTTTCACTTGGCCGATCCCGAGGCTAGGAAGAGTTATCTCAATCCTCAGACTGGCCAGCCGTATACCGATGATGACATTCAGCAGTTGCAGATGCAGGTTCAGCACGCCACTGGGCAGTATGAGAAGCTCGTCGGAGTTGACAAAGAATCCAAGAATGCGCTGCAGAAGGCGCGGGGCATCATTGATTTCATCCACGGTAAGCGTCGGGAGGCGATGCAGCCACCGCCCACGCCTAATTATCCGACTACGGTTAGCGATGTCGGAGTAACCACAAGTGGAGTGAATACGCCGAGACAAGGTCCGGTGGCTACCCCTTCTTCCTATGCTACCAATGTCAGCGATGCAGGCGGTGTGCAGTATAACCATGCTGTAGCTAATCAGATCACGCCGCCGCCATTGAGTCCGCGGCAAGAGGCCATACGGGCGTCGATGCAGCTGCCGTTTGCAACTCATCCGGCTAAGGTTGGACAAGCTATTACCGATGAGCAGCAGCGACTCCAAGCTGATATGAACATGCGAGAGCATATCGCTCGCAATGTCTTGAAGATGGATCCTGACTCAAGAGAGTTCAGACAGTATGTAGCAACAGGAAATTTCCCACCGCTCTCTAAGTTCCAGAAGACGAACATGGTGGATCCTGAGACTGGGCTGCCTACTATTTTTGATCCGGCCGGAGCTGGATACATAGATACGAATGGCAATGAAGTAAAGAATCCTGTCCCTTATGAAAAGGGAACCGTCATCGCTTATCAAGGTGCAAAGGGAGAACCTCTGTTTGGCGTTGAGCGCTATCAGAAACTGTTCGACCAGAATGGCAATCAACTTCCAGCCGGGACCAGGAAGTTCTATCCATCCATGGCGGAACAGGATAGATGGAACATTGTTTATAAACAGGTCCCACAACCTGATGGAAGGATTGCTTTAGTTCCGGTATTGCAACGGAGCGGTAGGACAAGTCCGCAAGGAGAGCCATCGCAGCCCGGCGAGGCTGGTCCTTTGGCGGCTACTCCTCAAGGGGCGGGAGCAACACCTTCGTCTAAGGCAGCTCCAGTTCCTTCCAGTAATGCGACTCCACCTAAGCCGAAAGCTAATCCTAAAGTAGATCCTTCTGCGGCCATGGGGCTGCCAAGGGGAAGCATTGTAGCCGGTGGTAAAGTTCCTCCTGGAGTAGCTAAGGCTTCTGAAACTTACAATGGCAGTCTTGAACGTTACAGGGTCATGGAGAAAGCAGTTCCTAGGGCACTTGCTGGAGATCAGCAGGCGATGATCAACCTGCTCTATAACCATATCGGTATGACCACTGGCTTACAGAAGGGTGCTCGGATTACCAAGGATCTGATCAGCGAAGCCGAGAACTCGGCACCGTGGGAAGCAACTATCCTGAAAAGGATCGGCATTGATAATGAATTTACGATTACGCCAGACCTGCTTCGCGGCGTGGTTCTTGATTCCAAGACCATGCACAACATGGTTGATCTGGCCCGCGAGCGGGCTACCGAAGATTACTCAGCATGGCAACGAGAGATTGATAACGCCAAGACTGGATATGGAATGTCTAGTCCACCAGCTCTGTCTCCTGACCTTGGTACTGCTGCTAAACCCGGCGGTAAGCCCAGTACATTTAAGCCATTCTAATGCCTGACGACCAAGTACAATTTCGCAGCCCGACCACTGGAAAGGTGCAGGCCGTTCCATCTGAGAATTGGGACGATGCGCTGAAGCAGGGGTATGTTCCAACCACGCATAAGGTCATGTACTCTCCAGATGGAACACGAGGAATGGTTCCGAATTCCGACCTGAAAGATTACATGAAGCAGGGATATCAGACTTCGTTGCCTACGCCACTGGAGAAGGGTGTAACAGGAGAAGGAATATCGGCCAAGGGATTTGGCACTGGCGCATGGAATGCCATCAAAGGGATGGTTCCGTCTGCTCCTCCAGGTACCACCGTTAATCCATTGAATCCAGACTTTTGGACAGGGAAGAATCTTTGGGGTAGTGGAAACACATTTGGAGGGTTGCTAAACGTTGATCCGAGCAAAGGTACGGCGGCCCAGATGGGTACCGAGGCTGCGACTGAATATCAGCGAGCCCGGGCAGCAGGGACTAATCCTTTAGCTGCCGGGTACAGTGCGGCTATATCAGGAGCTGGTCCGCTCGTTGGTGTAAGTGATCTGGCACAACAAGAGTTGGCAGCCAGAGGTGAAGGTGGACAGATCATCGGACAGTCAGCGGTTCCGGCGGCCCTAGCTGCGCTCCCATTTGTTAGTGAGTCGCTGAAGGGAGCAGGTAAGGCTGCGGGAAAAGCTGGTCGGGCGGCAACACCTAAAGTTGGTTCAGTAAAGAAGGCTTTACTATTTGGAGCTGATGTAATCCAGCATCCTGAGCAAGTCCCGGGACGAGCCTTGAAGTGGGCTATTAACAAGATTCCCGATGCTACTGTTCCACCTGAGCCCGGACCGCTTGAAGGAATGACCTCTACCAAGGAGCCGATTGGGAATGCGCAGTTACCGCCTGTACCTAAAGGTGAGCCTACACCATTTCCTCCAGTGCAGAAGTTGAGTGACATCAAGGCGGCAGCTAAGGCTGAGGCCAAGGCAGCTGAGGCGGCTCGTAAAGGTGGGATGACGCCACCACCGTTTGCTGGAGCAACCAGCAGTGCTATGCCGATCGGTAACGCACCGTTGCCGGAAGTGCCACAAGGGAATCCGACTCCGTTTCCAGTGGTGCAGCCCAAGGTTAAGGCTGCTGCGGCTGGAGTGGAAGCTCCTGCGGCTCCCAATGGAGAGAGCGGTATCCCCACCTTCGGCAAGACTCTCTATCAAATGGGAGAGGAGCCTAATCTGGCTAATCCGCAACATGTGAAGATCCTTAAAGTTCTACAGACCAGGTCCGGTCCCGACCTGCGAGCGCTGGCCAATCAAGGCGACCGGTTTGCTGCGTTTGTATTGCGTACCATGCCGAGGCCATGAAGTTTATATTGCAATCTGTGACCAAAAGTCCTATTCTACCATCTCATGCCTCCCCTAAAAGATTTATCAGGAATGAGATTTGGCCGATTACTAGTAATTTGCCAAGCGGAAAGTCGCAACAACTCCAATCAACGAAACAAATGTACTCGATGGAATTGTGTCTGCGATTGTGGAGCACAAAGAACAGTCTTTGGCTCATCTTTACGAGGCGGATTAACTACAAGTTGTGGTTGTTATCACAGAGAAGTAGTGGCTCCCATGATACTTCGCACTCACGGAGGATCATATACGGGCGAATATTCCAGTTGGAAACATATGCGAAGGCGCTGCGACAGTCCAAAGGAACATGGATTCAAAACACATGGAGGTCGTGGCATCAAAGTTTGTGCGCGATGGATAGACAGTTTTGTAAACTTCTTAGAAGACATGGGACCGAAGCCTACTCCGAAACATTCAATCGACAGGATAGATAATGATGGACATTACGAGCCGTCCAACTGTCGCTGGGCAACAGCTAAACAGCAACAAGAAAATATCAAGCACCTCGACCGCAGGTACATTTCAAGTAGACGCTGCAAGCCTTATTGATTTTCAAAGTTGCCACAGAAGATTTATTTTGAACCATGAGTGGCGCTTGGCTAGATTTCGTCCAAAAACTCTTTTTGATCTGCTGTTACGCCGTGGCATCCTCCAGTTAACAAAACAAGTTAACGTAGGTGAAGTCGCTGCTGACGCCAAGGCGGTATTCCTAGAGCGGGCGGCTGACCCGGGATTGGATGTCATTGGTCGGAATCCCTACCAAATGTCGAAAGGGTGGACATCTCTTCTTGAATCAGTGCTACATGGGATAGCCAGGACGGTGCTGCCGGTGCTGCATGATCCGCCGGTTGCTAAGCTGACCAGCACGATTGACTGGAGGTTCCTAAGCTGGGCTGATGATACAGGGACGTTACATCGCTGGGTAACGTGTGAGAGTTGGGATGAGGATACGCTGTCGAGGGAGCTGCATTCGTGGCGCACCTTTGGGGATCTGGTGATGTCCGGGTGTCCCATGGTGCTGCATGCCATTGTGCTGGGGCAGAACAGAAATGGAAGGTTCCTCTCGCCGTGGACGAGGACGTATGTTCATCCGGCCATGCCGAGCTTGAGATGGAGATGGACCAAGCCCGAGGATACGAGTTGGAAGCCGCTACAACTGGTGGAACAGTCGAGGATGGATGTGAGCGAGTGGGTGGATGCGGCGTGGAGCCAAGGCGCGATTCAGCCGTTGATGGTCGACCAGCAAGTGGAGTTGCCGACGGAGAGTGTGGTTAGAGATACCAAGTATCAGATAGCGCGGGAAGCGTCGGAGATGGCACAACTTATTGAAGAACGCCGGGCTTATACGATGGAACCCATGAGCCGGGGAGCTTGCGACTTGTATTCTCCGTGCCACTTTCAAAGTGTATGCCACAGCCCTGAGCCAGTGGACCTAGTACAGATTGGGCTGTACGTTAACAGAAAGTCCAGATACAGTACTCGACAGTCCCAGACGGAGGTCCTAGCCCGATGAGCCAAGTTTGGAGTTTCATTACCTTACATTCCACGATTAGCTCTCTGGTTGCTTATTACGTTGCTATCTCATTCGTCGGATCTTTGCCGGCACCGCAAGCTACGTCCAGCATGTTTTACCAATTCACCTTTAAATTTATCAATACACTGGCCGGCAACCTCGCTCGTGCTTATTCTTCCAAGGTGGAGTCCAGTCCCAACTTCGCCGCGGCGGTGAATATCCAGAATGCCAAGACTGGTGAGCAAAAGGTTGTGGTGCCTCTGACCCCAGAGGAGTCCAAGCCTTAAGGGCCATCTCTCCAATGGGACCCCAGAATGAGAATCATGATGTCTCGTTGCGAGAGTATATCGAGCACCGCTTGAATGCCATTGAGAAGCTGACCGACGAGCGCTGGAAGGCTCATGAAGATATTCATGCCATGGGACAGAGGGCACTGGATACGGCGTTGCTAAGGTCAGATGACAAGTTCGAGGGCGTGAACCGTCTGCGGGAGCAGGTGTTGGAAGAGAGAGCGCACTTCCTGCGGAGGGATGTCTACGAGCGGGAGCACAAGGCACTGGAGCTTAAGATCAGCGACCAGCGCACCTGGATTGACAATATGAACGGCCGGATGTGGGCGGCTGGAGCCATTATCCTGGCGCTGAGTACTGGCATCGGCCTGCTGCTGAGGTTCTGGGGAAGATAAGTCAGGATGCATGATTGATGACGACATTACGGAAGTGGAACAGCAGTTGATGCTGGAGAATATCCTGATCCTGCTGGCGCTTATAGAGGCCGATAGAAAGATAGTTTGCCAACCGTCAGCGTCTTCACGTAGTTGGTCTCGCTGCCCCAAGCCTTTGGGAACATGATGCTGGAATCGTGGTAATAGAGGGCGCCGTCGGTGAGGTCGGGATCCTGGCCGAAGAGGATAGCTGAGGCGGCGGAGAGGCAGTCAGTCCAGACAGGACTGTTGTCGGCAGGCCATACGATGGAGTTGGGATCGCTCTCCAGGAAACTAGAGAACTGGTACTTCTTTAGGATGACTGAGTGGATATCGTTGCCCCACCACCCGGGCTTATCAGCACGATTCTGAATGACGTGGCATACGCCGCGCTTACCTTCGAAGGGTTCACCCCTGGCCTCCCTGAAACAACATAGGGCCATAAGCGACAGGTCGGACATCTCTGCGTATGAGGTTGCTTCCACTAAATTAAAGGGGACAACCGATTCGGTGGCCGTCCCCTCGCTCCTATCTCTGTCTTCCGGCCGCCTTCTCTCGCTCCGGCGGGGCCATCACCGGGCTGAGGTTAAGAGGTCTGGTCCAAAGTGAAGTCGGTAACGCTCACCGGAGGCGGTGGCGGCGTCGGCAAGATCGGGATGTTGAACGAATGGGTCAACGATGCGCCCTGATCGTTCACGCCGGCTACGGTAATGTTGAACGACACGGCCGTATCCGTCGAAGCTACCGTGGCAGTGAAGGTGAACGCCGTGGGATCGACCGCGCTGAGCGTAACGTTAGTGTCGTCAGCCGATACGGTCGGCGGCTGCGGCAACGGGATGAAGTTAGTAGACGGAACGAATCCAATCTGGAAGGTTCCGGTCTGTCCTACAACAATTCCTGCAATTGACATGTCAATGTCTCCTCTGAGTTGACCGAGCGTGAATCCGACGATAGGGTTCCGCAGCTCATTGCGCTCAAGATATACCAGTTCCTGAAGATAGTTCGCGATCCGCGTGAGCTGCTTAACCGTATCTCTGTCGCTAAAGATACTCATGATTGCTCTCCAGACGCAATACCAAAATTGCACACTAACACTACTTGACCGGAGTCTCTAGCGGAATGTTGGTGATGTCGAATGGTTTGCCAGCCTCAGCCTGATATGCGGCAAGAGCGCTCATCAAAATGCGCTGGATCGCTTGCTCCAGTGCGATAGGGCCAGCAGCACCGGGTATCAGCGCCAGCGCTTGTAGAGCGAAATTGATGATGGTGAGAATGTTCTGTAGCTTGGGATTCACTTGGAGGCTCCTTTGGCAGTGGCGAGTGCGGTAACGGCGCTGTTCATTGAACTGAGTTTGGCCTGCATGGCGGCATCAGCGGCTTGTGTGGACTGTCCAGCAAGCGCTTGAGAATGATACGAATTGGCAGCACAGGAATCGGTGGGACCAGCACCAGCGGGAGGATTGCAGTAGAGCATGTCGGCATCGTTGTACGCGGTGATCAGCAGGTTGATGGCATCCTTTACCCGAGGTTGAACGTCCGGTGGGAAGGTTCCGTTGGTCAGTTCGGTCTTAGTGGATTCGATCACCTTGTGCGCAGTGAGAAGTGCGTCGTAGACCGTGGAATCAAACTTGTTGGCGGTACCGGGATGAACTGGTCTTGTAGCGCAGCCTGGGAGCAGCAGTAGTGCAAGGACCGGGATCAATCTCTTCATGTAGTCTCCTGTTCAAACAATTCGGGATAACGTCTTTGGAATTCTAGTTCACCTTTGGCTACTGAGCCTTCCTGTTTGCACAGTAATTCCAGAACGGCCTGACGCTTAGCAGGATCGGCTTTCATGTTGACTACGGCTTGCTTGCGTGCCCATTCGGTGGTGTATCCGTAGGGAGTGATGATCTTGGGTGGGATGCTCACTTCTTATCCTCCTTGGGTAACGGTGCGCTGAAGGTGAGTGTATCAGGATTGAACTGAGTATCCGGCGGCCAGCCATTCTCGAGCTTGAACTTCTGGGCGGTGCTCATAAGGTCTGACACCTTCTCCTGGAACTGCCGCTGAATGTTCTGGAGTTGAGCTTGCAGGAGTTGAGCATCCTTCTGGACTACTTGGAGCTTCAGGAGCTGGACTTCGGTGAGCTTGTATTCCTTCACCTTCTCTTGGCTCATAGTCCTGGAAGCCCATACCAGACAGAGCATCACCATGAGGATACCGGTGATCAGGATGATGGCTACGATCCTGATGTCCTTGGAGTTGAGTTCAGATCTAGTGTTCATGGCTTAAACTTTCCACAACGGAAGCAGATGCTCTCGGGTCGGCCATCCCATTGATGCTTACAGAATAGCCGTAGGAAGAAGGTGGCTACATCCTCTAAGGCCATGGTGAGTGATCTCATATGTTCTCTATATCCTATAGTGTACTCTATGTCAACAACAATCGTACTTCTGCTGTGAATAACTTACGGCCTTACTGGATACATGGACTTAAACTTGGGCAATATCTTTCCACTTAGAGAGCAGTCGTAAGCTCCCCTGACCTTGAATCCCATTTCTTTCATTATTAAATACACTTTACGCTCCACAGATAAAGCTTCGTCCTTAGCCAAACCCCTCGCAACGACTTGCCAGCACTTGACACCGTGCTTCTTAGTCCATACAGAACCTTTCTCGCTCTTATGCTGCTCTATTCGATTACCTAGATATCCTGTTATTCCTACATAGAAGTGATTCGGTGTCTTGCACTCAATGAGATATACGGTGTAGGTCTTCACCCACCCCTTATATCATCATTCCTTAGAACCTTCGGTTCTTAAAACCAAGAACCGCTTCGCTCGCTCCGCTGGGAGAGTTTACATCTTTCGGAATGCACGGGGCATGCCATACTAGATGAGGGACCTCGTTCCGTTAATCACAGGTTGCTCTCCAGCATTGCCTGTACTAGTTTCAAGGTCCCCCAACTCATGACGCCTGTGGCATTTCTGGCATAGCAACAGGACGTTATCTCGCTCAAAGCTAAGGTGTCGGTGAGTGCGGCGTTTCTTAATGTGATGCATATGTAGCTCGTCTTGCTGACGGACGCCCTCCTCAACACCACAATCCTGACACTTCGTACCGCGTTCAGATCTCAGAATCCTTCCAAAGGTATACATTCCCTTGCCACGCAACTTCTTTGCTTCGGCAGATTCCAATGCTTCCCAGCCTTGATTACATTTGTATCCTCTAAAGTATTTGGTCATAAATTTGATACGAGATACCGTCCATGGACTGTTTTAGTCCAACTCACCGGAACAGATTCAGGGCAAGGTAGTCACCTTCTCCCCGGACTCTTACCGGCAGGCGGTATCTCTGTAAACTTAATCGTGGCGACGGGCCTTGATACCCGCTATGTTCATGTGCCTATGGCGACCTCGGCTCACCCCCATTCTAGAGTCGCTGATTTCTCAACTCCTCGTAGTCGCCCTCGTCGGGGGAATAGCGTGTCCTTCCACGCCGCGCCACGAAATCTTTACCTCTTGACCTTGGTGTCCACCGCAGCAATCTGCGTGATCTTGTGGAACCAACCCTTGCGCTCTTCGTCGGTGGCCGACTTTTTCTCGGTATCGGTAACGGCATGATCATCCATGCTGTCTGGGCTATCTTTGGCCCGCGTAGAGAGGTAGAAGTCGGCGGCCGTGCCGATCATCTTGTCCACATCGAACCCACCATGGCCGTTATCCTCGATAGGGATGCCGGCACGCTCGAGCTCATGGAACTTGGATAGCGACAAAGAGTCGCGGTTGTCCACGCCAGCTAGTCTCTCCTTGGCCGCCTTACGAACACGCAGATCTTCTATGCGCTCGGGATCCAACGCCTCCGGCCGGTAGTTGATCATGACGTTCCTGTCCTTCGTCTCGTTGCCATTCACCAAAGTCACGCACAACTTCAGATTGCGGCTGTCACCTTTCTTACTAGGCGCATCCTCGGTCTTGT
>Ga0247678_1000172_pt1 | contig 15338 bp, 15 predicted proteins | sample CNK19_metaG_FD_182801 | JGI IMG/M metagenome (GOLD analysis project Ga0247678, IMG submission 182801) | Soil microbial communities from Purdue University Martell Research Forest, Indiana, United States - CNK19 | ecosystem: Environmental > Terrestrial > Soil > Temperate forest > Bulk soil... | reverse complement strand
GAGTCTCGAGGTGACCGGCAACGCCAACTTCAACGGCGCGTCGATCAACCTGGGCAACAACGCGGGCGACACGGTGAACTTCGGTTCGCTGACGTTCAGCTCGCCGGGCCTGGTGTCGATCAGCGAGGATTCGGCCATGGCGCTCAATGCGAGCACGGCGGGCAGCATCGCGCTCGCGTCGACCGGGGCGATCACGCAGACCGGTGCGCTCACCGTGACGGGCACGGGCAGCATCAACGCCGGCGGGAACGCGATCACGCTCACCGACACGGGTAATCAATTCGGCGGCCTGCTGACCCTGACAGGCGGGAAGACCTACCTGGTCTCGAGCGGCGATCTCAACGTCGGTGGCACGACCGGCGATCTAACGGTGGTCACCCAGGGTGGCGCGGTCATCTGGAACAACCTGACCGGCGCCAACGTGATCCTGATCGCCGCGACGCCGTCGGTTGGTGCGGCGGGCATCACTGGGCTGAACCCGACGACCGGCGACCTCCTGCCGTTGAACATCACGTTCAACAGTCGCGGCGACGCGAGGGGCACGAACCTGGTTGCGTCGGGCGAGCTGTACATCGTCGCCCGCGACATCCCGGCCCTGCCCGCGGACTCTTCGGCGAAGGCCAAGCTGGCCGTGCTCGACATCGCCAAGCTGAATCCGGAGAACAGGTTCCAGCTCATTCTCGCCAATCCGGACGGGAAGCTGCGCCTGCTGGTCGATCAGGGCGCGTTCCGATTCCGGGCCGGCAGCCAGTTCCCGGGCGGCGTCTCGGCGCGGAATCCGGACAAAACGCAGGTGTTCATCGGCAACCAAAACATCAACGCGACACCGGATGCGGCGTCTTCGGCGGTTTCGGCCGCGCAGCAAAGCGCGCTGAATTCGGCTTCTTCCGACGCGCGCAAGAGCTTCGGAACCGACAGCGTGACGCAGCAGATCGACATGGGCTTCGCCGGCGACGTGGGCATCGCGCCGACCATGGCGCACAACGTGCCGCTCCAGGGCGAGATCATCAGCACGCCCGAGGGCGTCTCGGAATCGAAGGGAGGCCAGTAGGCCACGGTTTGAGGGGAGGAGGCAGTAGAGGCGCAGCAGTTTGCGCCGGTTGCACCGAAAGGGACGTGCTTTGGCACGTCCCTTTCTTTTTTTGTGACGGAGCGCGCGTCGAGCACGTTTCACATGGGCGTGATAGCGTACCGTCACGTGGACAACCATCGCTCGGGAGGCGGCATGTATAAGAACATCCTCGCGGCAATGACCGGCTTGCTCCTCATCCTGCCTTTGCAGGGCGGGGCGCAGCCGGTCAAGCAGGCGGCGCCCGCGCCGGTGGATCCCGCGGCGTTCGCGGCGGCGCGCTACGGCGAGGCGCAGAAGCTCGAGCGCAGCGGCGACTGGACGGGCGCGATGCAGGCCTACACGGAGGCCGCCGAGAACGGCCACGGCCCGGCCCAGAAGCGGCTCGGCGACATCTACAACAACGGGCAGGGCGACGTGAAACGCGACTACGACACTTCGCTGCGCTGGTACAAGCGCGCGCAGGAGTCGGGCGAGCAGGTCCCGCAGCCGTTCACCTACCCGGGCGTGCGCCAGCGCTGAAGTAGTACGTCCGGGCCGCATTGTGCCGGCCCCCCCGCCGCCGCATAATTCCACCCGATGGGAGCAGGGGGGCTGCGCCACGAACTTCGTTCGCGCGCGACCGGCTTGATGCCGGCCGCGCTGAGTCGCGCCCGTGGCGGTTCCCCAGACTGCCGTGGCTGATCCCCAGACGCTAGGCCGCTACAAGCTCAGCCGCAAGATCGGCAGCGGCGCCATGGGCGTCGTCTACGAGGCGCTCGACCCGAAGCTGAACCGCCCGGTCGCCATCAAGACCATCCTCAAGAGCCACCTCGACGAGGAGGTCGCCCGCGAGTACTCGGTGCGCTTCCGCGAAGAGGCGCAGGCGGTGGCGCGCCTGAACCACCCGAACATCGTCCAGGTGTACGACTTCGGCGAGGAGGCCGACGTCGCGTTCATCGTGATGGAGTTCATCCGCGGCAAGGACCTCAAGCACTGCTTCGACAACAACGTTCGCTTCGAGCCGCGGGAGTTCGTGCGCCTGATGTGCGAACTGCTTTCCGCGCTCGACTATGCGCACCAGGCCGGCATCGTCCACCGCGACATCAAGCCGGCCAACGTGATGCTCGACGGGCAGACGCGCGCGAAGCTGATGGACTTCGGCGTGGCGAAGATCCAGGACACCGACCGCACCCACCGCACCCAGGTGGGCACGATGGTCGGCACGCCCTCGTACATGTCGCCCGAGCAGGTGCAGGGCCTCGCGGTCGATCAGCGCTCGGACCTCTTCTCCTCGGGAATCGTGCTGTACCAGTTCCTCACCAACCAGCGGCCGTTCACCGGCGGCGACTGGACGCTGCGCAAGATGATCGTGCACGAGGATCCGGTGCGGCCATCGCAGATCAACACATCGCTCTCACCGGAGTTCGACCGGGTGATCAGCCGCGCGCTCGCCAAGGCGCCCGAGGCGCGCTACCAGAGCGCGGCGGAGTTCGGCCGCGCGCTGCAGCGCGTGTTCGAGGGCAGGCCCGCCGAGGACGAGGACGACCGCACCATCATGCGGCCGGCGCAGGGCGCGCCGCTGCAGGCGAAGCCCGCGGCCGAGCGTTCCTCCACGCAGGCCACTTCGACCGGCACGGGCTCGCAGGAAGTCGAAGTCGAGTTCTGGCGCTCGATCAAGGACAGCGACGATCCGGAGGACTTCGAGCTCTACGTGCAGCAGTTCCCGCGCGGCGCCTATGCCAAGCTCGCCGAGCGCAAGATCGCCAAGCTGCGCAAGGACGCCGGCACGCACGCGGGCACAGCGAGCGGAGCGCACGGCAGCACGGCGAGCGGCTCGTACGGCACGAACGACTCGGCGGCCGCTGAAGCAGAAGAGCTTCGCAAGCTCGAGGAAGAGCACCGCAGGCAGGCGGAGGAACTGGCGCGGCGCCAGGCCGAGGCGCGCAAGAAGGCCGAAGCCGAGGCGCGGGCCCGCCGCGAGGCGGAAGAGAAAGCGCGGCGCGAGGCCGAAGAGAAAGCACGCCGGGAGGCCGAAGAGAAGGCCAGGCGCGAGGCCGAGGAGAAGGCGCGCCGCGAGGCGGAGGAAAGAGCCCGGCGCGAGGCGGAGGAAAGAGCCCGGCGCGAGGCGGCGGAGAAGGCGCGGCGCGAGGCCGAAGAAAGGGCTCGCCTCGAGGCCGAGCGCGTCCGGCGCGAGGCCGAGGCCAAGGCGAAGCGCGAAGCCGAAGAGAGAGCCAAGCGCGAGGCCGAAGAGAAGGCGCGGCGCGAAGCCGAGGCGAAGGCGAAGCGCGAGGCGGAAGAGAAAGCGAAGCGCGAGGCGGAAGAGAGGGCCAAACGGGAAGCCGAAGCCAAGGCCAAGCGCGAAGCCGAAGAGAAAGCCAAGCGAGAGGCTGAAGAACGCGCCAAGCGCGAGTCCGATGAGAAGGCGCGGCGCGAAACGGAGGCCAAGGCCAAGCAGGATGCCGACGCCCGGGCGAAGCGCGAGGCGGAAGAGAAAGCCAGGCGCGAGGCCGAAGAGAAGGCCAAGCGCGAGGCCGACGCGAAGGCGAAGCGGGAAGCCGAAGAGAAGGCCAGGCGGGAAGCCGAAGAGAAGGCGCGGCGCGAGGAAGCCAAGGCGAAGCGCGAAGCGGAAGAAAAGGCGCGGCAGGAGGCCGACGCGCGCGCGCGGGCGCGGCATGACGAGCTGGAGCAAAAGCGCGCTGCCGAGCAGATGGCGCGGGCGGCCGAGAAGGTCGACGAGCGCAGTGACTGGCAGAAGGAAGTGGAGGCGGAGGCGCTCGCCGCCGAACGCCAGGCGCGCATCGCCGAGGGCCGCCGCGACGAGCCTACGGGTACGGTTCCGATCCCGGCGCAGACCGTGCCGCCGCAGCGGCGCAACCCCATGCTCATCCCCGGCATCCTCGGCGGCGTGATCGTGGCCGGCGCGCTCGCCGCCTACTTCGCCATGAGATCGCCCGAGCAGCCGCCGGTGGCGGTGAAGCCGTCGCCGCCGGTCGCGAAGGTCGAGCAACAGCCCGCGCCTCAGCCGCAGCCCGCGCCTCAGCCACAGGCCGACGACAAGGCGCAGCGCGAGGCGGCAGCGAAGGCCGAGCAGGCGAAGAAGCAGGAGGCGGCAAGGCTTGCCGCCGAAGAGGAGGCGAGGAAGAAGGAGGCTGCGAAGCTCGCCGAGGAAGAGAGGAAAAAAGAAGCCGCGAAGCTCGCCGCCGAGAAGAAGAAGGAAGACGCGGCCAGGCTCGCTGCCGAAGAGGCGAAGAAAAAGCAGGCTGCCGCCGCGGCGAAGGCCGCGGAGGATGCGAAGAAGAAGGAAGACGCTGCCAGGCTAGCCGCAGAGGAAGCGAAGAAGAAAGAGGCTGCGGCCGCGGCGAAGGCCGCCGAGGACGCGAGGAAGAAGGAGGAATCCGCGAGGCTCGCTGCCGAGGAGGAGAAGAAGCGCCAGCAGGTGGCGGCCGTGACCGCGAAACCCGCGCCAGAGCCCAAGCGCGTGAACGGACCCGAGCTCTTCGCCCGCGCGAGCGACCTCGAGAGCCAGGGCAAGGTCGCGGAGGCGGTCAAGCTCTACGTGGCGGCCGCCAACGCCGACCACGGCCCGTCGGCGAAGAAGCTCGGCGACATCTACAGCGGCGGCAAGGGCGACGTCTCGCAGGACTACACCGCGTCGCTGCGGTGGTATCAGCGCGCGCGCCAGCTCGGCGAGAAGATCACCACGAAGGGGCGCTAGTCGCTCGGCGGGTATGGCCAGCCCGTAAACTATGCGGCTGAGGCCGTTCGAACGCCTTGAAAACCAAGGAGCATTGAATAATGAAAGTTTCCCCGCAGCAGATCACCGACGTGGACCGTCCCGAGCTTGCCGAGACCTTCGTCGACTCGCTCACCCTCTCCACGTTCGACGGCGCGGCGGCGCGGCTCACTTTCTGCGTGCTGCGCATGCAGGAGCCGCAGCAGGGCAAGCCCGCGCATTTCAACCGCTACCCGGTCTGCCGCATGGTGCTCACACCCGACGCTACGATCGAGCTCTACAACCGGCTGAACCAGATGATGGGTGCGCTGCAGAAGCTCGGCCTGGTGAAGATCGAGCCGGGGAAGCCGCCTCAGGCGGTCGAGCAGAAGCCGCAGCAGGCGTCCTGACAAGCGTTTGCCGTCCCTGACCAGCCTTTGCAGGGGGACGGTCAGAGTTGGCACGCCCGCCCCGCGCCTTGGGTGCACGATGGAGCGAATGGGATGGGCGTTCTACGTCGAATCGGTCGAAGACGCCGCGGCGCTCGCGGGCGGATACGATCGGCTCGCCGCGGCGCTCGATGTAAGCCCGGACGTAGTCCGCGGCTGGTGCGCCGGCGATACGGTTCCCGACTCGCTTTTCCTGCGGGTGATCGACCTCGTTACCGGCGCTTCAGATCCCACAGACAGATCCAGGAAAGCAGCACCTGCGGCGGAACCCCGCGCGAGCGCTCCAGCCACTCGCCCAGCTGTTGAGGCGTGAGATCGAGGTGCGCGGCTAGCGCGCGCACCGCCGACAAATCGGCGCCCGTAATCCCATCCTGCGCTTCGGTCCCCTGCTCGAACATCCAAGTCCCCGGGCGATACGTTCACACATCGCGGTGCAGCGAGCAAGGCCCAATGTTCGCCTCTGGAGTTTGCAGTTTTCTTACTGCGCGTAGCCGGAAATCTGCGCAATGAGCGACAGTGCGCTGTATCGTCTGTGCTTTTCGCCGCGCCGCAGGACTTCCGGATCAAGCCATGAGGGGGCGCCGGTGGCATTGCGCCCGAAATGCGGCGTGTTCGGCGGCGTGTAGATCGCTTCCCCGGCCTTAACGACTTTCGTTCCCACGCCGTCGATCTCGAAGGTCTGCTCCCCCTCGACCACGTACGTGATCTCGTGGCCGTTCGGATGCGTGTGCAACGGCAGCCGGAAGCCGGGTTGCCAGGTCGACGCGAAGATCATCACTTCCTGTCCCGGGAGATTCCACGGCGGCTCCTATTGTGAAGGCACCCGCCAGCGTAATCGTCTGCTTCATGTTTTGCTCTCCGCTGGAAGGAAGCGGTGAAACCGCCCTTAGACTTGTGGGCACGCTTTATGGGGAGTCCCTGCGTGACCAGCCGCGCCAACGTCCTGCTCTGGGCCGATTCGACCGCCGCGTACCTCGACGCCATCAAGGCGGCCGGCCTCGCCGACCGCGTCGAGGTGGAGACTCTGCCGCGCAAGGAGAGGCCCTCCGCCGACCAGATCGCGCGCACGCAGGCGCTGATGGCCTACACGGTGCCGGCCGGGCTGCTGCCGGCGATGCCGAAGCTGCGCTGGGCGCAGGTGATGACGGCGGGCGTGGAGGAATGGCTCGCGCTGCCCGACCTGCCGCCGGACCTTGTGCTCACCTGCGCCCGCGGCACGCACGCGGAATCGATGCCGGAGAACATCATCGGCGCGCTGCTCTACGTCGCCAAGCCCTACGCCGCGGCTGTCGCGAACCAGAAGCGCGGCACGTGGGTCCGCACCGTCGCGCAACCTTTGACCGGCAGGACGCTGGGCATTCTCGGGCTCGGAGCGATCGGCCAGCACGTTGCGCGGATCGCGTCGGTCCTCGGCATGCGGGTGATCGGGACGCGGCGCCGGCCGGAGCCGGCGCCCAATGTCGCCAAGGTCCTGCCCTCGGATCGAACACCCGAAGTCTTGGGCGAGTCCGATTTCGTGCTGCTGCTCCTGCCGGCGACGCCGGAGACCGAGAACTTCGTCGACGCGCAGCGCCTGGCCATGATGAAGCCCGGCGCCTGGCTCCTGAACTTCGGCCGCGGCCACCTCGTCAAGGACGACGACCTGATCGCGGCGGTCAAGGCGAAGAAGATCGCCGGCGCGGTGCTGGATGTGTTCCGGCAGGAGCCGCTGCCGGCGGAGCACCCGTTCTGGACGACGGAGGGCATCATCGTGCTTCCGCATCTCGGCGGTCCGCATCCGCAGCGCGACCGGTTCGTCGCGCGCCTCTTCGCGGAGAATCTGGGACGTTTCCTGGACGGAAAACCGCTCAGGGAGGTGGTCGACCGCAAGACCGGGTACTGAGGCAGCAGGCGGGGCGTTATTCGCCCTCGGCCACTTTTCGGCGCCGGATGGCTTCGAGAATCAACCACGCGGCGCCTGCAACGAGCACCATTACAAAGGTCCAGCGCACGAGCCTGAGGAGCGTTTCGGCATTGACGGCGGGCCAGGGAAACTTGCTCAGAACGGCCCAGCGCTCGAGCAGCCAGTGCCACGCGGTGTGGCCGACCAGGAGAGAGAGGACGATGGTCGCGGCGCGCTCCGACACGTGGCGGAAGACGAAGTCGAGCGCCGGCACCGCGACGACGAGCACGAGGAGCTGGCCGAGCTCCACGCCGACGTTGAACGCCAGGAGCGACGTGACGAGGTGCGCGCCGGCGAACTGCAGCATCTGCTGCAGCCCGTAGGCAAAGCCGAACCCGTGCACCAGGCCGAAGCCGAAAGCCATCATCCACCGCCACTGCAATCTCGCGCCGAGCACGTTCTCCAGCGCCATGTAGAAGATCGACGCCGCGATCAGCACCTCGATGAGCGGCGGGAACCACAGCGCGTCGGGTCCATGGCCCAGGGCGGTCGCAATCAGCGTGATCGAATGCGCGACGGTGAAGGCGGTCACGATGGCGACGAGCGGCCAGAAGCGGCGGAACGGGACGACCAGGCATAGCAGGAAGAGCAGGTGGTCGGTGCCGCCGAGGATGTGCAGGAATCCGGAATAGACGAAGCTCAGGGCCGCCTGATACCAGCGCGGGTCGAGGCGCACGAGCCCCGGATCGCCGTGCAGATCGAACGCCCTCGTCTCGCCGGGCGAGGGGATGAACCGCATCACCACGTTCACCTTGATGCCCAGGCGCTCGAGACGCGGGCGGATGGAGAACTGCGAGCGCTCGGTGCGGATCGGGTACTCGAGCAGCACGTCGAGCAGGCCCTGGCTCCAGTAAAGCTCGGTATCGTTCCCGAGGCGCGGCGCGTCGAAGTGCGCCACGGCGGTCTCATAGGAGGCGAAGGAACGGTCCGATTCGAGCGATACGCGCGCCGCGAGCACGCGCGGACGCGGCAAGCGGGCGTCGTCCTCGTAGAGCTCGATCTCGTCGCCGAGCCACAGCGCCGCGGCGTCGCGCAACGCCGTGTCGACGCGGGTGAAGTCCAGGAAACCCCCGCGGCGCTGCGGCACGTCGACGTCGCGCATCGCCTTGAGGGGCACGCGCATGACGAGCTTCAGCGCCTGCCCTTCCGGCTTCAGGAAGGCCAGCACCCGGACCTCGTCGGGAACGTCGTGCGCGCGCGCGCTGGGCGCAAGAGCGAGCAGCAGGCCTAGAACGAGCCCTAGAGGGACGGCGATGGTTCGAGCCAAGCGCACCCAGTATTGCAGATTTTGCATATACTGAAGACGTCACTCGTGGAGGAGGGGCAATGCGCAACCGCAAGATCGTGGGCGGGATTTTCGTCGGCCTTCTCGTGTTGCTCGGCTGCACGCAAGGCCTTCTCCAGCAGCAGGCGAACCAGACGAACCAGGGCGAGCTCGTCGACGCGCCGGCGTTCGAAGTCGATCCCCTCTGGCCCAAGCCGCTGCCGAACCACTGGCTGCTCGGCATGACCATCGGCGTGTGGGTCGACGAGCAGGACCATGTCTGGATCATCCACCGGAGCTCGGCGACGCTGAACGCGAACGAGCGCGGCGCCGAGCTCGAGCCGCCGACCGGCGAGTGCTGCCGCGGCGCGCCGCCGGTGCTGGAGTTCGACCAGGCGGGCAATCTGCTGCGGCACTGGGGCGGGCCCGGGCAGGGCTACGAGTGGCCGCAATCGAACCACGGCATCTTCGTCGACTACAAGGGCAACGTCTGGATCGGCGGCAACGGCGAGAAGGACGCGCATATTCTCAAGTTCACCAAGGACGGCAAGTTCCTGATGCAGGTCGGGCGCCTCGGCAACAACAAGGGCAGCAACGACCTGGAGAACTTCGGCCGGGTGGCGAAGATCTTCGTCGACCCGAAGACCAACGAGGCGTTCGTCGCCGACGGCTACGGCAACCGCCGCGTGGCGGTGCTCGATGCCGACACCGGGAAGATGAAGCGCTACTGGGGCGCCTACGGCAACCGCCCGCAGGACGGACCCCTTGCTCCCTTCAACCCCGACGCGCCGCCGTCGCAGCAGTTCAGGAACCCGGTGCACTGCTCCGACGTGTCCAACGACGGCTTCGTCTACGTGTGCGACCGGCAGGGGAACCGCCTGCAGGTGTTCACCAAGGACGGAAAATTCGTGAAGGAACAGTGGTACGCGAGGCGCAGCCTTTCCGAGGGATCGGTGTGGGACGTCGCGTTCTCGCGCGATCCGGAGCAGCGCTACCTCTTCATGGCCGACGGGCGCAACCAGAAGGTGCGCATCATCCTGCGCGAGACGCTGGAGGAGATCACCAACTTCGGCGACGGCGGCCGCCAGCCCGGGCAGTTCTTCGGCGTCCACAGCATTGCCACCGACTCGAAAGGCAACCTCTACACCACCGAGACGTACGAGGGGAAACGCCTGCAGAAGTTCGTCTACAAGGGCATGCGGCAAGTCAGACGCACACAGGGCGTGGCCTGGCCATCGATGTAACAAGTTAACCCCGTGCGGCGCGATTTCCTGAAGAGGGCTTGGCTTCTTGGCGCAGGCCTTGCCGTGCGCCCAGCGCTCGCGCAGCCCGAAAGCGAGCGTCCCAAAGAAGGCGACGTCCTGGTCGCAATCGAAGGCGACTCCAGAGTGCCGCTCGAACCGAAAGATATTCCGCGGGACGCGCGGCCCCTTCTGGCGTGGCCGATGGATCCGGCGGGCAACGTGGTCCGCGGCGGCTCGCGCCTCAACAAGGTGCTGCTGCTCAGGCTCGATCCTGCGACGCTCGTCGGCGGGACGCGCGAGCGTGCGGCCGACGGCGTGGTCGCGTATTCGGCGATTTGCCCGCACGCCGGCTGCGAGGTCAACGTCTGGGCCGCGGAGCAGAAGACGCTCGAGTGCTCGTGCCATTACTCGCACTACAACCCGCGCGACGGAGCCGCCGTGATCGACGGACCGACTCCGCGCGCGCTTGCCGCGCTTGCGTTGAAGCTCGCTGACGGCAAGCTGGTGGTCGCAAAGCCGTTCAGTGGACGCGTCGGCATCGTGCCGACCTGATCGATTTCAAGGGAGAAACGACATGCCTGCCAAGAGGACATTCCTGCAAGGTGCGTCTGGGGCCGCGCTCGTTGCGGCCGCGCTTGTTACGGGCTTCTCTGCGGCCTGGGCGCAGATGCCAAAGGTCGTCGCGCCCGCATCGGCCACGCCGGTGCCCGGACCGGTACCCGAGGTGCTCCAGAAGTACGCCGCGGTCACGGCCGAGCGGCTGAAGAAGCCGGAGGACGGGAACTGGCTCCACTTCCGCCGAACCTACAACGGCTGGGGCTTCAGCCCGCTCAACGAGATCACGCCCAAGAATGTCGGCCGCCTGCAGCTCGTCTGGAGCATGGCGACGGGGCAGGTCGAAGGCCACCAGGCGCCGCCGATCGTCAACAACGGCGTGATGTTTGTCGCCACGCCCGGCAACCAGCTCCTTGCCATCGAAGCCAAGACCGGCAACCTGCTGTGGCGCTATAAGCGGCGGCTGCCCGAAGACGTCGTCCATCTGCATCCGACCAATCGCGGCGTCGCGCTCTACGGCGACAAGGTCTACTTCGCTTCCGCCGATTGCATGCTGGTGGCGCTCGACGCCCGGACCGGAAAGGAGCTCTGGACCACGGCCGTCGACGACTACAAGCAGGCCTATTACATGTCGCTCGCGCCTCTCATCGTCGACGGCAAGGTGATCCTCGGCGCATCGGGCGGCGAGCTCGGCGTGCGCGGGTTCGTGGCCGCCGTGGATGCCGAGAGCGGCAAGCCGTTGTGGAAGACCTACACCATCCCGGCGCCGGGCGAGCCCGGCGCCGACACCTGGCCGGCGGGCGGGGATCACTACAAGCGCGGCGGCGGCGCGGTCTGGATCACCGGCACCTACGATCCGGAAACCAACCTCAGCTTCTGGGGCACCGGCAATGCCGCGCCGTGGTTCGGCGATCAGCGCCCGGGCGACAACCTCTACACCAGCTCGGTGATCGCGCTCGACGCCAACAGCGGCGCCATCAAGGGTCATTTCCAGTATCACCCCAACGATTCGTGGGACTGGGACGAGGTTTCGCCGCCGATGGTGGTCGACTACAAGCGCGGCGGGAAAGCCGTGAAAGGGCTGATCAACGTCTCGCGCAGCGGCTACATCTGGGATCTCGAGCGCACCACCGGCAAGATCAATTTCGTGGCCGGCCGGCCGTATGTGCGACAGAACGTGTTCAAGAGCCTCGATCCCAAAACCGGCCGGCCCGAGATCGACGACGCGCGCAAGCCCGGCACGGGCAAGGCGGCCGAGTTCTGTCCGAGCCTGTGGGGCGGGAAGGACTGGCCGCCGGCCGCCTTCAGTCCCCGCACGCGCATGATCTACATCCCCGCCAACGACAATCTGTGCCACGAGCTGGTCGGCGAACCGCCGAAGTACGTGGTCGGCGAGCGCTACATGGGCGTGGCGAAGAACGTCATGAAGATCGCCGAGGGCGCGGATCACGTCGGCGAATTGCAGGCCTGGAACGTCGACACCGGCAAGAAGGTGTGGACGACCAACCTGCCGTCGTTCAGCTTTGGGCCGGTGCTTGCGACCGGCGGCGACCTGCTGTTCTCGGGCGGCACCAACGACCGCCTGTTCCGCGCATTCGACGCACGGACCGGGAAGATCCTGTGGCAGTACCCCACCATCTCAGGCATCACCGCCGTGCCGGTGTCGTTCCAGGTCGACGGCAAGCAGTACATCGCCGTGCAATCGGGTTGGGGCGTCGATGCGGCGAAAATGCAGGCCCGGATGAACCTGCTGTTCCCGGGGCAGTATCCCGAGGTGCCGCAGGGCGGCGCAGTCTATGTGTTCGCGCTGAAGTGACGCGGCGATTACCCCATACGTGCTAACTTCGGCAGACTTGCCATCTTGGCTGGACGTTACCGGGGAACACCTATGATTTTGGGCTTGAGCCTGCGTTGCAGCGCGATCACGGCGGGTTTGGCGCTGGTTGCCGCTCTCGGCGGCTGCAGCAGCATCTACGGTGACACGAGCATGAACGTCACGTATTCCTACGACCCGGCTTTCAGCTTCGCCAATTCGAAGACCTACGCCTGGCTCAAGTCCACGCCGATGTACGGACAGAATGCGCTGGTGGAACCCAACGTGCGCTACCTGACGGACCGCGACTTCCAGGCAAAAGGTTTGAGTCTTGCGGGAGACAAGCCGGCTCTCGTCGCATGGGTGAGCTACGACTCGGACACCTACGGCGTCTACAGCGGTAGTGCGTACGACCTGCGCGCGCTGACGCTCAACGTCGCGCGTGCCGAGGACCGGGCGCTCGTCTGGCAGGGACGAGCGCGCGGGGGCATGAGGAGCGACGCCGCCTCGGGAGACCTGAAGAAGGCTGTCGACGCGATGCTGGCCCATTTTCCGCCGAAGTAATTGCGGTCGCGGGCTTCGAAAGTCTGATGCGCCGCAGGCGCTGGCTCATCGCGCTCGGACTGCCGGTGCTGGTGTCGCTGCCGTTCGTCTACGTGCAGGTCGTCGAGCGCCCGTCGCTCGACCGCGACTGGTCGCCCGACCAGGCGGTGATGCCGACCGCCGCGATCGACGGCGACAAGGTGACGATCGACAAGGTGCGCAACTTCGCCTATCGCGCCCCGGACGATTACACGCCCGCCTATGAGCAGCGCAGCTACGACCTTGCCAGGCTGGATTCCGTGTGGTTCGTGGTCGAGCGCTTTGGCGACGCGCCGGCGATCGCGCACACGTTGCTCAGCTTCGGCTTCGGCGGCGAGTACCTCGCGATCTCGGTCGAGGTGCGCAAGGAGCGGGGAGAGGTCTACACGCCGCTGAAGGGACTGCTGCGCCAGTACGAGCTCATGTACGTCGTCGCCGACGAGCGCGACGTGATCGGGCTGCGCACGAACTTCCGCCGCGATCCGGTCTTCCTCTATCCCGTGAAGACGACGCGCGAGCGGATGCGCAGGATGTTCCTCGAGATGCTGGCGCGCGCCAACCGGCTCGCGCTCGAGCCCGAGTTCTACAATTCCCTCACCAACAACTGCACCTCGAACATCGTGGCGCACGTGAACACGCTCGCGCCTCGCAGCATCCCGTTCAGCTACAAGACCCTCTTCCCCGCGTACTCAGACCGCCTCGCCTACGAGCTCGACCTGATCCCGGCGGATCAGCCGTTCGACAAGGTGCAAGCCGCGCATCGCATCGATCTGCTTGCGCAACGCGACCGGGTGGGGCCGGATTTCTCCAGCCTCATCCGCGCACAGGTCGCCAAGTGACCCGGATGGACAGGAATGTCCTGTCTTGCCAACGCGAATCAGCTTCGGGCCTTGGACTGGTTCAGGGCCACCGCGGCGCGGATGAGCTCCTTCAACGCCTTCTCGTCGATCTTGTCGCCTTCGCGGAAGTCGATGGCACGCCTCGTGTTCCCCTCGAGGCTGGAGTTGAAGAGGCGCGATGGGTCCTTCAGGGACGCGCCCCTGGCGAAGGTCATCTTCACGACGCTCTTGTAAGTCTCGCCGGTGCAGAGGATCCCGTCGTGGTACCACGTCGGGACGCCGCGCCACTTCCACTCCTCGACCACCTCGGGGTCGGCTTCCTTGACCAGGGTGCGGACCCGGCTGAGCGTTTTGCCCCGCCAGTCGCCCAGCTCCTTGATTCTCGCGTCGATGAGCTGGGAAGGAGATTTGCTTTTCATGGCAGCGCTCAATGATACGCGACGCTCGACGTTCGACCCTCGAGTGTAGACGCCGCAGGCTCAGCGGGTCTAAGCTCGCGGTTCCTCAAGGGGAGGAAACCGTCATGATGAAGACCGGAGCAAACCCGGGTTGCCTCTGGCAAACCGATTGAGCCGAGATAGCCCCGATGCCTAAACGGCGCCGGTTAGCTCCACATTAGGGCTCTAGTTCTATTCCGTGCGTCGACCGCCGTACTTCGACATTCCTGCCTCGGATCCGGCGCGCGCTATTTCGTTTTACTCGAAGTTGTTCGGCTGGAATTTTGTTCGTAGTGACGAGGGAATAGACTATTGGACCATTATTCAGGCATCGCCAGACGGAGAGGAAGTCATTGGCGGCCTCGCTCCGCGAATCGGTTTTTATCCAGGCGAACCGGCGCTCAAAGGCTTCATCAACGCATACGTCTGTTACTTTCCGGTTGCCGACATTGATGGCACGCTTCGCACCGTCGGTGAGTTAGGTGGCATGACATTCATGCAGAAACACCACATTCCCGGGATTGGATGGAGAGCGCTTGCCAAGGATAGTGAAGGCAACGTCCTGGGCCTGATCCAGCACGAACCGAAGCATTGAGGCGACCTCAGCGGGAGCCTGACGATGACGATCGCCATTACCGCCTTTGAACGCTCGCCCGACGGCGGCCAGGGATTGGCGCGCGATACGCGCGTTCGCTGGGCGCTCGAGGAAGTGGGTCAACCTTACAAGGTTCGCCTTCTTTCGTTTCGCGCGATGAAGGAGCCCGCGCACCTGGCGCTTCATCCTTTCGGCAAGATTCCGACCTATGAGGAAGGCGACCTGGCCCTGTTCGAGACCGGGGCGATCGTCTTCCATATCGCCGAGCGCCATGCGGGACTCCTGCCGGACGATCCCAATGCCCGCGCGCGCGCGATCACGTGGATGTTTGCAGCGGTCAACACAGTGGAGCCGCCGATCATCGAGCTCGCAAACGCGAAGCTGCTCGAGGGTGACAAGCCCTGGAACAAGGAGCGCCTGCCTCTGGTCGAGGATCGCGTCCGCAGCCCGATGGAGCAGCTTTCTCGTCGCCTGGGCGATGCCGACTGGCTCGATGGCGGGTTCAGCGCTGGCGACCTGATGATGGTGCATGTGCTGCTCAGGCTGAGACCATCGGGGATTCTCGACGAGTACCCGAACCTGGCGGCCTATGTCGCCCGCGGCGAAGCGCGCCCGGCCTACAAGCGGGCGTTTGCCGCTCAGTTGGCGGTTTACAAGGGAAGCCGCTGACCTACAATGCCGCGAAGAGGAGGTGCACCCATGGAAATTCGCATCAAGCACGCCGCGCTAGCGGCCGCCCTGCTGCTCGGCGCGAGCGCCGCGCAGGCGCAGCTCAAGATCGCCTACATAGACCCGCTGTCGGGTTCCTTCGCCAACGTCGGCGAAGCGGGCTTGAAGCACTTCCAGGCGATGGCC
>Ga0247678_1000167_pt1 | contig 15618 bp, 18 predicted proteins | sample CNK19_metaG_FD_182801 | JGI IMG/M metagenome (GOLD analysis project Ga0247678, IMG submission 182801) | Soil microbial communities from Purdue University Martell Research Forest, Indiana, United States - CNK19 | ecosystem: Environmental > Terrestrial > Soil > Temperate forest > Bulk soil... | reverse complement strand
GCCTCTGCCGCTCACGTTCCCTGCAGGAGAAAGTCGCGCACCACGGCGATCTGGTCAGGCTGCAGCAGCGTCGGCGCGTGTCCAACGCCGCGGATCTCCACCATCTTCGCGCGCGGTCCGCGCTTGGCCATCTCGGCCGCGGTCTCGCGCGTAAGGAGGTCCGACAGCTCGCCGCGCATCAGGAGCGTCGGGCAGCGCACCGCGTCGTAAAAGGACCAGAGCTCGATGTCGTTATCCGGCACGAGGCGCGGCTCGCCGATGCGCGGGTCGTAATGCGCGCGCCAGGTACCGTCGTCGTTGCGCCGCAGCCACGTCTCGGTGAGGAAGCGCCACTGCGCGTCGCTGTGCGGGCCGAAAGGCGCGGAGATGGTGCGGATGTAGCGATCGGCCTCCTCGACGCTTGCGAATGCAGGCGCTTTGCCGACGTAGGAAGCGATGCGATCCAGCGACGCTTTCGTGATGACCGGCCCGACGTCGTTCAGCACCATGCGCCGGATGGGGGCGCCCGCCTGCGCCGCGAGCGCCATGCCGACAAGGCCGCCCAGCGAGGTGCCGACCCAGCTCACCGATTCGACGTCGAGGCGCGCGATCAGGGTCACCATGTCGGCCGCGTACTGCGGCACGACATAAAGCATCGGATCGGGCAGCCACTCCGATGCGCCGCGACCCGCGACGTCCGGGCAGACGACCCGGAACCGGCCGCAAAGCGCCCGCGCCAGCTCGTCGAAGTCGCGGCCGGTGCGCGTCAGCCCGTGGACGCAGACCAGCACGTCGGGGCTGCGCGCGTCGCCCCATTCCAGGTAGGCCACGCGATGCAGCCCCTTGGGCGAGGCGCACTGCACCCACCGGCGACGCGGCTGCGCGGCTAGGTCCGCTTCAGCCATTTCTCAATGAGCGCCTCGCGCGCCTTGGCCGCCGGCTCGTCGAGCGAGGAAAAACGCAGCCCGCGGTCGCGGACGAGGTGCAGCTTCTCCGCGCGCAGGTTCGCGCCGTGCACCGGGTAGCCGTAGTTCGCGTAGCGCGCGCGCTCGAGCACGGCTTCCTCCTCGTCGTACCAGACCCATTCCTCGACGAAGGCGAACGCCACCTCCTCCAGCGCCGCGTCGGGCGAATCGGGCCCGACCAGCTCGAGCTTGCCGTCGCGGCAGCGAAAATAGGTGTGCCGGTCCGCGGTCGCGGCATAGCCAAACAACACGTCGTCGCGGCGGCTGCAGGCAAGCGCGAGCTCGAGCCTGCCGTTCGCCTCGATCGAGACGTCGAGCAGCATGCGCGCGGCAAGCTCTGCGGGCTGCTGCACCAGGCGCCCGTTTTCGATCCGCGCGTGGCCGCGGACGCCGTCGTGCTCCCACTCGGCCTCGACCTGCAGCTCGGGAAAATCCGCCGACGCGGCGGTGAACGCCGGGAACGGGATGCCCTTCTGCGGCGTGAAGCGGTATTCGAGCACGCCCGCGGCGTGGTGCTCGCTGTACTCCTCGGCGTCCTCGTCGCGCACCATCAGCCAGCGCAGGCGCTCGCGGAAATCCGCGAGCCGCCCGGCGCCGGTGACGCGCACGACCGCGGTGAACATCAGGCCTCGTACTTGAAGGACAGCGACACGCGCGCGCGGAACTGCACCACCTTGCCCCCCTCTTCGAGCCGGATGTCGAGCTTGGTGATCTCGGCGATGCGCAGGTCGCGGATCGTGCTCGAAGCGGTCGCGACCGCATTCTTGGCTGCGTCCTCCCACGAGCTGCTGCTGGTGCCGATGACTTCGGTGACGCGATAAACGCCGGTGTCGCCCTTCTTGGCCATGGCTCTCCTCTCTCTTCGGTGGTGGTGCGTTTCGGTACGCGAAAGGTAAATGCGCGGTGCCAGCGCATTCTATACGGGCGGGACCCCGCGCCAATAGCGCGGCCGGCGGGCACGCTCGGCTTCGACGCGCACCTCGCCGCTCCCGAGGCGCACATGGATCGCGCCGTCCCGGTCGGTCCGGAAAACGCTCGTGCCGATGCTCTCGTAGCGTTTCAGCACTTCCGAATTCGGATGCCCGAAGCGGTTGCGGTACCCCGCGGCGACGATCGCCCAGCGCGGCGCGACCGCTTCGACGAACTCGGCGCTGGAAGAAGTGCGGCTGCCGTGGTGCGGCACGAGCATCACATCGGCCTTGATCTTTTGCTCGAAAAGCAGGGTTTGCTCCGCAGCGCGCTCGATATCGCCGGTGAGGAGCATCGAGCGGCCGCCCGCCTCGATCCTCATCACGCAGCTTTGGTTATTGCGGCGCACAGCCGCGTCCTCCGGCCGGGGGTGCAGGAAGGCGAAGCGCACCGCGTCCCAGTCCCAGCTCTCGCCCGCCAGGCAGCGCCGCGGCGCCGGAACGAGCGCGTTCAGCGCGTGCGCCTGCGGAAGCGACGAAGCGAGGCCTTGCACCTCGAGGCTCTCGAGCACGCTGAGCGCGCCGCCGATATGGTCCATGTCCTCGTGGGTCAGCACCATCAGGTCGACGCCGCTCGCCCCGGCCGCGCGCAGCTCCGGGACGACGATGCGGCCGCCGCTGTCCGCCTCGGGCCCGAACGCCGGCCCGGCGTCGTAGATCAGCGTGCGCGTCGCAGTGCGCACCACCACGGCGAGGCCCTGCCCGACGTCGAACGCGGTGATCCAGGCTTCCCCGGGCGAAGGCGCGACCGGCGACACGAGGAACGCCGGCGCCATCAGCGCGAGGCCGCAGCCGCGTCCCGGGACGCCGCGCGGCGCGAGGACCCAGACCGCGCCAGCGAGCGCAGCCGCGACCGCCCACGGGGAGGGTGCATGCTGCTGCCACAAGGCCCCCGGCAGCGCCGCGCAGAGCTCCAGGAACTGCAGCAGCCATTCCACGAGCCGGGCAGCGAGCTCGAGGATGAAGTCGACCGGCATCGCCGCCGCTAACAGCGCGAGCGGCGTCACTACGACCGACACCACCGGAATCGCAACCGCGTTGGCGAGCGGGCCGGCGATCGAGACCTGCCCGAAGAGAAGGAGCACCGCCGGCGCGAGCCCGACCGTGATGGCCCACTGCACGCGGATCCATTGCGCCACGCGGTGCTCGCGGCCGGTCCAGCCGGACGCGACGTAAAAGATGAGCGCTACCGCCGTAAATGAGAGCCAGAAGCCCGGCGACAACGGCGCCCATGGGTCGGCCGCGAGCACCACGGCCGCCGCGAGCGCCAGGGTGCGCACCGGCGAGGCGATGCCGCCGCTCCAGAGCGCGATCGCCACCACGGTCACCATGTAGCAGGTGCGCTGCGCCGGCACCGCGAAACCGGCGAGGAGCGTATAGCCGAATGCGCCGACGATCGCGGCGGCCGCGCCCGCCTTGCGCGCGGGCAGCCGCAGCGTAAGCCACGGAACGCGCCGCCAGAGCGCCGCGAGGAGCCAACCGGCGAGCCCCGAGACCAGCGTCACGTGCAGGCCGGAGATGCTCATGAGGTGGGTGACGCCCGTCCGGCTGAAAAGGCGCCACTCCTCGGCCGCGATCGCGCGCTGGTCGCCGACCGCGAGCGCGGAAAGAATGCCCGCGGCCGGCGTCGCGCCGAGCACGTCATGGAATCGGTCGCGCACCGCCTCGCGCGCCTTTTCAATGAGATCGAGCGCCGATGCTCTCTCGCCGAGCAGGCGCTGCTCGCCGCGGCTCCGCACGTAGCCGGTCGCGCCGATGCCGCGCTCGAGGAGCCAGCCTTCGTAGTCGAAGCCATTCGGATTGACGTTGCCGTGCGGGCGCCGCAGGCGCACGGTGAACATCCAGCGCTCGCCCGGGTGCACCGCGCCCGCGAGCAGCGCCGGATCGGCCTCCTGCTGCGCGCTGCGGTACCACCACAGCAGCACGCGGCTCGGCACGCGCTCGCCGCGCGTGGCCGACTCGAGGTCGAACTCGAAGCGCACCCCGCGTTCGCCCGGGGCGGGCAGTCCCGTCACCACGCCAACGACCTCGATGTCGCGTCCCTCGAGCTGCGGCGCGAGCCAGTCGCTCATGCGCTCTTGCGCGCAATACGCGGCCCAGAAGAATCCGCCGCCGAAGGCCACAATCGGGATTAGCCTTTTGTACTTGAGGGCCGAGACCGAGGCCGGCACGAGCGCAAGCGCCCAGGCAAGCGCAGGCAGCGCCGCCTGCGTCTGCAGCAGGACCACCCCGGCTGCGAACGCGAGGACCGCGCAGGTCATCCAGCCTCAACGCGTGCGGCGTCCGTGCGGCTGACGCCACGTCGCCATTTAGGCGACCGTACTTAATCGAACCGACCACAGCTAAAGAGCCGCCCCGCCACACTCATCCTTTCCGGGGGAAGATTAAGATGGCGCGCGTTATCCAACTGGCTCCGAGGGAGGAGACAACGGCATGGCAACAATCCGGACCGCTCGCGCAGACGCGCAGCCGACACGACGCGTGCTGGTGGTCGATGATCACCTGGACACGGTCGATAGCCTAGCCATGCTCCTTAAAACCATGGGCCACGAGGTGCAGTTCGCGATCACCGGGACCGCTGCAGTCGATATCGCCCGCGCCTTCCGCCCGGAGATCGTCCTGCTCGATTTTGGCTTGCCCGACGTCAAGGGCGACCAGGTGGCCCGGCGCATCAGGTCGGAGCGCGGCCTTGAGAATGTGCGCATCATCGTGATTACCGGGCGCTCGGAAGATGAAGCTCGGCAGCGAGCGCTTGCCGCCGGTTGCGAGGGCTATCACGTAAAGCCGTTGGACTCTGCCGTGCTCGAGGACCTGCTCGCAAAGCCCTAGGTTGTTTGACACGGCACAAGGACGAGGACTGGTTTGTGCTCGCCTTGGCGCTTCAGATACCAGTCGTGACGCTCCAGGTCTATGAACGCAAGGATGCGCCGGTCGATATACGCAACCCCGTCCACACTGGAGAAATGACCGGTCGTTGCCCGCGTTCCCTTAGCCGGCGATCCCTCCCAAAGCACAACCACCCGCCCTTCGCTATCAACCCTCAGATAGTCCTCGCCATCGACCTGCCACCAGCCCTCGGCAAAGTGCGATGCGATCGCCGGCCCGCCATGGCGTTCTCGCATCACCTCGCCTTCCAGGCGAATCGAGGTGTAGGGACCTTTGGATACGCGCCGATCGCCCTCGCTGCTCTGGAACGTCAATACGATGGACATCCCTTCCTGTCCGCAAACATCATGCCGGGGTTGGGCCGGTGCCGCGCAGGTCATCTAGAATCAACGCGTGCGGTGGCCCTCCGGCTGACGCGCGCGCCACGTGCCCCGAAAGTTTCTCCGCAAGCATCTTCCCGACGTCGACACGGTGCGCTCGTACCGCCTGGTGTCGATGTTCGGCGCCTGGCTGCACCATCCCAACCTCTGGTGCCTCAATCGCCGCTCGGTGCCGGGTGCGGTGGCGATCGGGCTTTTCTGCGGGCTGATCCCGGGCCCGTTCCAGATGCTCGGCGCGCTGCTCGTCGCGGTGCCGCTGCGCAAGAACATCCCGGTGGCGCTGCTCGTCACGCTCTACACCAACCCGCTCACCATCGTGCCGCTCTACATCCTCGCCTACGGCTACGGGCAGCTCCTGCTCGGCATGCCGCTCGGCGCCATGCCGCAGGAGCCGTTCCTCTGGGACTGGGCCAACATCGGCGCGTCGCTGCGCGAGTTCGCCCACTGGACCATGGCGCTCGGCAAGCCGCTCGTCATCGGCCTGGTCGCGCTCGCGGCGACGCTCGCGGTGGCGGGCTACCTGATCACGGAATTCGGCTGGCGCGCCTACGTGGTGCTCGCCTGGCGGGCGCGCGCGAGAAAGCGGGAGAAATAGGGGCAGTCCCTATTTTTCCCTAGAAGCGCGATTCCTCGTAGTCCAGCTCTTCCTCGAGGTAGTGCAGAACTTCGTCGCCGATCGTCCCGTCCTGCCACAGGCGGATCAGCTCGTCGCGCTCGGCGCGCACCGCGGCCAAGCGCACGCGCGTGGCGTGGGTATGGCTGCTGTCCGGGAGCTGCGCGAGCGGGGAGGCCGCCACCATGCGCTCGCCGAACTCCGCGCGGATGCGCGCCAGCACGTCGGGCAGCACGCCACCCTCCCCGGCGGCACGGTCGACCGCGGCGAGCGCCGCTTTGCCCATGGCCATCCGCGCGAGCCTGTGCTCGTCGCGAATGCTGTGGTCGGTGCCGAGCTTCAGGCGCCGGATGAGCGGGGCGAGCGTCAGGCCCTGCACCACCAGGGTCACCAGGATCACCACGAAGGTGAGGAAGATCAGGAACTCGCGGTATTCGAGATCGGCCGGCAGCGCGAGCGCCGCCGCGAGCGACACGATGCCGCGCATCCCGCACCAGCTCACGACGAAGGCTTCGCCGGGGAGCGGCGGCGCGGTCCTGACGCCGAATGGACGCCCGAACCACGCAGGCAGGTATTCGGCGAAGTACACCCAGCCGAAGCGCACCAGGATGGCGACCATGCTCACCGCGAGCGAAGCCTCCGCGAGCTCCAGGCCGCTGAAGCCCTCGAGGCGCGAGACGATGCCCGAGATCTGCAGCCCGATCAGGATGAAGATCAGGCTGTTGAGCATGAACACGAGCAGGTTCCATACCGAGCGCGCAAGGATGCGCATCTCGGCCGATACCATCTGCGGCGAGTAGCGGCCTCGCAGCAATCCGGCGGCCACCACTGCCAGCACGCCGGAGACGTGCACCGACTCGGCCGAGACGTAGGCAAGGTAAGGCACCGAAAGCGACAGCAGCACCTCGGTGAACGGATCGCCGAGGAAGCGGTGGATGGCGACGAACACGCCGGCGAGCAGCATGCCGATGGCGATGCCGCCGACCGCCACGAGGACGAACTGGACCGAGGCCTCGAACAGCGAGAACACGCCCGACATCGCCGCCGCCACGGCGAACTTGTAGAGCACCAGGCCCGACGCGTCGTTCACCAGGCTCTCGCCCTCTAGCACCGTCACGATGCGCCGCGGCATGTTGAGCTTCGACAGGATCGCGGTCGCCGCCACCGCATCGGGCGGCGACACGATGGCGCCGAACGCGAGCGCCACCGCCCAGGGCATCTCCGGGACGAGGAACCTCACCGTCGCGGCGATCACCAGCATGGTCACGATCACCAGGCCGATCGCAAGCAGGCCGATCGGCCGCAGGTTCGCCTTGAAATCGCGCCACGACGTGAGGAGCGCCGCCTGGTACAGGATCGGTGGCAGCACGAGCACGAGCAGATACTGCGGATCGAACGGCAGCTGCGGCAGCCGCGGGATGAAGCCGAGCGCGCCGCCGCCGAGCACCAGCGCGATGGGATAGGGCACGCCGGCGCGGCGCGACACCCAGCCGAGGGCCACCGCGCACAGCAGCAGGAAGATGACGATCTCGAGGAGGTTCATGCCGCGCGCGGGCGCAGCAGACCGTCCTGCAGCTCGAGCACGCGCTCGGCGCGGGCGGCGAGATCGGCGTCGTGGGTCACGATGATGAAGGCGGTGCCGTGGGAGAGCGAGAGGCGCACCATGACCTCGAACACCTCGTCAGCGGTGCTCGTGTCGAGGTTGCCGGTGGGCTCGTCGGCAAGCACGCACGCCGGCTCGGTCACGAGCGCGCGCGCGAAGGCGCAGCGCTGGCGCTCGCCGCCCGAGAGCTCGCCGGGCTGGTGCTCGAGGCGCGCCCCGAGGCCCACTTCCTCGAGAATTTTTTTGGCCTTTTCACGCGCATCTTTTGGGGACCAGCGCCGGATGATCAGCGGCATCGCCACGTTCTCGAGCGCGGTGAACTCGGGCAGCAGGTGGTGGAACTGGTAGATGAAGCCCAGGGTGGCGTTGCGCATCCGCCCGCGCTCGGCTTCACCCATCGCGCTCAGGAGGCGGCCCCGCACCGTCACCTCGCCCTCGGTGGGCGAGTCGAGGCCGCCGAGGACGTGCAGCAGGGTCGACTTGCCCGAGCCCGAGCGCCCCATGACGGCGATGCGCTCGCCGCCGCGCACCTCGAGGTCGACGCCGCGCAGCACCGGCACCGGCGTCGGTCCCTGGTAGGTCTTCCTGAGGTTGCGGCAGGCGAGCACCACCTCGCGGGCGGCGTCACTCATACCGCAGCGCTTCGGCGGGATTCACCTTCGATGCGCGCCAGCTCGGGTACAGCGTGGCGAGGAACGCGAGCGAGAGCGAGATCAGCGCGATCGCGGTCACGTCGTGCGCCTGCACTTCCGAGGGCAGGTACGGAATGAGATACACGTTCTTGTCCATGAAGCTCACGCCGAAGGTCTTCTCGATCCAGCCCACCACCGGCTCGACGTTGAGCGCGAGGATCACCCCGCCGACCACGCCCAGAAGCGTGCCGAGCACCCCGATCACCGAGCCCTGCACCATGAACACCTGCATGATCGAGCCCGGGGCCGCGCCGAGCGTGCGCAGGATCGCGATGTCGGCCTGCTTGTCGGTGACCAGCATCACCAGCGTGGAGACGACGTTGAAGGTCGCCACGGCCACGATCAGCGTCAGGATGATGAACATCATGCGCTTCTCGATCTGCACCGCGCGGAAGAGATTCGGATTGCTGTTGGTCCAGTCGTAGCCGAACAGCTCGGGGTCCTTCTCCACCAGCTCGCGCCCGACCTTGCGCGCCTCGAAGAGATCCACCAGCTTCAGCCGCACGCCGCTCACGCGGTGGTCGAGCTGGTAGAGCCGCTGCGCGTCCTCCAGGTTGATGAGCGCAAGGCCCGAATCGGCTTCGTTGAAGCCGACATCGAAGGTTCCCACCAGGGTGAACTGCTTGAGCCGCGGCACCACGCCGGCGGGCGTCACGACGCCCTGCGGCGCGATCAACGCCAGCTTGTCGCCGGGCGCCACGCGCAGCGCGCGCGCGAGATCGGCGCCGAGCACGATGCCGAAGGCGCCCGGCTGCAGGTCCTCGAACCGGCCCGCGACCATGTGCTGGGAAAAATCCGCCACCTTCTCCTCGGCCTGCGGCAGCACGCCGCGCACCGCGACGCCGCGCGCGGTGCCCTCGCCCGTCAGCATCGCCTGGGCCTGCACGAAAGGCGCCGCGGCCAGCACGCGCGGATGCTCCGTCGCCATGCGAGCGACCGACTCCCAGTCGGAAAGCTGGCCCCCCGGGCCGGTGAGCACGAGGTGCGAGGCCACCCCCAGGATGCGGGTGCGCACCTCGGTCTGGAACCCGTTCATCACCGAAAGCACTACGATCAGCACCGCCACGCCGAGCGCGATGCCGACCATGGAGATGAGCGAGATGAAGCTGATGAAACGGTTGCGGCGCTTTGCGCGTGTGTAGCGCAAGCCGATCATAAGCTCGTAACGCACGGTGCGCGAGAATACTACAATCGATCAATGAGCATGGACGCCGAGAGCCAAGCGAGCCTTGCACGGCTTCTGACGAGCCAGCGCATCGCGCACCTCGCGACGCTGCGCGCCGGCGCGCCCATGGCGTCGATGACGCTCTATCTGCCCGAAGCCGATTTCGCCGCCTTCTACGTGCACGTAAGCCGCCTCGCCTGGCATACGCAGGACATGCTGCACGACCCGCGCGTCGCCCTCTCGATCGCCGAGACCGACGACGGCCGCGCCGACCCGTTCACCTTCATGCGCGTGTCGATCCGCGGCGACGCGTCGCAGCTCGCGCGCGACAACCCGGCGCTCAAGGCGCGCTGGCTCGAGCGCTTCCCCGAGCAGGCGATCAACTTCGAGCTGGCCGACTTCTCGTTCTGGCAGATCACGCCGCGCGACGCGCGCTTCGTCGCCGGGTTCGGCCGCATCCACAACCTTTCAGCCTCTGACTTGAGTGAAGTGTCTCGCTAGCCAGCTTCCACTTGATATTTGTTAATGAACGCACAAGACCTGAAGGCGCTGCAGGCGCCGATCAAAGACCGCTACAGGAACGAACCCCAGGCCGCGCTCGTCACGCTGCGCGCCCGGGGGCGCATCGGCGAAGGCATCGCCTGCCGCGTCGACACCGCAAGAGCGCTCGTCGAAGCGGGACTGCACCCGGCGACCGGGGGAAGCGGCTCGCAGGCCTGCTCGGGCGACATGCTGCTCGAGGCGCTCGTCGCCTGCGCCGGGGTCACGCTGAAGGCGGTTGCCACCGCGTTGGGAATTGATTTGAAAGATGCGAACGTAACCGCCGAGGGTGATCTCGACTTCCGCGGCACGCTCGGCATCGCGAAGGACGCTTCGGTCGGGTTCCGCGAAATCCGGCTGCATTTCGACCTCGAAACCGACGCCCCGCCCGAGCAGCGAAAAAAGCTGATCGAGCTCACCGAGCGCTACTGCGTGGTGCTGCAGACGCTGCGCGCGTCCCCTCCGGTTCATACGACCGCTTGAGCGGGCTGCTCGTCAACATCGACGTGGACGATCTGGAGCGCGCCACGCGCTTCTACTGCGATGGCCTCGGCCTGAAGGTTGGCAGGCGCTTCGACGGCTGGGCCGAGCTCGTCGGTGGTTCCTCGCCGATCTACCTCCTGCCGAAGCCGGCCGGTTCGCGTGCCTCTGCCGCTGGAAACGGGAAGCGTGACTACCGCCGCCATTGGACGCCGGTGCATCTCGATTTCGTTGTCGAGGATATCGAAGCCGCCATCGCAAGCGCAGTCGCCGCGGGTGCCTCGGTCGAGCAAGCGGCGCAGGACCATGCGTACGGGCGCCTCGCGCTGCTCGCCGATCCGTTCGGCAACGGCTTCTGTCTGCTTCAGTTCACCGGCCGCGGCTACGATGAAATAGCAACATGAGTGCAACATAGCCGGGCATGAGGATTTACGGCGTCGACTTCACCTGCGCGCCGAGACGCGCGAAGCCGATCACCGCCGCGTGCGCCGACCTGAAGAACAACGAACTCCGCGTCGAGCAAATCGAGAAGCTCCAGACGTTTGCCGAATTCGAAGCGCTTCTAGCGCGCCCCGGGCCATGGATCGGCGGATTCGATTTCCCGTTCAGCCTGCCGCGCGAGCTGGTGCGCGACCTCGATTGGCCGACCGGCTGGAAGGCGCTGGTGCGCCACTGCGCGGCGATGCCGCGGCAGGATTTCAGGCAAGCGCTCGACGCCTATCGCAACACGAGGCCGGTGGGCCGGCGCTACGCTCACCGGGCTACCGACCTCCCCGCGGGCTCTTCGAGCCCGATGAAGCTCGTCAACCCGCCGGTGGCGCTGATGTTCCACGAGGGCGCACCGCGGATTCTCGCCGCCGGAGTTCACGTGCCGGCGTTATTCGAAGGTGATTCGAGCCGAGTCGCGCTGGAAGCCTATCCTGGCCTGCTCGTGCGCAAGCAGCTCGGAATTCGGGACTCCTACAAGAGCGACACGCGGAGCGAGCGGACGCCGGCGCGGGCTGCCGCGCGCAGACGCATCGTTCAAGCCCTCCGAGCCGGCCGCCCGCTGGGTGTCAAGGTGAAAGCGACGATTGATCTTGTAGAAGACGGCTCGGGCGACACGCTCGACGCCGTCATCTGCGCCGTGCAGGCCGCCTCGGCGGCCGCGCAGCCGCGCTACGGCTTGCCCGTGCGCGTGCCGCGCGCCGAGGGCTGGATCGTCACGGCGTGATCAGTCTTCGGGCTTGACCCGAACGAGCTCGTAGCCCCTCGCCCGCATGCACGAGGCGGTCAGCCGCGACTCGTCGGCGTAGGCGTCGCCGAAGGGATCGCCGAACGGAGAAAGCGGCACCACGGTGGTGTGGCCTTGGGCGTCGACGACCGTGGTCGCGCCGGCGCTGCGGTTCATGAAGAGGAGGCTGCGCGTCTGCGCCTCGCGCCAGGCGTCCTGGCGGCATTGCCCGAGGTCCTGGCCGAGCTGCTCGGGCGGCGTGTCCTGCCGCGCCCACTGCACCGGCGTGCAGGCCTCGGCAGCGATGGCGAGCGGGAGGAGGAGGATCAGCCGGCGCATGCCGTTTTGACAGCTAGAATCGGATGCGTGTTCACCGTGTACGGCATGTCGGACTCGGGCAACTGCTACAAGGTACGGCTCGCGCTCGAGCAGCTCGCGGCTCCGTACCGCTGGGTGGAGATCGACACCGGGCGCGGCGACACCCGCACCGCCGAGTTCCTCGCCATGAACCCGAACGGCAAGGTGCCCACCCTCGGGCTCGAGGACGGCGGCTTCCTGCCCGAATCCAACGCCATCCTGCATTATCTCGCGGAGGGCTCGCCGCTCCTGCCCACCGGCCGCCTCGAGCACGCGCGCGTCCTGCAGTGGATGTTCTTCGAGCAGTACAGCCATGAGCCCTACATCGCCGTGGCGCGTTCGATCCTGCGCTACCAGCCGCCGGAGTCGCCCCGCCGCGCCGAGCTGCCGCGGCTGCGCGAGCGCGGCGCGGCGGCGCTGGCGGTGATGGAGCGCCAGCTCGAGCGCGAGCCGTTCTTCGCCGGTGCGCGCTACTCCATCGCCGACATCGCGCTCTACGCGTACACCCATTGCGCCGGGGACGGCGGCTTCGACCTTTCGGCCTACCCTGCCGTGGCTGCCTGGCTCCAAAGGGTGAAAGCCCAGCCGCGGCACGTGCCAATGCCCGCTTGATCCGGCGCCCTGATCCTGCATAATGGGGCCGGATACTGTATAAAAAAGCAGTGATGTACGACCTGGAAAGCCCGCTCGCGGTGGTCGACCTGGAGACCACCGGCAGCCAGCCCGCGTCGGACCGCATCACCGAGATCGGCGTGATCGAGGTCGACGGCTTCGAGGTGAGCTCGGAGTGGTCGACGCTCGTGAATCCTGGCGCCGCGATACCCGCGCCGATCCAGGCGCTCACCGGCATCACCTGCGAGATGGTGGCGCGGGCGCCGAGCTTCGCCGAGCTCGCCGCCGGCCTCTACGAGCGGCTCGCCGGGCGGGTGTTCGTCGCCCACAACGCGCGCTTCGACTATGGCTTCCTGCGGCGCGAGTTCGAGCGCGCCGGCTTCAAGTTCCTGGCGAAGACGCTGTGCACGGTGCGGCTCTCGCGCCGGCTGTATGGGGGCTACGGGGCCCATGCGAGCCACAACCTCGACAGCCTGATCTCGCGCCACGGCATCGAATGCCGGGCGCGCCACCGCGCGCTCCCCGACGCGGACGCGGTGTGGCAGTTCCTGCGCATCGCCGCGCGCGAGCACGGCGCCGAGGTGCTCGCCACGGCGGCCCGCCAGGTGGCGCGCCAGCCGGCGCTGCCGCCGCACCTCGACCGCGCCGCGGTCGACGAGATTCCCGAGGCGCCCGGCGTGTACGTGTTCTACGGCGAAGGCGGAGCTGCGCTCTACGTGGGCATGAGCCGGAGCATGCGCTCGCGCGTCATGCAGCACTTTTCGCTAAGCCCTGCCTGGACGCGCGAGGTGCGCCGCATCGACTGGCAGCGGACCGTCGGCGAGCTCGGCGCGCTGCTGCGCGAGGCGGAGCTGGTGAAGGCGCTGCAGCCGGCGTACAACCGGCGGTTACGTCGGCCGCAATCCTTGTGCGGCTTCGCCTTCGACATGAAGCGGCTGCGCCTCGCGGCGCCCGAGGAGATCCGCGGCGACACCCTGCCCCATGTGCACGGCCTGTTCCGCTCGCGCCGCCAGGCGCTGCACGCGTTGCGCGGCCTCGCGGACGAATACGGGTTGTGCCTGCAGACGCTGGGGTTCGACGTCCCGGTCAGGAGCGGCGCGTGCTGGCGCTTCCAGCTCGGACGGTGCCGCGGCGTTTGCGCGGGACGGGAGAACATCCACGTCCACCAAGGCCGGGTCGCCGAAGCCCTCGCGCGCATGAAGGCGGTGGAATGGCCGCACGCCGGGCCCCTCGGCATCGTCGAGCGCGACTCCGGCCGCGATGCCGCCGAGATCCACGTGGTCGACCGCTGGTGCTACCTCGGCGCGGCGCGCTCCGATACCGAGCTCGCCGAGCTGCTCGAGGCGCTGGAAGGGAAACGCGAGCCGCGCTTCGACTACGATCACTATCGCATCCTGTCGCGGCACCTCGCCCGGAAAGGGGTGCGCACGATGAGGCTCACCGGCCGATGCACTGTGAACTGATCGTACCGGGCCTCTTTGCCGAGGCGAGCGGCACGCGCGCGCCAGCGCTCGAGCTGCTGCTCGCGCGCGGACGCAGCGCCATCCACGCGGGCTCGGACTCCCTGCAGGTCGAGGCCTGGCTGCAGGCCGCGTTCGCGGTCGAGGGTCAATCGCTTCCGGCTGGGGCACTGTCGCTCGCCGGCGTGGGCCGCGAGCCGGGCGTCGATTGCTGGGCCCGCGCCGACCCGGTGCATCTCCGGGTGCTGCGCGATCGCCTCATCGTCGTTCCGCCGGAGGCATTCGCCCTGTCGCGCCCGCAAGCCGACGCGCTGGTGGAGACGCTGAACCGCCATTTCGGCGAGCGGCTCATGCTCGAGGCGCTCGAGGCCGGGCGCTGGTGCGCGCGCCTCGACCCGCAGCTCGCCTTTCATGCCGCTCCGCCGCTCGAGGCAGCCGGACGCGACGTCGACCTTGCCATGCGCGGGCTCGGCGAAGCGGGCAAGCGCTGGGCGGCGCTCCTCAACGAAGCGCAGATGCTGCTGCACGAGCACCCCGTCAACGCTGCGCGCGAGGCGCACGGCGAGCCGCCCGTGAACAGCCTGTGGCTCTGGGGCGCCGGCCGCGCGCCGCGCGTGGCGGCCTCGCGCTGGCGCTCGGTGAGCGCCAGCGATCCCCTCGCCCTCGGCTTCGCTCGGCTCTCCGGCGCTCAAGCTCGCCCGCTGCCCGAAGGCGCGGAGCCCTGGCTGCGGGACGCGCCGCCGGAGGGCCGTCATCTGGTCCTCCTCGACACGTTGCGCGCGCCGCTGGCGCTGGGCCACAGCGCCGAGTACGCCGAGTGCATCGAGGCGCTGGAAAATCGCTGGTTCCGGCCCCTCCTCTCCGCCCTGCGCGCCGGACGCGTGGGCATGGTCACGGTGCACGTTCCGGACAGCCTCGATGCCTCGTTCGAGACCATTCGCGGCGACTTGCGGCGCTTCTGGCGCCGGCCGCGGGCGCTGGAGAAATACGTATGAGGATCGTCCAGCGCACCTACGCCGAGGCCGACCACCGCACGCTCGTCGAGGCGGGCGTGCATCCGCTGCTTGCGCGGATCTACGCGGCCCGCCGCATCCGCTCGAGCGCCGAGCTCCGATACGAAGTCTCCGCCTTGCTGCCTCCTTCTCTTCTGAAAGGCGTCGAGCAGGCGGCGCGCCTGCTCGCCGACGCCATCCAGTCCGGCAAGCGCTTGCTCATCGTCGCCGACTACGACGCCGACGGCGCCACCGCATGCGCGGTCGGCATCCGCGCACTGCGCGCCTTCGGCGCGCACGCGGAGTACCTCGTGCCCGACCGCTTCAAGCTCGGCTACGGGCTTTCCCCCGAGCTGGTGGAGCTCGCCGCGCAGCGCCGGCCGGATCTCCTCATCACCGTCGACAACGGCATCGCGAGCGTCGAAGGGGTGGCTCGCGCGCGCGACCTGGGCATCGCCACGCTGATCACGGATCACCACCTGCCCGGGCGCGAGCTCCCCGCCGCTGCCTGCATCGTCAATCCGAACCAGCCCGGCTGCGCTTTCCCGTCGAAGGCCCTCGCCGGCGTCGGCGTCATGTTCTACGTCGTTCTTTCCTTGAGAGCAGAGTTGAGGCGCCGCGGGTTTTTCGATGGAAAAACCGAACCGAATCTCGGCGCGCTCACGGATCTCGTCGCGCTCGGCACGGTCGCCGACGTCGTTCCGCTCGACGCG
>Ga0247678_1000164_pt1 | contig 15700 bp, 20 predicted proteins | sample CNK19_metaG_FD_182801 | JGI IMG/M metagenome (GOLD analysis project Ga0247678, IMG submission 182801) | Soil microbial communities from Purdue University Martell Research Forest, Indiana, United States - CNK19 | ecosystem: Environmental > Terrestrial > Soil > Temperate forest > Bulk soil... | reverse complement strand
GACCCAGATGATTGTCTTGCCGGGGCCGTCGCCGACGATGCCGGCGCCCTCTGTGTTGCTGACTAGGAGTGCGCCGGTGATGCGATAGCCACCCTGCGGCAGATAGATCAGACTCCCGGCGGCAAGCGCCGCGTTAATTACGGCCGTGTTGTCAGTCCCATCCGTGCCATCCGTGCTGTCGCCGAGGGCATCGGGGACGACTTGCGGCAGCGACGTGACAAGCGAACTAAGATCAATGCCGATATTAGTGCGCGCCTGCTCCTGTTGCGTTGAGTTGAGCGTTTGCGCTACGTCATAGCGAACGGCCGTGCTCGGGAGCGCCGGCAGGAACCTAGCGCGCAATGTGTCGTTGCCCATGTTGCGCTAGTTAGCCTCCATAATTACCCAGTTGGCGCCATCAGACTGTAAGGTGGCGTACTTTCCTGCTGTGGCGGCGAGGATTGCCGTACCGGCTGTGTTTGAAGTGAGCGGCTTGACATTGGACGACGCGCTAACCACCGCTTGTGCGGCGATCGTCTTTATCTTGATTTCCCTGCCGGTATTCACGCTCGCGGTGGGGAGCGTGACGGTAACCGTGCCGGCGGCATTAAAGACGACGGACGCCTCGACATCACCAATCGTGTATGTCGTCGAAGTTTGGACGGCGGCGGCGGGCCTCACAACGGCGCCTGGAGCCGCTACTAGTTCGCCGTTAGGGGAAACAACAAACCCGCTGCCCGGCAGCGAGCCCGAGGCGACATTTATGAACCCGAATGGAGCCGCGACGGCCGCTAAGCCGGTAACGGTATCGCCCGTTGTCGTGGCTCCCGCCTCAAGGCGGATCGAGCCCATATAGCCGGCCCACAAACACTCACTGACGGTTTGATTCCCATCAATCGTAATGGACACGCCGTTGAAGTCCTCCCACAGCGAGAAATCTTCCATCGACACGAACGCCGTTGGCGGCGTGCCGCTATCGCTGAATGTCAGTTCGGTAAAGCCGTCGCCCACGGTCCACGTGCCGCAGGATGACGCCGGCTGCAGCAGCGAATGCTGCGTGGCGTCAATGTGGTGCGTGACGTTATCGTAGAAAATCAGACCGTTACCTAAGCCCACGGTGGATTCAACCGCGAGGAGCGAGAGCGATGTGTGGCCGCTCGTCATTGCGAGATTCTCAAAGACGATCGGGCGGCAATACTGCACAGTTGTAAGGCCGCTAAGTACTGTGCCGCCGACGCCATCGGCGCCGTGGATTACGATGGTGCCCATGCGGGCGGGGCCAAATAGGAATGGCGCAGTAAAGGTGCCGGTGCCGACATCTATGATGCCGGCAAACCCGTTAAGGTCGTAGCCGCCGGTGATCGAGTAGAATGCCCACTCTATCGTTTCATACGCTTGGTCCGCGCTGTCGCCGGAATTAACATTGCTCCCGCCGCTGCGAACATATTTTATCACATTTGCGGTCGCGACCGTTAAGTCGCGCGCCGCCAGGGCGACTATATCAACGCCTATATTGTTGCGGGCCAGCGCTTGCTGTGTCGAAGTTAGTGTCTGCGCCACATCATAGCGAACGGCGGTGCTCGGCAGGGTAGGCAGAAAGCGCGCCTTTATCCGCGATGGGTTGAATGCCATTAGTCCATGACCCCATCGAGCACAGGAAGTGTTGCGCACATGAACTGATGCGTTTGCCCATCGACCGTGATCGTAAGCCCGACGCTGTACTCGCCGGCCGCGAGGTCGCGCATTTCTGTATCGGAATATAGAATTGTGATGGTTCCGGCTGACTCATCGATGGTCAGATGGCCGTCGCTCGTCGAGCCGGTCAGAATGCAAAGCGACTGCTCGTCAGGCCGCACGCCTATTGCTGCCGCAGCACCCGTCAGGTCGGGGGCTGTATTGGTGTCTGTATCGGTGATTTCGATAATCAGTTGCCACGTCTCGCGGTTCGACGTGGGCGGCAAAAAACCGTTATACATTTCAAAGCTTCATGTAAATCGTGACGACTTTGGTCGACTGCGTGCGCGACACAGCCGTACCCGAGCCGGTGCTGCCGCTGGTGCCGCTCACAGTTACGGTATGGGTGTGATTTGCCGACGTGCCGCCCGTGGTCATCGTGTGTGTGTGAGCGCCGCCTGAACTACTTGTGATTGAAGTACTCGTACCGAGAAGATTGCCGCCGCCCGCGGCACCGCTACTCGCGGTGACGAGCGCAGTTGTCGTGTGGGTGTGGGCGCCGTCTGACGAACTCGTGCCGGTGTGCGTATGGTCGACGCTTTGGCCGCCCGTTGTGCCGCTGGCCGAAAGAGAGTGCGTGTGTCCGGGTAGATTCGCGGTGAGTAGGGTTACTGTCTCGCTGCCGCCGCCAGCGCCCAGCGTTGTCCCGGCAATGCCTGATCCCGCGAGAGTTAAGCGGCCGGCCGCCGTCGCCCCCATGTCATCCATGCCGGCGAGCACACAGCCTTTGAAATCAGGCAGGGCGATCGACTTGTTTGCGACCCAGTCGGCATTTGCCGTTGCGCCGCGGCCGGTCGATACGCTCAGATTGGAGTCGGTGGCCCACAGATACTCAAATAGGTCTTGGCAGTCTGAATTTGCGCGCTCGGTCGCGCCGGACGTGGCGCTGCCGACCGTGCGACCATTACAGCGCACCCAACCGGTATGCGTGCCGGTGCCGTAGCGGTGCTTCACGTCGCCGGTCTGCAGAACCGTAGTGGCATCGACCGCGACGCTGCCGCCGCTGCCGCTCGACGCGCCGACAACGAGAAGATTGTCGGCCGCGATGATCGTGGCGCCCGTTGAGTCCGTCAGCCGGATTTTGATGTTGCCGTCCGCGAGAAAGAACGACGGCACGCGGCCGGATGCGTCCAGCGTAATCGGGTTCGGATAGGAAATCGTAAGCCCTGAATCCTGATACGCGCTTTGCGGCGTGGTCGTCCCGGCCTGATAGAAATACAAAAGGCCGCCCGAGAGCGGCCTTCCATCCGAGTCAAATTGCTGCGATAGGCTGAGGCTAATCGAGCCTGCCATGAGTCAGTCCTTCGATGTTATCGGAGAGCGCGGCTTATTGCGCGCCTTCAATCCCCGCGATGGCGGGGTTGGTTACAACACTTGTGGGCAGAGTAGGTCCGCGCTGCTGTTTCTGCGCCGCGCGGAGTACGGTCGCGATGTCGTCAGGATTGGCGTTGGGGTTCGTCAGAACATCCGCAAGGATGCTATCGGATCGTGCCCGTGTGGTGTCGCGAATGCCAGCTTGTGCCGCTCCCAGTTTTTTAGCGGCAAATCCCAATAGGCCGCCGTGATCGCCAACAGCCGAACTAAGGGCCAGCTTCATGATGTCGCCCTGTATGGACGATCTGTCCTCAGCCGCCGCCTGTCGGCGGTATGTCGCGGAATTGCCGAGGGTCTTTTGCGTTAGCCCAGATAATCCCACCTCAAAATCTAGTAGTTGATTGAACTTGTCGCGGGCCTCGGGTGTCGGCATCAGGGCGCCGATCTTGTCGCGGGTCAGCTTGGAGTCGATATATTGAGTGAAATCGCGATAGCCCTGCCCCTTTTGATTGGCCGAGAACTCACGGAAAATCCGCCCAAGCGCACCGACCGTGTAGCCCTCCCGCGCGCTGTCAGACATGCCGGCGAGCTTTTGTGCGACCTCATCGGCGCCAATTTTCTTGCTCAGAATGTCTTCGGTGCCATCATTAATAGCATCGAGGTATTGCTGAGTGCCGCCCCATACCTTCCGCGCCTGCGCATAGGTGGGGTTGAACTGATCGACCATATTCACAACGCGGCCGGTCATATCCTTAACTACGCGAGCGACGTTATTGTTGCCGGCCTTTAGGGCCGAACCGCGTACGTCATCCGCCGCCTTTTTCCAGGCATCGATAACGACCATGAGCGGCGCATCTTGCGGATTGGCGATGCCGTATTCGGTCTGTAGGGTGTTCTTGAATTCGTCGCTGTTTAGGATTTTCTTGCCGTATCCGGTCGATGTCTCCTTATTAAAGGCCTGCACAATCTCCGGGACTTGGCGCGCATTGAAATTGAACGCCTCTTTGTAGAGGGGCGTGGCCTGTTGCGCTCGCGTGTCCATCGCTTCGTTCGTCGCTTCCAGCGCCGTCTTACGTGAGCCGGTGAGCGAGCCGAGGTCCATAGTCAATCGCGCGGCCTGCTGCTTTTGCCGATCGGTCAATGTCGGCACGACTTTCGACATGCCGGCGCCCGGCGTCTGTGCGATGCGCTCTAGTAGAGTCTGCCCGTTCGGCCCGAGCGCGTCTGCACCCGTAGCGACGCCGGGGCGAAGCGCCTGCGCGTCTAGGACGTTCTGGGCATATTGCGGGGCCGTCATATTATCGCGTGTCAGCGCGCGTCCGAGGTCGACGCCGGCCTGGGCGCCGGGATTAACCACGTTGCGCACGCCCGAGGCGACGCCCCGCACGACTGGCGCAACTATGCCGCCAATAACGCCGCCCGCCGCCCCGCCGAGGGCGGCGCCGCCAGCGGCGCCCTCTAAACGGCTTTCTAGGCCAGGGTCAGCCGCGCTTGCGCCATATAGCGCGCCCGCGGCCGCGCCCGTGCCTACCGCTCTGGCGGTATCGGCGACGCCACTGCCGAGGATGCCGCGGATCAGCCAGGGCAATTTTGCAAGCCCCGTGGCTGCGCTCGCTGCCCCGGTAAGCGGGGCGGTCAAAATCGCCGTACCCGCGGCGCCGGCCATTTCGCCGGGAATTTTGATCGCGCTGGGAATACCGCGCGACTTGGCTTTTTCGGTCGCGATGTTTTCGCTGTAGCTTTTGCCCGTGCCTATGCCGGGGATGGTGTCGGCAACAGCACGAATTTCGTCCGCAAAGGGCACGCCGTTGGCGACCGAGCGAGCCACATCGCTCGCGTAGTCCATCGCGCTTTTAGGCTTTGCCGGGATCAGGTCGGCAAATGCATTGGCCGCCGCAGGTGCGGGCTGTGCGCCCCCTGACGGAATCAGATCGTCAAAGGCGGCCATTTATTGCCCTGCCGTCGCCGAAGTGGCGGCAGCCGCCGCCGTGGGCGGCACCCCGGCGTCAAGCAGGCGCTTCAGTACCGCGTCGCGCGGGGCGCCTTGCGCGATCGCGTCTCGCGCCTGACCGATGAGCGTGTTCGCTTCCGCGGCATTCGTCACTTTCGGAATAGCGGGCGCGGCGCCTGTCTTGCCCTCTAGCTTATCAAGCGCGGCGCGAGTTTGTGGCGAGAGATATTTTTCGCGGAAGTCAGCGCTTCCATGTGTGCCGGCCTCGTATTGACGCTGCAGACCGTGCGCCTGCCCGGCCATTAGCCGCTTGATGTACTGAATGTCGGTTAATGCCTGCCCCGGCGATTTCTGCTGGCCGAGGGCCGCGATCGCGGCTTGCGACCGCTCGTCGATGCCGCCACCGTTGGCGCCAGCAATGACCTTGTTCAACTCACCGCCGACAATCGGGGCAACCGCCGCCGCATTGGACGGGGCCTCGTATCCGAAAATGCGCCTGAACTTGTTTTTGGCTTCGTTGATTACTTGATTATCGCCATTATTCAGCGCGTGGACTAGCTCCTCCGCTACGTCCAAGTGCTCAACAAGGTTGTTGACCGACCGAACAGTGCGGCCTTCAGGACCCTTCGCGAAGTCGTTTAGCGTCTGCTGCTTGGTCGTGTAGTGTTCGGTGCCGTACTCGGGATGAATTTCTTTGGTCAGCGCGATCAATTGATCGCGGAACGCCATTCCACCAGTCTTTGACGCGCCGCGCGCTGAGAGTTTGGCTGGGTCTTGGTCATAAGCGGCAAGTCCATGAACCGTGCTCTGGAGCGCGGCCGGGAGCATCTGCTCAAGCTGATCTGGCGTCGCACCGACCGCCTTCGCGGCGCGAATGCGCGCGATAAGGCTGTTGCCCGGAGATGCCGCAGCAGCGGGGCTCGGTGCCGGCTCGCCAGCGAACCGCTTAGAAAATTCATCGGACGCGAGCGCGATCGGGGGAGGGTTCGGCGGGGGGGCGGCGGCCTGTGGCTGCGCGGTTAGAGAGTTCGGCGTGATAAAGCGTGACGCGCCGCCATTCGGCCGGATTTCCATGACGCCACCGGGCTGTCCCTCAAGATAGTCCGGCGAGGTCTCGACGTAATGAGGCTTGTTCAGCGCCTCGGTTGCCGTTGCTTCAGTCGCCCTGTTGTGGCGCGTTTCTTCGCCGAGGGTCGCCTGCTGATGCGCTACCGTCTGCGCAAGCGCGGCCTTTTGCTGAGCGAGAGCGAGCATGGGGCGCGCCTCGTCGAGCAGTCCCTGTCGCGCGAGTTCCGCGCCGGCCTTATCGACATCAAGGCCGCCGTTGACGTCCGTCGCGCCTGCCAGGGTGTCGGCGATCTGCTGTCTGCGCCGGTATGCTGCGACGGCATCGCCGATTTCGCCGATCGGCCGGAAGTCGACCTGCGGCTGCTTAATCGGATCGGGAAGTTGCAGCGGCTCGATTTTGAATACCATTGCTAGGCCGCCTTGCCGCCGAAATAGCCTTTGGCGGCCGAGCCGCCAAGTTGAGCGAGCGCATTCCAGAATGTGGCGCTGCCGTTCTGCGCGGCCTGAGCTTCGGCATTATTGGCGTTCGCCGTGCCGCTGGCGACGTTGCCGGCGACGCCGATCTGCCCCTGCGCGACGTTGCCCGCCACGCCCGCGCGGGCCGCTGCATCGGCTGAGCTTAGGCCAGCCAATGACGAACCGGTGTTGCCGTAGATGCCCGCAAGCTGTGAGCCCTCGTTGCCGTAGATGCCTGCCTTGCCGCTTGCGGCCTGCGCCGTGGTCGACGCCTCATAGGGGAGGAAGCCGCCGAGACGGTTGAGGTAATTGCCATATTCCTGATTGGCGAATCCCTGCGCGCGATTGCGGATTTCGTCGAGCGTGTTGCCGCTGCCCGCAATGCCGAGCGACGCGGCCTTATTTGCCGCTGCCTTGGTGGCTTCGTCGACGGCGAATTGATAGCCGGGGCCGGCTTGGAACGCGTTAACCGCCCGCTGATCGCCCGCAGCGCCATTCACGCCCAACGCGTCGAGGTAAAGATTCGTCGCGCCCCCGTATTTCGTGGCGAGGTCGGAAAGCGGAGTGTAGGCACCGATGGCATTATTCGCGCCGGTCGTAACCGCGCCGGCCGCCTTGTCGCCGTAGCCAGTCAGGTAGTTCGTGCCGGTGTTGTAGGCGCTGCCATAAATGTTATTCGCGTTCGTGTCGTATGTGCCGAGCGCGTTATTCGCGGTCGTGCCGTACTGGTTATATAGCTGCGTATTCTGCTGCGCCGCGTTCTTTGCCGCGTCGTTGGTGAAAATATCGAAAATGCCCATTCTTAGGCGACCTCGCAAAATCCGGAGATTAAAAGCACGTTGCCGTCAGCACCCGGATATGTGTTGTCGTAATAAACGATCTTGATTTCGTCGCTCGACGCTGAATTGCGCCCCGTTAATCCCTTGCCGGTGTTCAAATTCTCACGCCCATAAATCGCGGAGTTGCGCAGCGGGCGAAATGGCAGGCCGGTCAAGAGGACCGCGCCCGCGCCGGTGCCGTTTGTCGTGATCGTGGCGGATATGTCGTAGAAAACAATGCGGCCGATCTGCTTATAATTGAGCGTCGCAGACGCCGTTGTGATCGTCCCCGTTACCGCGGAGACCGTAAGTGCGGCGCTCGTGCTGGCGGTGCCGAGCACCCGCTGCAAGCGCACAAACCAATCGTACCAGCGTGCGGACGGGACGTAACTTTGCCCGTCTACTAAAATGACATCCTGCTTCGGCAGCGGCAACAACGACGGCATTAGACCCTCGGGCTTTCCGCTTGCGTTGCGTTCATAAAGCCGACGTGGACCGGATCGCTAACGTCGAGACGCCAGCGCCGCCCATTCCATGAGGAGCGCCCGGTGCAGGACACAAGCGAAACAAGCTGCCGCTGTTCCGACTGCCGTCCGAGCTTGCGGACTAGTGGGGCGGCGTAAGTCTGGCCGCCATCGTCGGACCACGAGATTTCGACGCTCGGGTCGGTTTGGATAGGATCGGTGCCGGACGCCACGCCGACGCCGGTGACGAAATTGAAGTCAGCGCGCCCGACGCGAGCCCCCACCGGGAATTTCTCGACGGCCGCGCTCTGCAACCGCCAGCGGAATGGATTGCTAATTTCCAGATGCGTCGCCGATGTGATTTCCTGAATGTTGCCCGTCTGCGTATCGCCACACAGCCACTTGCCGAAAGCGCCGATGCCGCCGGTGATGCGCGAGCGCGTCAACCCGTAGCTGTCGCGCTCGGCCCAGGTCGAGTTGTTGGCGTCGAAAACCCAGGACCAAGTGCTTGAGGAAATCAGAAAGAACGCATGGCCGCGGCTCATGAATACCGAGACCTCAAGCGTCGTCTTGTCCGACACTGCCTCGATCAGTCCGTCGAGGTCCGGCGGGCTGATCTTGTCGGGCGTGTAGCCGTTTAGGCGGTAGACGCAGTTGTCGTCGCCGATCCAGACCAAGGCGCGGCCGAAGTTGTCTTCGTGTCCGGCGACGCAGTAGGGGCCAGCAATTCCGCGGGGAATAACCACAGATCGCTGGAACGGGAACGGGGTTGCTCCGACGTCGGCCCACACCTCAGTCGTGAAGTTGCCGAACAGGAATAGCTGCCCCCCATACGGGACGCCACGCAAAAGACCGTCCGGCTTCGCCTCGGCAGTGCCGAATGAGAGGGCGTTGACGGTCGTGGCGTTGAGGTCTGAGGCGAACGCGCGGCCATCGGCGACCGTGAAGACAAAGAAGCCGTCGATGCAGCAGACCGAATTGCACGAGGGCAAGTCGGCGTCGGGCGAGGAGTTCGTGACTGCGGATGCCGTGAACGTGGCGATATTGCCGTCTGGATCGACGAACACCTTGTCGGGCGTGCCGGCCTTGTTATTGACGGCAAAAAAGCCCTTCTTGGAACCCGTGAGCGTCCCGACGTTGGTCGAGGAGCCGCCCGAACTCGTGAACTTCTCTAGCTGGCCGTTAAATCCACAGTAGAGGACGCCCCCGCTGAGAAGGCCGCCGCGAAAGCCGCTGCGGCTCGTGGTGCCGAAGTTTCGCAGCCCTGGCGCGCGCCGGTAGACGATTGGCGATGGCGCCGTGTTCGACAAGGGCTCGACGTATCCGTTAATGATACGTCCACCGGATTCCTGAAACCTGATCCCCGGAGCCGTGCTCTGCGGGAACGGAATGTCGACGGCGCCGGCCATTACTGCCCGGTCGTGAAGTTAAACGGCGCGTAGCGATGGCCCGCACGCAACTGAATGTCGGTGCGGAGAAGCTTGCGAGTCCGCGGCGGCCGTTGAATGCGCCGCAAGGTTTCCTCGGCTTGATCGGAAATGACCTTCAGCGCCGGGTCGCCGGCGAGATTGAACCGTGGGGCAACTGCCCACGCAAGGCAGTCGGCCAGCGAGTTGAAAATGGATAGCTCGATCTGGCCTCCGCTCGGCGGCGATGGCGTGCCGAGGTCGGCGACGTAGGTAATTTCCTGCGCCTCAAGCTCGGCGATCGTGGCGTCGACGTGATCGTCGACCGCGCTCACGTCCTCGTCGCTTGGCGCTTGGCCGGGGACGAGAATGCCTAAATTATCGAGAACGGCGTCGATAAGCTCGCGCCGCGTGCGAGTGGTTGACAATATGATTTTTCCAAAAGAAAAGGGGCCACAGAGGCCCCCGCCAATGACAAAAGATGAAGTGCTCGAAATTCTGGACGAGCTATCGAAGCTCCCCGCCGGCACCAGCTATGAACACAACGGAGTCCTATGGACAATCGACTGGGTCGGATGGCCGATTAGCGGAGTGCTGCGCGAGGCCGCTCAATTGATACGTCAGGCCGATACTTGCTGAACCTCCGCGTCCGCGGCGGCCTTTTCCTTTTGCTCCATCACGCCTTCGTAGCGGAGCTTAAAATCGAATGGTCCGATATGGTGGATGAGATGGCGGCAATTTGCCCATACTTCGAAGCCCGCCTCGCGCACGCGATGGCAGAACGAAATGTCCTCTGATAGTCGGCCGGCTTCCGGTGTCTGCAGCACCTCAAACATGCGCAGGATGCGCGGCAGTCCCGCTGGATCAAGCGCGGCCATTGCCTTGCGCAAATATTCCGGCGTCGGCTGCGACAGCTCGGGCTTTTGCCGCAGCATTTCGTCGATCATCTTGCGTGAAATCATCATCACTCCGCCACCGATGGCCGTGGCGGGGAGAAAGCCGTGGTTGTCCTGAATGTCTTTTAAACTATGACCAAGCGGCGCCGTACCAACGATGCTGGGAACCATTTCGCGGCGCGCATACAACACGCCCATGAGCGGCTTATCGAACTTGATGAAGTCGCGGATCAACTCAGGGGAAAACCCCATATCTGAGTCGATAAACAGCATGTGGCTCATATGCTTGTGGTGATCGTACCACATCGTGAGGAATAGATTCCTAACCTCAGCGATGTCGGCGGCCGAAAACCACGAAAGCTGATTGTTAATACCGCAGCGCGTTAGAAATTGACCAACCGCGTAAATTGTTTCGGCGGTTCTTGCCTGCATCACACTCCCGTAGGCGGGAACGCAAATGAGAATCCCACTAGGCCGCTTGCTCATATTGAGCACCGCGACGGCTTCACGGCCTGCATGGCATAGACGAATGTCTCGCCCTGCACTTCGGCATAGGGACAGTCAAAATCGGCTTTGTAGACGTGGCGATAATCGGTCATCGCCGTGTTGCCGATCTGCCTGTCGTAGTTCGGTTGTGTGAGGAAAACGAACTTCTCGCCCGAGATGACTTGAGCGTGGCCGGGATCGGCCCATACCCAAGGACTTGACCAGTGCGGCGATGTGCCGAACAGGATGCCGTCCGGCTTCAGGATGCGATACCACTCCGACCACTGCTCAAAGAAATCGCGCCAGTCGCCTTGTCGGCCCAGGTGTTCAAGCACCTCGTAGGCGTGAATTTCATCAAAATGGTTGTCAGGGAACGGCAGTGGCCTGACGTTCAGGTCATGCAGCACGTCGGGCTGCACGGTCGGGTCGATGTCGAGGGTGACGAGTTCGGACCATTCTTCCTTGCCCGGCATCGCCATGCGCTTGACGTGGTTAGAACCACATCCGATCAGCAACTCCATTTTGCCTCCGCAAACTATTTCAGATGCGCCCACGATTTGCGGCGCTTGATGTCCGACACCTGCGCTTGTGAGATGCCGAATTGTTTGGCGATCGCCGTCTGCGGGCCGGGATGAGCGCGGATTGCGCGCACATCGTCATCCGTCAGCTTGGCGTGCCCGTGGTCTTCGCCCAGTGATACGCCTGGGCTAAACCGGCCCTTGGCGATCATGTCGTGATTGTTGTCGGCCTGATCGCCGAGGAACAGATGGTCCGGCCGAACACAGGCGGGGTTATCGCAGCGATGCAGCACATGCTGCTCTGGCGAAATTTCGTGGCAGTGGACCTGCCAGGATAGCCGATGGGCAAGCGCGGGATAGCCGCCAATATTAAGGCGACCATAACCATTTGGGTCTCGCGAGCCGGTCCATTCCCAGCAGCCCGCGCCCTTTTTCGTGTAGTGCGCAAGCCGTGTGGCGAGATCGGCGCCGTGTAGTTGGCGAAGCTTGACCGCGGTAGGGTCGCCATAGAGTGACTGGCGACGGTAGTGCATCGCGCACATGCCACGCGCGAGTGCATTCTTTTCGCAGCCCTTAATGCAACAAGTAGCCATAGGAACCTCCGGCGGGTTTGATCCGCCGGAGGTTAGTCTATTGCGTGCTAGATGTCTATACGGTATTCTTACGTACCGCTTAGACGTGTTGCCAGACGGGGATCAACTGCCTTTACCCCATAAAGCACATCAAGACGGTAGTTAGCAATATCCGTGCTGCCCGTGTAGTACGGGACAAGCCGAACACTGAGGCCCTTGTAGCTCTCGCGGGCCACGTCGACCGCGCCGGGCGGCCGGATCATCGGCACGATGGCGAGGGCAAACGCATTCCGGTGAAACACCATGTTTTGCGAGTAGTTGGTCGACGCCGTGCCGACGAAAGTGATCGTGGCAGCGTCGGCGGCAACTGCGCTCACGGTCTGGAACGCGCCGGTCGTGATGATCGGCGGGCTGATGGTCAGACCAGTGGTCGAAGTCGTGGTCGCGTTGGCAGTCACGTCGGCCTTAACGACGAACTGCTGCAAGTAGGGCAGCGTCGCCTTAGTCACCGGGTTGACGGCGAACACAGCAGAGATCGTGAAGACATCACCCTGCTTGATGGTCGCGGCACTGTCGTGGCCCTTTGTAACAAGGGTCATCGTGCCGGTGTCCTGAGTGGTCGCCCAGTCGGTCGACTGAGTGCCGCTCACTACCGGGGTGGTGTTGTCGCGAGTGCCAGTGGCCAGGACGGGGACGTTCTGCGACATGAAGGTGTCGACATCGGCAATCTGGCCGATCGAACCCCGGCGGTAAGCCGGCTGCGCGACGTTCTGCATGTACAGAGCCGTCTGGCTGCCCGCGAGCGCCCAGTAGTCGGTCGGCGAGAGAATGCCGTAACGGCTGTCCTGCGGGACCGCGCCCTGGTCAAGACGCTCGGTCGCCTTCGCGAAGTCAGCGAAGCTGTCGACCGTCTGGCCGGCGGTGCCGACCCAGTTCCACACATCCTTGTACAGTCCCATCAGATCGGTATCGATCTGGTTAGCGAGCTGCACCATTGCCGGCTTGATCACGCGCTCAGCAAGCTCGTCGATGTTGAGGGTGAGTTCCTGAGAGGTGAACGCCCAGTCAACACCTTTCTGCTTGTTGATGACGATCGAGGTTTTGCCTTCCGACACGTCCTGATTGCTCGCGGTGCGGCCATCACGGACGGTGAAGTCGGTCGGGCGCTTGATCGAAATCGTGTCGCCGGGCGTGTACCCGTTGACGCGCTTGTCGTATTCGTTCTCGTAACCGCGATAGACCTGCTTGGCCATCACGAGTTCGTTGTCGAGAATCTTGACCGCGGCTTTTGCGATCAAGCTCGTAGTAAGTTGGCGATTAGCCATTTCTGCTTAGGCCCTTAAATTTGGGCGCCCCGATATGTCCTCTTGAGCCACGCATTCAGCGCAGCCTCGTCAGACGGAGGTGCCGCGCCGCCCTTCGGCGGCTTCACAGGCGGGGGCGCCTGGGTTTGCTTTTTGGGTTGCGGCAGAGACAGCCGGGCCTCGATGCGACCGATTTCGCGAGCGGCTTGCCGCTCGGTCATTCGGTTTAGCTCGTCGAGTTTTCCGGGGTTCTTGGCGAGATAGTAGACAACGTGCGCTGATTTATCGGAGTCGAGGATCAAATCCTCGACGACCGGCGATGCCTTGAGGTCTGCGGACTTCGCCGCCTTCATCACGCTGTCGAAGTCAGTCGCACGCTCGCGAAATTCCTCGATGCGTTCTTGATGTGCTTCGGCGAGTTCGGCGCGCCGTTCGACCTGTCTGGCCTGTTGGCGCTGAACGTCACCTTGCACGCGGCGGGTTTCAATCCGCTTGTCTATCTCATAGGCAGTCTGCGCGCGCTCAAAGGCGAGATAATCACCCTTGAAGTCTGCTTCCTGCGGCGGCTTACCGATGATCTTCTCGACCTCGCCAGCCACATCTGCAGCGGAGGGGCTGCCGCTTGTGCGGCTGCTCGCCTCGGCGAGTTGGGCTTTCAGTCGATCGATCTGGCGCTGATAGCGTTCGGAGCGAGTCGGGCGCTTGGGCTTGGGTTTCTCGTCCTCGCCGTCGCCGTCTTCGCCGTCGCCGTCCTTGGCCTCGGCTTCGTCGTCGCTGCCTTCCTCCGATTGCTCGGAGTCGTCTGTCTCCGTTTCGGCCTCGTCGGTCTGTTTAACCTCAGTGGCCTCAGACTGTTCGTCGTTCCCGGGCTGCTCGCTTTGGGCGGCCTCGGTCCCGTCTAGGGTGTCGTCCTGCATTTGAGTTGCACTCATAGAAAAGCCGCCCGGAGGCGGCTGGTCATCGCGGCTGCATCCGCTTCATGCGGACGCTCGCCCGAAGCTCACACGCGGCCTTGGCCGCGGTATTGTTTCCAAGATCGGCGCTTGGCCTTGTTCTTGGGGAAATGCTTGCCGCCGATTGAGGTGCGCTTTTTGACGGGGAAGCGCGGGACCGGCGCGGCGATAGCCTTCGCCATTATTCGTTCGGATCAATGAGGGGCTGGGAAAGCCAGTACGTGTAATTAGATAGCGTCTCCTTGACGAGGTCGCGATCGGTTAGCTTGCGCTCTGTGTCCCGAGGAACGTGCCGGCGCATGATCTCAAAAAACCGCTCGCGGTTAGTCATTAGTAGACGTAGCCCCAGGCGTTAATCATCGCGTGCAGGGCGCCCGTGCCAAACGTCGGCATTGACACGACAACGGCGGTGTCCGGCGTGCCCTTGAGGCAAACCGGGAATTGCACGGTGAGGCTGGGAGTGGCAGTCGTGGCCCCCGCTACGACGAGCACCTGAAATGTCATTGTGCCGCCGACGAGGCCCGTGATGGTCAGCGCGACGGTTGTCGCCGAGGTGGCGCCGGTGCCGCGCATATCGAAGCCGCAGAGATAGTTCGATGCGCCAGCGACCGAGGGGGCGGCGATCGTCGCTGTGGCGGTCGCAGCGGCCACGTCGCCGGAGGTTGCGCTAACTGCTGTCGCCCGCGCGGGGAGTTCGCCAACGCGCTCCGCAAATGCGGGGCACGTCAAGGCGAGGACTAAAAGGGCGGCGATTAGCTTACGCATTTGTTTTGCTTCTCCAATACCGCGGCCAATTGCGCGGGCTGAATTCTTCAATGGTTTCGAGGCAGCGCGCGCACAGATAGAAATCTGCGCACTTGCGCTCGGTGACGATGCGCGCCTTGCCCGAGGTCACCAGATCAATTGCGCGGTCGCAGCCGTCGCAGAGCACCTGCGTGGTTAATGGTGCGTCACTAGCAGGATCGCGCACATTTCGTCTTCCTCTTCGAGGCGCCTCAGCAGGGCCTGGGCGTGCGCCTCGACCGCCGAGTCGCGGTAGTCGTCGAGGGTCTTCCGCTCGGCCGCAAACTCTCTGAGCGCCGCTTGCAGTTCTTCAATCTGGCGGCCGAAATACTCGCCCGAGAACTCGCTAAGATCGGGCGCAATCGCAATGACCGGCTCGCCAAGTTCGCGCTCTAGCTCCTCACAGATTTCCTTGAGCGGTCGGCCCCGCCCCACGCGAAGCCGTCTGGTCGGGTAAGGAAGCGCCGGGCCGCCCCGCTGTACGAGAAGCGCCTCCATCTGGAACGCGTGCGACGAAAATCCGTGCGGCGAAAACCCCCGAGTCATAGGCTAGACCACTATCCGCCAGCCGCCGTTGAGATATGCAACCAGATATTCCGTTGCCCCACCGCCGCTGTTCACGGGCGTTTGACCGTTAGTTAGCGAGGCGTCACCGTCGTTGACCGTTGCAATGTCGCCAGCGGCGGGAGAGCCGGGAAGCGCCGCTATGGCGACCGGCTCGACGTGCAGATTGGTAAGCTTCAGCGCGCCAGAGAAGTCGCCCTGCGTGCCGTTGCCGACGCCGAGAACATCGTCAGCAATGCGGGAAAGACCGAGATTGGCAACACCGCCCGGCCCCCAACCGAAGACCGAGCCGTTTGGTATGAATGTATTTTGGAGGCTGTCAAGTCGAAGCGCCTCTAAGCCGTAGTTGTTGGCTCCAGTATTAAAGATAATGGCAGTCGGGACGCTGTTTGCACCGACAGCGCTGTCAACGACAAAACCGAAGGACGCCGTAG
>Ga0247678_1000162_pt1 | contig 15735 bp, 22 predicted proteins | sample CNK19_metaG_FD_182801 | JGI IMG/M metagenome (GOLD analysis project Ga0247678, IMG submission 182801) | Soil microbial communities from Purdue University Martell Research Forest, Indiana, United States - CNK19 | ecosystem: Environmental > Terrestrial > Soil > Temperate forest > Bulk soil... | reverse complement strand
GGTATCGTTATAATACCAGTTAACTCCCGTCCCGGTTGACGTGTCCGCATTTCCAGGGGGCCAAGTGCTTCCGCCGCCGCTTGTCGTGAGCGACTTGGCGAGAAGGTTATTTTTGTTGAGAACCATAGTCACTTGACGATTATGTGTCTGTCGTCCCGGTGACGTAAGAAAATTGTATGTGTCCGGTGTTGAGACATCAACCGAGCAACAAAGCAGGTTCCATGTGTCAAACGTGAATAGCGGGGTTGACGTGGTGAAAGGAAATGATCCGTCTACGTTGTTCGCCGCTATCTCGAATTGCGCCTGATAGTTTCCAAAGTCGCCGCCGCCAACCGGCTCGGCTGGGCCGCCAATATGTAGCTTGATTTGAGTAATGGGGGGAGAATAGCTTCCGCCTATGCCATCATCAATCTGGCGCCATATCTCAATCCGGCTTGTCGGGAACGAGCTTTCGCTAGTTGATGCGATGGGGCCAAACTCGAATATATGCTGACGCGGGGAGGATGTTGGATCGGTCGTGTAGAACTGCGTTGGGTTGCCCGTGGCTGGAATTCGGAACCACGTTGCGCATGACATTGTTGCGGTGTCGCTGATACTGTGGCTGTCGCTGTATTGATAGGACATCAACCCGCCCCTGATGCAAACGTAACCGCAGTCGCGTTGCTGCTAGTTTTCCTTCGTGCCAACGTGGTAGACCGTCGCCACACAATGGAAAGGCGCGGCAACGATGTGCCGCCGCTCCCAACTATCGGATAGTCTTGCAATATGATGTATCTCAACCCGCGAAATGCGTTTGTGATGGACGCGCCCTTATCCGCGACAATGAGCGCGGCGGGCAATTGACCTTCCGTCCCAGGATAAACAATCGCGCCATTAAGTGATGCTGCTAGTTGCTGTTGATTGGTTACGGACCAGTCGGGCGGTAGCGTTAGCCCGCCGCCATCGAGCGAATAGGTTTGCGTCGCGCCGTCGAAAACCTCGGTAATGTTACCTAGCTCGGACGGATCAATAGGCTCACAGAGCGCCGCCGCGAAGGTCATCGTTGGGGCGGGCGTTCCAATACCGACCGTGCTTGCCGTCCCTAGGCTCGAAAGTCCACTTGCCCCGGACGTAAACAGCAGCGGCACGGTAACAAAGTAGAACAGGCTTCCGCTTGGATATGCAAATAAAAGGCTTGGCGAGATTGTTATATGGTCATCGCTAACCGTCATCACAGTATAGCTTTGCGTTGACGGTATAGTAACGCCACCGACCACCATAGCGGGAGTGACGAGAAGCCCCGCGATCAGCCAACTTGGCAAGGGATAGCCAAAGAAAACCGTTGTGTCTCCCGCAACGTTGTCTGCCGTGCTCGCAATCGCTTTGTCCGCCCCGGCCACGCCATCCGATGTTGTCCCGTCTACTCCAGCCACCCAGATAGTTTTGAGCGGCAGCCGACAGTGACCAATCGAGCGGGGAATGGTCTGCCCGATGGTGTCATAGGTGAATTTTAGATGGCTTGGATTAGACGATGGGGCTGTGACGTTGGATGGACCACCGAGGGAGACAGGAACGCTTGCGGCTATTTTCGGGGCGTTGGAATTGCTCCAAACGCCATCTAGTAATTGGCCTGTGCTGCTGGTATCGCTTGCGCTAGTTAGCCTGTCGTCGCCGAATATCGTCATAGTGACGACAAGCTCAATGACATATCGGGCGGCGGAACAAATGTCTCTGCACGCAAATTCACGATGTTGCTAAATCGGGATTCGCATTGCTCGCGCGTCAAGTCGCACCCGGCATGGATTTCAATTTGAGTGTTGGCCGGCACGTCGGCGGGGTCTAACGGCAGGAATAGCGTTGCAATGAATGTCGCAGGGTCCCACGCCCTGATTGGATATTTGGGGTAGCCGCTCAGGTTCCCAGAGCGGAAGAACATCGCCCCATTGACATACCAAGTTGCATCACTGGCGCGGGAATCAGGAAGCGCCGTCAATTGAATGTTGAACGCATCAATAGCTTGCCCACGCGCGTGCCTCGTCCACGCATTGCGCGCGGTGAATACTGCGTTGCCATCCGTGGTCGTGTTGCCAACGGTGTAGTCATAGGATGGAGCAGTAACCGCATCCGTGGTTCCGGCCGTGGTGCATTCGAAATAGACGTTGTTATAGTCTTCGACCGTTGAGCCCGTGCGGATGCGACCATAGCAACTCGCCACAGTCAGCAACCCCACGTCCGGGTCGGCGCCAGTTACGGTGACAAAATCCTGCCCCCGCCCGATATCAAAGGCGCTAATGATTTGGTCTGCAAGCAATGACACCTTGCATCTATCATCCCCGAGGTCTTCTCGCCCCGTCAGCGTGAAGTGCTCGCAAACGGGCTTTTCCTGACACATGCGGAATGGGCCATTCGCGGCAATGGTCACAACACCCGTTGTGTCCTCGATGACTGAGCCGATTGTTCCTGTGACAACTGTTGACGTTCCCGCCGCAATGTCGCTGGGGTCAATCATTTCGATAGTAATGGGCCATCCGTCGAGTGCGCCCGATGCGGCATCGCCTGAAACGATTGGACCGCCCGCCGTCGCCATAATCACAACGTCTGCGTTGTTTGCCGCAGAGCCATCGGACGGAAACTGCAACCCGCTTACGCCCGCGCCCGGCTCGGCGCTGAACAGGCGATTGTCGGCCGTCGTTATCGGCCGCGACCACGTATTGAATTGAATGGTCGTCAAGCCTTTCTGTATCGTTATCAGATAAGCAATCGGAGACGATGCTGTGGTATCAAAAGGAAAAGTCCGCATTAGGCGAGCGGGTCCGCCACGCCGGTAAGGTCAATCAGTTCCTCTTTGAAAATCTCGCGAAGCTGCACGTCTTGAATTTCAAGCAGGCCATCTTTCAAAACCTTGATAGTCATATCGTCGGTCATGAAGCAGCAAGGAACCAGTTTTTCTCCGCTTGCCGTTACCACATCTCCGCTTGCGGGCGGCGTCAATAATTCAACGTAGCCATAATCTAGGACTGAAAACGACCCGCCATAGGGCGAGCCATTTACTTTCAGCGTAAGCGCAACCTCGGTTTGGTCGGGCAGCAGAATTGGCTGGACGAACGATAGGCTTCCGGTTGCCGGGGTGAACGTCTCTTGCAATTGATAGATAGCCGTACTCGTTCCACCGCCGCCCAGGCTTAGAACTTGGTCGGTAAACTGATAGTCGGACCAATCGCGAACGCCAACTGGCGACACTCGCCCCATGCACGCCAAAAATATCTTGCGGAATTCCGAGACCTCGCCGGGGCCAACCGTTAGATGGAACTGCCGCGCCGGCCATTGCTGGAATGCTTTTCGCCCGGATATTCCGCCCTCGTTGGTATTAACGACGGTGTTCCAGGTTAGATCGTATTCTGCCCCGGTTGACACCTTGTAGGGGATAATGGGGAGATTGAGGCTCACGGAAGCATACCCGCGACTTGTCGGCGCGTGGCCGTCCTAGACAGAGCCATGAATGATTTTGCATCCGCACCGCTAGGCAAGTGGATATGTACATCCCCATATGTCTTGTTAGCGGCGCCACCGATGCGGCCCGCCTGCTTATCGCCGGGGCGTGTGACAGAAACCTCTTCGCCCGGAGAGCCATTGAACCGCATGGGGACGGTATCAGCCCCGCCACTCCCGGTGAATGGAATGGTGAAAGAGCCGCCGCTGGCGAAACCGGTATCGGTGCCATAGCTATAATCGCCCGAGGCGTCATAGCCTGCATATTGGTCCGCATAGAATGCGCCCGCGTCCGGCGAGGACGCATCAGCCGTGGCGTAGGCATCAACAAAGCTTTGGTCTATACCGCTGTATCCACCATAGGCATCGCCCGGCGCAGTGCCATAGCTTTGAAAACCTGGGAACTCGCCGCCTGTATCTGGAGAGCCACCGAACAACATATCCATGAGATTGGAGACGACCCCACCTTGAGCCACTATGTCGGCATCTGTGCGCGGGTCTAAGGGCGGTAGCGGAACCCCATTTTCAGGAAAGCTTGTTGTAGGCGGGGTTCCGCTCCCTGCATATTGCTGCAAGAAGCTGCGCCCCGTGTAGTTACCAACAGCATCAATTACAGTCGGCAGAACCCCGCTTGCATCGCCTGATGACGTGTCGCTTGCGCCCCTAGATGCGGCCGACCGTGATACGGACGAGGCGGGGCTTCCGCCACCGCCGCCAGAATCAACCCCGCCGGGAAGGTTGGTAAACCCTCTGGAGATTTTGTCGCTCATGGAATCCAGCGATGAGCCGAGGTCGCTTGGAACGGAGCCTATGTTAACTGTTGATTGCGGGAGAAACCCGCCCCTGCCGTCCGGCACAAACCTAACCATTTGTCCGCCGGACTGCATCATAAACGAACCATCGGCGGCTTGTTGCTGATTATAAATGGCGGCAAGGTCGGCTGGAACTAAACGGTCCACACCGCCAACTTTGATAGTTGCCATGGCCGGGGCATTTAGCTTGCCGGTGCGGCTCTTGGTGGCTGTAGAAGCCGCCGAACGTGATGTTGTCGAGGCGATTGATGTAGAAGGAACCGCAGTGGCAAAATATCCACCCGGGAGCAAGGCGGGGCTGCCATTGACGGTTGATGCTTCATAAGCGGCATAGTTTGTGGGTGCCGCGATAGCGGACACGGAGGTCGGCGCCGAAGTTCCGCTTGATGAAACGCTGATTGGGCTGGAACCAATTGCCCCTTGAATTTGGGACAGAAGCCCCGAGCTTGCTCCACCGGGCGGCAATATGGCCATTGTCTCCCCAGGAGAGACTTTCGCAGAAATGCTGATTGAATCATCGGGGCCGCTACCGCCGAACTGCACTATGCCGCCAGTAGCGAAACTTCCTACAGGCAATTGTGGGCCGCTATCGCCCGCGCCCGCGCTTGACCCAGCCTGCGAAGCCTGCGCCGCTGCCGCTGCGATGTTCGATGCCGCCGCCTGCGCAGTATTCGCTAGATTGGTGATGCTGGTCCCCACAGCATCAACGCCTGTCGCAGCCGTCTGCGTAGACGTAGCCATGCCATCGGCAGCCGTCTTGACTGTCGAGAACGAGCCAGCCGTTGTATCGAAGTCCTTTGATAGCGTTTGCAGGCTATCGTTTAGCGTTCCGGTTCCGCTCGCCGCCTGCTTGGCGTCGTCGCCTGTCGTCTTAACTGACGTATCTAGCTGATTGAGGGACGAGGACGCATCGCCGGTGCTTCCAAGCGGGTTCCCAAGATTGGCCCCAACGCCTTGTGTAGCAGTATCAATCGCGCTGTTAAGCCCGCTTGCGAGCTTGCCGATGATTGGCAGGTTGTTAAGAAAATCTGAAATCTTCTGCCATGAATCCATAAAGCCCTTCCAGAGGTCGGGCCAATGAGAATTCATGTCTGCAATCAACTTGGCTTGCGCCGCACCCATTGCGTTTGTTGCGTCGGTTTCACTCTTAACCAACTCATCCCAAACCGCCTGCCACGCCGGAACGCCGGCTTTAATTTTCGTGGTGATTTCCTCAATGGAGGACGCTATTCCGTCCATTGTTTTCTTAACGCCGGGGTCTTTCCCCATCGCCTGAATTAGCTCTTCCCAAGCATTTTTGATTTTGCCCCAACTTTGGGACATGGAGCCTTCGCCCTGCTGCGTAACATCGGCAAGGTTCTTAACCGCAGCCATAAGCTTATCAACGGAGATTGTACCGTTATTTGCCGCCTCTAGCATTTGAGCGGTGGCAGACTGGAACCCATTGCCCATGAAGCCTAGTGACCGAGCTAGCGCCTCCCCTAGCGCCTTGGAGTCCTTTGTGATTGCTTGAAGCGCCGCGGCCGAAACCCCACCCATTGCCTTGATGGATTCGCCATTGGTGAAATACACCGTTTGCGAAGCGCTTAGAACGCCGGAAAAGTCCTTCTGTATTTTTGAAGCGGTATCAGTATCTAGGCCCATTTTAACAATGGCTTCATCGAGACCCACAACAGCGGCCTTGTAGGAAGCCATTGCTTGCGGCCCTTGCTTGCCGTCCTGCATAAGACTAGAAAGAGCATCGGCCATTGATGTAACATCGGCGCCGCCCTTTAGTGCGGCCTTACCGAATTCATCCATAATGTCAGCCGTTACTCTGGCGTTTCTAGTAAACGCCTGAATATCCTGCGTGTTGGTCTGGAGGGTGTCTTGCAGTTTCAGCATCGAGCCGACAAGCGCGCCCCCAATAGCCAGCGCCAAAAGCTCAAAGCCACCTCTTGCCGCACCCGTGAATTGGGTTAGGCCGGATACGCTGATGCCAAGCTGACGCACGGCGGGGTCTAGCGTGTGGATGGTCTCCCGATAGGCAATGCTCGCTTCATTGACCTTGCGAACGGAACCTTCATGCTCGACAACCGCAGCCGTCGCCCCCCGTGTTCCGGTCGCCAGTGTTGAAGCCGCAGGCCCCATCTGTGCCCACGTATCTTTCCACGTCTGAAGTGAAAACAGAGAACTCGCCAAGCCCGAGCCAAAATTTCTAAAGGTCGTCCCGAGCGATATAAACTGGTTTCCCGCGACTGACGCTTGGCTTGATAGAGACCCCAGGTTAGTCCCGAGGTCTTTGGCTGCCGTGCTCGCGGGGGCCATTGCGGCCCCCGTATCGGCAACCTTCGCCTTGAACGCATCTGCCGTCGCCGTAGTCTGCGCAAGCTTAGTGTTGGCTTGGTCAAGCCCAGCACCATCAAAGCTCGTCGTTATTTTTAGATTGGCAACTGTTTCGTCAACCATTGCGGCCCCGCGTTACGCCAATCTTACGGCCCGGCAACGTCCGTTCCGCTGCTTGCGCTTCCGCAAGTTGCTCTCCGGTTGGCAACCTCGCGATATGGTCGGCTAAAGCAAACAGGTTCATGAGTGTTTCAGCCTCCCATGTTTTGAGTTGAATGCCGGTGACGTTGCAGAACGCGGCGATTTCCTGAAACCGACCGCCGCTGGGGGCTCCAGCAATGCGCTGGAACCACAGCCAAAGGTAATAGAGATCGGGTTGATTGGCCTCGTTGGTTTCCTCTGGAGTCCAGTTGCGGAACCTATATTCCGCGTACTCCATGAGGTTTTTTACGAGGCCGGAGTAAAATTTGCCTCGCTAGCAATCCATTCGATGACTTGCCGGTGCATCCAGGGGAAGCGCTCATATGCCTCGCGCACGGTTGCCGGGGTGCATTGCCTCAAATGTTTGTATTCGTCCTCGCCGCCGAAATCCAAATTCCATTCCTTCGTCGCGGCGATATGTAATTCGAGGTCGTCCTTCTCGATGTCCTCAACGGCCATGTCCTTGTTTCGCCGCTTAAGCCTTGCATTCAGCTTGGCGCGCTTAGCCTCGGTGAAATGCGAGCCATCCGTCCCATAAACCGTTATCGTGGCTGGCGTTCCATCGAGGTTGACCATCGGGAGATTGTCGCGCGGGCCACGTAGTTGCATAACGCTGCCACGGTCGGCAATCTTACTCGTCTCAAGTTCAGACCACTTCAAGTTAAATCCCTCCATTTAGGGTTAGATGAAAAGAGGCCCGGCTGCGGTGTGGAAATGCGCAGCCGGGCAAAGTCATCCGGCAACCCCCGTTGCGGGCGACTTGGGACTTCGTGGTGAAAGTATTAGGTCGCGGCTACGCGCGTGGTGCCGCCGGTCTTAACGGCTGCGGTGATCTCGCCCATCACGACGGACGCGACGGTTCCGGGTGTCACAGTGAAGCTGGTAAACTTCACCTTGAAATAAAACGTCGTGCCAGCCGATCCCGACGTGGGGCTCGCAGGCGTTCCCGCCGAAGCGTCGTTCAATACGAATTTCATGTTGTAGTAATTGACCGTCGTGTCATCCACGGCAGTGTTGACGGCCGACTGCCCCGCGTCGCCTAGGTCGTAGCCGACCGACAGTTTGATGTCTCCGTCGTCGACCTCCCCCTTGAACTTTTCGGTAAAGCCGGTGGCAATCGGGACGAACTTGACGATTTGATAAACGCGGCCAAAAACGGTGATGTTTTGAACGTGTTTGATTTCGGTATAAGTGTCGGCGGTTCCGTCAGTGGCGGTCGTGCCAATGTAAACCAGCAACCCCAAGGTCGCGGATACGCCAGGGTCCCATGTCATATTTTAGGCTCCATCTAAGGGAATGCGGCGTCATCCGACGCTGCGGTTAAGCGTTGCCCAAGCGCTCAATTCGAAGGGCTGCCGCTACTGCGGAGGCAAAGCGGAATTATCTAGTTGAAAAGCAGCGCCACCCGATGGTTACTGGAACCATCGTCCATTCGGCGTCTGGCATCGATGCGGTGCGCTCTGAATAATCAATGACGACATAAGCGCCGTCTAATGAAAGCTTGGTGGAGGGCTCGAATACATCACGGATTGCATCAGCTAGGCTTTCAGCCGCCGCCGTGCCCTGCCCCGCCGGACACCGCACATTTATCATGTACGTGCCTTTATGGACCTTGATAGCGCTGCCGGCCGTAGAGAATGGCCGCTGCGATGCTGGGCGGAAGCTAATCGAAACCCATGTGGTGGCTTCAGCGGGCGTGAACGGCATACCCTCTTCGGCAATCAGATTGGATGCGGGAAAGCCGGAAGCCGTTATCGCCTGCGCATGTAACGCGCCGCGAATGTCCTGGGAGATTGTCGTCATATCATGAACGGCAAGAGAAAGATCGCCGCCAATAGAGCAAACAAGATGATATCAATGACTTCCTCTTGGTGCCTCATTTCAGAAGCGCGACCACGGACAGGAACAGCGCGACGAACGCCACAAGCGGGGTTGCGAAAATACAGAGCATTATCACCGCAATCCCGAATTCAAGTCGCGCAATCGTCCTATTGCGGTTCATTTTGAAGCTTTCTGACAGTCGTCCATAAATGCCGCATATCTATCAGCGGCCAATCTCATTTCATGTTCATGCTCGGTTATCGCCCGCTTGGTGTAAAAGCCTGGATATCGGTGCATGTCGAATGGCGAAAAGTCTTCCGGAACTTCTACGGATATTTTCCGTTGAAATTTCATGCGCCAATCCTTACGAGCGTTTCTCCCGCGATGATATCAGCCCTCGCCACGGTATCGCGAACGAACGCGCGTGGGGCCTGATTGTATTTGCGGCCAAGGCTATCGGTTCCGACAAAGCCGAACTCGACGCGCGGCCCGTATGCGGCAGTATTCACATAACCAAAGATATCGCCAAGTTTTAGCCCAGAAACGCTACCAACTGGTTCACCGTTGATTGTTACTTGCCACTTGCTTCTTAGATATCCGGTTTTTACCGGAGTATTTTCGCTAACGGCGTGGGAGAAATCCTGCGAAAACTCGCTGAAGAATTCCAGCGACTTGCCCTTAGCCTTATCGACAAATCCGCCGAGCGCTATCTTGAATTCCGCCGTGTTCGCGTTGACGGTAATCATTCCATCAGCCTCCACAACGTTCCATCAACCAACTCTTGCTCATTGAATTGACTGTAGGCCAACGAATTGAGCCACGGCTGCCGCTCGGGATAAATCGGGCTTTCGACTTTAGAGAGGTCGGTTATACCGACCAATGCCGCCGCGCATGATGGGTGAACGCAAACGGTGCACCCCATTATAACCGCCTCAATAGCCGCAATCGAACCGTGAGCCACTAGCATGTGCGCGTCCGCCAGTTCGTCACGGAGCGGTATTTTCGATTCCTTGTCGCGAATGACAATAGGGCGGTCGGTGACAGTCTTTAGATATGCCGCCGTCTCCGCAATCCAGTTCTCGCACCCATGCAGCGCCCAATAGTCGGACAGCGTTGATGCAATGACAATCTTGCGGCCGCCCTTTCGCCATGGCGAAACATCGAGCTTGAGCGCATTCCATCGGTCGCCGGGAACGTCCCTAATTCGCATCATCTGGAATGCGTTCAGGTGATAGCGGTAATATCCGCCATTCTCACCCCGAGGCAGCCATGTAGCGAACACCCGCCGCGCGTAGCCTCTATCCCAATAAATATAGTTGCGCCCCGCCTTCGTCCATTTATCAATGTAGGGCTTTAGGAATGGCGTGCAACCAATGATTGGAATGATATCGCTTGGCACATCATCAAGCCTGCGAGGGTCATCCCTGACAACACGCCCGATTGTTTGACCTATGCCCTCGAATAGCTTCAGTTTGAATTTCTTAAGTCCGGGCGGAATGAATAGCGCAACCTTGGTTGGGTCAATCATGCAATCCAGTTTTCTTTCACCCAATCAAGATGCGTGAACTTGCTTGGGTCGCGATGCCCAGGGAACGCCACTAGCCGCGCTCCGCTCGGGAGCGCATCGCCGCTAGGCCATCCCCGCTTGCGGAATGAATAAATGCCTGACTGACGACCGGTCGCCCATGTGGCGGCATTAGCCAACTTGTGCCATATCCAACCTTGATCGTCCGCAAACGCAAAGACTTTGCCCGCCTCTTTTAGTTCAACTGTGGATTTCTCTAAATTAAAGTCGGTCCATAATTCAGGATGCGCCCTAGCCCTAAGCATCATGATTGACCCGTTGAACGGATTGGGGTTGGACGAGTTGGCGCCGCCCAGAATGACGAACGGTTCCGGCCTATCGAATAGCGCATCAAGACCGCCGGTTATCACCACATCGAGGTCTAGGCAGACTAGCCGGTCATCAATCCCATGATTGCGCTGCCATTGCGGGTCGAACATACGCAGGCGGGCAAAGCAGCCGGGAGCGTCGGTTAGGTATTTGTCCTCGTCAGCAACACTGTAGACCGCGAAACGGTAGGGCTGTCTAATGTGTTTATTTAGGCCTGCGGCCAATCGCTCGACGTATTCTGGGCCGTATTTCGTTCCCCATACCCACGTACAGACAGTTAGCATTATCCCCGTTCTCGCTGTACCACCATCGCCCCAAAGCCAATAGACAAGATGAACTTTATCACCTCATCAGACAGGCTTGTCAGCCCTGCCCTTCTTACTTCCGCAAGACCAGCATCAATCATGTCTGGGTCTGCGTATGACGCATCTTCAAGGCTCATTTCATCGGCCATGCTGCTTTCCCTCCGTCAGCATTTAACAAACCAAATGTGGTCATCTTCTTGCAGAACATCGCTCTCGGGATAGTGATGGGAGACACCAGCCCGGACACTTGCCATATTGTAGTCGTGACCGATCATCCAACCGCCCGGTCTAATCTTGGCCTTCCATGCCGCGATATCGTCCCGCACGCCTTCCATGCTGTGATCGCCGTCTACAAAGACGAAATCTAATGAGCCGTCCTCAACCTTGGCAGCCGCATCAACCGTCCGCATCTTGTAGAGCGTAGACCGCCCCAATCGTTCCGAGCTGTAGCGGGCCATCTCTTCGCGTTGCCGCATCGTGGTCTTGCGCCGCCCCGCCTTAGTATCCAGGCAGTTCGGGCACTCACACCGCTCATTCGAGGTTGTGGCCCCAAGTTTCACGCCCGGCATGTCCCAAACGTCAACGCCGATCAGATGCAGGTTGGGGCAATGCTCCAATAGATACAGATGCGTCTTGCCATCTGACACGCCAAGCTCGGCGCCTAGCCGCCAATCGTATTGGTTGGCCCACGCCGCCAATGTTACGTATCTAGGGGGCATTAGGCGGTTCCGGCAACGGCATCCAATGGGACGGGTTTACGGCAATGCAGCACCAATCAGGCATCCACCCGGTGCATTCTCCGCCCATTGTTCCGCAGTCCTCAACATCAATTGAATTCCACCGCCCATAAAGCCAGATGCCAATCGAAAAATAATCACAAAGCCCCGTAACGGTATAGTTGCGGTCGCACTTGTCCTTGAGCCACAGCAGGACTGGAGTTCCGTCCTTCGGGGCGGTCTCAATCGGTCTCCAATCCATTATCAAGCCCTCCCAGGCTAGTATCTCCGCATAAGATGCGCAATCGAACCAACCGGAAGCGTCCAATGCGCCTTTGGTATCACCGGCGATACGATGACTTCGTACTCGTCGGCGTTCGCTTGTGCAAACTCTAAGGCCGCCCTTTGCACCCCATACGACCCTTCGTAGGAATCATGAAAGATGATATCCCCGCCGGGAACCACCCGCGGTGCCCAAGTCAGGATATCCGCCTTGCACCCTTCGTAAGTGTGGTCGCCGTCGATAAAAAGCAGGTCAATTAAGGCGGGTTCTGGCCGTGGCGCTTGCGAGTTGCCGACAACTAAATCAACATTGCCACCGACGCCATTGCTAATAAGCAAAGCGCGCAGCAAAGCATCGTCCGCCGGCTGGGTATCAATCGAGACAATTAGAGCGTCTGTCGCGTCCGCCAGAAGAAAGGTTGAGCCCCCATTGCGGCGGCCTATTTCAAGCACGCCGATTGATGCCCGCGCCGCGATACGCCACAGATATTCACCTTCCCACGGGTCTAGCCGGATAAATTCCTTGGGGAGACGGCTGGTCGCCGGGATCGCGACACCGCGTTTGCCGCAATGCTTGCCTCTAAAAGAGCCGCCAAAGTTCACGAAAAACCTATCATACCTCATGGGAATAATTCCAGCATGGCGGCGTTGACGACTTCCTCAACCGTAATCCTTCCCATAGCGTTTCGGCAATGGGCGCAGGGGGCGATTGAACCGCATCCCGCATCAGGGGCCGCCAGATTGCGATGGCTGTCATACCCGGAGGACTTGGGGTCCGGCCATCCTCCGAAGATCACTACCGCTTTCGTCCCTACCGCCGCCGAGCCGTGATGCAACCCGCCCTCTGCCCCAACATACAGCGAAGCCCGTGAAAGCAGTGCCAGGGCCTTACGGAACGTAGGAGTGACAATCACGTCACCGCAGCCGTCGACCGGCCTAGCCGCCCCGGCAAATTGAACAACACGCAACCCGCGCTTTTGCAGTTGGGCGGCAACTTCCCGATATCGGTCCTGCGGCCATTGTTTGTTTGGGTACTGAGGCTTAACGCGCGCCTCTAGTACCACAAACCCGCCTAGATGCGCTTCCCCAAAAGCAAGTTCTTCGTCGCTAAAAAAAATCTCACCGGGCGGAGGACGGAACGGAAGCCATCGCCAACGCCCCCGGCTTGCCATTATGCCCGATGTGTTAAGCCGAGCCCCCGCGCAATGCCTTATCCAGCGCAAATCTTTTGCGCCCTCGGAACCGGGCGGGGCGACGTTCGGATTGTTTTTGAATATCTCGTGTGCCTGCGGGGTCCATCGTATCTTGCCGCCAAACCCAAAGGCAATGCGCTCGCCCCGCTCCCTTGCACCACGAGCTAGACCGCTTGCAACTAATTCATCTCCCCATCCCATGCGGTCTATCCCTTCCGCATCCAAATAGCTGCGGCGGGCTCCATGTCGTTTGATATGTGCGACGTGTGAATGCGGGTTAGCGTGATGCCGAAAATGGCGTCAATCTCTGCCATTTCCTCAATGCGCCCGCGCCATCCGAAATATGTCCCGGTGCGCTCGGCAAAGTGAAGCATAAGTTCTTTGAGCGCACCCGGGCTCATGATGCGCTTTAGTTTATGATATGTGGCGAGCATTAATACGATGTCGTATTGCGCCGGATAGTCCTCACCGAATGCCGCCAGTAGCGCGTCTGGGCCGCCTGCGAGGTCCACAACCTCAAATCGCGATTTGACGTTTCGAAGGTCGCAAAAAACTCCTCGGGCGGTTGCGATTCCGTCGGCGTAGTTATCGCATCCGTGTACGAGGACGGCTCCGTTATTGGCGAACTCGAACCCAACGAGCCCCCGGTTGCAGCCAATGTCCAGAACGCTCGCCCCCTTGGCTCGAAGCACCAAGTCGGTAATGCCATCCATTCTGATGTCATGCCAACCCACAACCCTCCGCATCAACTTGTGCTCGTCGAGAATGGTCACGCCGTCCGCTTCTTTTTGAGTTCGAAGTTGTCGCAGATTGCATCCGCAAGGTATCTGGACTGAGAGTCGGAAAATCCTGATTGCAAACTTCCGTGAAACAATCTAAATCCAGCAAGGTATTTTGTCAGCTCGCTCCGAATGATTTCGTCTTCTGAATCTAGTTGTAGAACTCCAAGATCGGCAAGAGCCTGAACGAAACTTGCCGGCCCGCGAATGCCGGTTGTTGCATAATTCCTACTAATTTTTGATACCGCTTCATCCATTGTCATCGCAAACCATCCTTTGCGTGTTTATGCGTGCTCTTGCGGCTCTTCCGACTTCACCAAACCGTATGCGTAATTATGCCAATCTTCGTCTGGCGTTACGCATTCGTCATAATAGGCGGTCCAGTACCTATCCACTTCTCTCCAAATCCAGTCACTCAATCCGTGGAGGCGTGGGGGCTTCTTGGACTTATCACCACGATCATACCACGCTCCCTTTATTCTAATTCGGTCAATCACCGTCCGTAATCTCCGAACACTTCGGCGGTCGCGTAGTTCGCTGGCTTATATCCGTTTGCAATCGCCTCTACAAGCAACTCGTCGAACATTGCGGGGATATCCGCACGTAAATGTGGGCGAGGCGGGTTCAATGTGTACCAATGTTTTTGACCGGCGGCGGCCAATCGAGGCAGCGCATATTTCAACTGCGGCTGCGATGGGATGGACGTGCAATGGATAAGTTTGATATCAGGGTCGTGCAAGTCGTTATAATCCTCGCCATCGAGGCAATTCCAATTGCCCCACGGCAGGAAGCTTTGCACTGTGGTTGGCGTAAACGTCTTCTTGCGAACCGTGCGATAAAGGCCGATTTCAGAGCGCAGCCGCGAGACGGGCGGCAGGAAGTGCCTGCCTTTGGCGCAGTCAAATAGGGTGCAACAGAATGTTCGCTCGTTCTTGGCAATAGCGAATACACCACTTCGGAACGGGATATCCCAAAGCTTGGTAATGTCGTCCATTAGCCACATATCAACGTCGAGATAGATTGCGCGCCCCTCAAAGCCGCAATACTCGGGGATGGCCCACCGGAACGGGCTGAATGGCGTCGCCCACCCCTTCGTTATCCAGCCCTTGCCGTTGCGCCAATCCGAATACCAAAAGCTGGACGGATCGCGTGAAAGTTTCATCCATACAATTTCAAGCGGTGCGGATGCGTACTTGTGCAGCGTCCAATCTAGAACGGCTTGGCTTTCGAGGTCTTCGTTATTGGCGGGAGTTCCTACAAAAATCTTGATGCTCATGCGGCCCGACTCTCACCCCATCTCCAGTTAAGCGCTTCGGTAACGGTCATGCGCGGAAAGGCTGTAATGGCGCTGATAGGGCTTGCGTTGATTACCTCAACCCCGTGTTCCACCAGCGACGGAGCGGCATTAACGTAGGCTCGCGCCCATGCCGTCCAATTCTCATTCTGCGGCCACGTATAGGCTTCATGCCAATTCTTAACGCCACGATGGTTGCGGCAGTAATCGAACCCCAACAGAATGATGCGCTTGGCCCCCATAAGGGTTGCCACGTTCAGTGCTCCATATCCAGACGACCCGCCTATGCGGTGCAGGCTTTCGGGGCACCATGAAAAGCCCTTGGTGTTTTCCCTGAAAAAATGTGCAGAAGGGATTTTCTTTTGTAGCGGTTCGCAGATTTGCTTATGCGTCGGCGGGCACAGATAAACATTGGTCGTCTTAGTGAGCGCTTCGAGTTCTGCCGCCCGCCTATCCATGAACTGATGATCTACGGAAACGGCAGTCGGGCAACGTAGCCGCAACGCGCTCTGATTGACGGCAATCGTTACGTGACCGTTTGTAATCGCCGGGATATCAACGCCAATCAGGGATGATCCGCCCCCGACTATGAAAACAACCTCGTTCGTCCATATATTACCGGAAGGAATTCTCCCCAATTCAAGC
>Ga0247678_1000155_pt1 | contig 16337 bp, 23 predicted proteins | sample CNK19_metaG_FD_182801 | JGI IMG/M metagenome (GOLD analysis project Ga0247678, IMG submission 182801) | Soil microbial communities from Purdue University Martell Research Forest, Indiana, United States - CNK19 | ecosystem: Environmental > Terrestrial > Soil > Temperate forest > Bulk soil... | reverse complement strand
ACAGTCAGGTTAGATACGGCCGACTGCTATTAACGCACCTCTTGCTTGGTTGCCTCCGAGCCCGACACATGCGTTAGTGGTAGTCGGCCTTTTTGTTTCCAGAGGAGCCCTATGAAGCATCACGGTAAGGATGGCAAAAAGGAAAAGGACGGTAAGAAGGACGGTAAGGGCGCGAAGCTATTCGGCAAGAAGAAGTAACGGGAGACATTCGATGCGCGGACACAGTAAATCAGGCGGTTTCGCCGGTAATCTCACCAAGATCGGCGGCGCCGGCTCCAAGCTCAAGATGAAGTCCGATATGAAGGCCGACACTATGGTTGGCCCCAGTCTCAAGAAGGGTAAGAAGCAGGCGCACAAGAAAGCATAAATGGCTGCCGCTCCAGTTGCGATGACTCCGCCCCCAAGTGCAGGGGGAAATGCCCCGCCATCGCCGGCGCAGGTCAATCCAACCTCGCCGCCGCAAGTATCACCGGCTCCGGCCACTCCTTCTCCACAAATGAATGAGGGAACGCAACTGGGTATCAGGATAGCTCACGACCTTACAGCCCTGGCCAAGATGTTTCCGGTGGTTACGCCAAAGATTGCGCAGATTAACAATATCTTGCGGGAAGTGGTAGCTGGAATCATGGAAAGTTCTCAGACGGGCGAACCCGCCGCGCCGCCGAGTAACGGGTAAGGAGGCAAAATGACATACGCAGAGTATTTGAAAGCCAATGGGGCCACAGAGGAAGAGATCAAGGTTTTGGATTCAGCGGTAGCCCGCCGCGCATTCGATAAGTCGCAGGCTGAAGCCGAGGAAGCCCGTCAGACTGCCGCTAAGCTCGAAGAGACCATGAAGAATTACGAAGCTCGCGTGCAGTCCTGGTACACCGAGAACGACAGCAAGCTCAAGCAGGTCCAGAATCAAGCCGTAGCCGCTGCTGCCGAAGCTGCTCGCGCCAAGGCTGCTCTCTTGGAAGCCCAAAAGCAGGGCATGGTGGACATTGCCAAGGATTTAGGCTACGAAACGGAACCTCCTAAGCAACAGCCCGCCGCTCCTGACGATCGCTATCTCACCATGGAGAAGTTCCAGCAGGCCGGTGACACCTTCGCCGCCAATCTTACCGCCATGCTCGACGCGGCCAGCGAACACGCACGCCTCTTCCCCAACGTCCCTTTCAACGCCGAACAGCTCCGCCGTGAAGCTCAATCCCAGGGCAAAACTCTGCTCCCTTATTGGGAAGAGAAGTTCAAGGTACGCGATGCTCGCGAAGCCGCCGCCCAAAAGCAGCGTGACGCCGAAATCGCCAAGTGGAAAGCCGAAGGCGCCAAGGAGAAGGAAACCGAACTGGTCTCCCGCTTCGGCAATCCCGAGACACGTCCCATGGTTCCTTCCAAGTCACCTTTCGCTGTGCGCCCCGACGATAAGCTGCGCGCTGACAACCAGCCGTGGAATAAGAGCGAAACGCAGCTTGCGAATGACCGTGTCGTACGCGGGGTTCAGAAATTAGCAGAGCGTCAGTCCGAGGGATTCAAGAATTAGCTGTCAGTGAGTACACAGGAGAGTAAAGATGGCCGACCCAACATTTGATCAAATCTCAGCCACAACACTGGCAGATCTCAAAGACGATGTACTCGTTGATAATTTTTTCGTCGAAACTCCATGGATGCGCAAGATGCGCGCCATGGGCGCTCTCGAAGACTTTGCCAGCGGTACCTTCATGCAGGATCCGTTTATGTACGACCGTGTGAACGGTGGCGCTATTGCTCCAGGCTCCGATGTGACCGTCGTGCAGAAGCAGATCATCGCGGCCACCGCCTTCGTGCCCAAGGAATACGTGGAGCAGGTGCCATTGAACCTCTGGCAGACCAACGTAATCCAGGGTTCCGGCCCGGCGGTCAAGGTCAAGTTGATCGACGCTTACATGCAGAACGCGGTGCAGGCACTCAACACCGACGTAGCCATTGACTTCTACCGTCACGGGCAGAACATTACCGGCTCCAACCGGCAGATCTTCATTAACGGTCTCTCCGAAGCGCTCAACGACGGTGTCAACCCCTCCTGGGACGGTAACGTGTTCACCACTTACGGCGGCCAGACTCGTAACGGCGCTATCGGCAACGTACTCAACTCAGTTCCGACATGGGTTGGCGACACCGCCGGCAACACCGGCCAGATCAGCTACAAGACAGTCTTCGAGGCGTATCAAAACTGCGTGCAGCCTCCCGACATCGGCCTGTGCAACAAGGCTCTCTTCAGCTACTTGGCCGAGCGTCAGGAACCGAAGCAGCGCTTTGAGATGGTCTCAGACCTCAGCATTGGCGTCAGCGGCCTGAAAGTCCTCGATGGCACCATCTTCGTGGACAAACTGGCTCCGTCGACCAAGTACGGCACCATCCTGCCGTCCAACCTGAGCCAGACCACAAGCATCAAGCCGACAGCCTTCACCACTCCGACGCTCAGCACGACGCAGAACGCCATCTCTAACTACCCGAGCGCCACTTCCTGCACTCCCGGCGAGCCATTCTTCTGGCTGCGCGTCAAGGGATGGAAGCTCCGTCCGTCATCCGACCCGGAGTATAACTTCAACTTCACGCCGCCTATCCGCAGCCAGAACAACGCGGACTTGGTGGTCATGTTCCTCAAAGCGGGCTTGAACCTCTACACCGTGCAGCCTCGCGATAACTGGCAGCTGGTTGGCGCAGGATTCTAAATGAGAATACTAAGTGGGTTCTCAGTGAGATTGGGATAAAGGAGATACACCATGGCAGGCGGAATGCTCACGAAACAAGCTGACCAACTCACAGCCAAGTGGCTCAACGACGTCAACGACTCGACTTCCGGTGGCGCATTAGTCAGCGTCCCTACCGGTGTCCAGTCGGTGCAGTCGAGCGCAACGCAGCCCGGCGACCGTATCGTGCTGGACGACGCTTCGGCTCTGGCTAACAGTGATACCACTGTCGGCACGCTCTACGGCGGCGTCTACATGTACGTCGGCACGCTAGCCACCTCGACAGCCTCACCAGTCCGCGGTGCCATTGCCTTCTGGCGCTCCAACGAACTGCCGGGTGGCGCAACACAGTCTTACGTGGTCACCGCTGACGCTCAGCCCACCACTGCCGTCCCGGGCTACATTGCCGGCGTATTCATCAACCCGACGACCTCCAGCGGCACCGGCGTAGCACTCACCAAGGGCAACTTCGGCTGGATTCAAGTGGCAGGCACGGCCTCAGTGTTCTTCGACTCTACTCTGACGGCTTCAGCTACTGCTACCACGGTCTCCGCCAAGGTCAGCGCAACCATCGCATCCACCGCCGACGCAGGCGTGGCTCTAACTACCACCACCCTGTCCTTCGTTCTCGGCGTAGCTATCGGCAGCCCGATCAGCTCTACGATCTCTAGCGTAATCATCACCCGCGGTAACTTCTGCGGCCGCATCTAAGGGAGGGACTTGAATGGCATTCCCGCTTGGAAACAAAGTTCTCCCCGGCTATCCGCAACAGGTCGGCGCGAAGAATCAAATCATCTTTGACCATACCGGCCCGACGTCCTATACCCGGTACGTCACTGGAGCCGTGCCAACCGGCGGCGACGGCATTACAGCTATCAGCTTGGGCTTCGGCGGCTTCGACAACATGGACGATACCGCCGACGTTACCGGCCAGTTCAACGCCATCGTGGTCATGGACTTGGCTGGAACCGCCAACGCCGTACCTCGGGTCACCATCAAGTACTACTCACTGGTTACTGCCACGGTAGGCGGCCAATCCCAGACGGTGGGCGCAGAGGCTGCAACCGGAACCAACCTATCCACTTTCAGCTTCCGCTTTGAAGCGTACATGGTCTAATCTGGACGCCGGAGGGCTACCTTGGCGTTCCAGAACATGCAAGCGGAGTTGAGAGGCGCGGTACCTAAGTTGCCTTTCAGCTACACCGGCACCCTCATCAATCGCGCTTGGGGCGTCATCCGCGACTCGGATATCTGGTCGTTCCAGCTCTATGAATCCTCATGGCGCAGCCCGGCGGTAGTCACCACTGGTACCGTTACGGTGGTACTAGGCTCTGATACCGTCCAGTTCGATGCCGCCGCCGTCGCCGCTATCAACCAGTCGCAGCTCGATTGCCCTACCAGTCTTATCACCCAGCGCCAACTCCGGCCAGGCTCATCCTCCGGCGTATCGCAAATCTACAACCTCATCCAGTACGATCAGATCACCGGCGCCGCCACGCTCGACCGAACGTACTACGACAACTCTGGCACCAACATCTCCTATCAGCTCTACCAGCTCTATTATCCTGCCCAGTATCAGGACCACAAGACGTGGATTAGTGTGCGCAACATGTCGATGTATATGTGGCTAGGCACCACCATGGAGCGGGCAGAACTCGACATGATCGACCCGCAACGGTCCATCTATCAGTTCCCGTCTCAAGTCGTGCCGTACATGACCGACGCCAGAGGACAAGGTACCGACAATGCCAGTGCCACTCTGGGCTTCCCGCTCTACGAACTCTGGGGTCAGCCGGTCAATCCCTTCGTCTACGCCACCTACGGTCGGCGTCTCGGCAACGACCTAGTCAACCCGACCGACACCCTGCCAGTCCAAGTCGGCGAGGATTGCGTCATCGCTAGAGCCAGAATGTACGCTTACGAATGGGCCGAAGCCAATAAGGACTTGGCACCTAGAAACAATGGCCCTGACTTCCGGTTCCTCTACGGTGTCGCTGCCGCCGAGTACAAAGACCGCATGACCAAGTATCGCCAGCAGGATAAGGACTTCGTCGACGCATGGTTCAGCATCCGCGGCATCAACTGGATGGGCCAGAATTACGGGGCATATAACACCCAGTTAGGTGTATCAACAGTATATGGTGGGCAGTATTAAAAGTACTTGACAATTTACCTATAGGGTGCCACTATCCGAATCTCGGAGGCACCGTAGTTGCATGATCCCTACCCTCAATCCTTTCGCTCCCAAATCCACCAAGACCAAGTGGGGCGAAGAATCCGAGATGCGCGTAGTCGACGCCGCCGACATCATCTCGGCTCCTATCACCGACAACTGGCAAGACTTAGCCAACCGGGCCTCGGCGCTCTATCTCACCGGCCTCACTGATAAAGCCCTCGAAGTGGCTACCAAGGCTGTAGGAATCCAGCGCACCATCGGCACCCTCGTCAACATGTCAGTTATCCTCGAGACTCTCGGCCGGTTTGAGGAAGCGCTCGAATACGCTCACGACGCTGCCACCCTCGACCCTGACGACGGTCGGGCCCGCGCTCTCTACGGTGAAGCGCTCCTCCGCATGGGTAAGCTGGCCGAGGGCTGGCCGCTGTATTGCGAGCAACGGGCGGCCTTCGACTGGCTCAAAGATTTCGGCATGACCGAGTGGGACGGCACACAGGAACTAAAGAACAAGCGTCTGCTGGTTATCGAAGGAGGCGGCTATGGTGACAATCTATACTTTCTCCGATGGCTGGACACTCTTCGGCAACGCGGAGCGGCGATCGACTACGTCTGTCAGCCCACATTTGCTCCGCTGGTACGCCACCTGGACTACCGAGCCCTTGAGAACTGGTCTGGAAACGTGGACATTCGCTTCCACGAATATGACTACTACACCGGACTTCTCGCTCTCCCTGCCAAGCTCGGAGTGACGTTTGAGAACTACGAGTACCAGCCGTACATCCGGTCAGAAGAACTCTACCGTGAGCGCCTGAACTACGCCGGCACCGGTACCAAGCGCATCGGTATCTGCTCTCTCGCTGGCGAAGGTACTAGCCCCAGAAAGCAACGTTCCATGCACGACTCCCAACTCCAGCCCATGCTGAACGCGCTCTCTCGCAAGCATCAGTGGGTCAATCTCATCCACGGCCACAAGCTGCCCAAGGAAGTCGACCATCCCATCCTCGACGACTGGCTCGATACAGCTAAGGCTGCGGCCACCTGCGACCTCATTGTCAGCGTGGATACGGGTGTTGCTCACCTCGCGGGTGCCATGGGCATACCGGTGTGGGTCATCCTGCCCGGTGCGGCTGCATGGCAATACCCAGTCTACAGGGAGAATCATCCTTTCTATCCTTCCATGCGAATGTTCTGGAACCGTAAGGAAGGCTTAGACGACGCAGTGGAGGCGGTCATTGACCATCTATCGAGGCTGTAACCAGCGCATCCCTGAGTACCACTCTTGGGTAGCCCTCAACCGCGGCATGGACATCAAATCCTACGTGGAGCTCGGCTGCGGCTCAGCCTCATTCCTGCAGGATGCCGGTGTGCCCAAGATCATTACCGTAGACCTCTTGCCCAACGGTCATCCCACCATCGAACACATCGTCGGCGATACGCACTCTCTTGAAGTCCTGCACGACGTTCTTGCTAGACTCGGCGACAGGCCCGAATGCGTGTTCATCGACGCCGACCATTCCTACGAAGGTGTCAAGGCCGACTTCGACATATGGTATCCGGCCACCTCGCGGCTCATCGGCTTCCACGACATTCTCATGCCCGGCGTCAAGGAATACTGGAACGAAATCTCTCTACAATATCCATCCATCGAAATCATCGCCCGGGATTGTGACTCTGCCCAGCGCTGGCAACACGGCGGCGGCCCGTATCCAGATGGCAAGGTAAACTGCGGTGGTATCGGGGTAATCTTTCGAGATATGGAGCTATGAGGAAAGTTTCCTATTTCTTTTGTAATTTCTCATGCGTACCAAAGCGCAGGAGCGGCACTCACGGAATCCATCATAAGTATATGTATTTTGTGGAGTATATTCATGACCTTTAGGACAGTGAGTTCTAGATGCGTTTACGGCTGCAATTCCTTTTCCGCGAAGAAGATTAGTACGATGGGTAACTGGTTCAAGATGATGTGGATTGACACAGCGGATATTACGGCATAAATGGTCTAGTTCTAAACCTTTCGGAATTGGACCAATGTAGTGTTCATAGGAGAAACGATGGGCCAAGACAATTTTAGTGCCGCTAGTTCCCAGAACTCCATATCCCTTATTGTTCCGACTGGCGGTCCATTCCCAACAGCTTGTATTCCAATCAACTTGAATTTTGGGAATGAATCGGTCAATCACGGGAGTTTTCATAGTGAAAGATAATACCACAACTAGTATCGGCACCGTATTCGCTACCACTGGAGGCTCCAAGATAGCCCGCTGCCTGCGCTCATTCGCACGCATGGAGCCCGACGTCCAGCCTCACGTTGTACTGGACACTTCCAGCAACACTTGGAAGCGCAACCAGCGGCTTGACGTTCCGCCTAACACTCCCGTACGTCACATCACCAACTCCGCTCACATCAACGGCGTGCTCAACGCTGCTCTCGAATGGATGAAAGAACTCGGCCACACTCATGCCGCACTCTTCCATGACGATCTCATCTTCTCACCACTACCTGAGCACAAATACTCTCTCTCAGAATGGTTTACTCATCCTCTAGTACAAACCTCATCCGGCCTGCGCTACTCGCACTTCGAGACCTTCGTACCCGAAGTCGACTCCCGCCGCGCATCCGAAGTATGGGAATACGAAGACTTGGAATCACCAGAGCTGTGGACCTTCCTCAAGACCTTCACCATGTGCGATGGAGTGGATTGCCGTCCTCCCGGCCGTACCTTCTGGTTCAAGTACGAAGGTCCCGACAAGGTGCGCAAGTGGAATCGCCTTGGCCCCACAGGCCAAATCGTTCCTCTAGCCACCTGGGAACAAGTTGGCAAGTTCGACGAGGTGGAAGGCATATTCTACGACGGTGAGTATCCTTCAGAATGCTTCCGGCGCAAGCTGCCTCCGGTCTACGCCGTGACCAACTTCCCTTACATTCACCTCCACAACCAGTCCATGAATCCCTGGGGCGATCCGGCTCCCAACGGTTTCGGCAACACTGGTGCAGCGTACGAGCGGCGTTACCACGCAGACTGGCCGGGCTTCTGGGGCGGAGATTGGGAAGAAAAGTGGAAGGATGAGCATGAAGATCTTGTATCTGTCCAGTGCAAACGGAGCTGACTATCAGTGCGACATGATCTTCCATGGCCTGCGCTCGCTATTGGGACCTGACTGTGTCGACGTCAACAAGCTCGAATTCATGTACCAAGGCTGGCCGCATCCGCCGTTCTATTCCATCTACGCGCTCTTGCCAAACATCGAGGTAGACCGTGAAGACATTCAATCCAAGATTTCCCGTCACTACTTTGACCTCATCGTCTACGGCTCCGTCCAGCGCTTTCGCCAGCACTTTGAGTTGGTGCGCACGCTCTATCCCACCGACCGCATCGTGTTCATCGACGGTGAGGATGATCAGTCCGTTGTAGACTTTGTCGGCGCCGGCATCTACTTCAAGCGCGAGCTGACCGACCAGCATCATCCCGATATCAAGCCTATCCAGTTCTGCATCCCCAAGGAGAAGATCCGCTCAGGGCCATTCGCAAAGACTCGCCTCATGTCTCCACTCATCCCCGGCGACCATTCCACTTACATCTACTACGGCGACGAGTCCAAGTATTATGATCAGTATAGCGAGAGCTATTTCGCCAAGACGCGCAAGAAGGGTGGCTGGGACTGCTGCCGTCACTACGAGATTATGGCGGCGGGAGCGCTACCATACTTTGAGGACTTGGAGCATTGCCCAAATAAGACTCTATATTGGATTCCACGAGTCTTACTTATGGAGGCCCGTGAGCTTTATAGTAAATGGAATGATGATTGTGATGGTGAATGGACAGAAGTAATGGATGACGTAAGAGATGTTTTAGTTCGCCATCTGACCACCGAAGCCATGGCTAAATACATCCTTGATACTGTAGGTATATCATGAACATCACCACACCTAAAAGGAAGTTTGGGCATGGCCAAGGTCGAACCACTGGACGCCAGCCTACTTCTACATATCGTATTTGGTATCAAATGGTTCAGCGGTGCACTAATCCCAATAATGAAAAGTATTCTAATTATGGAGGTCGAGGAATAAAAGTTTGCGATAGATGGAGAAGATTTATTAACTTTTTTGAAGATATGGGATCGTGTCCTCCAAACTCACCTCAATGGAAAGGAAAGATTGGGGAATTTACGATTGAACGTGTTGATAACGATAAAGACTATGCCCCTGAAAACTGTCGTTGGGCAACTAGGATAGAGCAAGCAGCCAATCGTAGAGGAATATTTTGTACTGGAAGTCGTGGAGGACATCATAACCATCGTAAACATTGAACGGGCTTTAGAAATCTCTGGGTGGATGAATGAAGCAGAACTCCGCTGGCTCGCCGAACAAGCCGCTCTCCATACCGACATTGTTGAAGTCGGCTGTTGGATGGGCCGTTCTACTCGTGCTCTTGCCGATCATGCTGCTGGTACGGTGTGGGCAGTGGATACATGGATGGGCAGTGAAGAACATCAATCGGCGTTAGTGGATAAGCATCCCGACTGGCTCTATCAGCAATTCTGCACTAACCTGCAGGATCATATCGCCAGCCTGAAGGTAGTTCCCATCCGCATGGCATCCATCAAGGCGGCATCGTTGCTTGGCAAGAATACATTCGACATGGTCTTCATTGACGCCAGCCACGACTTCGAGGCGGTCTCCGCCGACATCCAAGCCTGGAAGCCGCTTATTCGTCCCGGTGGTATCATCTGCGGACATGACCGCGGCTATCCACCGGTAGCGCAGGCTGTGGCAACACTGCTGGGTGAAGTCGGCGGGGCGACAGACATCTGGGTGAAGCAACTATGAGAGCACTTGTTACCGGAGGCGGCGGCTTCATCGGCAGCCACGTCGTAGACCATCTTATTGCTGCTGGCCACGAAGTAGCCGTCCTCGACGACTTCTCAGGAGGCTTCGTTGAAAACATCAACCAGAAGGCCCGCATCTACTCCGGCACCATCACGAACGGAAAGGTCGTTGATCAGATCTTTGACAACTGCCAGTTCGACTACGTTTTTCACCTCGCTGCATATGCTGCGGAAGGACTATCCCACTTCATACGCCACTTTAATTACACAAACAACGTGCTTGGTTCAGTTAATCTTATCAATGCCTCCATACGGTGCGAAGTCAAATGCTTCGTCTTCACCTCTTCCATAGCGGTCTACGGCTCGGGCCAGACGCCGTTTACCGAGGATATGACGCCTGCGCCCGAAGATCCTTATGGCATTGCCAAGTACGCCGTAGAGATGGACCTCGCCGCCGCCAACCGTCAGTTCGGCTTGCCGTATATCATCTTTCGTCCGCACAACGTTTATGGTGAGCGACAGAATATCGGCGATCCTTACCGCAACGTGATCGGCATCTGGATGAATCAGATCATGCAGGGACAGCCTTGCACGGTATTTGGCGATGGCTACCAGACGCGGGCCTTCACGCATATCGACGACGTCGCGCCTATCATCGCCAAGTCGGCATTCGATCCCGGGCTGTATGGCGAGACATTCAACGTTGGTGCATCGACTCCGTACACGGTCAATGCTCTGCTGGAACTAGTCCAAGTGGCCATGGACGCCGACACGGGAGTGAAGCACCTGCCTCCGCGTAATGAAGTGGTGCACGCATTCAGCTCGCACGAGAAGTTGAGCGAATGGTTTCCGGGCAAGAATGTTGAATTGATTACCGGCCTCACCCGAATGGCCGAATGGGCCAAGAAGCACGGTGCCCGCACGAGCAAGCCTTTCACCAAACTGGAACTTGAGAAAGGTTTGCCACCGTCTTGGAGTAAGGCGAGGGAGCATGCGCTATGTTAGAAAACTACCTTGCATATGCACGCCTTTTATTTCCAGACTCTTTGACCGAATTCTCTCATGGTATACGCGAAAGGTATTCCCGTTCGCCTTATGACCATAGGCCATTCTTACCACCAGATGTTCCAGATTACTATCAAACGAATCAGTTCCGTTTAGGCTATGCCGCATTCAAGAGAGAAGTTGCAGCGGTGCTCCAACCTTCATCTATCATAGAGATCGGTGTAGGCATCGGCGTCAGCGCTCTAGCCTTCCTCGACGGCGCACCCAATGCAACCTACGTCGGCATCGACAACGACTGTGAATCCAATCGCGACTTTCCTGTTAAGCCCAGCGAGTTCGTAAAGAAGCTCCTTGGCGATCGTGGCCGCATTGAGGTTAGGGACAGCACCAAGATCGACCGCCTACCGCAAGTAGACCTCGTCCACGTAGACGGTGCCCACGATTACGACTCCTGCTACCTCGACGTGCTGCTCGCATGGCGCTCCAATGCCCGCTGGATACTGGTGGATGATGCGCGGGACTCCGTAGTGGCAGCCGCAACGATGGACGCGCTCAGGTTCAAGTCTCCCGGCAGCGTAGACTGGGCCTACTTTGAGGATACTTGGACGGGTAATATTCTAATCTCAAGGGTTAAGGAGCGGCCATGAAGTTTGTCCTGCCAACCGGGATTGGAGACTCAGTTTGGGGATTACACAAGGTTCAAGCCATCCGTGACAAACAGGATCCCGGCGGCCCTATTGAAATCTACTTGGTAGGTGCCGACACCGGCATCGATTCCCGCGCCCTAGACTTCGTCAGGCGCTTCGACTTTGTCAACCACTCCGCCATGAAGCCCGTGGCCATCCACGCCGGCTCCATGTTCCGTCCCGACGGTACATACAACTACATCGAAGATGGCTGGTACGAGTTTGACGGTGCCGGGACGGAAAAGTATTGCGTGCTCATTCCCAACGCCGCTCTCGAGCACGGCATCCGCCTCGAAGACTGGCTGCCACATTATGAGATCAACTGGAACATCTGGCGGCAGTTCAAGATCGACTACATTGAACGGGTACACGCGCAAGAGGTCTACGACCAGATCGGGCCATTCTGTGTGTTCTATCCCGGTCCGCTCAACGGCAACACTCGCGATGGCCACAACCGCAACGCCATCTGGAAGCCGCAGGACTGGGTAGAACTGGGCCGACGCATCCACAAGGAGTTCGGGCTGCACATCCTGGTTGTTGGCGCTCATTATGACGCCTCATACTTCGATATGCTGCTGGAGCCGGAACTGGGCCACGACAAGTCGTACTGGACCTCGGTGATCGGCAAGACTAACTTAGGCGAGTTGTGGGCACTGACAGGGATGTCGCGGTTCGTTATAAGCTATCAAGCTGGGGTCGGCATCATCAGCACGTACTTGGGTACGCCCACCGGAATCTTCTGGCGCCAGCATGGAGACAGCATTAACCCTCATGTGCTGCTAACCTTCAACAACGCCATGGCCTCAGCGTGGGTACCTCCCGCTATCCTCAAAGTAGGTACACATTTACCTCTATACTACGGCAGAGATAGTGTAGACTCCATCCTGAACGAGATTCGTCAACGAGGGTGGCATGAAGCGCCTGCTCATTCTGTCGCTAATATTGGCTAGTGCGATATTTTGTGTATTTTTTGAGCCTCTCTCGGCGGCAAGTTCTACATCTTCTGTTTCCTATATAATCCTTGTAAGTATTAGTTTCATTGTATTCATGTCCACTGGGGCAGTGAGTCTTGCGAGAATTTATTCCAGACGCCCCATTTCCACGCAAAAGGTTTTCCTTATTGGTTACCGCTTCCAGATGCCATGGATTAACGCAATGCGGGATTCGGCACAGGTGGTCAAGTACGAGTCCCGGTGTAACCGGTCCAATGAAATGTTCGTAAGAGAATCGGTGAGCCAAGACTACTTTAGTTATATCGTTGGGAAGAAATTCAGCAGCCAAGCGTCCGTATCCGAAAGGATTTCGATCGGCCGTCCATTCCCAACATCCTGTACCGAAATCAACTGCTACTTTAGCAAGAAATCTTTCAATAGCAGGGACGGCGGTTCCCTTCATAAATCTTCCAGTTTCTGGGCATTTAGAGGGCATAGTGAGGGCATAGTAGCATGAAACGACTATTACTTCTTGTGCTACTTACGATAATTTTTCCTTGTATTTCATTGGCCAAAGACTCAGTTAAGGGTTGGTGTGAGGAGGGGAATAGACCGGTAACGACGTCTGGCTTGAATAGTACAACTAGAGTGCAAGCATCACATCCGAGTTGCACAGTTACCATTTATGTCCATGGCGGCGGCCTCGCCACCATCTTTGCCGACAATAATGGGACTCCTCTCGCCAATCCCTTTACGGCTCAATCCGGTGGTCGTTGGCAGGCGTACAGTGCTAACGGCAGATATGATGTCGTAATGAGCTCAGCTGGGTTTTCCCAGACGGTTACCTACAGTGACATCATCCTGTGCGATCCTTTCGAGGCTGGCTCAACCTGTAATAACGGTGGTGCTACGCAAGCGCACAATCTCCTCTCCACCACACATCTTGATACCGTGCCATTCTCTCCTCCAGTTGAGGGCGACATTATCACCGCGCAGACCACCGCTTCTCCCACCGGCGTCACTCCCGCATGGGCTAGGCTAGCTCTCGGCACCAACGGCCAGGTGCTTACCTCAAATGGAACGGACGCAGTCTGGAGTCCTCTTCCGGCATCCAGTGGAAGCATCACCATTAACAATTCCACCTGCACTATTGGCAGTTCCTGCAATTCCGGCCACCATGGACTTGAGTTCACCATCTATAATGGTGGCACGGCGCTGACCAGCGGCACTACCGTGGCCTCTTACGCGCTCATGGCCACGATACCTTTTGCCTGTACCATCAACCGTTACAGCCTTGCCGCTGACCAAGGCACGGCCACGGTGAAGTTCTGGAAGGTGGCTACCGGCACGGCTATCCCAGCTGTCGGCAACTCCATCAACACCAGCGGCGTGTCGCTTGCGACGGGCACCAAGATTGATTCCACGACGCTCTCCGACTTCACCACCACCGCCATCGCGCTCAACGACAGCATCATCATGGATATCACGGCAGTTGCAGGCGGCATGACCTATCTCGACGGAGTGCTCGGATGCTCAGAGTAAAGTGGCTGCTGCCGCTGATAATTCTAGCTCTGGCCCCGTGCGCCCAGTCGGCCACCAGACCTTACTGGACCAACCGTTGCGCCAGTCCGCGCTCTAACTTCAACGTAGTCTCGTCCATTACCTGCACTCTGTCCAACACGGTGGCTGGGCGAACCATTATCGTAGACGCTTCGAGTGCTTCAACCTCCATAAGCATCACCATCTCCTCGGAATCGCTGACATGTCCCGCCGGAGCTGTTGGTGGATCCGCCGGCGTCTCGGTAATAACTAAGAAGTGCTATATCGTCCCGGCTTCCAACCATGGCAGCCTGACCTTCACCATGACGGCTGTAGGCGGCTTCGCTCAAGCCTACTTTGTGGGAGCACGGGAATACGTGGGCTTAGGCGCATTCGATACTGCTTGTGCCAGCGGGGCCGGGCCAGCTTCCTCCTGCTCGCTCACCACGGCTAACGCAGGCGAGTGGCTGGACGTGCTGGGCTCCGACGATTGCAACGATTTGGTACCTCAGACCGGATTCTTCCAGCAACAATACGGTACTGCAAATTCCGGCACCAGTAGCCAGTTCGTGCGTACTGCTAACTGGTACATGATTACTGGAGCTGCTGGCAGCTATACCGCGCAATATACCATCACCAACTCATTGCCCGAATCAAGCGTGGCGGCTCTGGCGTTTCAGGTTAGCAGCCCGCCGGCGTTGCCCTCGGTCGTCGTCGTCCAGAGCTGCACCTTTGCTTATCCTGATACCACCAGAAGCTCTATTGCTTGTCCGCTGCACAATTACACTGCCAACGATGTTGTGGTCTTCCCATTTACCTCACATATTGAAGTTGCACCCATGGGAGCGTGTTCTGGCCCAAACTGCGCCTGCCCAGCGAATGCTACGGTATTCAACGTCTACAATCCTCCTGCCCCGGGTGTAAGTTACGGTACTGGCGTGTGCTACGGCTTCGATAGCGTGGACACGGCTATCACCGCTTGGGGACCGCAGACGCACTTTGGCTCTGGACAATCGCTATTGGAAATGGAAACTTTTGAACTCTCTGGTGTCCTCAACTCGGTGGACGTAGGCTCGGAAGCCGGTGCCGCAGCCTTGACCGTAAACTACACCACCATCTCGGACAACGAATACACGGTGACCTCATGCTTCGATAACGCTGCAAACCCGCTCATCTCCACTGCTCCGGCTATCCAATCCGGTGGGGCTAACGACCACGACAGCTCGTTCCTGCAAACGCAGCAGACGGTGACCACGCAGGTTACTCCCACCGCTGGCAGCGGTCATACCACAGCGTGCACAGAAACAGGCAGTTCTGTTCCATTGATTGCTACGTTATCTTTTGGCATCATTGCGTCACCAAGTTCAGGACATCGTAAGCAGGCGCAAATCTTCTAGGAGGAATCATGCGAGACAAATCTTATGCGAGTGAAGCGGCCAACGCCCGAGTCTTTGGCGCTACACGGCTGCACTGTGACGACTATAAGGACGAACTTTACAGCGAGGAAGACTACTACACGACTGGTGGCGGTTTGACCGAGCGTGTTATGGGCCGTGGCCACGTCACCGACTCGCAGTCTGAGCGCTTCAATAAGTGCTTGCGCACGGGTCAGGCTGGCGAGCGCATCCGCTTCCGTGTGGAGGACTAAATGGCGATGCTCAAGGTCTACCGCGGCCCGTCCATCGAGTCGCAATCGAAGGACTTTGGCGCACCCAAGTCCGATCCGGCAGCTCTCGGCGGTACCGGCGCATTCGGCATGAACATCAGCGCATCCAAGGTGGGCGCACCGCACAAGAAGGGTGTGAAGACGCTGGGATCGAAAGCGCTGAAGCCGAAGGCTGCTGGCACAAAGGCAGGGTACTAATATGGCTGAGAAGTGGATCCAAGGCGCTCGCGAGAAGATGGAAGAGAAGGGTTCAGTCGGTTCCTTCGGCAAGGCCACCAAGTCGCATATTGCCGCTGCCAAAAAGGAAGGTGGCGTTGAGAAAAAGAAGGCCGTATTTGCCGAGAACATGAAGAAGATTGCGGCTAAGCATAAGCATCATGGCAAGTCTGGGAGCAAGTGATGCCGTACGACGAGGTCATGCATAAGTATAAAGAGGGTGAACTCCACAGCGGCTCCAAGTCTGGCCCCAAGGTGAGTAATCGCAAGCAGGCCATCGCCATCATGTTGAGTGAGAAACGCGCAGCCAAAGCTGGCAAGAGCGAGTATAAGAAACGTGGTGGTAAAAAATGAGCTGGGACGGCTTCCTTGGATCGCTCGAGACTGACGGCGGCAAGCTGCTGGTGTTGCTGACCATGCTGATGTTCCTTCTTGGGGCAGCCATGGTAATGGTGATGACTGGGCACACGCCGCAGGAAGCGGGACGCCAGATGCTGGTAGGCGCGGTCTCATCTTTGTTGGGCATTCTGTACGGGTATCTAAAATCGTCAGGGAAGACTTAAGTGAATGGCAACGCAA
>Ga0247678_1000149_pt1 | contig 16760 bp, 24 predicted proteins | sample CNK19_metaG_FD_182801 | JGI IMG/M metagenome (GOLD analysis project Ga0247678, IMG submission 182801) | Soil microbial communities from Purdue University Martell Research Forest, Indiana, United States - CNK19 | ecosystem: Environmental > Terrestrial > Soil > Temperate forest > Bulk soil... | reverse complement strand
AGCCGTCGTCGGCTCCCCCGCGTCCGTAGAGTCTGCCGCCCTCGATCACCGGCGTCCAAGGTCCGAGGCCCTCGCGCCAGCCGGTCATCTCGGGTTGCTTGTCGAGGTGCCCGTAAATGAGGATATTCCCCCTCGACCCAGCGTTCCCATTTGGCGGGATCTCCATGAAAAGCACGGGAGTTCGATTTTGCAGGCGCACCACCTCGAGCTTCATCCCGGCCGCCGCGTGGCGCTTGCACCATTCGGCGGCGAGCTTGACGGCGGCGTCGATGTGGCCGTGCCGCGCCCATTCGTGGTCGAAATGGGGCGACTTGGCGGGAATGCGGATGTAGTCGACGAGAGTCGGGACGACGGCGTCGTCCCAGAATTTCGAGATCGCGGTCACGGTTTTTATTCTAGTAGGATTCGCCGCCATGGCTTCGCTCCGCGAGCTCCTTTCCATCGGCAGAACGATCATCGCGCCGGGGGCGAGCGACGCGCTGAGCGCGAAGCTGATCGAGGCGCACGGGTTCGACTGCGTCTACATCGGAAGCTACGCCACGGCCGCGAGCCGCTTCGGCATCCCCGACACGGGGCTCGTTTCGCTCGAGGCGCTCGTCGAGCAGGCGCACACGATCGCCCAGGCCGTGAAGCTGCCGGTCATTGCCGACGCTGAGGGCGGTTTCCACAACGCCGGCGAGATCTGGCGCACGGTGCAGGCCTTCGAGCGCGCCGGCGCGGCCGCGATCCACATCGAGGACCATACCGGCGCGGGCAAGCACACCAGCGCGCCGCAGACGCTTCACCCCATGAAGGAGACGGCAGACCGCATTGCCGCTGCCGTCGCAGCGCGTAAGAATCCGGAATTCATGATCGTCGCACGCTCCGACGCGTTCTGGGTGGCGCGCGATCTGGAGGACTGCATCGCGCGGCTGGCGCTCTACGCCGAGGCCGGCGCCGACATGGTCTTCCCTACCGCGGTCGGCCCGGCCGAGCTCGCCGAGGTGCGCCGGCGCATCGACCGGCCGGCGATGATCATCGACATGCCGGGCCGTGCGCTCGAGGAGCATCGCGGCGCCGCGATCGTCCTTTACTATGCGTTCTCGACGCTGGTGCAGTACCACGCCGTTCACGCCAGTCTCGAGGAATTCAAGTCGGGCAAGCGCCCCGGCGGGCAGGCCGAGCTGGAACGGTTCCTGGGTTTTCGGTAGGAGGAAGGAAAGATCGATGCACCGCATCGCGCTCGCGCTGCTGCTCACCGCGGCTTCGACGCTGGGCTTCGCGCAGTACCCCGCGAAGCCCATCCGCTTCATCGTCGGCTTTCCGCCCGGCGGCTCGGCCGACCCCACCACGCGCATTATCGGCCAGGCGCTCTCGGACCAGATCGGCCAGCCGGTCATCGTCGACAACCGCCCCGGCGCCGACAGCGCCCTCGCGGCCGAGCAGATGACGCGCATCGCGCCCGACGGCTACACCATCATGTTCGCCTCGAACAGCGCGATGACGGCCCCGATTGCACTGCGGAAGCAGCCGCCGTACGACCCGCTCAAGGATTTCACCCCGATCTCCCTCGTCGGCCGCGCGACGGTGATCATGTACGCCCATCCCTCGGTGCCCGCCAAGACGCTGAAGGAGTTCATCGATTACGCGCGCGCCAACCCGGGCAAGCTCGCCTACGGCACCGGCAACGCGCTCTCGATTCTCTACAACGTGCAGCTCATGGCCGCAACCGGGATCGAAATGCTGCATGTCCCGTACAAGGGCGAGGGACCGCTCAATCCCGACCTCCTCGCGGGCCGCGTGCAGTCGTCGTTCCTCAGCACGCTCTCGGCGCTCTCCAACGCGAAGGACGGGAAGCTCCGCGCGCTCGCAGTGCTCCTCGAAAAGAGAAGTCCGCTCGCCCCCGACGTCCCGACCATCGCCGAGGCGGGCGTGCCGCAGGTGACGGTGCGCCAGTGGGCGGGCGTGTTCGGTCCGCCGAAGCTGCCGCGGCCGATCGTCGAGCGGCTCAACAAGGAAGTGAACGCCGCACTCAGGCGGCCGGAAATGGTGGAAAAGCTGCAGAGCTACGGCTACGCGCCCGAGGGCTCCACGCCCGAGCGCCTCTTCGAGATCAACCGCGACGACCTGGCGCTCTGGAAGAAGCTGGTCCAGCAGGCGAAGCTGCCGCTGGAATAGAAAAACAGGGACAGATCCGGACAGATCCTATTTTTCTCGCTCGAAGAGGACGGGTTCGAGCGACCCGGGAAGGTACAAGGGATGCGCCGGCTCGCCGTTGCCGTTCAGCCGCAGCGCGTGCAACCGGACCTTCTTGAGCCTGAGCAGGTCGACCACTTTCGTTGCGCGTTCGAGATGGGCGCCGTGGTTTCCCCACGCACAGACGACGAGCGAAGAGCTCCGCGCGGCGGAGACGATGGCGGCATCATTTGCGCGTCCGACGGGATCGCGCGCCGCCTTCATGTCGTCGGGGTCGGTCGCGCGCCAGCCGAAGAGGTTGGTCACGATGAGCGCCCCGAACCCCCAGTGCTCGGCGTAGAGGCGCGCACGCGTGCACGACGGATCGAGCTTCACTTCGTCGGCGGTGCTCGGATTGAGCATCAGAAAGTTCGCCACCGGAGCGTCGGCCCACTTGCGCCATAGGAGGTAGCGCCATCTCCTGCAGCGGGAGAACGTGGCGCCGGAACGCGTCAACGCAATCACCTTTTCAACCACCAGATCACTGTCCGTCAGCGCACAGACCCAAATGTCCCGTCCCGCACATAGTACGCAGGATGCAACGCGGCAGCGACCTGGTTTCACGAGACAGCGACCTCGAGTCCGTGATCGCAACGCCGGAGCTGCACCGGCGTGCGCCGCGCCCGCCTGACCATGAAACCGAGAGCCGCGTCCTCGGCTCGCTCGCCCACGCAATGGCGCAATCGCCCGAGGCGATCCTGCGCGCGCGCGGCGGCTGACTGGCCGAGGCTCAGGGAATCGGCAGGCTGATGGTGACGGGGGTCTCGACCCCACGCGTGCCGGCGGCGTCAGCAAGGCCGGTGCTGTCGTCGCGCACCGCCATGGTGAGCTCGTGCGGGGTGATGGTGAGCGCGATCGCGACGCGGGTAGCGCCCACGTGGCGCGCGATGTTGCTCAACGCCTCGTTGTAGGCCTCGAACACCGCGGTGGCGTAGTCCTCGGGCAGCTCGGAGCCTGCACTGTCGATCACCGTCAGCTCACAACGGATTCCGGTGCGCTTCTGGAACTGGTGCACGTGCCATTCGATGGTCGCCGCAAGGCCCAGCGTGCCGAGCAGGATCGAGCCGAGCTCGGCCGTGATTTGCCGGGCCCAAGCGCTGTCGCCGTGCAATCGGTCGCCCGAACCGTCAAGTCTCCGGGTGTCCGCCTGGATGGCCGAGCGCAGCTGCCTCGTGAGATGTCAGGGCAGCTAAGAGCTCGTCGTACATGGCGCGCCCGGGATGGTGGCGCATACGGTCCCCGGCCGGATGGTTCCAGAGGTCGGATCGTGCGCCCGCGCGCCGCGCCGTTCGGTTTGCTATCGCACACAAGCTACGGTCAGCCTGCCCCATTGCTGCCTGGCGATGCCCTTGAGCTGCCTCCAGGTGCCGGTGATGCGATCCCAGTTCATCTTGCTGTGAGCGGGTCCGAGCCCTCGATGAATATCAGGCGCTCGCCCACGCGCCAGCTCGCCGGCATCTCCTCAAGGAATACGTGGCTCGAGCCGTCGTACATGCGTACGGTGTATTCGTAGCTCGCCGGCGCGCGCGCATCGGCGCCGGGCGGCGTGATCTCGCGCTTGGACTCGATCCACCCGCGCAGCTTGGCGTGGCCCTCCATGCCCGTCTCCAGCGGATGCTGCGACGACGCCGGCATGGGCTCGCACGCCGAGATCATCACGGCGCTCAGCGCGGACACGGCACGGAGGAGCAAATGAACTGGAGGCGGCACTCCAGTCCCCGAGTTCCGACGGCTGTTCTGTGCGCTGTCGTTCATAGGACACGGCATTCGCCTGATTTGCAGCGCCACTAGAGCCAGTACTCCAGCAGCCGCGCCGTCCACTCCTTCAGCGTGAGGCGCAAGGGCCTTGCCGCAACCGGCCGCGAGCAGCAGCGAGCCGGCTGCGAGGAAGCGGCTCACCGTGCTGTCGGACCGCGAGGTGGTTTACTTTTTATCTTTATCTTTGCCCACCTCGTGGCCGACGACGCCTCCGACAGCGGCGCCGCCCAGCGTACCAAGTGTGCCTCCGCCGAGGGCCGCGCCTCCGAGCCCTCCGGCCACCGCGCCGCCCGCGGTGTATTTGTCTTGAGTAGACATTCCGCTGCAGCCGGCCATGCCGAGCATCACTGCCGCGACAACCGCACTAATTGCCAATCTCTGGATCGTTTTCATTGGACTACCTTTTGCTCAGACGACATTACGACAATCCTGATCTATCCGACGGTCAGGCGCTTCGACTACTTGGCGAGTCTCGTTCCCGAGATCTCGATGGACACGTGCCGGTCAGGCTGCATGCAGGCCACGTTCTTCGCGTTGTTGGCGTCCTTGCATTCGGCGGCGGCGGTGCTCGGCCGCGTTTCACCCCATGCGCTGGTCTTGATCTTGTCCGCCGCAACGCCTTTGCTGACCAGATAGGACTTCACCGCGCCTACGCGCTTCTCCGAAAGGATCTGGTTGGAGGCGTCGGTGCCCATGCGGTCGGCGTAGCCGATCGCCATCACCGATTGCGACTCGAGGCCGCTCATCTTGCTGACGAACGCGTCGAGCGTGTCGCGGTCCGCCGGGCGCAGCACCGACTTGTTGGAGTCGAAAAGCACGTTGGCGTCGAACGCGACTTTTTCGTAGACCGGAAGCGGGGCTGCTGCGGCCACCACTACGGGCGCTGGCGTCGGCGCGGGCGCCGCGACGGGGACGACGTACTGGGCAACGGGCACCGGACGCTCGGCATAGCATCCGGCAGTCCACAACGGTGCCGGGCCGTATCCGGTGTGCCAGCAAAGGTCGCCGCTCATGACCGGCGCGCCTCGCGTATCGAGGAGCAGCGCCTTCTCGTTGGGGTCCATGCGCTGGGCGCTCGCGGTCGCCGAAAACACGCCGAGTGCAAGCGCGCAGGCGACGGCGAGGACGGGTTGTCTCTTGATGAATGTGCTTCTCATGATGTTTCTCTCGAATGACTGACTTCCAGTGTCTCAGCAGATACTGAGGGGCACAGCCCAGTGTCGGCGCACTACGCTGCGCGCTCTGCCTGCTGGCGCACATAGCCGGTCGTTCCTGACCAAGGGTGAGCAATTCGGGTGAGCAATTCGGGTCAGCGATTCGGGTCGCCGATTCGACCGATCACGCGCGCGAACGGCCGAACTACAGCCAGGTGGTGGCGGCGCCGCTGTTGCAGCGTCCCGCCGTCAAACACCCGATACGCGTTCTTGCCGGAGCGCTTCGCCTCGTGCAAGGCGAGATCCGCGCTCTTCAGCAGGGTGGCCGCATCGTCGCCGTGAGCCGGGTAAATCGCGAGTCCTGCGCTGACGGTGATCTTGACCGTGCTCGCGCGGACTCTGTATTGCTTCGAGACGGTCTCGAGCAGCTTCGACGCCACGCTCGCCGCGTCGAGCGCCCCGTTCACCTGCCACAGTACGACCGCGAACTCGTCGCCGCCCACGCGGGCCACCGTGTCGACTTCGCGGACCGCGGCCCCAAGACGTTGCCCGACCATTTCCAGCAGGCGGTCTCCGGCATCGTGGCCCAGGGTGTCGTTCACCTCCTTGAAACCGTCGAGGTCCAGATACACGACAGCCAACGCGCACGTGTTCCTGCGCGCATGGGCGATGGCGAGCGACACCCGGTCGGCCAGGAGCTGTCTGTTCGCAAGCCCCGTCAGCGGGTCGTGCAGCGCCGCGGACACGAGCCGCTCCTCGTTCTGCTTTCTGAGAGTGATGTCCTGTGCGAGGGCAAAGACTCCGATGACTTGTCCCGCAGCGTCGAACTCAGGGAGGTAGTCGATCTGCAGGTGAGACGTGCGGCCGTTTCCGGGCATGCGGCGCTCGAAGGTGACCCGCCGGCCGGCGAGGGCGGCTTCGATGTGAGGCTTTCTCTTCGCATACTCCTCGCTGCCCAGGACTTCTTTCAGGGTCCGCGAAGGCCCTTCCGCAGCGCTCTGACCGAATCCCTCGCGATGAGGCTGGTTGACGACGCGAAGACACTCGCCGGCGTCAAAATAAGCGATCTCCTGGAACGAAGATACAACCGAGGCGTGTGGGTCTGGGGGCGACATAGTGGCCCGCTCGACAGGGAGCGGCGCTATCGATTGTCGGCGCGCGACGCATGCGCCCTCTGCCGGGTGGCGCACATAGGCGGGCGTTCCCGACCCATGGTCAGGACGGTGGGCGAGCGTGTTGGTCTTGCCGGTACCCGCGCCGGCGATGACGAGCAGCGGCTGCGGGCCCGCCCGCGCGGCTTCGAGTAGCGGCGCCGGCCGCGACTAGACTCCCCGGCGGTTGAGCACCAGATTGCGGACGAAGAGAGCCGTGGCGGCCATCGCAGCCGCAAAGCACAGGGCCGGGAAGCTGAAATCGCCGGGCGCCGCGGCCGCCGCGAAGAGCGGCGCCACCAGAGATCCGCCGACCATCCCACCGAGGGCGCCGATGACGATCGAGTCCCTCTTGGCCCGGGCGTCGTTCAAGCCCGCGACCGAATAACCGAGCCGGCCGACGAGGGCTCCGGAGAGCATCCAGATGACGAAGTTCATCCCCTGTGTCAATCGGTCTGGAAGGCTTCTACGCGCCTCGGATAGTCCTGGAAGCGCGGCGCCACGGCGCCGGCGACAGGCTGACTGGTTATCGCGGCGAGCTCCGCTTGGAGCTCGGCGTCGGTCGCGTCCTCCAGGCGCCGGGATTCCCGCACGGCTTCCCAGTGGATGTCTCGGCCCATGTCGTTCCTTGCGGAGTTCCACCAGACAGGATCTCTATTCCTCGACGCCTCGAGGGCCGCCATGCTGAAGCGCGCTTCGACGATCCGACGAATCGCGGGGCCGCGCCAGACGGCGCCCGCTGCAGAAGCCGTATAGGCGGGCTGCTGGCAGGCGAGCAACGACTGCCTGTGCGCCTTGAGGGAGCACTCCCCGGCGCCCTCGGAGCTGCGCCGCGCCGCATGCAGCATGCGCTTGTCGTGATATTCCGCCGCGGTGCGATGCTGGAGCGCCGCGAGCTCATGATCGGCGGCGGCTCGCTTGTGCAAGGTGCTCGGGGAACGAATGGCGTTGGACATGGTTTCATGCTGGGCCCGGGTGGATAGCCCGTCTGTGCGATTCCGCACCCAGCAAAGTCCGCAGCGCTATGCGCTCCAACGCACAGCGCTGCGGATCGCCGCATGCGAAGCTGCGCCCTTATGGCGAACGTCGTTATCAAGGACCGCCGCAGGCGCGACCCGCGCAGCGCAGGCGCATTGCAGAACGCCGTTCTGAACAGCGCGGGCATTTCGAGCATCGCCACCGACGAAAGAGGCGTCATCCAGATTCTCAGCGCGGGCGCCGAGCGCATGCTGGGTTACACCGAGGCCGAGGTGGCGGGAAAGCGCACGCCGGCGGATTTTTCCGATCCGCTGCAAGCCGTCGAGCGGGCAAGGGCTCTGAGCCTCGAGTTCGCGACCGCCGTCGATCCTGGCTTCCAGGCACTGGTTTTCAGGGCCTCGCACGGCGTCGAGGACCAGTACGCGCTGACCTGGATTCGCAAGGACGGCGGCCGGCTTCCGACAGTCGTATCCGTCAGCGCGCTGCGCGATCCCAAAGACGAAGTCATCGGCTACCTCATGGTTGCGACCGACAATACCGCGCAGGAAACCTTTCGCCTGATGGTGGAAAGCGTGACCGACTACGGCATCGTCCAGCTCGATGCGCAGGGACGGGTGCTGAGCTGGAACGCGGGGGCGCAGATCATCGACGGCTTCGGCGCGCAGGAAATCCTAGGGCAGTCTTTCTGCCGTTTCTATTGCGCGCAAGACATCGAGCTGGGCGTTCCGCAACGCGACCTCGACGCGGCAGCGGCGACAGGACGCTACGAGACCGAGGGCTGGCGCTCGCGCAAGGACGGCTCGGTATACCGCGCGAACATCGTCCTGACGTCGATCCACGACCAGGCCGGCGTGTTGCGCGGGTTCGCGAGACTGACTCGGGATCTGACCCGCAGCGCCCGCATCGGCGAGCCGCAGCAGCCGGCCATCGAGGCCCCTGAACCTGCCTGCGCGCCTGCTTCCCGGCCGCGGCCGGCGAGCGGCGCGCCGCGCCGGAGCCTGCTCTATGTTGAAGATCAGCCGGCGAGCCTCGGGCTCGTCGAGCGATCCGTGGCACGCGACACCGACGTCCAGTTGCTGCATGCAGCGAATGTGGCTCTCGGCATCGAGCTGGCGCGCAGCGCGCGGCCGGAGGTGATCCTCCTGAACATCGATTTGGCCGCGAACGACGCGCTCCAGTTCATGAAGCTGCTGCGCGCCGATCCGGCTACGCAAAATACGCCCCTCCTGGCGCTCGGCGCCAACGCCGCGCCCGATGCCATCACCAAGGCGCTCGAGGCGGGGTTTTTCCACTACCTGAGCAAGCCCCTGAAGACCGAGCAGTTCATGGAAGCCCTGGGGTACGCGCTGGAATTCGCGGCGCAGGAACGCGCGGAGCAGAACGACCTGCCGTCGCGCAAAGCCAAACAGCCATTACAGGAGTCAAGATGAAAATCCGTCCATTGCACGACCGCGTCATCGTCAAGCGTCTCGACGAAGAGAAGAAAACCGCCTCCGGCATCGTCATCCCCGACACCGCCGCGGAGAAGCCCGACCAGGGCGAGGTGATGTCTGTCGGCAAGGGGAAGCTGAGCGACGAAGGCGAGCTGGTGCCGCTCGACGTGAAGGTCGGCGACCGGGTGCTGTTCGGGAAGTACTCCGGGCAGACGGTCCGGTTGAGCGGCGATGAGCTTCTCGTCATGCGCGAGGAAGACCTTCTCGGCGTAGTGGAGGGTCAGCCATGACCGCCAAAGACGTGCGCTTCCATGAAGACGCCCGAGCCAGGCTGGTTCACGGGCTCAATATCCTCGCCGACGCGGTCAAGATCACGCTCGGCCCGAGGGGCCGCAACGTGGTGCTGGAGCGCTCCTTCGGCGCGCCGACCATCACCAAGGATGGCGTGTCGGTCGCCAAGGAGATCGAGCTGAAGGACAAGTTCGAGAACATGGGGGCGCAGATGCTGAAGGAAGTCGCCTCCAAGACATCGGATGTCGCCGGCGACGGCACCACCACTGCGACGGTCCTCGCGCAGGCGATCGTGCGCGAAGGCATGAAATACGTGGCCTCGGGGATGAACCCGATGGATCTCAAGCGCGGCATCGACCGCGCGGTGGCCACGGTGGTCGGGGAGCTGAAGCAGATCTCCCGGCCCTGCAGCTCGTCGAAGGAGGTCGCGCAGATCGGGGCCATCTCGGCCAACCTCGACACCGAGGTCGGCAGGATCATCGCCGAGGCCATGGAAAAGGTTGGCAAGGAAGGCGTGATCACGGTCGAGGACGGCAAGTCGCTCGAGAACGAGCTCGAGCTGGTCGAGGGCATGCAGTTCGACCGCGGCTATCTCTCGCCCTACTTCATCAACAACGCCGAAAAGCAGAACGCCCTGCTCGAAGATGCCTACGTCCTGCTGTACGACAAGAAAATCAGCTCGATCCGCGAGCTGCTGCCGCTGCTCGAGCAGGTCGCCAAGGCCGGCAAGGCGCTGCTCATCATCGCCGAGGACGTCGAGGGCGAAGCGCTCGCCACGCTGGTGGTGAACAACATCCGCGGCATCCTGAAGACCCTCGCGGTCAAGGCGCCGGGGTTCGGCGACCGGCGCAAGGCGATGCTCGAGGACATCGCGGTGCTCGCCGGCGGCACGGTGATCTCCGAGGAGCTGGGCCTGAAGCTCGAGAACGCCACCCTGAAGGACCTCGGGCGCGTCAAGAAGGTGGAGAGCACCAAGGAAAACACGACCCTGATCGACGGCGCGGGCGAGGCGAAGCAGATCGAGAACCGGGTGCAGCAGATCCGCATGCAGGTCGAAGAGACGACCAGCGACTACGACAAGGAAAAGCTGCAGGAGCGCCTGGCGAAGCTGGCCGGCGGCGTGGCGCTGATCAAGGTGGGGGCGGCGACCGAGGTCGAGATGAAGGAGAAGAAGGCGCGGGTCGAGGACGCGCTGCACGCGACGCGCGCGGCGGTCGAGGAAGGCATCGTCCCCGGCGGTGGTGTCGCTTACCTGCGCGCACGCGCCGCGCTGAAGGATCTCAAGGGCGCCAATCACGACCAGGACGCGGGCATCCGGATCGTGCTCAGGGCGCTGGAAGAGCCGTTGCGGCAGATCGTGGCCAACAGCGGCGCGGAGCCCTCCGTGGTGCTCAACAAGGTGATGGAGGGGAAGGACAGCTTCGGCTACAACGCGCAGAGCGCCGAGTTCGGCGATCTGGTGCAGATGGGCGTCATCGATCCCACCAAGGTGGTGCGCTTCGCATTGCAGAACGCGGCCTCGGTCGCGGGTCTGGTGCTCGCCACCGCCGCCATGGTCGCAGAGCGCGTGGAGGAGGACGCGAGCCGCGCTCAGGAGGACGGCAGGCCGGGCATGGGCGCCATGGGCATGTGATCCAGGGCGGTGAGCTCGGCCTCGAGCTCGGCCTCGGTTGCGCCTTCCAGGCGCTCGCGTTCACTCATCGCTTCCGGGGATTCCTGCAGCGCGCCCGGGCTGAAGCGCGTCTCCAGGATTTTGCGAATGAAGAACGCACGCAATATGCGGACTGACACGGGGAATCTCCCTGCCTCAGTTGCGCATGCGGCTGGACTCGTCCTGCATGAGCGTTCTCTCGTGAAGCGGGCGCTCGCCGCTCGGGCCGTTATAGGGTTCCCTGGACTCGGGGGAAGGCCGTTGCGGCTTTTCGCCGCAGCCGGCAAGGCCGCCGGCGCAAGCCGCGATCAGCAGAGCTGCCATCAGGGGGTTCATGGTGCCCTCAGGATGCGTTCCTGAGAACCGGCGCGTCTGTGCGATTCAAGACATAGGCGAGCGCGTGGATGTGTTGGCAAGCGCACATACGCGCGGCGGCGGCAGGCGCATGCTGTAGCGGATGAAAACTCGCACCATGCTGCAGCCGCCCGGAGCCCGATCCGAGGAGGGCGGCCCGAACGACCTGTCGGCCGAGGCGATGGTCGAGCGGGAGCTCGCCAAGCTCGGCGAGTGGCTCGCCGCTCAAGGGATCGACCTCCAGAGCGAGCACGCGCATGCGGATGAAGGCAGCCGCGACCGGCTTTACCTGCGCTACGGCTACTTCATGGGCCTGAAAAACGCTCTGGCGATGCTCACGAACCGCGGCGAAACCTTGCACTGATCCCTGCCATGCCTGCGACGCGCCTCTTCGTTGTGGCTCTTCTCGGCGCCCTGCCGCTAGCGCTCGGTTTGAGCGCGCCCGCGTCCGCCCAGACCCCGCGGCCCGTCGCCGGGCTCAGCGCGGCCCAGGCCGAGCGCAAATCCGTCGAGCTGAAACAGGGGATGTCGGCAGAGGAAGTGGAAAAGCTGCTCGGCAAGCCGCGACGCACGGCACTTAAGAGCAGCCCCGCGGCGAGCGCACCCGGGCAGGGAACCTTGCAGTGGACCTACTCCTGGCCGGGCACCTACTCTACCCAGGGCAGCCTCAGCGTCTCATTCGGCGCCACGACTCCGGAAGACTGGCGCGTGAATAGCTGGGAGTGGTCGAGCTACTGAGCCGGCAGCAAGACTCGATCTCAGTCGTGCTGCACGTTCGGGAAGGCGAATCCGAAGGTGCCGATGCATACCACGAGCTTCGCCAAGAAGATCCACTTTTGCCTGCGTGTCATTTGCGCATACTTGCGACCGGTCGATTGCTCGAGCGGCTTGTCGAACGGGCTTGGCTTTTTCACGGTCAGCTCCTGGGTTTGGACGCGTTGACAGACGCATGCGCAGCCTTTACTTCTGGCCGGGCATGCGCGCGGCGCTCTTCGCGAGCGCAGATCACGCCCAGCCGCGCACCCACCCGCTCCGCGGGGGGTTCCTCGGCAACGATGTACATCGTGCGCTCGTCGTTATCGTAGAGACGATGCAGCGTGAGGGATTTTCCGCTGCCGTTCTTGCAGCGCAGCCTCAGACCGACCGGAGACATGTTCAGCTCGTCCATGATCGCGGCGGCAGCAGCCGCGGCGCTGCGCGCGTTGGACCACATGAAGTCAAGCAGCGTCTTACCCTTGAACTCCCCGCGCCGGTAGCCGAGCGCCCGCTCCCAGGCGGAGGTGAGCAGTTGCAGCGTTCCATCGAAGCCGGCTTTCGCCAGCAGGACCCCGGAGGACTCATAGCTGTCCGACAGCGTGTCATGCAGAACCAGGCGCAAGTCGAGCGGACCGTTTGACGCTGTGCTCACCACGGGCAGCATAGACAGCGGGGCCGAAGCGGTCTGTTCGGCGCCCAACGTTCCGAGGCATCCACGCGGGCTAGCCGCAGGCTCTCAACGGCTCAGAGCGTTCCTCTGAAAGTTCGTCCGCTACGACGAACACCGCCTGCTCGTAGGGGTCGAACTGCCGGTAGAGCCTGAAGCATTTGCGCCGCTCGTCCTTGCACCGCAGCGTGACTTCGAGCGGCCGAATATCCTCTTCATCGAGAAGCGCGGTGACGAACTTGCCGGCCGCGCCCTTCTCGAGCTCCAGGAGCTGGCGTAGCGATTTTCCGTTCAGTTCGTCCGGCAGGTAGCCCAACGCGTCCATCCATGCCGGAGCAGTCAACAGCTCGAACGTTCCGCTGCTGCAGACCCGCGCCAGCATGACGTTGGATTGCCTGCACATCTTGCCCGGCCTGACGCTCACAACCAGGATGAGGTCGGCGGTCAAACGCGCGGATACCGTGGATGAACGGCGGTCCATGGAGCCCTTTGTACCCCGCGGCGCGCCAGCGCTCTGTTCGGTGCCGTACATAAGCGACAGGCCGTCGCTTGCTCGACTATGCAGCGGTGCACAAACGAGCGGCCTTTCAGCTGCCGCGCGGGAGTCGGGCCGTGAATACGGTCCCGCCTTGCTCGGAAGACTCCACCTCGAGCGTGCCGCCGTGCCCGGCCACGATGGTGCGGGCTATGAAAAGGCCCAGCCCCAGGCTGGTGGATCGACGATCTCCCGGGCCTGAACCCGGGGAGGGCGCTTGGACCAGGGGATTGAAAATCACCTGCAGGGCGTCGGCCCTAATCGGGGAGCCGTAGTTCTTCACGCGCACGCTGATCGCGTCGGGCCCGCCGTGCGCCTCAAAAATCACCGGCAAGCCCTTGGCGCCGTGCTGAACCGCGTTGTTCAGAAGATTCGAGAACACCTGCTGCAGGCGGGCACTGTCGAAAGCGCCACCCAGGTCGCCCGACATCTCGAAGCGAAACACGTGATCCGGATGGGCCGCCTTCATCTCGTCGAGCGCCGCTTCGCAGGCGCCGGCGATGCTGCAGGCCTGCAGAGCGATCGGGATCCCGCGCCCCAACCGCGTTCGGGTGTATTCGAGCAAGTCCCTGATCATCGCGTCCATCCTCGCCGCGCCGCGTTGAATGCGCGCCACGGCCTGCAGCTGCTGCTTGCCTTCGAGCATCCCCTCCCTGGAGAGGTAATGTCCCGAAAGCGACACCGCGCCAAGCGGGGTGCGCAGGTCGTGCCCCAGGATCGCGAGGAAGGTATCCCGCGAGCGCGCCAGCTCGTCGGAGTAGCTTACGATGGACTCCGCCAGCGCCTGGTCGACCGACGCGTTGAAGCGCGCGAGGTCGTCCAGGGTGCTGTGGTGCTCCTGCGACAAATGCGCCCGCCAGAGCTTGATGACGCTCGCTCGCAACGCCCGGTATTCCGAGCCGAGCTGCGGCAGGTTGAAGCCGCTCAGGTGCCGCAGCGCGCCGTGCGCCGCGGCCGCCGTTTGCGCGGCGGCTTCTTGGGCGTGCGGCGGCGCGCCGGCGCGAACGGAGTCGATCTCCGTCGCGATCGAAGTCAGGATCTCCTTGGCGTGGTCGCGCAGCGCGAGGGAGCTCATGGTGGCGGCGGCGGGAAGGAGGGTGCGCGCGAACGCCTCCCATTCCGCGACGATTTCCTCCAGGTTCCGCTCGATGAATGTGGAGAGTTGCGGCGCTTCTGCGCGGCCAGGCAACCGCAGCAGGCGGTTGAGCTCGCCCTTGACCACCGCGTAGCATTCACACGCGCGCTGCTCGAGCGCCGGACGCACGAGCACCGTGATCGAGCCCCGGCGGTACCGGATCAGCCCGTCGGACTGCAGCCTGCGGACCGCCGCGTCGACGCCTGCTGCCGGCACGCCGAGCATGTTGGCGATCAGCTCCTCGGTCATCTCGAGCGTACTGGAAGGCAGCCGGTCCATGCTGAGAAGCAGCCAGCGGCACAGCTGCTGCTCCAGCGAATGATGCCGGTTGCATACCGCCGTCTGCGCCATCTGCGTGATCAGCGCCTGGGTGTAGCGCAACAGGAGCAACTGGAGCGCGCCGCCGCGATCGAACTCGCGCCGGATCACCACGGACGGAACGCGGTAGGCATGGCCCGCGTTTTGCACCACCGCGCGGCTGGAGGTCGTTTCGCCGCCCATGAAAGACGCGATGCCGACCACGCCTTCGTTTCCGGCAAGCGCGAGCTCCGCCGAGGATCCGTCGCGCGTCACCGAGAGCAGCGAAACGACGCAATCGGTCGGGAAATAGACGTAGTCGAGGCGCTCGCCGGATTCGTACACGGCGCGTCCCAGCGGCAACGCAACCCATTCCAGGCTGGGCGAGAGCCGCTCGTAGTCGGCCTGCGGCAACGCCGCAAGAAGGTCATTCCCTCTCTGGGCGGGGCGCGACATGCTTGAATGCGGATTCATTGGCGCCACCTTTCTTGGCGCCAAGATATTCCGCGGCGGCCTTACCGTCTGTGCGATTGCGTACAATTCGAAGGCCATTGAATTTCCTCATGTCCGCTGCCGGACATAGCATGTACATTAGAGGACATGGACACCGCGCCGCCTTCCGGCCCGCCGACGGACAATCTGCTTCTCGCGGCCTTGCCTGAAGAGAACTACCGGGCGCTGCTGCCGTTTCTCGAGCCGCTGCCCCTGCCGCTCGGCATGGCGCTGTACGAGTCCGGTGGCGCGCAAGGCTACGTGTACTTCCCGACGAGCAGCATCGTGTCCCTGCTGTACGTGCTGGAAAACGGCTCCTCGGCGGAGATTGCGGTCACCGGCTGCGAGGGCCTGGTGGGCATTGCGCTTTTCATGGGCGGCGAGACCACGCCGAGCCGCGCCGTGGTGCAAAGCGCCGGCGGCAGCTACCGCCTCCGGGCCGCCGTGCTGAAGAAGGAGTTCGAAAGCGGCGGGCCGCTCCAGCACCTTCTGCTGCGCTACACCCAGGCGCTGATCACGCAGATGACTCAGACGGCGGTATGCAACCGCCACCACGCGGTGGAACAGCAGCTTTGCCGCTGGCTCCTATTGAGCCTGGATCGGCTCGCGGCGAACGAGCTGGTGATGACCCAGGAGCTGATCGCCAACATGCTCGGCGTGCGACGCGAGGGCGTCACCGAAGCCGCGGGGAGGCTGCAGGCGGACGGACTGATCGAATACAGCCGCGGGCGCATCAGGGTGCTTGACCGGGAGCATCTGGAAGCACGCGTCTGCGAGTGCTATGCGGTGGTCAAGGCGGAGTATGACCGGCTGCTTCCGCCCGCCATTTCGAGCTGAGCGCCGCACCCGCTCTTCTGGGCGTTAGCGAACATACGGACGCGGCAATTCGCTCTAGGCTTGGCCCATTACGCGATCAGCGAAAATGCAGGAATCCCGGTTGAGCCACACCCTCGCCTACGCCATGTTGCTGATTCAGCAGCATCAGGCGCGTAGCCTCATCGAGCAGCAGAAGCTGCAGCGGCTGTTTCTCGCCTTCCTCGCGGGCGAGCTCACGGCGGAACAGTACGAGCGTAGCCTCGCAGCTGCATAAGCTCACCGAGCTGCACGCCGCTCCCGAAGCGCCCCTGCGCTCGGCGCTCTATAGCGCCGACCAGATGGAAGGGCACGGGAGGACCTTGGCCGGCGGGCACAAGTTGCGCCCGGGTCGGCGCCCGCGATTCGGCGGCGACCGCCTGCTCGCGCGCTTGACCCGCAACGAAGGCCTCCTGGTTGCCGCCGGCGAGCTCCTCAAGGCCGCCGTCACGGCAAGTCGCGGAATCGCGCCGGCCGGGGAGTGGCTGCTCGACAACTTCCATCTCATCGAAGAGCAGGTACGCACCGCCAAGAGGCACCTGCCTAAGGCTTACAGCCGTGAGCTGCCGCGCCTGCTGGAGGGCCCGTCCGCAGGCCTGCCGCGCGTCTACGACATCGCCCTCGAGGCCATCTCGCACGGCGACGGGCGGCTGGACGCGGAAAACCTGCGGCGCTTCGTCGCCGCCTACCAGACGGTCACGCCGCTCAAGCTCGGCGAGCTGTGGGCGATCCCGATCATGCTTCGCCTCGCGCTGATCGAGAACCTGCGGCGCGTGGCCGCGCGGATCGCCGCCAGCACGAGCGAGCGCAATCTGGCCCACGCGTGGGCCGACCGCATGATCGGGATCGCCGGCCAGGATCCGAAGAGCCTCATCCTGGTGACGGCGGACATGGCGCGCTCGAGCCCGCCGATGGCGAGCTCGTTCGTCGCGGAGCTTGCGCGGCGCCTGCAGGGCCAGGGCGCAGCCCTCGCGTTGCCCCTCACCTGGATCGAGCAGCGGCTGTCCGAGGAAGCACTGACGATCGAGCAGCTCGTGCAGTC
>Ga0247678_1000136_pt1 | contig 18092 bp, 12 predicted proteins | sample CNK19_metaG_FD_182801 | JGI IMG/M metagenome (GOLD analysis project Ga0247678, IMG submission 182801) | Soil microbial communities from Purdue University Martell Research Forest, Indiana, United States - CNK19 | ecosystem: Environmental > Terrestrial > Soil > Temperate forest > Bulk soil... | reverse complement strand
GGCCGACCCGCACCTCGCCGTCCAATGCCGGCAGCGCAACCGGTCCGGTGAGCTTCAGGTCCTTCACGAAGATGCGCGCCCCCCGGAAGCTGTCGCCGGGCAGCTTCGCCCCGACCACCGCGCCGATCGCCGACTGGGGCGCCGTGACGCCGGCGAGCTCGAGACGCCCCACGACCTTCCTGCCCTCGATCAGCGCGCCCCACTGCGGGTAGGCGCGCGCTCGGGCGATGGTGGTCGAGCCGTCGACCGTCAGGCTGTCCAGGTCGAGGCGCAGTCCGCTATAGAGCGACAGCCGTCCCGTGCCGATCTTCACCGGACGGCCGAGCGCCGCGGACGCCGCCTGCTCGTACTCGTCCATCGGCAGCGGGATGATGTGCAGCGCCCCGAGGCCCGCGACGAGCAGCGTGACAAGCGTGATCGCGACCGGCCGGCCCCAGTTGACCCGGCGGCGCACCTTCGGGCCCTTGACCGACTCCGCGCGCGCCGCCGCCCGCGCGTGCTCCTTGGCCTCCTTGGCGCGCTGCCGCGCCTCGCGCTCGCGCTCGCGCTGCGCCTTGCGCGCGTCGCGCGCGACCGCCGACTCGTCGTGGCGCACCTCTGTCATGTCGAGGTCCTTGTCGCTCACCTCGATGTCGGGCAGCGGCGCGGCCTTCGCGAGCATTGCCTCCTGCGTCTTGCGCTTGCGCTCCTCGGCCTCGAGCCGGCGTTGTTCCTCGGCCTCGCGCGCGCGCTTCTCCGCCTCCTCGCGCGCGCGCTTCTCTTCCTCGTCGCGGCGCTGGCGCTCTTCCTGCTCGCGCGCCTGGCGCTCGAACTCCTCGCGCAGCTGGCGCTCGGCCTGCTCCTGCACCCGGCGTTCGGCGTCAGCTTGCGCCTTGCGCTTGGCCTCTTCGCGCGATTCGCGATCCGAGGCCTCGCGCGACTGGCGCTCCTCTTCCTCGCGCTGCGAGAAAGAATCGAGGTCGGCCATCAGCGCGTCGAGGCTGCCTCCGTCCTGCGCCTGCGGCGCTGCCGCGGCGGGAAGCGTGGGCTGCGCTATGCGGGTCTCTTCCTTGGACTTGCGGTGGTTGTCGTCCTGGCCGCGCTCGCGCTGGCGCGCGCGCGTGCGCGCTTCTTCCATGGCGCGCGCCTGGAGCATGCGCGCCTCCTCCGCCTCCTTGGCGCGGCGCACCTGCTCCTCCTTCTCGCGCAGCAGGCGGTCTTCCGCCTCGCGCCGCGCAGCCTCTGCGGCTTCGCGCGCCTTTGCTTCGATCTCCTCGCGCAGGCGCCGAGCTTCCTCTTCGACGCGGCGCTCCTCTTCCGCGCGGCGCTTCTGCTCTTCCTCGTCGCGGCGCTTGCGCTCCTCTTCCTCGCGCAGCTTGCGCTCGGCTTCCTCGCGCGCCTTGCGCTCGGCTTCCGCTCGGGCGCGCCGCTCTTCTTCCTCCTTGCGGCGGCGCTCTTCTTCCTCCCGGCGCTTGCGCTCCACTTCCTCGCGCGCCTTCCTTTCTTCCTCGAGACGCTGCCGCAGCGCCTCGGCTTCGCGCAGCGCCCGCTCGGCCTCCTCGCGCACCTTGCGCTCGACTTCCTCGCGCACCTTGCGCTCGGCGTCGAGCTTCGCCTGCGCCTCGGCCTCGGCCTTCGCCCGCGCCGCCTTGACCTGCGCCTCGGCCGCCGCCTTCGCGCGCCCGATCGCCTCCTCGCGCAGGCGGTTCTCCGCGTCCTGCCTCGCCTTGGCCTCGGCCTCGACGCGCGCCTTGGCTTCGGCCTCCTGCTTGATGCGATCGCGCTCGGCCTGCTGCTTCGCCTCGGCTTCCTGCCGCGCCTTGTAGAGCGCGGATTCCTGTTCTTTCGCGCGCTGCGCGGCGTCGCTCACCTGGGCCGCGCTGGGTGCCGCCGCGGCCTTGGGCACGCCCGCCTTCGCTGTCGGCTTGATCGCCGGCATGATGGTGGTGAAATCGAGGTCGTCGGCGCCGCCCGAAGAGGTCGACGACGCCTTCGCCGCAGGCGCCTTGGCGCTTGGCTTCACCGCCTGCATGGCGGGACGCGACTGCGACGCCGCGCTGCTCGAGGCGCCGGCGGCCACCTCGCGCACGAACCCGTCCTTGTCGAGCTGCGCGATGAGCTTCTCGAACTCCCCGTCGAAGCTCTTGCCGACCTTCTGCGCGACCTCGCCGAGCGTGGCGCGGCCGTCGATGGCTGACAGCACGGCGCGGTCGGCTCGCTTGAGAAGGCTCGTCTTGCCGGAAGCTTCCTGGACGCCCTTGCCCGACTTGGAATAGATCGCGCTCGGCTTCATTCGAGTTCTAGTTATTCGCCGGGTCCTATTCTATAGCGCCGAAGCCTCCGCCACCCGGGGTCTCTATCACGAATACATCGTCAGGATTCATTTCGGTTTGATCGAAGGGACCGAGCTCGGTGCGACTTCCGTCACGGCGCAGGACGTAATTTTTTCCTGTCGCGCCGGATTCGCCGCCCGCCATCCCGTGCGGATGCACCAGGCGATGGCCGGAGAGAATCGCGGCCGTCATCGGCTCCAGAAAGCGCACGCGCCGCACCGCGCCGTGTCCGCCGCGCCGCCGGCCGCGCCCGCCGCTTCCGTCGCGGATCTCGAAGCTCTCGAGGCGCACCGGGAAGCGCCATTCGAGCACTTCGGGATCGGTGAGGCGCGAGTTGGTCATGTGGGTCTGCACCACGTCGGCGCCGTCGAAGTCGGGCCCGGCGCCCGAGCCGCCCGCGACGGTCTCGTAGTACTGATAGCGGTCGTTCCCAAACGTGAAATTGTTCATGGTGCCCTGCGAGGCCGCGAGCACGCCGAGCGCGCCATAGAGCGCGTCGGTGATGCACTGCGATGTCTCGACGTTGCCCGCCACCACCGCCGCCGGGTAGCGCGGACGCAACATGCAGCCCTCGGGGATCGCGACGCTGAGCGGCTTGAGGCAGCCCGCGTTGAGAGGAATGTCGTCGTCGACCAGCGTGCGGAACACGTACAGCACCGCGGCCATGCACACCGCCGACGGCGCGTTGAAGTTGTTGGGCAGCTGCGCCGAGGTGCCGGAGAAATCAATGCTGGCACTGCGTCGGTCGTCCCCGATCCGGATTTTTACCTTGATATGCGAACCGTTATCGAGCGGGTAGTCGAACTCGCCGTCCTTCAGCACGCCAATGACCCGGCGCACCGACTCCTCGGCATTGTCCTGGACGTGGCGCATGTAGGCGCGCACCACGTCGAGGCCGAAGTGCGCCACCATGCGGTGGAGCTCCTGCACGCCTTTCTCGTTGGCGGCGATCTGGGCCCGAAGGTCGGCGATGTTCTGCTGCACGTTGCGCACCGGGTACTTGCCCGACGACAGCAGCGCGCGCGTCTCCGCTTCGCGGAAGCGCCCTTCCTCGACCAGCAGGAAGTTGTCGACGAGTACGCCCTCCTCCTCGACCACCCTGGAGCCCGGCGGCATCGATCCCGGCGTGATGCCGCCGATGTCGGCGTGATGGCCGCGCGAGGCCACGTAGAACATGATCTGCTTTTTTTCCAAAAAGACCGGGGTGACCACCGTGACGTCCGGCAGATGCGTGCCGCCGTTGTACGGCGCGTTCAGCACGTACACGTTTCCAGGCTTCATGGTCGCCGCGTTCAGACGGATCACGGTCTTGATCGATTCCCCCATCGAACCCAGGTGGACCGGCATGTGCGGCGCGTTGGCGATCAGGTTGCCGTCGCCGTCGAACAGCGCGCAGGAGAAGTCCAGCCGCTCCTTGATGTTCACGGAGTACGCGGTATTCTGCAGCCGCAGGCCCATCTGCTCGGCGATGGACATGTAAAGGTTGTTGAAGATCTCGAGCATCACCGGATCGACGTCGGTTCCGATCGCCGTCGCATTTTTTCTTTGGACCAGCCTTTCAAGCACGAGGTGATCGAGGGCCGTGACGCTTGCGCGCCACTCGGGCTCCACCACCGTGGTGGCGTTCGCCTCCGCGATGATCGCGGGGCCTTCGACGCTCTGGCCCGGCGCGAGATCCTCCCGCCGGTAGAGCGGCGCCGGGTGCCAGGCGCCGGCGGTAAAAATGCGCACCGTTTCCGCCGGCGCGCCCGGCGGCCTGGAAGGCGCCGGCCGCTCGGCGATGGCCTGGCCGGCGGCGAGCGCCTCGACCGAGACCGCCTCGGCAATCAGCGCCTTCCCAGGCATGAGGAACGAGAACTGCTTGCGGTACGCGGCCTCGAATTGCGCCTGCATTTCGCTGAGCGGCGCGAGCGTCACCACGAGCGCGGTGTCGGTGCCTTCGTACTTGAGATGCGCTCGCCGCAGCACCTTCACCGCCGTGGCCGGCACGCCCTGAGCGACCAGGTCGGCCCGAGCATCGGCCGCGAGGCGCTCGGCGATTTCCTCCAGCGTCCCGGTGTCGTCGAGCCTCGCCTCCACCGCCTGGCTGCGCATCGCCACCTGGTCGGCGAGTCCCATGCCGTAGGCGGAGAGCACGCCCGCGAGCGGATGGATGAAGACGCGCGTCATCGCGAGCGCGTCGGCGACGAGGCAGGCGTGCTGGCCCGCGGCACCGCCGAAGCAGCACAGCGTGTACTGCGTGACGTCGTGTCCCCGCTGTACCGAGATGTGCTTGATCGCATTGGCCATGTTGCCCACCGCGATCTGGATATAGCCCTCCGCTACCTGCTCGGGCGAGCGCCCGTCCGCGATTCTTGCAGTCAGTTTCGAGAATTCGTTTTTGACGACCTGGGCGTCGAGAGGCTCGCCCCCTTCAGGCCCGAAGACCCGAGGGAAATGCTTCGGCTGGATCTTGCCGAGCATCACGTTGGCGTCGGTCACGGTGAGCGGCCCGCCGCGGCGATAGCTCGCCGGACCCGGGTTGGCGCCGGCGGAGTCGGGTCCGACCCGGTAGCGGGCGCCGTCGAAATGCAGGATCGAGCCGCCGCCCGCCGCGACGGTATGGATGCTCATCATCGGCGCGCGCATGCGCACGCCGGCAACGCGCGTCTCGAACTCGCGCTCGAGCTCGCCGGCGTAATGGGACACGTCGGTGGAGGTTCCGCCCATGTCGAAGCCGATGATGCGGTCGAATCCCGCGGCGGCCGAGGTGCGCACGGCGCCGACGATGCCGCCCGCGGGCCCCGAGAGGATCGCGTCCTTGCCCTGGAACTGGCGCGCGCCGGCGAGGCCGCCGTTCGACTGCATGAAGAGCAGGCGCACGCCCGGGAGCTCGCTCGCCACCTCCTCGACGTAGCGGCGCAGGATCGGCGAAAGATAGGCGTCGACGACGGTGGTGTCGCCGCGGCCGACGAGCTTCATGAGCGGGCTCACGCGGTGCGACACCGAGATCTGGGTGAAGCCGGCGCGCCTCGCGAGCTCCGCCACCTTCGACTCGTGGTCCGGGTAGCGGTAGCCGTGCATGAAGACGATCGCGATCGACCTGTAGCCCTCTTCATACGCGGCACGAAGCGCGTCCTCCGCCTCCTTCTCGTTCAAAGGCAAGACGATGTCGCCGTGGGCGCCGACGCGCTCCTCGAGCTCGACCACTTTCGAATAGAGCATCTCCGGCAGCACGATGTGGCGGTCGAAGATCCGCGGCCGGTTCTGGTAGGCGATGCGCAGCGCGTCGCGGAAGCCCCGGGTGATGAAGAGCACGGTGCGGCTGCCCTTGCGCTCGAGGAGCGCGTTGGTGGCGACCGTCGTGCCCATCTTGACTGCATCAATGAGATGGGAGGGGATCTGGCGGTCCTTCTCCAGGGAAAGAAGCTCGCGAATTCCCGCAAGGGCGGCGTCGCGGTACCTGCCTGGGTTCTCCGAAAGGAGCTTATGGGCGACGAGGGCGCCGTCGGGGCGGCGCGCGACGATGTCGGTGAAGGTGCCGCCGCGGTCGATCCAGAATTGCCAGCCGCTCATGGTTAGAATCGCATCCTACTATCAGCGCGACCCTGCTCCGTGGAACGGCTTGATGCGGTGGTGATCGGCGCCGGGGTCGTGGGCCTCGCGATCGCGCGCGCGCTTGCGCTTTCCGGGCGCGAGGTGGTGATCCTCGAGGCCGAGGACGCGATCGGCACGCACACCAGCTCGCGCAACTCCGAGGTGATCCACGCCGGCATCTACTATCCGAAGGGCTCGCTCAAGGCGCGCGCCTGCGTCGAAGGCAGGGCGCTCCTCTACGAGTACTGCGTGGGCCACGGCGTGCCGCACCGGCGCTCCGGCAAGCTGATCGTTGCGGCCGATGAATCCCAGCTGGGAGAGCTCGAGGCAATACAAAAGAAGGCGCATGCCAATGGCGTGACCGACGTCGTCTGGATGACGCGCGCGCAGGCGCTCGCGCTCGAACCCGAGCTCGCGTGCGTCGCGGCGCTCTACTCGCCCTCGACCGGCATCATCGACAGCCACGCGCTCATGCTCGCCTATCTCGGCGACGCCGAGGCGCACGGCGCGATGCTCGCGCTGAAAAGCCCGCTCGAGCGGGTCGAGGTGAAACCGGACGGCTTCGTTCTCCATGTGGATGGGACGGAGCCCATAGGTTGTGAAAACCTCGTGAACTGCGCAGGACTGCGGGCGCCGACGGTGGCGAAAAAAATGGTGGGCTACCGCGCGGAGCTCGCGCCGGGGGAGTTCTACGCCAAGGGGAACTACTACTCGCTTGCGCGCCGCTCACCCTTCTCCCGGCTCGTCTACCCGATTCCCGAGCCCGGCGGCCTGGGCGTGCACGTGACGCTCGACCTCGCGGGGCAGGCACGCTTCGGTCCCGACGTGGAGTGGATCGACCGCATCGGCCGAAAGGAAGACTACGCGGTCGACCCGCGCCGCGCCGAGCGCTTCTACGCCGCCATCCGGCGCTACTGGCCGGCGCTGCCCGACGGCGCGCTCCTGCCGGGCTATTCGGGAATCCGCCCCAAGACCGCCGGCCCGAAGGACCCCGCGCCCGACTTCGAGATCCAGGGCCCGGGCAGGCATGGCATTCCCGGCCTGGTGCATCTCTTCGGCATCGAGTCGCCCGGCCTCACGGCGAGCCTGGCGCTCGCCGAAGCCGTTCTAGCGCAATTGGAAACTCGCTAGCCGGACCGAACGGCACGTCGGCCAGCAGCGGCGCGCGCAGGCGCCTCTTCAAGGCCTCGACATTCTCTTCAGCCCGCGCCATGACCGGATCGATCCGGTTGGCAACCCATCCGGCGAGCTCGAGCCCCTCGCCGTCGATCGCCTCCTGGGTGAGGAGCGCGTGGTTCAGGCAGCCCAGGCGCAGACCCACCACCAGGATCACCGGCAGGCCGAGGCGCTTCGGGATCGAGCCGGCATCGAGGCGCTCGTCGAGCGGCACCCGGAAGCCGCCGACGCCTTCCACCACAACCACATCGGATTTCTTGGAAAGAGCCATGAACGCCCGCTCTATCACTGCCAAGTCGATGTTCACGCCGGCTTCGCCCGCGGCGATGTGCGGCGCGATCGGCGGCTCGAGGAGGTAGGGACAGACGAGGCTGCGGTCGAGGCCGCGCATGCCGGCCGCGAGCAGCGCTTCGACGTCGTCGTTACGCCCCTGCTTGCAGCCCGCTGCAATCGGCTTCATGCCCGCCGCACGCAGGCCGAGCGTGCCAAATCTACGCAGGAGGGCGGCGGCGACGAGCGTCTTGCCGACGCCGGTATCGGTCCCGGCGACGAAGAACCCGGCCGTCACTCGAGCTGGTCGAGCAGCGCCGCCGTGCGATCGACCAGGAGATCGATCTCGTCCGGCTCGATCACGTACGGCGGCATGAAGTACACCGTGCGGCCGAGCGGCCGCAGCAGGAGCTCGCGATCGAGCGCGGCGGCATGGAAGCGGCGCGCGAACGCCGGGTCGTCGGTTTCGACGTCGAAGGCCCAGATCATCCCGGTATTGCGCCAGTGCCGGACACGCGGATGCGAAGCGATTTTCTTTCCCTTTGCCATGAGCAAACGGGCTTTCTCTCGGTTCGAGTGCAGAACCCGGTCATCTTCCAAAACCGAAAGTGCCGCAAGGGCGGCGCGGCAGGCGAGCGGGTTGCCGGTATAGGAATGGGAGTGCAGGAAGCCGCGCGCGACCTCGTCGTCGTAGAACGCCTCGTAGACCGCGTTGCTCGTGAGCACCACCGAAAGCGGCAGGTAGCCTCCGGACAGGCCCTTGGAAAGGCACAGGAAATCGGGCCGGACCGGGCCCTGCTCGCAGGCGAGGAAGGTGCCGGCGCGGCCGCAGCCGACGGCGATCTCGTCGGCGATGAGGTGGACCTCGTAGCGCTCGCACAGGCGCTTCGCCCGGCGCAGATACTCCGGGTGGTACATGGCCATGCCGGCGGCGCATTGCACGAGCGGCTCGAGGATCAATGCTGCCGTCTCGCCATGCTTTTCCTCCAGATACCGCTCCAGATCGGATGCACGGCGGATCGCGTATTCAGCGGCCGATTCACCGGGTGCGGCTGCACGCCAGTCGGGGCTCGGCACGGTGGCGCCGCGGCGCAGCAGGGGAGCATAGGCGTCTCGAAAGAGCGGCGCGTCGGTGACCGAAAGCGCGCCCAGCGTCTCGCCGTGGTAGCCGCCCGCGAGTGCGACGAAGTTCTGCTTCTCCGGCCGGCCCGCGTTTTTCCAGTAATGAAAGCTCATCTTGAGCGCGATCTCGACCGCCGAAGCGCCGTCGGAGGCATAGAAGCAGTGGCCGAGGCGTTCATGGGAAAGAGAGGAAGTAAGCGAGCTCAAGCGCTCCGACAGCTCCACGACCGGAGCGTGGGTGAAGCCCGCCAGCATCACGTGCTCGAGCCGCTCGAGCTGGTCGCGGACCGCGGCGTTGATGCGCGGATGGGCGTGGCCGAGGATGTTGACCCACCAGGAGCTCACTGCGTCGAGATAGCGGCGGCCGTCGAAGTCGTAGAGCCATACGCCTGCGGCGCGCTCGACCGGCACCGGCGGAAAGCGCTCGTGCGCCTTCATCTGGGTGCAGGGATGCCAGACCGCCTGGCGGCTGCGCTCGAGGAGGTCGCGGCTTTTCACCCGCGTTTCACCGACTTTTCGCCAATTCGTGCAGCGCGGCCGCGAGCTCGTCGACATGCTCGACACTGTGCGCTGCGGAAAGGGCGATTCGCAGGCGCGCCGTTCCAGCCGGCACGGTCGGCGGGCGGATCGCCGGGACCCAGATGCCGCGGCTGCGCAGCCCCTCGGCGAGATCGAGCGCCGCGCGGTTGTCGCCGACGATGAGCGGCTGGATCGGCGTGTCCGAGGCGCGAAGGCGCCACGGCAGGTCTTCGAGCCTTTGCCTCAATCGACCGACGAGAGCCCTGAGATGGTTCCGGCGCGATTCCTCTTGCTCGATGAGCTCGAGGCTCGCCATCAGCGCACAGGCGAGAAGCGGCGGGCTCGCGGTGGTGAACACATAGGTGCGAGCGCGCTGCACCAGCCATTCGATCAGCGCTTCGTCGCCGGCGACGAAGGCGCCGTGGACCCCGGCGGCCTTGCCGAGCGTGCCCATGTAGGCGATGCGCGGCGAGGCGATCCCGAACTGCGAGAGCGCTCCGCGGCCGCGCTCGCCCAGCACGCCGAAGCCGTGCGCATCGTCCACCACCAGCCAGGCGTCGTGCCGCTCGCACAGCTCGAGCAGCTCGGGCAGGGGCGCGAGGTCGCCGTCCATGCTGAACACCGCGTCGGTCGCGACCAGCTTTTCCGCCGTGGTGCAGCTTTCGAGCAGGCGCCCAAGCGCGGCGACATCCAGGTGCGGGTATACCTGCACTTCGGCGCGCGAAAGCCGCGCGCCGTCGACGAGGCAGGCGTGGTTGAGCTCGTCGGAGAACACCGTGCCACCGCGCCCGGCAAGCGCGGCGACGAGGCCGAGGTTCGCGAGGTACCCGGCGCCGAAATGCAGCGCGCGCGGCAGCCGGACAAATCGTGCAAGCCGCGCCTCGAGCGCTTCATGCGCTTCGGTGTGGCCGCTGATCAGCGCCGAGGCGCCGGCTCCGACGCCGTAGCGCTCGGCCCCGCGGCACGCCGCCTCGATGAGCGCCGGATGGTGCGCAAGACCGAGGTAGTCGTTGCTGCAGAACGCGAGGTAGCGGTGGCCATCGACCAAGAGGTGCGGCCCGTCCGCGCTCTCGACCGTGCGGCGACGCCGCGCCAGCCCGGCGCGTGCCAGCTCGTCGAGGCGCGGGGAGAGATCGGGCATGGCGGCAGTCTAGGCTAAGATTCGGCTCCAACGGAGGAGGATAAATGATCGCCCGCATCGCAACGCTCGCCGCGGCCGCCGCCGTATTCGGCACGGCGCAGGCGCAGACCAAGTGGGACATGCCGACGCCCTATTCCGAGGGCGAGTTCCACACCCGCAACGTCAAGTCCTTCGCCGAGGACGTGAAGAAAGCCACCGAGGGCCGGCTCGACATCCTGGTGCACTCGAACGGCTCGCTCATCAAGCATCCCGACATGCTGCGCGCCGTGTCGACCGGCCAGGTCAACATCGCCGAGTTCCTGCTCTCGCAGTTCGGCAACGAGGACCCGGTGTTCGAGGCCGACAACATCCCGTTCGTCGCCGCCGGCTACGACGACGCGTGGAAGTTCTACCAGGCGCAGAAGCCGCTGCTCGAGAAGAAGCTGCAGGGGCGCGGCCTGAAGCTGCTCTACTCGGTGGCGTGGCCCGGCCAGGGCATCTACACGAAGGAGCCGCTGAAGAGCGTCGCCGACCTCAAGGGCACCAAGTTCCGCACCTACAGCCCGCTCACCGCACGCCTTGCCGAGCTGCTTGGCGCGAACCCGACGGTGGTGCAAGTACCCGACGTCCCGCAGATGTTCGCCACCGGCGGCATCCAGGCGATGATCACCTCCTCGGCCACCGGCACCGCGACCAAGGCCTGGGAGTACGTCAAGAACTACTACGACACGAGCGCATTCCATCCGAAGAACGCCGTTGTCGTGAACGCCCGCGCCTTCTCGCGCCTGTCGGCCGCGGACCAGGCGGCCATCGTGCGAGTTGCGTCCACGGCCGAGACTCGCGGCTGGGCCATGTCGAAAGTCCGCACCCGGGAGGCTAACGAATTGCTGGTCAAGAACGGCATGAACATCCACGAGCCCGACGCCGCCATGAAGGCGGCGTACGCCAAAGTCGGACAGCAGATCCTCGACGAATGGCTGAAGAAGTCCGGCGCCGAGGGTCAATCGATCATCAAAGCCTACCGCGGCACCAAGTAGTGTCTTCGGTGTCTTGAGGCGGTTCCTCGACCGCCTGTACGCCGCCGCGGCGATCGCCGCGGCGGTCTGCCTCGTCCTGATCGGCGTCGTCATGCTGGCGCAGGCCGTCGGCCGCAGCTTCGGCATCCTGATCCGCGGCGCCGACGACATCACCGGGTGGCTCTGCGCCGCGGCCGCGTTCCTCGCGCTCGGCCATACCTTCCGGCACGGCGAGCTCGTGCGCGTCGGCCTGTGGGTCGAGGGCCTCGGCGCTCGCCGCCGCCGCTACGCCGAGCTCTTCGCCCTCGGCGTCGCCCTCTGCGCCACCGCCTACATGCTGTGGGCCATCACCGATTACGTCTATGGCAACTGGCGCGACAAGTACATGACGCAGGGCCTGCTCGTGATTCCCGAGTGGCTGCCGCAGGTAAGCCTCGTGCTGGGTGTCGGCGTGTTCCTCGTCGCGCTCTTCGACGAGACCGTGCGCGTCCTCCGACGGCAGAAGCCGAGCTACCAGGCCGAGGAGGAAGCGCGGCGCGCCGCAGGCGATTTCTCGGAAACGGTATAGCCATGACGCCGCTCGAAGCGGGCCTGGTCCTCTTCGTCATCCTGATCGTGCTCCTGGTGGGCGGGGTCTGGATCGCCATCTCGCTCGCCGCGGTGGCCTGGGTCGGATTCCAGTTCTTCACCAACTCGGATCCGGCGCCGAGCCTGTTCCAGGCGTTCTGGCGCACCACCGCCTCCGACACGCTCGCCGCGCTGCCGCTTTTCGTGTGGATGGGCGAGATCCTCTACCGCACCCGGCTTTCCGAGGAAATGTTCGAAGGACTCGCGCCGTGGCTCAGATGGCTGCCGGGTCGCCTGATGCACGTGAACATCCTCGGTTGCGCGATCTTCGGCACGGTCTCGGGCTCCTCGGCGGCGACCTGCGCGACCATCGCCAAGGTAGCGCTGCCGGAGCTCAAGCGCCGCGGCTACGACGAAAAGACCTGCCTCGGCTCGCTGGCGGCAGCCGGCACGCTCGGCATCCTGCTGCCGCCTTCCATCATCATGGTGGTCTACGCGGTGGCGGCCGAGGTCTCGATCATCAAGGTGTTCCTCGCCGGCTTCATCCCCGGCTTCATCCTGACCGCGCTCTTCTCCGGCTACATCATCGCCTGGGCGCTCGCCAACCCGGCCAAGACGCCGCGCGAGGACGCGAGACTGACCTTTGCCCAGAAGCTCGCCAAGACCCGGCTGCTCGTTCCCTGCCTCGCCCTCATCGTCTTCGTCGTGATCGTCATGGCCATGAGCTGGGCCACCGCGACCGAGGCCGCCGCCTACGGCGTGCTGGGCGCCCTCGTCATCGCCTGGTGGTCGGGCGGCCTCGACCGGCAGAGCTTCTGGGCGAGCCTGATCGGGGCGACGCGGCTTTCCTGCATGATCATGTTCATCCTCGCCGGGGCGAGCTTCCTCTCCTCGTGCATGGCCTTCACCGGCATCCCGCGCGTGCTAGCTGAATGGGTGGCCTCGCTCGAGCCGCACAAGTACACCCTGATCGCGATCCTCGCCGGCATCTACATCCTGCTCGGCACCGCGCTCGACGGCGTTTCGATGATCGTGCTCACGACCTCGGTGGTCATCCCGATGGTCGAGAAGGCCGGCTTCGACCTCGTCTGGTTCGGCATCTTCATCGTGCTGCTGGTGGAGATCGCCGAGCTCACCCCGCCGCTCGGCTTCAATATCTTCGTGCTGCAGACGATGACCGGCCGCGACAGCAACTACGTCGCCCTCGCCTCGGCGCCCTTCTTCCTCATGATGGTGCTGTGCATCGCGATCATCACGCTCTTTCCGGAGACCGCGACCTGGCTCCCCGATGCGCTGATCGGGGTTACCAAGAAATAGCGTGTTCTACCTGAACACGTAAGCCGCGCCGGAGAAAGCAAACGCCGGGTTGGCGGTCTGGTCGCCGTTGATTCCGGTCGCGGCGCCGGCCTCGCCGAGAGCGCCTACGGCAAGCTCGCTGCCCGCGCCATTCAGGGCGACGTGGAAGCCGAACAAACTGCCTAATGCAGTGTTCGAGGCCTTGACGTAGGCGTCCTGCGCCCAGGTCGAGCCTGCGCGCGAGAACACATAGGTCGCTCCGGAAAGGAAGGTGTCGCCGCTGTGGTCACCGCCGATCCCGGTAGCATCGCCCGATTCGAGGGGCGCGCCGACCGCCAGCACGTTGCCGTCCTGACTCAAGGCCACGGCGGCGCCGAAGAGCTCCCCGAAGCCGCCACTGTCGGTCACCCCGGTGTTCGAAGCTTTGACATAAGACTGCTGGCTCCACGTCGACGCGCTCCGGACAAAGACGTAGGCCGCGCCGGCGTCGACGGCCGTATCGTCGAGCGGCTCGCCGTTGATGCCGCTCGAAGCACTGTCCTCCCGCGGAGCACCGACGGCCAGCGTGTTGCCATCCGCGCTGAGCGAAAGCGAGACTCCGAAGAAGTCGCCTTCACCCGCATTCGATGCCTTGACGTAGGCTTGCTGCACCCACGATGTCCCGCTGCGAACGAAGACATAGGCTGCTCCGGCATCGGGCGCCGCATTGTTGGCCTGGTCTCCGGCAATGCCGGTGGCCGCGCTTGCCTCGCCGAGCGCCCCCACGGCCAGCGTCCCCCCGTCGGCGCTTAGCGCGACCGCCGCGCCGAACAGGTCGTTCGCGCTGGCGTTCGATGCCTTGACATAGGTCTGCTGCGTCCAGGTGCCGCCGCTGCGCACGAACATGTACACCGCGCCGGCAAATGGCGCCGTATTGTTCGCCTGATTGCCGTCGATGCCCGTCGCCGCGCCCGACTCGCCCTGCGCGCCTACGGCGAGCATGTCGCCATCGCCGCTCAGCGCAACGGAGATGCCGAATTCTGCGGCCACCTGCGGATTGGAAGCCTTGATGTAGGCCTGCTGCGTCCAGGTCGTGCCGCTGCGGATGAAGACGTAGGCCGCGCCGGCGGCCGGAGCCGCGTTGTCCGCCTGGTTGCCGCCCCCCGCGCTCGACTCGCCCGGCGCGCCAACGACGAGCGTATCGCCATCCGCGCTCAGCGCGACGGAGGTACCGAACTCGTCTCCCGCATCCGGATTCGATGCCTTGATATAAGCCTGCTGCACCCAAGTGGCACCGCTCCGCACCAGGACATAGACCGCGCCGGCGGCCCCCAGCGTATTGTCGGTCTGGTCGCCGTTGACGCCGGCGGCGCTGCTCTCGCCCACGGCGGCGACCGCAAGCGTATTGCCGTCGGCGCTCAAGGCGATCGCCGCGCCGAAAAGGTCGCCGAACCCGCTGTTGGAAGCCTTGATATACGCTTCTTGAGCGCCGACGATGGCGGCCGCGCCACCACCGCCGGAGGCGACGCCACTTCCGGCGGATGGCACGCCGCCGAGGCCGCCCCCGCCCGCAGATGGAGCGCCTGCGGGCGCAGTCGCGCCGGCTCCGCTGGGTGGCGCGTCGCCGCCCCCGCCGCCGCTGCACCCGACCAGCAGCGCGAAAGACAGGCCGAGACAAACCGCCCAGCCCACGATCCTCTCCTTGCAACCCATGGTCGTCCCTCCCACCACGTGCTTTTTTCTTCGAAGCGCCGGCCCTCACCGCACGCTTAGAATTGCTTGAGCGCCTCAAAACACTAGCGCAAGGGGTCTGGGCTTTGAATACGGGTCAAAGGGATCAATCCGTGGCGCCGAGCGGAAGCATCTACCTCACCAACGACATTCGCCGGATCGAAAGCGAGATGGGCAATGCCGCTCCGCCGCTCATGGAGCGTGCCGGACGGGCGGCGGCGGATCTCGCTGCTTCTTTGGTAAAAGAAAGTAAGAAAGACATCCTCGTGCTCGCCGGGCCCGGGAACAACGGCGGCGACGCGCGGATCGCGGCGGCGCGGCTCGAGGAGAGCTTCTTCCGCGTCAAGGTGGTGAGCCATCCGCGCGAATTGCCGCTCGACAAGGCCTGGGGCCTCGTAATCGACGGCCTCTTCGGCATCGGACTCGCGCGGCCGATCGCCGGGGAATACGCCGAGCTCATCCAGTACGCGAACCGCCAGGATTGTCCCGTGCTCGCGCTCGACGTACCGAGCGGGATTCAGTCGGACACCGGCCAAGTGCTCGGCTGCGCGGTGCGCGCGACGCACACGATCACGTTCCTCGCACTGAAGCCCGGCCTACTCACCCTCGACGGTCCGGACCACTGCGGCGAGATCCGGGTCGCATCGCTCGACATCGACTTCTCGAAGGCCAAGCCCAATGCGTGGGTGGCCGACCGCACGCTCTTCCAGAACGCGGTCAAGCCGCGGCCGCGCAATTTTCACAAGGGAAACGCCGGCTCGCTCGGCATCGTCGGCGGCGCCAAGGGAATGAGCGGTGCCGCGCTGCTCGCCGGCCGGGCAGCCCTGAAGCTCGGTTCAGGCAGGGTCTATGTCGGGCTGCTCGAGCACATCGCGGTCGACTTCGGCGCGCCGGAGCTGATGCTGCGTCATGTCGACGACGTGCTCGGCCAGGACCTCGACGCGGTCGTCGCGGGACCCGGCCTCGGGCGCACCGAGCATGCGGCGACGCTGGTCGGCGCGGTGCTCGCGAGCGACTGGCCGTGCGTGGTCGACGCCGACGCGCTGAACCTCCTTGCTGAGGACGCTGATCTGCGGAATGCCTGCGGGCGGCGCAGCGCCGATACGCTGCTTACGCCGCATCCTGCAGAAGCAGCGAGACTTTTGAAGTCAAGTGTTTCTGAAGTACAAAACGACCGCATCGCTGCGGCACGCGCGATCTCACAGCGCTACAACGCGCACGTGGTGCTCAAGGGCAACGGCAGCGTGCTGGTCGCGCGCGACGGTCATCTCTTCATCAACACCACCGGCAACCCCGGCATGGCGAGCGCCGGGATGGGCGACGTGCTCTCCGGAATCCTCGGCGCGCTCCTCGCGCAGCGCCTCTCCGGCGAATCGGCGCTGGTGCTCGGCACGCACCTCCACGGCGCGGCCGCCGACGAGCTCGCGGCGACTGGCGCCGGCCCCGTGGGGCTCACCGCCGGCGAGCTCGCCGATGCGGCGCGGCGCGTCTGGAACCAGTGGCTGAAGGAAAAGGGGTCTGACCCCTTTATTTCTTCTTAGCCAGCACGCAGCGGATGCCGCCGCGTGGATCCGGAACATCACCCACGTAGCGCGGGATGAGGTGCACGTGGACGTGCATGCGAGACTGGCCCGCGGCCGCGCCGACGTTCACGCCGATGTTGTAGCCGTCCGGCTTGTATTGTTCCCGGATCATTTTTTGTGCCCGATTGAGCAGGGCGATGACGGAGCCCTGCTCGGCGCCGCTCATGTCGAAGAAATCGGCCACGTGGCGCTTCGGCACTACGATGACGTGCCCCTTGCTGAGCGGGTTCGCCTCTTCACACACATAAGCGAAGTCGCTCTCGAACAGCACCTCTTTCGGCGCGCACAGCTCGCAGCCCTTCATGACGGCTCGCGGATCCGCTCCTGCAGGAACTTCAGCACGATGATCTCGTCGCGGCGCAGCGACGCGGCCTCGCGGTGGCGCCGCCGGTCGCGCTGCCGCCCCGGCACCTCGGGCAGCGGCACCGTGTCGCCCATCAGGTAGGCGCGCAGCAGCTCGGGATGCACGTAGTACTTGCGGCACACGGCCCGCGTGTTGCCGAGCCGCTCGGCCACGGCGTCGATGGCGCGCAGGATGTTGCGGTCGGCCTCGCGCCGGCTCGCGGCCGGTCCCATCGCGCGCAGCTCCACCGCCGCGAGCATGGTGCCGCCCCAGGTCCGAAAGTCCTTCGCCGTCACGTCGCGCCCGGTGAGCTCGCGCAGGTAGGCGTTCACGTCGTCGGAAGAGATCGCCTGGCGCTTCTTTTCCGCGTCGAGGTACTGGAACAGCTCGTGTCCCGGCAAGTCCTGGCAGCGCTGGATGATGCGCGCGAGGCGCAGGTCCTCGAGCATGATGCTGTGCTCGACGCGGCTCTTGCCGCGGAAGGTGAAGCGCACGGTCTCGCCGTTGACGCTCACGTGGCGGCGGCGCAGCGTGGTCAGGCCGAAGGACTTGTTCTCGCGCGCATACTCGTCGTTGCCGACGCGGATCAGGGTGCGGTCGAGCAAGCGCACCACCGTGGCGAGGAGCTGGCGCCTGGAGTGGTCGGGCGCGCGCAGGTCGTGCTCGATGCGCTCGCGCAAGGTCGGCAGTACCTCGCTGAACTCGAGCATGTGGCGGAACTTGGAGTGGTCGCGCGCGTCGCGGTAGGCCGGATGGTAGCGGTACTGCTTGCGGCCGCGCGCGTCGCGCGCCGTGGCCTGGATGTGGCCCGCGGGATCGGGGCAGATCCAGACCTGCGTCCACGCCGGCGGAATCGCGAGCGAATTGATCCGCTTCCGCTCGCGCCGGTCGGTGATGCGCGCGCCGTCGGGCAGGTAGTAGGCCCAGCCGGTGCCGACGCGCTTTCGCGTGATGCCGCCCTGGTCGTCGGTGACATAGCGCAGCCCGGCGTGCGCCGCCGAGGCGCGCCGATGCGTGATCGCGGCGCGGCGGTGCTCGCCGGGATGGGCGCGCGGAATTTCGCTTAGTCGGGCGCGCGGATGCTCGCGGTGCAGATCAGCCGTGTCCATTTGTCGAGGTCTCTTGCGACCATGGCTTCTGTGTCCTTTGCCGAAAGCGTACCGTGCGCTCGCCCCCTTTCGTCAAGGCAGAAGCGTTTCCGGCGAGCACTTTTGCAGAATCGGCAGGCCGCAGCGTGACAAATTACTGCAGTTGCGACCTCAGTCGGACGCGCGGATGCCCGCGCTGCGGATCAACTGCGTCCATTTGTCGATATCCCTCGCGACCATGGCTTCCGTGTCCTTGCCCGACAGGCGCGGCGTGCGGTAGCCGCGCTTCTCCAGTCCCGCGGTGATCTCGGGCATCGCGAGCACCTTGTCGAAATCGGCGCGCAGCCGCGCGACGATGGGCGCCGGCGTGCTGGCGCGCACGAAATAGCCGATC
>Ga0247678_1000131_pt1 | contig 19034 bp, 30 predicted proteins | sample CNK19_metaG_FD_182801 | JGI IMG/M metagenome (GOLD analysis project Ga0247678, IMG submission 182801) | Soil microbial communities from Purdue University Martell Research Forest, Indiana, United States - CNK19 | ecosystem: Environmental > Terrestrial > Soil > Temperate forest > Bulk soil... | reverse complement strand
GTTGGCGGCACACGAGAGCGTGTACTGCCCGCTCGTGACACCTTGCGACGGACTGCCACCGCCGTAGAGTGTCTGCCCGCTCGTACTCCCATTATCCCAGTTGCGGGTCACCCCAATCAGCGAGAGATCACCACCCGAATTGGCGACGAGATTGCTAGTGGTGCCGCTGCTCCAATCAGATTGCACGAGATAGGCCGCAGAAACAACCGTCCCATTGTTCGCGAGTTCCAGGTCGCCGTCGCCCACGTTACCCGTCGCGACCACGCTGGAAAGTGTCCCGGTACCCCAGTCGGACTGCGTGGAAACAAAACTTTGCGCGGACGGCGCGATGATTCCCTCGGCGGCAAGGTTGTCGTTTACCGCATCGAAGACAACCTTGCTGGCGTAGGTCGGCGTTGTATACAATCGGCTGCTGGTGCGTTTGTCCACGAAATACTCATTGCCGATGGTATCGATCTGGTGCTCAATGGCTGCGTCTGGATAGGTGTTGCTTTTATCCAGGTCGTCGCTCGCGAGCACGCCTGAGAACAGTGTCCCCAGCGTCGGGTCGGTCACACTCACCCGCTGGCTGCGGCTATAGCGAGCGGTTCCAGGATAATCGAGAATGGTTGCCTGGAACCGCTGGCGCTCGTCGGCCTTGAGGTGGATCTGCCAGGTATCTTCGTCGAACGTCACGGGGCTTCCTGCAATGGAGACAACGGTCTGCGCCAGTTGTGTGATTTGGAAGCTGTCAAACGACACCGTGTCGCTGTTGGTGGCGAGGAATGTGTAGAGCCCGAATTGGCCGCCGACATTCCAAAATGTCGAGTCGTAGATAATGAGTTGGTAGCCCGCTGGCTCGCTCTGACCATCCAGCCAGACATTCATGCCATAGGCATTATCTGAGACATTGACATGCACGCGATAGGTCGTGTTGGCCAGGATGCCTGGCGCGGTGCTGGAAGGAAAGAAACTCCCAGAGCAGTTGGACTCCTTAAAAAAATGAGCCAACCCATTGGTAATGTCCACGCGCATGTAGTTGCAGACATCCACATAACGCATGACGAGCCCGATAGTTGATGCTGTATTGGAACTGGAGAAGCGCACATATTCGTCAAAGTTGGTCTGTTTGCTCGTCCCCAGGAGCATAAGATTTGCTCCTGTTGTGGCACTCACCACCCCTTTGTTCCCGGCAATGGAAAGAGTAGACGGTCCAAATGGCATGGACCAACTCTCTCCGTCGCTTGCGGGGCTCCAGCCTGGCTGGTTTGCGCGTGTGAATGTGTCTTGTGCGAGGATGGTAATCGTCATTGATTGCGTATCCCTCTCTGCCTGCGCAATTCAGTGGCCTGATGCGTGAACAAAACATCGCCGACTTTGCGCTTATCCAGGTTGATGTCAGCCCCCTGGACCTGGACCACAATGGTGCTGCGGTTGCCGCCGAGGGTCAGTGATCCGCCTTGGATTGCCGCGCCAGAGGTGCCTGAGAGGGGCGCGGCAATAGCCTTTGCGACCTGGAGAGAAGCGGCGGCAATCTGCGGGATGCCCGCGATAATGCCGGATGACAACATATTAAGGAGCGCCGGCATCCAGAGGTGCGCGGTGCTCCCCGGACCAATCTCGGTGGGCGAGTGGAAGCCCAGGATGGATTTGATTTTGTTGACGACGCCCATTGCCGCCTGAATCACCGCATTTGTCCCGTTAATAATCCCATTCGCCAGCATATTCATAAAATTGATTCCGGCCTGATAGAGCGCGTTTCCGATGGCCGCGAGTCTGTCGTGGACAAATGTTCCCAGCCAGGAGAAAAAGCCGCCGATGCCGTTGCGAATGCCGGTCCAGATAGTATTGACCTGGGTGCCGAGCCACGAGAACCAACCCCCTACGGTGGCAACGCCATTGTGTGCTTGTGTCCCCAACCAGGAGAACCAGCCACCGACCATCGAGCGTAGCCCGGTCCAGATAGTATTGACTTGGGTTCCCAGCCACGAGAACCAGCCGCCGACAATAGTCACCCCGTCGTGTGCCCTGGTGCCGAGCCAATCGAACCAGCCCCCGACCGTATTTTTTACGCCAGTGATAAACTCATGCACATGGGTTCCCAGCCAATCGAACCACCCACCCACCGTATGCAGCGCCGCCTGAGCCTGCGTGCCAAGCCAGGAGAACAATGCTCCGATCCCATGGAGGGCAATCGTCGCGCTGTCAACCATGGCCTTCCAGTAGTAGTTGTGGTTATAGAGCCAGTCAAAAAACTGTTGAACTGCTTTTATGGCCCCCGTGGCAAAATTATGAATAAATGTTCCCAGCCAATCGAACCAGCCACCCACCGTATGCAGCGCCGCCTGAGCCTGCGTGCCAAGCCAGGAGAACCAGCCACCCACGGTATTTTTGACTGCGGTGATAATGCCATGAACGGTCGCACCGAGCCAGGAAAACCAGCCACCTATCGCGGTGACGACGACATGTGCGACGCCACCCAGCCAGGAGAACACGCCACCACACCAGGAGAACACGCCACCCAGCCAGGCCATGATTTGTCCCCAGTGCTGGATAGAGAGAATCACGATGGCAATCACCACGATGATAATCAGGATCACGAGATACACCGGCCAGAATGCGATAATGTTTTCTATGGCAGCAGCCGTGGCAGCCGCGACGTAAAGCCACATGAGCCCGATGATGGTCCCCAGGTAGGGAATCCAGCCAATCAGCATCGCGGCGAAGTTGACCGCCTTGATCACGTTCGTGGCCACGGTGAAGGCGATGAGTGAGCCGACCAGCGAGGCTACCGCAATCCCAAAGGCGCGCGCCCCGGCGCTGCCCTGCGTCAGCCACGAGACAAAACTGGCGAACTGCGCGACCACGCTGGTTACGGCGGGCAGTAGCGCTGTTCCGAGCATAATCATCAAGGCGTTGACCGCTGCGTGGGCGCGTCCCATCTGTACATTCAGGTTGCTCTGCGCGAGAGCCCATCCGGTCACGCCGCCCTTGCCGTTGTTCATGGCAGCGGTAATGCCTTTCGAGTCGTTCACAAAATCCTTGAAGTGGGTGCCGGTCAGGGCCATGAAGGTGCTGAGCGAGCGCTGCCCACCGATCATATCCGCGACTGCCCGGTTAAAGGGCACGCTGCCCTCTGGTCCTGCCCTCTTCGCCGCGTTATAGATCATCTCCAGCGCGCCAGGCAGCGAGGTCTTCAGTTCATTGCCCACCGCCACGCTGTCCAGACCAAACTTCGCGAAGGCCTTGTTGGCTTTCAGTGTCGGATTCTCCAGACTCTGCATCAAAAAGCGTAGCCCGGTGGCTGCCCGCGATGCGGGGATTGTGGCATTCGTTTGAACTGTCATGGCGGCAGCCAGGTCCGCGAACGAGATTCCCACATTTCGGGCGATTGGTTGTAGCGGGCCCATGGTCTTCGCGAGGTCTTCCAGGGTGATCTTCCCGTGTGAAACTGCTGAGATATAGCCGTTCATATACTGCGTGGCGCTGTACTGGGCGGTTCCATAGTTGGTCATGGCCCCGGAAAGGGAGTTTGCCACGTCAACCACGTTGGCCTGCTCAATCTGCGCGCCACGGGCAGCCACTCCCAGCGTGTCGAGTGCCTGTGCGCTTCGCTGCCCGCTGGAAACCACCTGATACATCGCAGCACTGAGCCCGTCAGTCCCAGAGGTCAGCACGCCAGTATCAACGGAGACCCCCAAAATACCCATGCCCATTTTCTGCATGTTGTCCGTGACATCGCCCGCGCCAGTGATCAGGCGATTGGTCGCCTGCTTGAAATCAGCGCCCATCTTGAGTGAGGCCGCGCCAAAGAGGGCCACACCGGCGCCCGCGACCAGTCCAGCCATATTGAGTACGCTGCCCATGGTGGAACCGGCGCGGCCCACTGCCAGCAGGGCCGAGATCGCATTCTCGGATCTGCCCGTCACGAGCAAGCGAAGCGCCACATCTCCCGCTGCCATGCTTGCTCCTTTCCGTTACCTGCGATACGACTCGATTTCGGCCTGTTGCTCGGCGTTGATTTGTGCTTCCGCTGAGTGGCGAGCAGCCCATACAGCCCGCTGTATGAGCACCTCGCGTAGAGGTGCTGCCTGATAGCCCCAATAGCCGCCAAAAAGCGGATACAGATCAGCCCGCACTATGGCTTCTGGGAGAGACTCGCCACGCTCAAGCTTGTTGAGGAATGCCCGTTCGCAGACCCGAAAAAATCCTCTTGCTCATCCTCCGTCATGGCCTGAGCCAGTTCGTCGCAACGCTCAAGCAACGGGTTAGAGTAGTTAGCGGGCAAGCGCCGGATAGCCTGCGGGGTCACATCAACCTTGCGGCCATTCACGGCAAGCGTCCAGTCCACAATCATGCGCTCCAGCAGCTTGAGCCGCCCGCTGCCCGCCTGAAACGTCGGATTGCCCTTCTTATCTGTGGTCGTGGCGGCGTTGCCTACGGCCTCCTGATCGCCCGCGCTGAATGACCCGCGCAGGATGACGATCTCGTGTGCGTCCCAGCCCCATTTCTTGCGGAAGAGTTTCGCCCCGACAGGATCAACCTCGTCGTTGGGAACGATGATATTGTCCACGTGATCAAATGCACCCATGTGCTTGTGCTCGCTTTCTACTCGTTTCGGGCAATGGCCGCGTTTGCAAAGAACGTCGATTTCTCTAGTTCGGTAAGCGCAAGAGACTGTTCTCGGCTAGCTGGTGTCTCCTCGACAATCAGCAAGGCCAGTTCCTTGGCTTTTTCGCGTATTTTTACGTAGCGCTCTGCTTGCCCCGGTTTGGGCGCGTGATAGGTGAAATCATTCTCGATACGCGCCCGTATGTCTTGTTGCTGCATGTACTATTCCTTAATAGGCTCACGCCGTGTAGTTCGGGGGATTCCTCGTGACAATCACAAGCTGATAAGCTCCACCAATCACCGGATCGTATTCGCATCGCAATTTCGGTTTGGCGTAGGGGTTAGCCTTACTCGGCTCGGCCTCTTGCCCGTAGGTTTCGTATCTGACGGGCAGTGTCCAGGTCCAGGATTTGGTATAGAACACGCCGCCTGTGAATCCGATCGGCTCGCCAATCAGCGCCACGACCAGGTACTGTTTGAGGTTGGTGCGCTCCTGCTCATACTGAAGCAGCGAGACGATATCCGTGTTGAGATCGACCGTACATTCCGGTTTGCCAGCATAGACACGCGTCCATTCCTGCTGATTGTTGTAGGTCCAGTGCGCGTCGCTCGGCGTTTTGAGCACGATTTTGATGTCGCCCTCCGGGTCGGTGTAGGGCGTTGTTTGCGCGGTGGAGGTGATCGGATCGATGTAGACCTGTGTCTGCCATCCTGCTGCCGGGAGATCTGCCAACGGAATGCCAAGCGCTGCCACACGGGATACGTTGAGCGGGTTGGTGGTCCTGTCCCCAATGGGGAGTTTGTCCTGGCAGAGACCCTTCATCGTGAGCTTTGCCTCTCCACTCGGGTTGACACTGAAATCCGAGTCGGTCGCGCAGAAGCCAGGATGGACCCAGGATGCCGATCCATCGAAGTGTTCAACGGCAAGAGAGGAGCGTGTCGCCTCCGATGTGACGGTGCCTTTCCAGCCAAACACGCCGGTGATGACGACGGTCGTGGCGTTCGTGGTGCCGCCAATCGACGTGATCTGGCTGTAAGTATTGGCGCTGTAAAAGGTGCCATTGCCGGTGATGGTAATCACTTCGGTGGTCGAGATGCCATAGGACAGCCCAACGACGGTAAGGGTTGCGCCCGCGGCAAAGGTGGAGGCCACGACAATCAACTTCATACCTGGCGCGGTCGGCTGCCCGGCGATGGTCATGGAGGCGGTGATGGTTGCGGATGCCACAACCGAGAGCGGCGCGGCTGGCAACGTCACCCAGCTGGGAGATCCGCAGTTCGCATACACCCAGTACTCGTCCAGGTCACCGTACCAATCAGCGTCAAATGCGCTGATCTCGCCCTTGACTTCCGTGGCGAGCAGCTTTTTGTCGCGTGATGACAGCCCATTGAACTCGTTCGCTGAGTAGCGCCCCATCGGGTTATTCGACTTGAACGCAGTTGTGGGCGCATTGTACTTGGCTCCCTGGATACCTTTGACGGTCAACTGTGCGCCAGTCATGCCGCCGGTGGTCGTGATGTTGGTAATGGACGTGTAGGTGTTCACGCTCACATACTCGAAATTGGCAAGCGCTGGCGACTGCAACTGTTGCAGCGTTGGCGCTGGGATATTGACGGTCTCAGTGTTGCCGGGAGTGCCGACGCCTGTGATTACAAAGGTGCCAGAAGCAAACCAGTTGGCAAAGGTAACGTGTAACCTCATACCGGTGCTGCCAGTAGGCGCGGTGATGCCAACGTTTGTGGCAATGGCGGTCACCGTGGCGAGTAAGGTTACTTCACCGGTGGCGGCTTCTACCATAACCGCGGTCGTGGCCTTGGATGTGGTTGGGGGTAATGGCATCTACGTTTCCTTCCATGTCCCCTGCGCTGCCAACCCTCTCTCTGACTCGCGCCTGATACTCAGTCAGTATGAATTCAGGCGGCTAGACGATTGGCAACGCGCGAGATACAAAAAGACGCTATTGTTCAGCCTCGGCAACCTGCTCTGGCTTTGATGGTTTCGTTTCACCCTCCGGTGCGGTTGCCGGGTTGTCGGCAACAGGCGCATCATGTGGAGGCTGCTCCAGTGGCTGAATGTCGAGTGTGCCGTCCTCGTTGACAATGACACGACAGCCAGCAAACTGGCCCGGTATGCCGGGAATGACGCCCGGTTCGCGAAAAGTCCATGTGGTCATGAGATAACTCCCGGTGGTGTAACCACCGTCCACTCTTGTTTTGTGGTCAGCGTGATTAGATGAGCCTTGACGTTTTGTCCATTCCTCACCACCTGCCAGAAGCGCCCGCTTTTCGATTTAAACTCAGCGTGAAACAGGTTATTGACACTCCCGCCGAGCGTTGCATGGGTCTGTATGGGAATGACCAGTTGATCTCTCGCTTTGTAGATCTGCCGGGCGAGCGTTGGCGTTTCCAGGCTGCACATGCTCAGGATGTACCAGTCTTGCTCATCCCAAATACGCCCACCGAAGCCACGTCGCGCGCTATCGTCTGCGTTGCCATAGACCTCCACGACCACGCCGCCGTCGCTGATCTGCGTCACTACATCCATAATCAGTTCCATCTGTGCAATCTTGTAGACCAGCGTCGTGTCAGGATATCTCAGGGCCGTGAGGTACGCGACAAGAGCATCCCCTACGGCCAATGTGTCTGGTGCGAGTGTTGCAGGCATCTATGCTACCCCTCCTAACGCGAGCAAGGTATGTTCCTCCATAATGGCAAGAATCAGGTCCTGGTTATCGTCAATCGCTGGCTGCAAATACGGGCGCGCTCTGTCGTTCATTGGACGCCCGATAGCATCAAGACCGCCGCCGCCGCCTTTTTCTCGACGCCGGCCATAAGGAACGCCTACGGTGAGCGCAATCTCTTCTGGACTGACCACCTCAAAGGCGATCGTGCTTGCGAGCTTGCCGGTCGGGTTGTCGAAAACCTCCCATGTGTTGATCTGCGCTGCCGTGACCAGCATCACCCCGGTTGCCGCCAGCATCGCAACCACCTCTGGCTCCATTAGCGCCTTGAAGCCCTCCAGGCGTGCCAGTCTGCCCAGCGATGGCGTGTCGAGTGTCACGCTAAAACCGTCAGCCACTAGGCACCGCCTCTCTGCGGGAAGCGCGTCACTGTCACCCGGCGCAGCACCTCGTACGTCGATGGGTCTTTCACATCGTAGACGCGGTAGGTAATCCCGCCAATCACCAGCCGATCAGGGCTGCGCACGTCGGTATTGCGCGGCATGAGCACCGTCTTGAGCACCGCACCTGTTACCTCGTTGGCTACGTCCTTCTCGTCCTGGCCAGGACCAATAACAGCACACGGCACATCTGACATATCAGGGGAGGTAACAGTTGTCCACACCGAATTAACCTCACGCTGGACGGTGCAACGATCCGTAAGGACGTTGAGCGTCATCCAGTCGGAGAGTGTCTGTAATTCGGTGCTGCTGACTGCTGGCATGTGCTGTTACCTTACCCTTGCGCCATATAATCGAGCGCAGTTGGGGCCAACGAAGGTCCGCCATTGCCCGTACGAGCGCCATTGCCCGCGTCAGATCGACTCATTGCAATGGACCCGGCGCGCTGTTGCAGACGATAGAACTTCGCGAGATCAGTGAGTGCTTTATGTGCCTGCGCACGCTGTAGGCTCTGTCCATCGACGGACACGCTATATAAAAGCACCCATTTGGCTGCCCAGCGTTGCAAGAGATCGGCGGCGGCTCCGTAAATGCAGTACGAGCGACCAGTAACAAAGACTGGGGGGTATGTATTGGCAGCGAACTGCCAGTGCCCCACAATGTTCTCGCTGACAGAAGGTGTTACCGCTATTGTCAAGAATTGTTTCAGTGTCGGCGAATCCTCCCAGTCTGCCCAACCTTCCGAAAAGTAGTCAACATACTGTAGTTGAGAACTGGTAAACGTGGGCTTCGGCGTCAGCGGAACGTTGACGAGATCCACTCGGCGCGCATCTAAAACGTCTTGGATCGTCTGATCGTCGAAAATCTGTGACGCGCCCGATGGATCATTGATAAGGACACGGACACGCGTTATCAGCGCCGCCATGGACGATCTAACTGCCATCGTGCCCGCCTCCTTTCATTGACTACTCGTCGCTTGGGGCATGATCCCAGGTGTGCGCGCCGCCCATGGCGCTGTGCGGAACGCTCGTGAACTGCCGTCCGTCGTGCGTGGTCAGGTTGGCGTGACCAGTGGCGGCTACATGATCGATGGTGGCATTGTGCTGCTGGCCATCGCTCGATGTGTAGTGGACGGCGTGACCGGGCGCGGTATGCTTGCCGTTGACGGTGTGCCCAGCTTGTGCCTGCTGGTCGGGTTTGTCTTTGTGGTCTGGCATGGTGTGTTCCTCCTTATTCGCTCAATGCTGCGAGTGATTGGCTACGGACGGCTTGGGACAATGTCGCCCTGATACGTGATCGTGGGCGTCACCGGGCTTCCTGACAGCGTGGCGTAGAGTTTTACCTGTGTTCCATTTGCCACTGATGTAGGGCTGATGGAAAATTGGATAAATTGCTCTCCTGCCTGCGCACTGGCAGTCAAGGTTATGGGCGGATCTCCAAGGAAATCGACGTTCCAGGTGGACCCGCCGTCGTAACTGACCGCGATACCGAAGGTCCATACACCCGATCCGCTGGCCTGACTGGCCGCTGAATATTTGACCCTCGCGACAAGTCCACGTCGCGGAGTTCCACCAGGAAGCACCAGAGCGGTCGCGGCGGTGGTATAGGATGCCGTCACGGTTTGACTGGCCTGGAGTTGGACGAGTGCGTCGCTAGGCATTTTGTGCCCCCTTTACCGAAGTTGATCCGGTGTCACTAGCAGGTGCAACGGGCGCGGTTGTACTCCCTGCGGTGGGCGCTGCCTGATTGGGCTGGAGTGCAGCGTCTTCATCGGCGCGCTTCTTTGCTAGCGCATCAGCATCATCCTTTAACTGCGCATCCTCGGCTGTGCGCGCATTGGTGAGTGCTGCTTGCTGTTCTGGCGTGCGCGCCTGCGCATCCTCGGCTGTGCGCGTCTTTGCTCGCTCGTCGGCGGCGGTCTTGAGCACGGCGTCTTCCTCTGCGCGGGCGTCTTCACGTGCCTTGGTCGCGAGGCGGGCGTCTTCCTGCGTGGCGTCCAGCCCGTGGGCGTGGCCCAGGTGGACCAACAGATCTGTCAGGAAACGCCCCAGGTGAAAGTCTTGCAGACTGATAGCCGCCACCTGTGCGCGCAGTCCTGCGAACTCCTCTGGCGTCATTTTCATGTTGTCCGTTGCTGGCGCTGGCTGTGCAGGAGCATCAGAAAAGCCAGGGTTGGAACTATCTTTCTTTGCCATGTGTGTCTTTTCCTTCCTGCCAACTAACTCAATTTGATGCCGTACAAGCGCCCAAGGCTGCGTGTCGAGGTATTGATGAATCCAACCGACCAGTCGATGAGCGTGCGGTATATCACACCAGAGTTCAAAAGGCCCAGATCCTGCACATTGATGTCATCGAATTGCCATCCGTAGAAGTGATCAGTACCGTAATTCACGGCGTAGATCGAGGTGAACGTGCCGCCAGTGTCCGCAAGACCAGTAGCGAGTTCAGTCACGGTGATGATCCTGGTGGCCTGGTCGGCCTTGTAGCCAATGTCGCGAATTCGTGCGCCTTTGTACATCTCAACCACGCGGTTGAATTGGTCTCGTGTCGTATCGAAACCGCCGCTGGTACCCATCAAGCGGATAGCAAACGCAAAACGCCGCTTCATGACTTCATTCATGTAGAGCGTCACACCATCCCCAGAAGGTGAATCGACACTCCAGAGGAGCTGGTCGAGGAGTTCAAGGAACTTGTTGGCTGTGGCGGCTGTGGCTGCCGCCTGTGTGAGGTCTACGCTGCCTCCGTTGACGAGGTTCTCAGGACGCACGCCGAAGGTGCCTCCGTTAGCGATGCGCGAACGCAAGCCGACAGGAGCATTAATGTCACCCGTGATGTGGTCGTTGACGATGAACTTATAGTTCATGTCATAAGTTAAGCCCTTCAAGTACGCCCCGACCTGCATGGCTCTGGGGTCCTGAATCGCGTTCTCATCCTGCACATAGACTTTGTCTACGTCGATGCTGTTGCGGATAAGGTAGACCTGCTCCTGGTACGCTGTGGGCGTGCCCTTGGTAGTCACGGGTTCGGAGTTGATCGGTGCCCAGTTCACGGTCGGCAGGTTGCCCTCAAAACGCACGCCAGAGGCTATCAACGACTTTTTGCTGAGAAGAGGGACATCCTGAATGACGTTATCGTTCTGGATGAGAGAATAGCTAACCGCTCGCACCGCTGGACTATTGCTGTTGAGCGCATAGTCGGCGAGATTGGTAGCATTGGCTGATACTGCCATCTACGTAGCTCCTATCATTCCCTCCTCAATATCTGATCGTGCCAGGTACTCAGGACGAAAGGTATGAGACAATTATTTAAACTAACGGGACCATTGCAGGTCTTCAAGTGTTACCCGTTTGCCAGGTGCAAGCGCACCTGGCGGAAGTGTGTTCGTGCGCCCCGGATTACCGATGGGGGTATAAGGGACAGTGGACGCAGCACTGGGCGCTGTAGCGGGCGTGGCAGGCGGTTCAGGTGCAGGTGGTTCAGCGGCCTTTGGCCCAAAGATTGGATGTGCCTTGATCAGCGCATCAAACGCCTTGTCAAGGTTGGTTGGCATCCCATCATCGCCAAATTCGAGCTTATCTTTGATGGCCAGCGCCGCAAGGTCGGGGTCTGTTATCCCCCTTGTGTATGCCGCCATTTTTATTTCTGCAAGGGTTGCTCGTTGCTGAGCCTGCTGAATGCGCTGCTCCGCCTCTGTTACGCGCTTCTCTGCCTTTGCGACTTCTGCCTTTGACCGCTCAACGTCATCGAGTGCTGCCATACGTTTTGCTTCGTCGGCGTCCTCGAATGCTTTGAGCCGTTTACGCAGATTGACCGCTTCTGAGCGCAGTTTGCGTGCATCTTCATGGGATATCGTTTCTGTGCCGTCACCCGCCGGGGGTTCAGGGTTGGCCGCCAGGGCCGGGGTTGTCACAGGAGTAGCCGCCGGGGCTGCTGGTGTGGTTGGATCTTCTGTTGTCATTAGCGTACATTATTCCTTTGCTCTTGTCAATGATTATAGTCAACCGCCTTGACATTTTAGGCGATGCACTATCAAGCCGCTTTACTATTATGTGGATAACATGTCAGGGTTCTCGTAGATGTTACCGATGACTTCAAGCACTGACAACTCATAGTCTCCCAAGTAGAAGCGAAGTTCATTGTCAATGGCTTTGAATGCACCACACTCAAAGCAAACACTCATGTTTCCATGGGGTCCGAAGCCAAGAATATCACCCTCGAAAATCTTGCGCCCATTTCCGTCACTTAGTCCAGTGTGTTCCATGAGGGTGATATAGTGATCAACGTTCCACCCAACGACCCCACCGTCTCTGAACGAGTCCTGATCCACTGCAATGGGTAGCCCGTGAAAGCCCACAGCCAGCAGGTTTTTGCTGTTCTTCGCGTCGGCAAGGTAGATCATCTTGTTCTCGCGCTTATCCCACGCCCTGATCTCTCGCATTCATTGCTCCTTAAACTCTGGCGCAACCGTGATCTTGCGGTATTCAGGGTCGTCAGGGTGCGGATCGACCGTGTAGCGAAGCATCATGTTTCGCAGTGGCGTTCCCTCGTCCCCTGCGGGGATCTCTGGCGACTCGATCAGAAAATTGACTGCCTCGTGCCCCGGATCTGGCGCCGTTGCGGTGATCTGGTAATCGCCAGGCAGCATGAACATCTCTTTCAGTAGCGATAGACGCACTGGTAGGATTGCTTTACCCATTTATCTCTCCGTCATCCGTCGCACAGCCGCCAGTCCGTTCTGATACGCCGTGGTGGTCGCCTGCATCAGATCAGCGTATGCCTGCCGTAACGCAAACACCTCGCCAATGGCATCCTCTATCACCAGCGTGCTCTCATCGTCCTGTGGGCGTCGTTGTCCACTGGCAAGCAGCGTCAATGCCCGGCGCATCTCATCCTCGGTACGCCTGCGATGGATTGGTGCAACCCGGACAGTATCGCCCCGCAGATCGGCTATGAGCATGTTTGAGGCAAGCAGTTGCGTGTGCAGCGCCTGGACCTGATCGCTCAGGGTGTTGATGTCGTGGCGCAATCCGCCGAGCCATTCATCTGAGGTTGGTGGCTCAATCATTTCGTGTTGCTCTGCTTGCATGGTGCCTGCTTTCTTTGGTTGTGGCATGTGCCAACCAGCCACAGTGTCCTCAAGTTGCTCGTCGCTCGTTTGCATGGTTGCTGCTTTCTTCTTTGGTCGTGGCTGATGCCGTGGTCGTGCTGGCTTTTTAGCGGGCAAGGCCAGCGGCGAAAGTTGCTCAAGTTCTTCGGTCATAGTTCAGCTTGTATCCCTTTCTCTGCTAATTTGCGGGCTTTGAGGACGATGCAATCCGGTTCGTGCGTCACACGATCGCGTTCGCTATAGTTCTCATCGCCACCGCAATAAATGCACGTTCTGTAGCCAAAACCTGAGTAACCGTCTCCCCCAACATGGGTGCTATCCACCGTTGCCACTTCCCGTACGATCTCCCAGAGCGCCGCTTGTAGGGCTTCTTCGGTCATTTATCCTCCTCGCTTACTTCGTGTATGATGCCCTTGTAAAGCTTGCCCAGGTGCTCGTATTCAATCGTTGCTGATGCCCGCCTCTCGATCCTCTTGTCTACAGCGGCCTTGAGCAGATCAGCGGCGTGGTCCATGATGTAAGATTGCTGCAATGCGGATATCTCTCTTCCCGCCCGCGCTTCTCTCTCTTCTCTTGCTCGACAGAGGACCAGCGCAAAGTCATACCCGCGTGCAACGATGGGCGCGCGATCCATGCCACACGCCTCAAGCTGTTCCATGAATGCAAGCAGTCTATTGAGTTCCGTGTCCATCGGTCATGCTCCCCTCACTCTGCTTTGGTTGAATAGCTCCTGAACCATCTGGCAATTGAGAAGCACTGCCAGGACACGAATCGATACCCAGGTAATCTCCCCGTTTTTGGGGTTCCTGCACTGAACCTGGATATCTGCATTAGGTTGATACTCAGCCTTTTCTGGCTCAGTCGCGCTCTTCTGTTCTTTCATCGGTCATCCTCCAAGTTCGTCATATCCGCATGGGTTGATCCCGTCGCTGCTATCCCCGATTAGCTCGCCGCGCGCCGAAGAGTAAGAGCCAATCATCTGCGCAAGTGCGCTGGCAGCCTCTTGCATGGTCACGCCCCATGGACGGTACTGCGGGCTAAACGACTCTAGCCCGTCCGGGTGCTCATGGTAGTAGTCATCCAGTGTGTACAGGGTCGTATCACGGATGAAATCACCAGTGCTCTCCGTCAGTCGCCCTTTGGGGTGCTCCCATACGTTTTCTTCCTGTTTTGACTTAAAGAGTGTCACTTCCTCAACCTCTTCATTGAACTGGACCCCGTTCGCTCGGACAAACTCACCTGAACACTGCTCAATCCATCCAACGACGCCCCCAACGGTCGCATGTCCACGATAAGCGTATATCCGAGGTGTCTTGCTCTGTAGGACCAGATCGTGCTCTACCAGCGAGAGGTGAGGAACAATGGTATCGTCCCTGCCTTTATAGAGCCTCATTCATCCCCCTTTGGCCATCCTCCCATATGCCAGTACCCATCTACGATCCTTTCTTCTTCGCGGGTACTTTCTTGAGCCGTGGATTCTTCCGCTTCGCCGCTGGTGATGCCTTGCGCGTGCTGCTTGCCAGGATAGCACCCGCCGCCTGCATGGATACACCGGACTTGCGGGCTATACTGGCTTGTGCGCCCTTAAATCCGGGATGTGCTTTACCTGCCATGATTATTGCTCCTTTATGCTATACTGCTTTCAACCGGGAGAGTATACGGGTTGTTACGGCCATGTGGGTAAGCGCCAGATCCGTAAAGGGTACCGGCCACCCACGTTTATTGCTCCTTTGCCAACTGCTCTATAGCGGTTCGATGGCTCGCTCCCCAGTTGAGAAGACGAAGAAACTGCTGCGGTCTGAGATCCACACGCACCTCGCCTTTCGCACGAATGGCAATCTGGTCGTATCCCCAGGACTCGTCGTGCCAAACAGCAGCGTGGTCTCCCAAATCACCGTAGGTTATATCCTGCTCTGGCTCACTCATCCCTCTTGCTCCTTTATGGGCTTACCGCAATAGACATCGAGTATCTGTAGCACCCATTCACGGAAGAGCGGTGATACATAGTGCTCTGCGAGATACGCCGTCAGAGCCACCAGCGCCGTATCTCGGTCTGTCATCTCGTGCTCTTCCTCGTCTGCTCTGACAGCCTCGTTCATGGCTGTTTGCGCCTCGTTCAGATGATGGTAGACCGGGATGTTGCGCAGCCAATCAGTCACCGCTCTTGCTCCTTTGCCTGCCCTTGTAGTTTTTCCTCTTCCTGGCGCAACCACGCGAGCAAGGATAAGGCCTCTTTCGCTGTCATCCACGTTATTCCATCGTTGGCGTGAATGGCGATACCCCCAAAGTTGTTGGGATATACGTTATGGGTGCCATCCTCATTTAGCCTGCCATCATGCTTCTGTGCGGGATCTGGCTTCTTCGTGCATGTACAGAGTCCATACATAAGTCTGGGATAAGCGTCCTCACGACTGATGCCACCACACACGGGGCACCGATTATATTCAGTACTCATCCTTGCTCCTTTGCTAACCGCTCTAACTCTGGCGAGTACTGAATCAGCCAATCACGCAGAGACAGGGCTTGTGCTGGCGTGAGTTCTACATGGTCTGGATAGTCTGACACGTTGTCGTCTTTGTCGATGTCAACTGTTGCGGTGCCGTTCACATTCCAGAGTTCAACGGTGTAAGATCCTCGTTCGTCCAGCTTGCCATCATGCTTCGGGATCGACTCTCCCAGGCGCATGATTCCCTCGGACAGTCTTCTACCGTCGTCGCGCATGGTAAGCCTGAATTGATTGTCGCTCACTGTTCTTGCTCCTTCCGACGCTGTACCCTCTTCTCACGCTCGCGCTGCCTGCTATCAAGCCCCTGGTGCGCGTGGTTGATGTAGCAGGGGTGCTCAGGACACGGCAGTCGCTCGTAGAAGTCGAGCAGAAAGCCGTAGACAGCCTCACGCACGCGTTGCTCTTGCTCGCTCATTCTTCTTCCTCCTGTTGTGCTTTGCCGAAACATTGCTGGCAATACGCTTTATAATCCATGTCCCTTTTCTCTTCGTTTTCGGCATCCTGCTCAGGCGGGAACAGGCACACAAAAATGGCAAGTGCGCCACAGCGCTGTTCATTATGCCCGCTGCATTCCAGCCTCTCAGGGACAATCAGCATTACCGGTTGCCACTTCGATTGGCTCATGCCAACCCCCGCTTTCTCCGCCTGAATGCTGCCCGGTGCTGGCGGCGTTCGCGTTTAGCTGATTGCGTGTGTATGCGTTTCTTTGCTGGCGTTCCCTCTGCAATATACGGAAGCAATCTAACGGGCGGAATCACTGTCTGAGAGTGCCACGCGAGATAACGCATGTAAGGCGTGTTGTACAGCGGCTTGCTCATTTCCTCAATCTCTCTGAGCATGGATTCGCGAATATATCGGTCATAGTCCTCAAGCCATGACTGTGCCCGCTGATCTTTAATATCCCTGGCTATTCTCAGGAGTTCATCTGCCGACATCGTGTCCGTTGCCTGTGTACTCGTGGTGGCGCTTTCGGGCGAGACATCTTCCGTTAGTCCTGTTTGTTCTCCCCTGATCTTTGAGTACGTTCGGGATATACCACCCAGCAACTCATCGCTCATGGCTGATTCCCTCCCTGCGCCTGTGCTTGCCCCGGCGCTGCTGCCGCTGGCTGGCCCGGTAAAGGCGGCGCGCCCGGTTCTGCTGGCGGCAATACCGCTGCCATCTGCTGTGCCTGCTTCATCTTCTCTGCGTCTTCCGCTGCCTTTAGCTTCGCCTCTTCCTCTGGATCGTACCCCAATTCACGTTGAAGCGTTGTAGTGCTTATGTCGACCTCTTTCTTAGAAATCGCCGCTTGCACGCTTGTCAGGTCGTCATGTGGCAAAGGTGATTGAAATGCCAATGTTACGTCAATATCACCGTCTAGCCCATTCAGCACGAAGAGCGCCTTGCTCACATTGATAATCATTTCGCCATAGGTACAACGCTTTGTCTCGGTTTTGTTCAGCAATGGTTGGTGCATCAACTCGACGGCAATTCCTGAGACATTCCCACGTGGCATTGCTTTGAGTCGCCCGATAGCAACACCTGGCACACCACTCGCCTCATCGATGTTACTGCGCAGATCCTCCGCGAAGAGCAGCGCCTTGTCGATTTCTGTGTGCAGCGTCACCGCCGTGATCTTGCTTTCAGGCAGCGGTAACACAATGATCTTGCCTGTCTTGATATCGATCACCGACTGGCCCACGCCGCCCGCGTACAGGATCGGATTGCCGTAAAACCACAACCCCTGCGCGATGTCACTCTCGACGAGGTTGAGCGCCTTGTTGACGCCGATCAGGTCAGACGTGATATCAGGCGTGCCCCAAAAGTCATTCGGTCGTGGCAGGTTCTGGCACGAGAACAGCGGCGGGAATGGATATGCCCATAGTATTGGAGCGCCTGATGCTGTCCACTGGCCTCTATCGCCCTTGCGTGACCAGTGCTGGATGCTCCACATGACATCGGCGTCCATCCCATCGGCGTCCGAGTCTTCGTAGCCATCGTCGTCGTCTTGTGGCATGGGATCGACGCGGGTGATCTCCTCGCGGTAGTAGATCTGCTGTGGATGGCCATCGACCCGCTCTGAGACACTGTACTCGATACAATACAGCAAGACCGTCTCGCAGTCTTGTGGCGCGGTCTTAACAGAGATAATCGAGGGGTCGACCACCACGAGGCGGAAGTTGCCAGCCCGGCTTCTCACAATGCGCAGGAACGCCTCTCCTGCCATTGCCCCATTCATCTCTAGCTTCTGCAAGAGCGGAATGCGTGCCTCTTTGCGCCCCCACGTCTTATCGAGGATCTCCTGTGCTTCGTCGGGCGCGTTCTCCTCTACCGAGATCTCCAGCTCCTTGCCGAACAAGAAGTTCACGCCCTGGTCCACGACGCCCTTGCACTGGTTCGTCATGACGTTGTTGTCGGTGCCATCAGGCATTTTCTTGAGTGGCGGGTCCAACTCGCCATCGTATGCTTCCCACGCATCCCGTATCCGCTGCTGACGGGCGCGGTCGGCATCTGTGATCTCGTACTGGGGTTGCGCTGGCTGCGCGGGCATGGACAGCGCTTGTACTGGCATGCGCGATATGGTGGGCGTCTGCATGGTTTATCCTCAGTAGATCCTGCTGCTATAGGTAACGTCAGTTGGGCGCAAGTCGAATCTTGCGGTAATGTAGCGGAGACAATCACAATTATGCACAAGAACCCCGTTGGCAAAGTATTCACCTTCGCCAATGGGGTTATCTACCGTGAGATTATAAACAGGCTGCAACGCCTTATTTTTGCTTATAGAAGAGACGGCTACGGCTTGTGCATGTTCTTGAGCAGTATTTCTGGGCGCTGCTTCTTCTTGCGCTGAACGTTCCATTACAAATTGGACATGATCTCGGTTCCTCAACAGAGTCAGGGAACCGCGCCCTTGTCTTGCATCCAATGGAACAGAATGCCTTAATTGCGTACTTGTTGCAAATGAATTCCTGATTGCAGTGTCCACAGATGCGTGTTTCGTTATCAATCCCGGCGCCACGTCGCCACGCTGATTTACAAGCATTGGAGCAGAACCGACTGTGATCCTTCTGCGTTTCTCTTGATTGATACCCTTTACCGCATTGCTGGCAATTGTAGTCACGATACTCTGCATTCTCCCATGGCATAGTAGCGATAGTACGGTGCCATGCCCTCCCCTCTTCTGATCGATGCCACGCGCTAGCAGCAATTCTGGCACGATCCATCCCTTTCCGCAATTCCTCCATTCGCCCTTCTGAGATGTTCTCGGCATGGTGTTTGGCGTGTGCCTCTGGTGTAAGGCATTCCAAATTTTCCAATGCGTTGTTGATCGGATTGCCGTCCCTATGGTGAATTTCGTGCCCCGCTGGAATAGGCCCATAGGCATCTTGCCATATTTCCTGATGAAGCGACTTGACACCTGCCTGAGTATGGCTGGCACCGGGACGGTAGTAACTCTTGTCGCACCAATTTGGTGAGTCGGGATAGCGCCTAAAAGCGATCCCTTTGTAAACAATGGTCTCTGACTTTGTTGTAGACTTCCTTGGCATAGAGGATACCTTTCTTCGTACGAATTGATATCCTCTATTGTATCACCATATCGCAAAGCGCGCAGTGGGATATATCCCTTATCCCTTAGATAAATGGGATGATTGCCGGTTCCGGTAAGTTCCGCTCCATTGGTGAAGCAAACCGTATGGACGTTTGCCCATTGCGCGGTCATACCAGCG
>Ga0247678_1000128_pt1 | contig 19452 bp, 19 predicted proteins | sample CNK19_metaG_FD_182801 | JGI IMG/M metagenome (GOLD analysis project Ga0247678, IMG submission 182801) | Soil microbial communities from Purdue University Martell Research Forest, Indiana, United States - CNK19 | ecosystem: Environmental > Terrestrial > Soil > Temperate forest > Bulk soil... | reverse complement strand
GCGCGCCCGCGCGAGGAACGTCTTGCCGGCCAGGGTCAACGCGGCGCCGCGCGCGTTGCGCTGCAGGAGCTGCACGTGCAGCTCCTGCTCGAGCTGCCGGATGCTCTTGCTCATCGCGGGCTGCGACACGCCCACCTTGGCGGCGGCGGAGCGGAGGCTGCCGGCCTCGACGACCGCGACAAAATGGCGTATCTGGTTCAGGCGCATCTATAACTCCCGGTTATCGCAGTGCATGCGCGGTCATCTTACGCGCTGCCGGCGGCGATGGTTCACTGCGGCATGCGCTCACTCCCTCTCGTCTTGTGCTTCGCGGTCGCCTCTGCGGCCGCACAATCCCAATACCCGAGCAAGCCGGTGCGGCTGATTGCAGGCGCGCCTCCAGGAACTCCGGGCGACGTCGTGGCGCGGATCATCTCCGAGCCGCTCAGCGCTGCGCTCGGTCAGCCGGTTGTGATCGAGAACCGTCCTGGTGCCATCGGCACCATCGCCCTGGGCGCCGTGTCCAAGGCACCTGCCGACGGGCATACCCTGGGCGCCATCACGATGCCTCAGACGATCGCTCCGCACCTGCTGCCGAAGCTGCCCTATGAGATCGCCAGCGACCTCGCCCCCGTACGCCAGCTCGCCTGGGTCTCGAATGTCCTGGTGGTGAGGCCTTCGGCTCCATTCCGCTCGGTTGCCGAGCTGGTAGCGGCAGCCAAGGCGCGTCCGCAGTCGCTTACATTCGCTTCCGGCGGCAACGGGACGCCGGCGCACGTCGCGGGCGAGCTCTTCGGCCTCAATGCGGCGATCGAGATGCGCCACGTCCCGTTCAACGGTGCCGTGGCCGGGGTCGCTGCGGTCATGGGCGAGCAGGTCGACATGATGTTTGCCATCGCGCCGGCCGTGATCCCTCATCTCAAGGCGGGAAAGCTGCGCGCCTTGGCGACGCCGGCACCCTCGCGGCTTCCCGCACTGCCGGACCTGCCGACGCTCGCGGAGCTCGGCTACGCGGTGGATGTACGCGACTGGACCGGGATCGTCGCGCCGGCGCAGACGCCGAAGCCCGTAATCCGGCGCCTGGAAAGTGCGATCGCAACCGTTCTCGCGAAGGACGAGGTCAAGCAAAGGCTTGCCGCGGCCGGCTTCGAGCCTGCAGAATCGAGCGCCGATGCGTTCGGTAAACTGATTCGCACAGAGCTGCAAAAATGGGGCAAAGTCGTCAACCAGGCGAAAATCAAACCTGACTAGACCGAACTTCATCTTCATCGTCGCCGACGATCTCGGTTACGCCGACCTCGGCTGCTACGGCGGCCGAAGCTCGTGCTCTCCCAACCTGGATCGGATGGCCGCCGAAGGCCTGCGTTTTACCGACGGTTACTCCAATTCTCCGGTGTGCTCGCCGACGCGCTTTGCGCTCGCCACCGGCCGCTGGCAGTACCGGTTGCGCGGCGCCGCCGACGAGCCTATCGCCAGCCGCATCGGCCGCGGCCGCCCGGACCTCGGGCTGCCCGCCTCGCACCCGACCTTGGCATCGCTTCTACGCGACGCGGGCTACGCCACGGCGCTCGTCGGCAAGTGGCACCTCGGATTCCCGCCGCACTTCGGCCCGCTGAAGAGCGGCTACCAGGAATTCTTCGGGCCGATGAGCGGCGGGGTCGACTACTTCCGCCATTGCGACTCCGCCGGAAAGCATGACCTGTACGAGGGCGAGGACGAGGTTCATCGCAGCGGGTACATGACCGACCTCCTGTCGGAGCGCGCGGTGTCGTTCGTGGAGCGCCGGAAAGGCGGGCCGTTCCTGCTCTCGCTTCACTACACCGCGCCGCACTGGCCGTGGGAAACGCGCGACGACGCCGAGGAATCGGCCCGGATCTCGAACATCGCGCACCTCGACGGCGGCTCCGTGCAGACCTACCTCGCCATGATTCGCCAGATGGACGAGGGGATCGGGCGCGTGCTCGGCGCGCTCGACGAGACGGGCCCCCGCGAGAATACTTTTGTAGTGTTTACAAGCGACAACGGCGGCGAGCGCTTCTCCGACAACTGGCCGCTGGTCGGCGGCAAGATGGACCTATTGGAGGGCGGCATCCGGGTGCCCTACATCGCGCGCTGGCCCGCGCGCCTGCCGAAGGGCAGGACGACTGCCCAGCTCGCAATCACGATGGACTGGACTGCCACTTTTCTAAGCGCCGCCGGCGTCGATCCTCACCCTGACTATCCGCTGGACGGCATCGACCTATTGAAAGAAGAAAAGCCACGCAATCTCTATTGGCGGATGAAGTTCCGGGAGCAGAAGGCGGTGCGCTCGGGGAGCTGGAAATACCTTGCGATCGAAGGCAACGAGTTCCTGTACGACCTTTCGCGCGACCCGCGCGAGCGCGCGAACATGAGGCGCCGCGAGCCCGCAAGGTTCGAGAAACTGAAGTCGGAGTACGCCGCCTGGGAAGAGGCGATCCCGCCCATCCCGGCGGATGCGAACGTCTCCCTGGTGTACGGTCCCGCCGAGATGGCCAAGCCGTCTTGAGGAAACTCCTGCTTTTCCTGGCGGCGATCCCCGCGGCGTTGTGCGCCCAGCCGTCGATGGAGCAGGCCGAGCGCATTTACCTCGATCAGAGTCCCGAGCGCGAGCAAAGACTCGTTGCCGCGGCAAAAAGGGAAGGCACGGTCTCCCTCTACACCTCGATGCAGATGCCCGATTCGCTGCCGCTTGCCCAGGCGTTCGAAAGAAAGCACGGAGTGAAGGTTTCGCTCTGGCGCGCGAGCGGGGAAAAGGTGGTCCAACGCGCCCTGACCGAGGCGCGCGGCGGCCGCTTCGACGTCGACGTGTTCGAAACGGACGGCGCACAGATGGAGATTCTGTATCGCGAGAAGCAGCTCGCGCCGTTTCACAGCCCCTCGCTCCAGGACATTCCGGCGGCGCTCGTCCCGTCGCACAGGCACTACGTCCCGACGCGTGTCACCCTGTATGTGCTCGCTTACAACACCGCGCGGCTTGCGCCGGGGGACGTGCCCAATTCGTACCAAGACCTGCTCCAGCCCAGGTGGCGCGGCCAGCTCGGGCTGGAGGCGGCCGACGTCGCCTGGTTCGCCGCCGTGACGAAGGCGATGGGCCGCGAAAAAGGCCTCGACTACTTTCAAAAGCTCGCGGCGTCAGGCCCGGCGATGCGCAGCGGCCACACGCTTCTCGCGGAGCTGGTGGCCTCCGGCGAGATCCTGATCGTGCCGGACGCTCACGTTCAGGGGGTGGAGCGCTTGAAGAAGCGCGGCGCGCCGATCGAATGGAAGCCGCTCCAGCCCGCTTTCGGACAGCCGAGCTCGGTCGGTCTCTCGCCGCGCGCGCCGCACCCGCACGCCGCGCTCCTCTTCGCCGACTTCATCCTCTCGAAGGAAGGCCAGGAAATCATCAAGGCGCGCAATCGCGTGCCCTCGAGCCGGGCGGCCGACAGCCCGCTCAACAAGTTCGACTACGCTTTGGTCGATCCGGTGATCGTGCTCGACGAATGGGCGCAATGGGAAAAGCGCTGGTCGGCGCTCTTCCTCAAGGGCCAGAAGCTGCGGCGGCAAACCGATTAGCGGCCGAGCTTGGCGAGCGTCTTGTCGCAATACGCAGACTCGATTCGCGTCCTAAGCAGGGCAAGCTTGCGGACTGCCTTCGCGCGCGCGGCGGCGTCCACCTCCTGCTGATTCACGAACCGCTCCAGGGTTGCGATGTCGTTGAGGGCTTGGACTTCGGGCGGAACGAAGCCCGCGTTCTTGAGGATGCGGTAAGCCGCGCGCAGCTCTTCCGGGATCAAGGCGTCGTCGTCGAGCTCGAGCGGCCGGCCCTCGCCGGGGAGATTGTCGAGCTCGCCGCGAGCGAGCGCTTCGGCGATCTTGCGTTCGGCGATCAGGTCGAACATGCCGCTAGTATCCCACCGCGGCGCCGTCGCTGCGCGGATCGGCGCCGCCGGCCAGCACGCCGCTCTCGCCGTCGATGGTGATGCCGTGGGCGTGGCCGGCGAGCTCGTTCCAGTCGCCCCAGCGGTCCAGCGGATGGCCGCGGCGAGCGAGCTCTTCGATGGTCGCCTCTGGATAGCGCGCCTCGATGTGCAGCGTGTCGCGTGCCTCGCCGAGCGCGAAACGCCCCGAGAGCCAGCGCGGCATCGCGAGCGCCTGCTGGATGTTTTGCCCGAAGTCGATCATGGCGACGTAGGTCTGCACGTGGATCTGCGGCTGGCCGTCCGCGCCCATGCAGCCGACGAGCGCCCAGAGCTTTTCGTTCTTGAATGCGAGCGAGGCGATCAACGTGTGCAAGGGAACCTTGCCGGGCTCGAGCCGGTTGGGGTGTCGAGGGTCGAGCGAGAAGTACGCGCTGCGGTTCTGCATGACCACGCCGGCCTCGGCCGCGGTGACGCCGGCGCCGAAGATGCCGTACAGGCTGAAGATGAGGGACGCCGCATTGCCCTTCGCGTCCACCGCCGCGACGTAGACCGTGTCGCCGGCGAGGCTGCCTTCGGACGGAATCTTGTCCCACGGCAACGCGCGCCCCGCGTCGATCAACGCGCGGCGGGAATCGGCGTAGGCCTTCGACACGAGCCGCTCGATGGGCACTGCTGCGAAGGCCCGATCGGCAAGCCAGCGGTCGCGATCGTGGTAGGCAATCTGCTTCGCCTGCACCAGGAGATGGACGTGGTCGGGACCGAGAAACTCCCGCTGCGCCAATTCGAGCGGCTCGAGCAGGTTGAGCATCTCGAGCACCGTGAATCCCTGGGTCGGTGCCGGCGTCTCGTAAAGGGTCACGCCGCGGTAGCCGCCGCGGATCGGCTCGCCCCAGTAAGCGCCTTGTGCGGCGAGATCGCTCTCGCGGAAGAATCCGCCGAGCGCGGCGAGCTGCCTAGCGACCTCGCCTTCATAGAATCCGGCGCGACCCTGCGCGCCGATCGCTTCCAGCGTTCGCGCGAGGCTGGGATTTCGCAGCCGTGCGCCCGGACGCGGCGCCTGGCCCTGGGGCAGGAACAGCGCCGCCGATGCGGCGTCCAGCTCGTTGGCGGTCTCGCCGATCCAGCGGGAAAGGCGTGCCGTGACCGGGAAGCCATCGCGCGCATGGTGGATGGCGTCGTGCAGGCAGCGCGCCAGCGGCAGTTTTCCGTGTCGGGCGTGCGCTTCGCAAAAGCTCGCCACGGCGCCGGGCGTCGTGAGCGTGGCGGGCACGAGCCCGCGGAAGGGAATCTCCTTCTGCCCGCGAAAGCGCTCGAGCGTAGCGGCCGCGGCCGCGCGGCCGCCGCCGTCGAGGTACGACACCTTGCGCGCGCCTGCGTCGTAGATCAGCCAGAAAGCATCGCCGCCGATGCTGCACATGTGGGGGTAGACGACCGCGAGCGTAGCCGCGGCGGCGATGGCAGCGTCGACCGCCGAGCCGCCGGCGCGCAGCGCATCCGCGCCCGCGGCCGAGGCGAGCGCATGAGGCGAGGCCACCATGCCGCGCGTGGCCAGGGTGGGCGTGAAGATCACGGATTACCGCTTGCGCTTCTTTGCCAGATTCTTTCGGGCGAGCGCCGCGCCCGCGGCGAGGGCCTTGAGCTTCGCCACCGCGATCTCGCGGTCCATCGGCGCCATGCCGCAGTTCGTGCAGGCATAGAAGTGCTTCGCCGGAACGTATTTCAGCGCGGCGCGGATCGTGCCTGCGACCTCTTCGGGGGTCTCGACCCGATCGTTGGCAACGTCGATCACGCCGACCAACACATCCTTGCCTTTCAATAGCTTCAATAATTCCAGGGGGACGTGCGAGTGTATGCACTCGAGCGACACCTGGTCGATCCTGCTCTTCGCGAGCGCGGGGAAGATCTCCTCGTACTGGCGCCATTCGTCGCCCAGGGTATTCTTCCAGTCGACGTTGGCCTGGATGCCGTAGCCATAGCAGATGTGGACCGCCGTGGTGCATTTCAGGCCCTGGATCGCGCGGTGCAGGGCATCGATGCCCCAGCGCTTCACGTCGTCCATGTAGACGTTGAAGGCGGGCTCGTCGAACTGGATCACGTCGACGCCGTCCTTCTCCAGCGCGCGCGCTTCCTGGTTGAGCAGCGCGGCGAAAGCCATCGCGAGCTTGACCTTGTCGCCGTAGTGCTCGTCGGCAATCGTGTCGACGATCGTCATCGGCCCCGGCAGGGTGATCTTGCGCGGCTTGTTGGTGTGATTCTTCAGCAACAGCGCCTCGGTCCGGTGCACGCGGCCCTTCAGGCGCAGCTCGGCGGTGACCACCGGCACCATCGCGTCGTAGCGGTTGTTGCGGATGCCCATCTTCACCTTGCGGCCGAAATCGATGCCGTCGACGAACTCGAGAAAGCCGTGGACGAAATGCTGGCGCGACTGCTCGCCGTCGGTGACGATGTCGATGCCCGCGTCCTCCTGCTCCTTGAGCCAGAGCAGGGTGGCGTCGCGCTTCGCGCGCTCGAGCTCGGCGCCCGCGCCGCGCCACGTCGGCCAGAGCTTCTTCGGTTCGGCGAGCCACTCGGGCTTGGGCAGGCTGCCGGCAATGGTAGTTTTTAGCATGGGTGTCGGGTGCTCCTGTCGGGAATTTTGGACAGCGACTAAATCGCGATACGCAAATATAATGCGCGGCTACAAGGCGTGCTCCAGCACGGCTTCGATGGGGAGGCTTCTCGTGGCGTTGGGTGTGATCGTGGGGACGTTCTTTTCGTTCGTGCTGGGCATCTTCAACCCGTATGTGAGCAACAAGGCCGGCCCGGACTGGATGTGGACCGGCGGCCGCGACGACGTCATCCGCAACCTCTATTTCAAGCCGAACGGCAGCTTCCGCCGCTACGGCCGCGCGGCGCTTCTCGCGACGCTCTCGCTCGGCCCCGTCGCGCTCTACTGGCTGCTCACGCACGCCTAGACCGGAACAATTCCACAGTGGCCGTCTTCACGGCGGCTTTTTCTTTTGTGGAGTAGAGTGCCGCCCACGGTCCTCACGGACACTATTAGAAAAGAAGGGAGTCATCATGGTCCGAGTCATCGTGGCGGTGATGGTGTTGGGTCTGGCGGGTGCGGCCTCGGCGCAGTCGACGAGAAAGCCCTGCGACGAGCTGAAGGCCGAGATCGACGCCAAGATCAAGAAGAACGGCGTGGACAAGTTCACCCTCGACGTGGTCGACACCGAGGCGCAGGCCGAAGGCAAGGTGGTCGGCACCTGCGACGGCGGCACGAAGAAGATCGTCTACAAGCGCGGGTAAGGCTGTAGCAGCACCCCAATTGCAGCACCCCAATTCGGGGTCCGGATCGCGATTATTCGATCCTGACCCCGATTTCATTTGCGGTTCCCGGGTAACCTAGCGGCCGTGAAGAAGCGGCTGATCGTGGGGATCACGGGGGCCACCGGCGCCATCTACGGCGTCGAGCTGCTGCGCACGCTGAAGACGCTGGACGACTGGGAGAGCCACGTCGTGCTTTCGGACGCCGGCGCGCTCAATCTCTGGCACGAGCTCAAGATGCGCCGCAAGGACCTCGAGAAGCTCGCCGCCGAGGCCTACAACCCCAAGGACATCGCCGCCACCATCGCTAGCGGGTCGTTCCTTACCGAGGGCATGGTCATCGCCCCCTGCTCGATGAAAACGCTCGCCGCCGTGGCGCACGCGCACGCCGACGACCTGATATCACGCGCCGCGGACGTGGTGCTGAAGGAGCGCCGCCGGCTGGTGCTGGTGCCCCGCGAGACGCCGCTCAACCTCGCGCACCTGCGCAACATGACCGCCGTGACCGAGATGGGCGCGATCGTGATGCCGCCGGTGCCCGCGTTCTACGCCCTGCCGAAATCGATCGAGGACCTGGTCGCGCACACGGTGGGCAGGATCCTCGACCTTTTCGGCGAGCACTCCGCCAGGCTCAGCCGCTGGCAAGGGATGAAAGGAAGTCCCCAAGAGCGCGATTGAACGCCTCGGGCTGCTCGATGTTGGAAAGGTGGGCGGCCTGCGGGATCAGGGTGAGCTTCGCGCCGGGGAGGTTCTGCTGGATCTCGCGCGCCATCGCCGGCGGCGTGCCCGGGTCGTTCTCGCCGCAGATGACGAGCGCCGGCGTCTTGATCTCCTTCAGCCTCGCGGTGACGTTGATCTTCGGAATCGCCGCGCAGCAGCCGGCGTAGCCCGCCACCGGAGTGTTCCCGATGAGATCGGCGACCTGCTTCACCTTTTCGGGATGACTTTTGCGAAAGGGCTCCGTGAACCAGCGCTCGAGCGTCGGCTGGACGAGCGGCGCCATGCCCTTCGATTCGGCGGTGCGGATGCGCTCTTCCCACATCGGCGCGGCTTCCGCCGGGTAGCGGCTGGTGGTGTCGGCGAGCGTCATGCTGCGGAAGATGCCGGGATACTTGAGCGCCGCGGTCTGCCCGATCATCCCGCCCATCGACAGGCCAACATAATGCGGTTTTTCTATTTTCAAATGCCTAAGAAGCGCTTGCAGATCATCGGCGAGCGCTTCAAGCGTATACGGGCCTTTCGGCGCCGCGCTCTGGCCGTGGCCGCGCGTGTCGTAGGCGAGCACGCAGTGCTTCGCCTTGTGCCGCTCGATCTCGCCGTCCCACATGCGTACGCTGCACGCGAGCGAGTGGCTGAAGACCAGCCAGGTGGGCGCGTTCCTGTTGCCATGGATTTCGTAGTAGGTCTCGATGCCGTTGACGGTCGCTTTCATGCGGTCTCCACGATTAAGGGAATCACCATCTCGTCGGCGGTCGGGCCGCCGTGGTTGCCGATATGCAGGTGGCGCGGCTCGCCCGCGATCCAGTCCTTCACGGTGTAGGGCCCGTTCATGACCAGGGCGACGTCGCCGACGCGCTCGGCGAAGCGCGGATGCGCCTCGCCCGGTCCGAACCAGCCTTCGCGCACGAGCTGCGCGCTCGGCTTCACCTCCGCCCGCTCGCCCAGCCAGTCGCGCGCCTTTTGCGCGAACGCATCGCTGTCGTGCACGTGGCAGTAGGCCACGCGGCGCTCGCCGCACAGCGGAAAGCGCAGCATCGCGGCGAGCGACGCGGGAAGCTCGAGCGCCGCTTCGAGCGGCACGTCGATGAAGCCGTGGTCCGCGGTCGCGACCACCGTGGTCTCGGTGCCCGAAAGCCTCTGCAGCAGGTCTCCGAACGCGGCGTCGATGCGCTCGAACTCGCGCGCGGCTTCGGCGCTGCGCGAGCCGTAGCGGTGCGAGGTGGCGTCGTACGCGGGCCAGTAGGCGTAGACGAACTTGCGCTCCGGGCCCGATTTCACCGCGGCCTCGACCTCGGCCACGAAGCGCTCCAGGCTGTCGTACGCGCGGCGCTCGGCGGCCGCGCAGTGGTACAGGTTGTACTCGGAGGCGATGATCTCGGCGGAGGAAACGATGATCGCGCGCGCCTGCATGCTCTCGAAGATCGGTCTCGCCGTGAACGCGCGCTCGGGGGTGAAGCCTTTCTCGCGTAGGGGCAGCATGTCGCCGCGCGTGCGAAAGGGCAGCGGCGCGGCCACGTAGCCGGCCTCGCCGAAATAGGTGTACCAGCCCGTGATGCCGTGCTCGACCGGGGTGCAGCCGGTGTACGAGGTGGTAATCGCGGACGCGGTGGTGGATGGAAACACCGACGTGAGCGCCCCTCGCCGCCGGCGCGCCAGCTCGCCGCCCTTGCCCTGCCGCATCAGGTAGTTGTCGCCCAGCCCGTCGAGGATGACGAGCACGACATTGCGCGCGCGCTCTAGTTCCCGGGGCTCGAGCAGCGCGGCCGCCGGGTGCCGCGGCGGCCCGCCGCACGCCTCGACCAGCGACGCGACGAGATTGACCAGGCTGCCGCCCCCGTACGCGGGCAGGACGCGGGCTTCCATGACGGCGAAATTTTAAAGGTAGAATGCGGCCATCCCCTCCCGAGGTTCTCGCCATGCGGCTCGAAGTCCACGTCCACGCGGACATCCCGATTCTCGAAGGCGTCTCCAAGCGCCAGCTCGAGCAGGCCTTCGCGCCGCTGCTCGAATACCTGGACGCGGACGGCCTCTCCGACGTGAAGAGCCTGGAGCCCGACGAGCCCGGCATCCGCTACGACGAAAAGGACCTGCTGCTGTACCTCTGCTGGACCGGCGAGATCGGCCGCAGCTTCCACGGCGCGCTCGAGGCGACGCTCGAGAACCTCGGCCCCTACTGCTACGAGGCGGTCGAGGTCGACGTCACCACCTATCTCGAGAACGGCGAGCAGGAGTCGAAGCTGCTCTTCGTCGGCCCGACCGCGCAGGCGATCCACGAGGCGCAGCGCCGCTGCATGGTCGAGGATGTCGCCGCGATCCTGGGGCGCCAGTTCGACAAGACGGCGATCGCCCAGGTCACCGCGCTGGTGAACGAGCTGTTCGACCGCGACTGGAAGGACAAGGCTTCGCAGGAGAAGAAGCCCGAGCGCGCGTTCGAGACTTATACGCGCCCGTCGCGGAAGAATTTGCATTGAGTGGCGGGGCCAAAGTACCCCCGATTTGAAACGCTGGCCCTGCACGCGGGCCAGTCGCCCGACCCGGCGACCGGCAGCCGCGCGGTGCCGATCTACCAGACCACCTCGTACGTCTTCCGCGACACCGAGCACGCCGCGTCGCTCTTCAACATGGAGCGCGCGGGCCACGTCTACTCGCGCATCTCGAACCCTACAGTCGCCGTACTGGAAGAGCGGATAGCGGCGCTCGAGGGCGGCGTTGGCGCGATTGCCACTGCCTCCGGCCAGGCGGCGCTGCACCTGGCGGTCGCGACGCTCATGGGCGCGGGCGACCACGTAGTCGCCTCGGGCTCGCTCTACGGCGGCTCGCACAACCTGCTCGGCTACACGCTGAAGCGCTTCGGCATCGAGACGACCTTCGTCAATCCGAGAGAGCTCGATGCGTGGAAGAAGGCGATCCGGCCCAATACCCGCCTGCTGTTCGGGGAAACGCTCGGCAATCCCGGGCTCGACGTGCTCGACATCCCTTCGGTCGCGGCGATAGCGCACGCGGCCAAGCTGCCGCTGCTCGTCGACGCGACTTTCACTACGCCCTATCTCATGAACCATTTCGGGCTCGGCGCCGATCTGCTCTACCACTCGGCGACCAAGTTCCTCGGCGGCCACGGCGTGGCGATCGGCGGCGTGCTGGTGGACTCGGGCCGCTTCGACTGGGAGGCCTCCGGCAAGTTCGCCACGCTCACCGCGCCCTACGAGGGCTTCCACGGCATGGATTTCGAGGAGGAGTCGGGCACGCGTGCTTTCCTGCTGCGCGCGCGGCGTGAGGGCTTGCGCGACTTCGGCGCCTGCATGGCGCCGATGACCGCGTTCCAGATCCTCCAGGGCGTCGAGACGCTGCACGTGCGCATGCCGCGGCACGTCGAGAATACCCGGGCCGTTGTCGGTTTTCTCTCCAACCATCCTCAAGTAAGTAAAGTGATCTACCCGGAGCTCGAGTCTCACCCGGACCACGCGCTGGTCAAACGCCTGCTGCCGAAAGGCGCCGGCGCGGTGTTCTCGTTCGAGATCAAGGGCGGCCGGCCCGCCGGGCGCAAGTTCATCGAGTCGCTGCGCGTGTTCTCCCACCTCGCCAATGTCGGCGACGCCAAGTCGCTGGTGATTCACCCGGCAACCACGACCCACTACCGCATGAGCGACGCGGATCTCGCAAAGTCCGGCATCACCGCCGGCACGGTGCGCCTGTCGATCGGGCTCGAGGCGAGCGCCGACCTGATCGAGGACCTGGACCGCGCCCTCCAGGCAGCAAGTCGGGCGGCGGCGAAGGCCTGATGGAGCTCGTCGTCGACCGCAGACGGGCTTTCGCCTACACGGCCTCGCACGCGTTCGATCCGAAGAAACCGACGCTCGTGTTCGTGCACGGCGCCGGGCTCGACCACTCGCTGTTCGGCCTGCAGAGCCGCTATTTCGGCTATCACGGCCGCAACGTGCTGGCGCTCGACCTCCCCGGCCACGGCCGCTCCGAAGGGCCGCCGCTTCCCACCGTCGCCGCGATCGCCGACTGGGTGTTCGGCGTGCTCGACGCGCAGGGCATCGGCACGGCGGGCATCGTCGGCCATTCCATGGGTGCGCTCGTCGCCCTCGAGGCGGCGAGCCGCCGGCCCGAGCGGGTCGAGCGGATCGCCTGCATCGGCGTCGCCTACCCGATGAAGGTTTCGGAGGCGTTCCTGGAAGCGGCGCGCAGGAACGACCAGGCGGCGTTCGACATGGAGACGATCTGGGGCCACGCGCCGCAGGTCCCGTTGGGCGGCAACCCGAACCCCGGGATGTGGATGTACGGCGACGCGCTGGCGCGGCTCGCGCGCCTCGCCCCGGGCGTGCTCTACAACGACCTCAAGGCGTGCGACGACTACGCCTCGGACTTCGCCGGCGTGAAGTGCCCGGTGCTGCTCTTGCTTGGAAAGCGGGACGTGATGACGCCGCCGCGCGCAGCTGCTCTGCTGCAAAAATTACCCACTGCGAAGACCGTGCTGGTCGAGCTTTCGGGCCATTCGCTGATGGCCGAGGCGCCCGACGCCACCCTCGATGCGCTGGTGGCGTTCTTCAGCGAAATTCCGACAGGTCGACCCGGCCGCTGAGGCCGCTCGTCGCGAAGTCCAGAAAGCTGGAGGCGCGCGCGGCGGGCCAGCCGCCGTACGCGCAGTTGAGCCTGAACTTCTCTTCGAGGTCCGCGCGCGACAGCGGCTCGTGCGCGCCGCCGCGGAAGTGCGCCTGGCGCTCCTCGAGCACGGCGCCATCCTTCATCCGCACGCGCACGTGGCCGGTGAATTCGTCCGGGTAGGGGTTGTCGGGGTCGATTTCGTAGCGCACCTTCGAGGCGACCGCAAGCAGCCGCGGGTCGCGCACGCGCTCCTCGGTGAAGGCCTCGAGCCCGGCATGGCCCAGCACGAAGCCGGCGGCGATGCAGTAGGGCTGGCTGAACTTGGCGCCGTAGGCGTTCGGCGGCTGGCGCTTGGCCGCGAGCGGTTCCCACAGGCGGTGCACCGTGCCTTCCCCGACCTCGCAGACGATTTCCGCTATCTGGTTCAAGTCGATTTTTGGGGCCAGTCGGCGAGCGCAGTCGACGTACGGATGAGTCATCGTGCCGCAGGCGTAGACCTTGAAGGCGAGCGACTCGGCGATCCAGCGGCTGCCGAAGCCTTCGGTGAGCTTCGCCCACTCGCCCTGCGTGGTGTGCGCGAAGGCGTGGAAGAAGCCGTGTGTTCCCTCGAACACTGAGCGCGGACCGACGAAGCCCGAGCGCGCGAGGTCGGCGGCGCGGATGCCCGACTGCGCTGCCCAGCCCGGGTGCAGCCGCTTGGTCCAGGCGCCTTCGGCCAGGTATTCGATGATTCCCGAGGCCATCGAGCCTGCGATGCCGAGCGCGTTCACGAACTCGCCTTTCGAAAGCCCGAGCAGCGTTGAAACGGCTGCGGCGGCACCCATTGCGCCGAGCACCGCCGTGGGATGGAAGCCTGCCTTGTGGATGAGCTTGGGCGCTACGAGGCTCGCCCGGCACATCACTTCTACTCCAATGGCAATGGAACGGGCTGCATCTGAACCCGAAATCTTTTCCCGCTCGGCGACCGCAAGGACCGCGGGGACGATCACGGCGCCGGAGTGCACCGGTCCGCCTTCGAACGTGTCGTCGAAGTCCTCGCCGTGCGCGGCGGTGCCGTTGACGAACGCCGCGCCCGCCGCGTCCAGCGTGCGGGCGTGCCCGATGGCGGTGCAGCGCCCGTCCGCCTCCCAGGCCGCGAGCGCCGCCTGCACGTAGTCGGCCTTGCGAGCGGCGACGCAGAGCCCCGCAACGTCGACGAGAAGCCTTTCCGCCACTGCGGCCATTGCCGGCGAAAGCTTGGCCCGCTGCGCTCCCGCGGCGAGCGATTCGGATATCGATTCGGATATCGATTCGGTCATGGTTCATCTTGCTATGACCAGCGGGTTCGCGCAACGAACCAGATCGTCAGCAGCCCGGATACCGCCATCGCGGCCGCGATCACGATGAAGATGCCGCCGAGCGAGGCTGCCGCTGCGCCGCCGGCGATGACGATCACGAGGCGCGCCGTGCCGGCGAGGACCGGCCACAGGACCCTGCCGGCGCCCTGGGAGGCGAAATAGAGCGCGATGTTCGCGGCCAGCATCGGATAGAACGGCGCCACCGCGCGCAGATAGTGCGAGCCGCTCTCGAGCACACCGCGATCGGAGCTGAAGAGCCCCACCCAGGCGAGCGGAGCAAGGCTCGCTACGAGCCCGATCGCGAGGCTGATCGAGGCGGCGAACGCCGTCCCGATCCAGGCGATGCGCTTGGCGCGCCCGGGGCGCTTCGCTCCTATGTTGACGCCTACCAGCACCACCATCGCCTGGCCGACTGCGAAGACGAGCGGAATCTGCAGCAGCTCCAGGCGCAAGCCCACGCCGTAGCCCGCGAGGGCCGCGGCGCCGTAGCCGCCGACCAAGCCGGTGAGGATCACGGCGGTAAGCACGGTCTGGAACGAGGACAGCACCGAAATGCCGCCCACGCGCAGGATCTCGCGGAAAAGGCGCCTGTCCAGGCCCAGGTCGCCGCGCGACGGTCGCAGCGCGCTCGAACGCCTGAAGACCACGACCGCCATCGCCGCGGCCGCGATGCCGAAGCTCGCGATGTAGGCGAAGCCGGCGCCGGCGATGCCGATGCGGCTGACGAGGAATCCGCAGAGCGGCACCTGCACCACCGCGGCGGCGATCAGGGTGACAGCGGGCACCAGCATGTTGCCCGTGCCGCGCAGCACGCTCGAGAGCGTGTTCGCCATCCACACCGTGATGGCGCCGGCGAACACCACGGTGCTGTAGCGCGTTGCGTTCGCGAGCGTCTCGTCCCTGCCGCCGAGCAGGGCGTAGATCGCGGGACCGAGAGCGAGGACAAGGACGCTGAACGCCCCGCCCATGAGGGCGGCGATGACGAGCGCATGGACGACGAGGCGCCGTGCGGTCGGCAGGTTGCCAGACCCGAGCGCGCGCGCGATAGCGGAAGAGACCCCGCCTCCCATTGCGCCCGCGGAGGTCATCTGCAGCAGCATGATCAACGGGAACACCAGCGCGAGGCCGGCGAGGGGCGCCGTGCCGAGGCGGCCGACGAAATAGGTGTCGCCGATCGATACCAGCGACTGGAACGCGACCAGCAGCACGCCCGGCGCCGACAGCCGCGCGAGCGTCGGCACGATGGGCGCGGCGAGCAGCCGCTCGGTGCGCGGATTCAAGAAAGAGAAGAAAAAGGGGTCAGAGGAATTTTCCTGCAACACATTGCAGCGCATGCGCGCTTGCCGGAAGTGTTACAGGAAAATTCCTCCGACCCCTTTTTCGTGCTTACCGCGCTCCGGGCAACGCCCTGGGGATGACGAGCGCAGCAGTCCAGCCGAGAGCGACACCGATGCCATCGGCCAGCATGTCGAGGAGCTCGAAGCTGCGATAGCCGGTCCAGCCCTGGATGAATTCCAGCGCCACGCCCATCGCGGCGAAGCCGGCCGCATAGGCGAGCTGCGTGCTTCGCCGGCCGTAGAGCTGCGAAAACCAGAACATCACGCCGCCGTACGCGATGAAGTGACCCACCTTGTCGCTCTGCTCGAAGTCGACCTTCGGCGGCGAAGGCGTGAGCGAGAGCCATATGATGGCCGCGACCAGCCCCCAGCCGACAGCCAGCCAGACCGGCCGCAGGTTTTTCAAAAATAACCTTTAGAAAAGCGTCATTTGACCATCGATAGGCGGCGGCCTGAAGCGCGAGCAATCGAGCTCGGCTCGCGCCCGCGGTGCTTCTCGCGAGTTGAGACCGTACTTGCGGCACGCTATGTCGAAGCGCTTGGCGATCAGCTCGGCGTAGTTGCCCGTGCCGCTCATGCGCGTCCCGAAGCGCGGGTCGTTGTCCTTGCCGCCGCGCAGGTCTCGAATGACGCTCATCACGTGCTCCGCGCGCTGGGGATAGTGCTCCGCCAGCCATTCCTTGAAGAGCTCGCGCAGCTCGTTCGGCAACCGCATGATGACGTAGGCCGCTTCGCCCGCGCCCGCTGCGGCCGCGGCCTCGAGGACGTGCTCGAGGGTCTTGTCGTTCAGCGCAGGGATGAGCGCTGCTACCATCACCCCGCAGGGAACACGGTGTTCATTTAGCTTTTTCAGGATATCAAGCCGTCTTTGTGGCGCCGCCGCGCGCGGTTCGAGCTTCCGGGCGAGCTCACGGTCGAGCGTGCCGATGGAGACGAATACCTTCACCAGGTTCTTTGCCGCCATCGGTCCGAGCAGATCGAGGTCCCGTTCCACCAGCGCGGACTTGGTGACGATGGTGACCGGATGCTCGCACGCGGCCAGGACCTCGAGAATCTGGCGCGTGATCTTGAATTTGCGCTCGATGGGCTGGTAGCAGTCCGTGTTGGCACCGAGCGCGATCGGCTGCGGCCTGTAGCCCGGACGGGCGAGCGCCTCGCGCAGCAGCTCGGCGGCGTTGGTCTTGGCGAAGAGCCTGGTCTCGAAGTCGAGGCCGGGCGAGAGCTCGAGATAGGCGTGGCTGGGCCGCGCGTAGCAGTAGATGCAGCCGTGCTCGCAGCCCCGGTACGGGTTGATCGAGCGGTCGAACCCGACGTCCGGCGAGTCGTTGTGCGAAACGATGGTGCGGGCGCGCTCGATGGTGACCTCGGTCTTCAACTCGCTCGCCGGGGGCTCGTCCGCAGTCCAGCCGTCGTCGAACGGCTCGCGCGCCGCGGTTTCGAAACGGCCCTGCATGAAGGAGCGCGCGCCCCGCATGTGGAGCCGCGGTTTCGTAGAATCAGGGGGCATGGCGGATACTGTATATCCAGACAGTAATGAACGCAATGAGCGCACGACCAGGCGCAATATCGGCCTGCTCGCCGCGTGTCAGGCGCTGCTGTTCACGAACAACTCCACCCTCATTGCAATCAACGGCCTGGCCGGCCTGTCGCTCGCGCCCTACGCGGCGCTCGCCACGCTGCCGGTCACCTGCTGGGTGCTGGGCGGAGCCCTCGCCACCATGGCGGCGTCGTTCTACATGAAGCGCGCCGGCCGCCAGGCGGGCCTGACGCGGGGCACCTTCTTCGGCATCGTGGGCGCGCTGATCTGCGCAGCGGCGATTCTCCTGCACAGCTTCTGGCTCCTGTGCCTGGGTACGCTGGTATGGGGCGTCTACAACGCATTCGGCCAGTACTACCGCTTTGTCGCGGCGGACATCGCGACGCCGGACCTGCGGGCCAACGCGATCTCGATCGTCCTGGCGGGCGGCCTGGTCGGGGGCATCGTCGGCCCCGCGACGAGCCGCTATACGATCGATCTCGTCCAGCCGAAGTTCATGGGCGCCTACGTCGCGCTCATCGGCTTCGCGCTCTTCACGATGCTGCTGCTGCGCTTCATTCGCATCCCGACGCCGAGCGCGGCCGAAAGAGCGGCGTCGGGCCGGCCGCTCGCCGTGATCGCCGCACAGCCCAAGTTCATCATCGCGGTGTTCTCCGGGGCGGTGAGCTACGGGGTCATGAACTTCCTGATGACCTCGACCCCGATCGCCATGCAGGCCTGCGGCCACCCGTTCGGCGACGCGGCCTTCGTGATCTCATCGCACATCGTCGGCATGTTCGCGCCCTCGTTCTTCACCGGCAGGCTGATCCGGCGCTTCGGCGTGCTGCCGGTCATGCTGACCGGGGCGGCGCTCAACCTCGTGTGCATCGGCGTGGCGCTCGCCGGCATTGCGGTAGCCAATTTCTGGTGGTCGCTCGTGCTGCTGGGTGTAGGCTGGAACTTCCTTTATATCGGAGGCACCACGCTCCTCACCGACACCTATCGACCCGAGGAACGCGCCAAAGCGCAGGGCGCCAACGACCAGGCCATCTTCATCGTGATGGTGATCTCTTCCTTCACCTCGGGCATGACAGTGACCACCGCCGGGTGGGAGCGCGTCAACCTCATGGCGCTGCCGCTCATCGGCCTGGTCGCGGCAGCGCTCGCCTGGTTCGCCCTCCACCAGCGGGCACAGCGGGCGCCAGCATGAGCCAAAAACCACCCGCCGTCATCGGTCAGCGCGCCGAGGAGGTCGACACCCCGGCGCTCGTCCTCGACCTCGATGCCTTTGAACGCAACCTCGACACGCTCGCCCGGGCAGTGGCGGGAAAGGTCCGGGTGAGGGCGCACGCCAAGACGCACAAGTCACCCGACATCGCAAGGCGCCAGATCGCGGCGGGCGCGGTCGGCGTGTGCTGCCAGAAGGTCTCGGAGGCGGAAGCGCTGGTGGAGGGCGGGGTGCAGGACGTCCTCGTCAGCAACGAGATCGTTGGGCCGGCGAAGATCGCGCGCCTCGCCGAGCTTTCGCGGCGCGCACGTCTCGGTGTGTGTGTCGACAACCTCGACAATCTGCGGCAGATCGCCGCCAGCGGCGCGCGCCTCGACGTCTATATCGAGCTCGAGGTCGGCATGGGCCGCTGCGGCATCGCGCCCGGCGAGCCGGCGCTCGCGCTCGCGCGCGAGATCGCGAAAGCGCCCGGCCTGCGCTTCGGCGGCCTGCAGGCCTACCACGGCCGCGCGCAGCACGTGCGCTCGATGAGCGAGCGCCGCGCCCACATCGCGCGCGCCGCCGAAGCGGTGAACGCGACCAGGGCGCTTTTCAGCCGCCACGGCATCGAGACCCCGATCGTCACCGGCGCCGGCAGCGGCAGCTTCATGTTCGAGGTGGAGTCGGGCGCCTGGGACGAGATCCAGCCCGGCTCGTACATCTTCATGGACGGCGACTACGCGCGCAACGAATGGGCCGCGCCGCTGCCGCGCTTCGATCACGCGCTCTTCGTGCTGGCCACCGTGATGAGCCGGCCTTCGCCCCATGCCGCGGTCGTCGACGCGGGCCTGAAGGCTTCGAGCGTCGACTCCGGCATGCCTACGGTGTGGGGAAAGGAAGTGCTCAAGTTCACCAAGGCCTCGGACGAGCACGGCTTCATCGAAGGACCCGACCCGCCGGCGCTCGGCGAGAAGCTCTTCCTCGTCCCAGGGCACTGCGATCCGACCGTGAACCTTTACGACTGGTACGTCTGCGTTCGCAAAAATGTCGTAGAGGATTTGTGGCCGATAACTGCCAGAGGGGCTTTGACCTAGCAGGAAAAGTTGTCTCCGCAAGGGCCGGAGAATGGCGAGCAAACCACATGTCCTAGCAGCGTTTACGCACCACATCATTCCATACCTGGAACGGACGCTCGGAAGCTACGTCGATGTGGTGTCGGCCCATACGGTCGAAGACGCTCTAAGGACGCTGGAGGACGATCGCGCGATAGCTCTCGTCCTGTGCGGCGTCTTTTTCAACGGGTCGCGCATGTTCGAACTGATGCGCGCCGTCAGGAACAAGAATCCGCGTTTGCCCTTTATCGCTTGTCGCGTGCTGCCGCTTGAGTTGGCGCAAGTCTCCATCGACGCACTAACTATTGCGCTGGAGAGTCTTGGCGCCCGTTATGTCGACGTGCCTCGACTCGAGGAGCAGTACGGCGAGGAGCAGGCGCAGGCGGAGTTTCGCTCGGTCGTTC
>Ga0247678_1000117_pt1 | contig 20736 bp, 40 predicted proteins | sample CNK19_metaG_FD_182801 | JGI IMG/M metagenome (GOLD analysis project Ga0247678, IMG submission 182801) | Soil microbial communities from Purdue University Martell Research Forest, Indiana, United States - CNK19 | ecosystem: Environmental > Terrestrial > Soil > Temperate forest > Bulk soil... | reverse complement strand
GAATCTCGTCGGCCAGCGGGAACTACCATCGTCCTTGCGGAGATTTACGAGGTAGTGATCGATGCCTTTTACGTTCTTGAGAATCCAGTCGATGAGATCCTGGGGAGCCCAGCGGGTTCCGAAGTCGTGGATCTCGCTCTTTGAGGGATCGACCATCAGCGACCAGGCGAGCTTCCGCTGGTCTATGGCTGCCTGCATGGTCGTCGGCTCCTCGCGGGCTTTCTTTCCCACGAGGTCGTCGTTGACGATTATGTCGTAGTGGCGCGAAGTGCTGGCACCGCCCACTCCAATGGCTTCGAAGGTGGCTTCGGGCCAGTGCTTGGTGCGCTTCAATTCTAGCTGGCTGCTATTCCACTTCACCCTGAGCGGATTCGGAACGCACTCGGGAAAGAGAGCGCCGTAGATGGGCGACATGACTATCGCCTGCAATTGCCCGATCCACTTCTCGGCGTTCTCGGCGGTTTCGTTGGTGAGTAAGATCCGGATGTTCGGGTTCTTGGTTGCGCGTCTCAGTTTGTCGCTGAGAGTCCAGGTGGTCGTCTTGAAGAAGCCACGCGGTGCCTGACCAAGTTTTAACCTGGTTGGTTTTTCAACCCACCGTGCCATCTCGACGTGGACGTCTGGGTCCATGTCGTAGAAGCCGCAGACGAACTTGCCGAAGGCGAAGGTGGACTCGAGGCTAACGCGCCTGATTTCCGCGATCAGCTCCGGCGTTAGCGTTGTAGGAGCAGGCGATGAAGCGGATAACTCAGCCACGGGTTCTAGCTAGCACACCTTCGAAAGGAGATTCGCATGGAATGCCTGGTCTACCTGATAATCTGGGCCATCGTCGCGCTGATAATCCTCTGGATCATCGAGACGGTGATTGCGCAGTTCATCGCGCTCCCCAGCCAAGTCCAGATGCTGATCCGCCTGCTCGTCGGCCTGCTCGTGCTACTCGCAGCACTCGACTGCCTGGGGCTAGTCTCGAGCGGCCCCTTCCATCTGCGGCCACTTCGCTAGACCCAAAGCCAGAAGAGGCCACGGACCCCATTATCCGTAGCCCCTTCCAGCAGGGATTGAATCGTGATGAGCCTTCTCGACCTTCCTACCACCAACAACGTTTCACGGGAAACACTACCTTTTTCCGCAAACAGCACGATTACGATAAAAAAAAATCCGCGCCAAAGATTCCAACCACTTACATACCTAGTTTACACATTATTGACGCAGCGCGCCTTGATGCCCTCCGCAAAATCCCCCCCTTAAGAATCTCCCCGTCCAGCCCGCGTAAAACGAAAGGCAGCCTCCGCTCCCTTCGGTCGCTCGCTTGTCGTCCTGCGCTGTAGCGTGTGTTCGCCTAGCGCAAACAGCGTTGGGTGCGTTAAGAAAATATACCGCGGATTTGTGAGCAGGGGTGCAACGCCATCGACGCCGGGTGGCTGGGGGCAGGCCGGGCCTAGAGGCTAGGCGTGTCTGGCGTACAGCGAGCGTAGCGCTTGCGGTAGTCGTCTAGCGCTAGCGCATAGCGAGCGTAGCGCAGGCGCTCAGCGCGGTAGGCGAGCTCAGCGCTTGTCGGCTGGCTCTGCTTCGCTGCTGGTAGCTTGCGCTTCGATCGGCTTTGCCGTTGCACAGCGTAAGGCCTCGATAAGAGCTGTTGCTGCCTCTGCTGTCAGGTTGATCGTGACTGCTGCTGCCTGCTGCTGGTCGTTCTTGCCCCAGCGGTCCCTGAACCTACGCTCGAGTATGAACGCAGGAGCACGCCAGTCTTCATCGCTGTGCTGCTCTACCGCACGCTGCAAGCGCTTCTCTGCCTCGCCTTCTGCGCGCGAGATGGCATCGGCGAACCTTGCGTAGGGCGTATCGAGTCCATGCGCCTCATCAGCCTCGCCGCGGGCAATCCACTCGCGGATGGTTGCGTAGCTAACGCCGGCAGCGCGAGCGGCAGCGTTCATGTAGTGGCCGGCGGCTATATCGCGGGAGATACTAGCGGCTACGTCGTCTGAGAGTGCGGAAGGTTTGCCGCCAACGCCGCGGTTACCGTAGCGAGCTATTTCGCGAGGGAGCGGCTTATCTGGTGCTGCTTCTACGCTGAAACCTTCCATCGGCATTTGTCTAACGTACGGTAGGAGCGGAGGAAAGCAGAAACTTGAGAGGCTGGCTCTAGTACGCTATTGACAGCTTAGCGTCTTAAGCGTATTGTCGTCTCTATGAAGTTCAACCACCTCGAGAGAGCAAAGGAGAATTCAATGCTAGATCGTTATCGTTTGCGTTTCGAGCGTCCGGTTATCGACCGCGTGTTTCCTTCGACCATTCCGTACGTCGAGTTTCAGGCGGCTAACAACGCCACGGCTATTCGGCGAGCGGAAGGGCTCTTGAAGCGCTACGGCTCGCAGGCTGGCAATCTCTATCGGCGCGAGATGCCTGTTGGCGTTGCGGCAGACGAGTACGAGGATTCGGAGCCTGTCCGCGTGCTGGTCAAGACGGTCAAGCGTTAGTTCAACCTCCGCGAAAGCGCAAAGGAGAGTGACATGACAGACAAGACACTTCCGACATTCAAGAACCTGGCTGCTTCCGACCGCGTAGACCACGAACGAAAGACCGTCTACGCGAGTCCGCGGCCTGGTATTCCGCCGGTTCCTACCCACAAGTGGACCGACGACGATTCGGCGAATTGGGATCGTTCCTGCGAGCGAGTCCGCCATCTAGCCATCGAAGTAAGAGACGCTGGCTACCGCCTTGTAACGCTATGACCTGCCTTTGCTGTTCAGAGGCCGATTGCGATTGCGTGATCGATCGGCGTGGCTATCAGCAGGGATTCTACTGCGAGACTCACCAGCGCGAGAGTGCATCCGCGTATAGCGGCTCGGCGCTCTTGCCGGAGGATTTCTAGATGAAAGAGAAGCGCTTTTCGCTGGAACTTTGCATGTCTAACGGCGGTAGGACTGCTCCTCGAGTCGTCGAGGAATGGCCGAATCCGCTAACCGCTGCCGAGGTCGACGAGATTAAGGACCGTGCGCCGCTACTCGGCGGGTTCTTCTATCGCGTCCGCGAGCTTGGCGATGAGTGACTGGCTCTGCCCGATCTGCCGCCAGGGATTCTCCGACGCCCAGGACTTCATCCGGCATCTCGACGAAGAATCACAGGAAAAGGCTAAGGAATGACGCACGAAGACGCGCTTCGCGTTGCTTCGGTGATCGTCCAGGCCGATGGCGGCTGCAGCCATTGCGTCAGACAGCTAGTCGCCGAGTGCCGCAAGCGCTGGCCGGAATTCGATTGGCAAGACTTTGCCGCTAGAGTCCTTGAGACGAACGGCGAGGATTACCTAGCCAGCTGCATCAGGGAACCCGTTGAAGATGAAACCAGTTAGCTACCTCCAACCGCCAAAGCCACCCGCCGACACCCGCTTCTTCATCCGCCTGTCGTCCTTGAGCTATGGCGAGCTCGCCGGGCTGCTCGCGATGGCGTGGGCGTTCGGGTTCTGCTGCGGCTTCCTCTTAGGCTTCAGACCCTAAGCCGCTTTGCGGTTAAGCGGCGAGAATGCGAATCCCGCAAAATACCACCTGCGAGGCCGCCAGAGCCACGCGACCCCCTAACTCAAGGGGCCGGACGATTAGCTGTTTACAAACGGCTATGGCGCGTCCTAATTTAGCCTCATGGAAATGCATGTGGTGGTCGAAGCTGATGCCGACAAGTCCTGGCGTGCGGTCGTGTACGGTGGAGTCCCGCGGCTTTTCTACCACGGATGGCTCATTCTACGCGCCGAGGTGCTTAAGCGCGATCGCTACAAATGCAAAGTCCGCGGCTGTAACGTCCGCGGAACCTCTCGCCTTACCGCGCACCACATTCTCCCCCGCAAATTCGATGGGCTCGATATTGTCGACAACTTGGTTGCCTTGTGTCCCGACCATCACGATAAGATCGAGGAAGAATGGCGACGGTACTCGACCCTAAGTCTAATCGAAAATTTCTGTGAAGAAGGCTCGAAAACCCCAGACCAGCGCCTGCACCGAGTGCGGAACGGAGTTTGTTCGCTCACGTACCGATCGGGTCTACTGTTCGCAAAAATGTCGCTGGAGGGTGTGGAATCGCCGCTATCCACGCCCGAAGGCTCCGATCGAGCCCGCGGCAATCGGCAGCTGAAACTCTTTTAGCGGATCTCCGGCCACCGGCTTTCGTCCTGTTCCCGCCAGCGCTGCTTCACCCGGTGCCAAAGCAGTACCCCGGATAGCCACTGGTCGTAGCCGTAGCCTTTCTCCGGGTCGGCTGACCGCGAAACCGACCCGCGGAGGTGCTGCTCGAGCCCGTCCGTCGAATGGTAATCCAGGTAGTGCTGCGCCCGATACTGCCCGATCCGGCTTCCGAGCTCCCGGCGCAAAGCCTCCGGCGGATCGCATTTCGGGCAAAGCGTCGTTGTCTTCTCTTCGATTCCGCCAGCTAGCCTAGCCTTCCCCATAGCGGCCCTCCGTCACCTTCACGCAATTCACGTCGTTTTGGACGAGCCAATCGAAGCTTGCCCGCCAATTCGGATGCCCGTTCGCCGGCTTCGATCTCCCCTGGAGGAAAGCCGAGCGGCGGATGCTCGCAAAGACCGACTGCCAGAATTCCACCTTGGGATGCTCTCTAAGGCGAGCCATCACCCGCTGGCGCCTCGAGCCCCGGACCTCCTTTACGACGGGAAGCCCCAGCGGCTGACAGACCTCGTTCCAGGTATCCATCAGTTCCTCCGGAGAGATCGGTTTTTCCTCTCCCGGAGGCGAAGCCTCTGGCTCGACTCCATTCGTCCCGTGAGGGACGAGAATCTCCGTAGGAGATTCTAATTCTTTAGTACGGCTAGGTACGGCTAGGAGTGACGCCGCGTGACGCCGCGTGACGCCGCGTGACGTTTCCGTCACGTTTCGTGATGCGTCCGTCACGTTTCGTGACGTTCTGGCTTTATCGCGCATTCTTGAACGGTACTCCCTGGCTCGGTGCGCGTCGGTCTGAACTGCCTCTTGAGCATCGAGGTACTTCGGCATGACGAGTGTGCGATCGCCCATCTCGAGCACTTCCTCAGCTATGAGGCGAGGCAGCCCGATCTCCACGATCTCGACCGGCAGTCCGGTAGTCATGGCGATGGCTTGCGCCGGGTCTCGACCGCCAATCTCGAGCACGCCGCTTCGGTCGAGCTTCCGAAGCGTGAGGGCCAGTACCGTCTGACCCTGCCAGCCTAACGCCGTCCAGGTAATCGTGTCCCGGACGTAGAGACGAACGTAACGCTCTGAAGCGAAGTCCATGTTGCGACTCCGCCCCAGTTATGCTGCGCCGCTAGGTTCCTCTCCCCGCGGCGGACCCACGCTCGGCGTCAATAGCCGCTCGAGATCTCCCCTGCGTACCCGCCGGTAATTCGATGCCGGCACCGCGATCTTCGGCAGCACCCCACGCTTCACCCAAAGCCTCAAAGTCACAGAGGAAATCCCGGCAAGCAAAGCCGCTTCCTCGTAGGTCAGCAAGTCACTCATCATGCCCCCTTTCGAGCCACCGCCCCAGCCGGCCCTAATGCCGACCCGTATCCTTGCGCTTCTTATCGCAGGCTGACGGCACTCGCGCAACGATTTCGGAACACTTTCTTAACCGTCGCGCAATACCACCAACTACGTATTTTTGTCTATTTACAGCGGCAAATCTAACTGCGTCGGCTTGTGATGCGGCCGGTAAGTGCAAAGCCGAATCGGCAACTCCCGGTATCTCTCGACCTGCCTAGACCAGCGGAATTCCGCTAGCCGAAAGCGCTTGCCCGAAAGCAGCTCTTGCCTCATGCACCCGTAGTCCACGCCGAGATACGAGCAAGCCTCTCTCGCCGTGACGTAACCGAGCGAGCCCTCGAGGAGCCAAAGCTTAGCTTCTCGCTGCTCCTTCCCGCCGGGCAGGAAGTAGTCGTGAAGCGCTGAGACGAGCAGGTCAGCGACCAGCCGCCTCTCGCCCAGCGCTCTCGCGTTAGCTTGGGCGGTTGCCTGGATCGGCAGGAAGGTTTCGTAGCTCCAGAGCGTCCCTTCGTCCAGCATCACGGAATCTCCCTCCGCTCATGCACGTCTACCTCCGTCCTCTCTGACTCAGACTCTACCTTCTCCGCTACGATTTTCGTAATCCGGCAGTCGTTGAACCCAAGCGCCTTCGACGCCATGTCCAAAACCGGCTTTATCCGGTTATCGAGATCGATCCTCCGCCACTGTGACTCCGCCCGCTTCCCCGAGGTCTGCCACCCCCCGTAGAGCCGGAGATCCACGTAGAGCTCGGAGTCAGGCCCCAAGTGCGGCTGGCGTGCCTTCTGCCCGAGCATGTGCAGGTAACAAGCCTCCATCCAGGCGCGTGCTTTCGGCTCGAGCCACACCATCCGGCGGCCTTTCGAGAGGTAGTTGTTGACCGAAGGCGGCAGCCCAGGCAGGACGAAGCGGATCACTTACGCGGCTCGCCACTTGCGACCGAAGCCCACGCCGTAATAGCCAGCACCGCCCCGATTATCACGAGCACAAGCGCGACGGAGATTAAAACCGGGGAGAACACCCACCACCAAGACCAATCGAGCTTTCCCCAGAGTTTGGCGACCACGAAAACGATCGTCAGTAAGCCGACAAACCCGATCCCACTACTCGACGAGGAAGACGACTCCGCCATGGCCTCAGCTCCTATCGCAAGGCGACCCGTACTGGTCCTGATAGATCCCGTTTTCGTACGCCACCGCATTCAGAAATTCGGTCCGAAGCGCCTGCGCCGGCCACCCCGCGTAATAGTGCTGGATGAAATCGTTGCAGGTGGTCCCAGGCTCCGGCATCCCGATAGCGATGGTGTTGTCGGAGAGGCAGTATTGCGACGAGCCAACCGGCGGAAAGGGACAATCCTCATCCCGCACGACGCAGCCGCGAGGCGTCAGCTCGAAAGCCCGATAGACGACTCGCGGCGCTGCCGTCGCTTTGAGCCCAAGGCATGCTTCCGCATGCTCGAACGCTGCCCGCTCCGCTGCGCTGTAGCCTTGCGAGTAGTCGAAAGGCGCGGAGTCGCCGGAGCCGCTGCCGCCGCATCCCATCAGCACCACCACCAGCACGAGCTGTTTCAATACTCGGCCCATATACGCACCGGGCCTTTGTCCTCGATCAATCGAACGAGCGTCGCGAAGTCGTTGTTCTTGTCGCCCGATACCGCCGCCATGCCACGCAGCACTGGTAAGTCAGCATCATCAAGGTCCATCGGGAAGTCGCGATCGAAAGCACGCTTGAGTGCTTCCATGAAACTTGATGGAGCCCAAATTTCTAGGTCCCGTTTCTTGTCGAGCGGCTGCCAATAGATTGACGCTCCCACTATCGCGACCCTTCCGGGCGTAGCTTTCCGACGCCCCGCGACAAGAGCCAAGCGCAAAAGCACGACGACTCGGCCAAGCCGGACGAGAGATAGAGCCTAGCCTCGACTTCGATCCGATCCTCTAAGCCTTCGTATCTCTCCACGTAGTAGCGCTCGAGCAGGCTCTCGGTCGGATTCAGAAACGCCTTGAGCTCGCTCTTTCTGACCATGCGGGTCAGCGGCACCAGCGTTGTCATGGCTTCCCTCCAAGCGCCTTGCGCGTCAAAGGCCCGATTTGAGAACGAGCCTCATCCCGCTCAGCCGCAAGCGCGTCTGCCGTAGCTTTCCACGCACCTAGCTCCCGCCGCGCCGCTTCGAGCTGCGTTCGGGCCTCGTCACGCTGATTAGCGACCGCATGCAAAGCGTCCACGTTGATTTCGTGGTCCTTGTGTACCTGTGAAAGTTCGGCACGCAGAGAGTCAATGGTCGTGATCGCAGCGCGAATGGCATCTATCAGTAATCCATAGTTTGGTGGCATCGATGTAAGGATTGCTGTCGAATCCTTGCACCATTGTTCCAGCAGCGCCCGCTGTTCCGCCGTCAGCGGCTCGGCCTTGTCGCTCACCTTAGTATCCCTCCGGTGGCTTCGGCGGCGATACCTCACCGCGAGCATGACGCGCAGCGTTCGACAGTTCATTCATTGGTATGAAACGGCACCAATGTCCGCACGTCCAGCAGAGTTCACCGGCTTGCGGCTCGTGCTCGTGCTCCGTGTGTTCACACTTCCGGCAGTAGCGCGGCGGCTCGGCCTTGTCGCTCATCCCCATACGATCCCCGTTCCGCCGCAGCCGTGGCAGGCGCGCGGCAAGACTACGTTCGTAGTCTGATTGGACAGCGGCGCAGGAACGTACTCACCACTCCCGCCGCAGACCGGACAGCGGTGCGGTTGCTTCGGCGGCGTCGGCCACGTCGTGATGAACCACGGCACGTTCGCCACCGATGGATTGCACTCCGTACACCGGCACCGGCAATTCGCGCGGTGCGGACAACCCATGCAATTACTGCTCACTCCCCGCCCTCCATCTTCCCCGCCTCGCGGATGGCGAGGCACGCGCCACCAAGCGCGGCGCATCGATCCTGATTCGCTTGTCCAAGGCACATCGAAATAACCACGACCGGCCGACCGTCTCCTTGTCGGTATAGATGCGGCGTCTTCTCCGCTAGCCTCTCCGCCTGCCACCGCGCGGCGGCGACGGCGACGCGGAGGGCGATCGCTCTGTACCAGCCAGCGCAAGACGGATGATGACCGTCCTTGTCACACATCAAGCCAGGACACTGAAACTCGCGCTCGACGATCGCGGCGAGGTCGCTCAGCGGCTTGCACGGATGCCCGCAGGCTCGGTCCATCGTGTGCTTGTCGTTCGAGCAGCACCAACAGAGACAGGGCTTACTCGCCATCGGATTGCCCCTTCGGCTTCCCGATCTCGATCGGGTAGCACACGATAGTTCCCGTGAGGTCGTCCAGGCACGTCATCGTCGGCATTTGATAGTGATACACGCGAACTTCTGGCGTGGGCGTTGGAAGTGGTAGGGGTACGTCAGTCGCCATCACGCCCCCTCCTAGTGGCCCGCCGCGCGGCGGGGATGAAGGCTGGTAGGTCGGAATTGCACCGACTGTCGCGAGTTCCATCTGGGTCATCGCTCACGCTCGCCAGAAACCCCTCTCGAACCGTGGCTAGGTGGTTGCTGCCGGGGCTTTCACCCGGAGTCACTTCGCGTGACAGACTAACGTCCACAGCGCCAGGCCCTTCCCGCGTTAGGGTCATCAGCGTGTCACTGTCCACGCCGCTACCAGCCCTACTCGCCATCGCGTCCCTCGCTCTCTGCCCTCGCCACGGCTCGCAGCGTGAGCGGAATCGTATGCCCGGTGCGGATGTTGATTAGACGGCAGGCCGGCATTTCGTAGTCGCTTCGTCCGGTGAATGCCTGAAAGGTGTTCTTCCAGAACCAGGCAATCGCACGATCGAGCGTCGCGGCGTTCACATACATCGACTTGCCTTCGGATCCGATCGTTACTGCCGGGAACCAGCCCTGCTCGTCGCAGCCACACTCCATGTGCTGCGTGCTGTGCTCCTGCTTGACCCACACCTCGCCGCTCGGCTCGGAGCGGAGCGTGTTAACGGCTTGAACAGCCTCGTTACGTTCGCGCACAACCTGTTCGACGCTCGCTCGTAGTGCGGCGATCTCCTTGCGCTGCTGATCGATTAGTGCTCGCGCGTCGCACAGCTCGTCAAAGACGGTCACTTCGCTCCCTCGCTCTCTGCCGCCAGCGCGGCCAATGCCTCACGCACGAACGATAGCGCGCGACCGTAGTACGCTTCCGGGTCGCCGATCCGTTCCAGCCCGCAGCGCAGTTGTCCCTCTGATGCGTTCACGAGCGATCGTGCGGTCTTGAGACACTTCCGCAGCCGCTCGATCTCCCGCTGCGCAGCGGCGAGACGCGCGGCCTGAACGTCGATTGCGACTCGTGCGTTGCGTCCCAATTCCTGCTCCCTCAACAGCGCCTGTGCCAGCATTTGAATCTGCTCGCACGGATCGTCGAAGCACGAGTCGCCGCCGTCGTGCGCCTTGGGATCTGCCCACTCCTTCAACTGCTCCGGCGTGATCGCCTCGCGTTCAGTCGGCATCGGACTCTCCTACTCGCGAGATGGCAACATACAGCCCCACGACGATGCCAACGACCGCGAGCACCAGCAGCAGCATGAGCAAGTCGGTGATCTCGTGCGCGAGCCAGAACTTGATGTACTCGATCATCGCGACCCTCCCGACTGCTCCGCGGGGAGCGCATCCCCGTGAATCGCTCGCCACACGGCATCCGCCACGGCACGGCCCATCGGGAGCGGCACGCCGTTGCCGATCGCCTTGATCTTCGCCGCGATCGTGAAGGCGGGCAGCTCGAGCCCTGGCACGCCCTGTGCTGCTGCTGCTGCTGCGTAGGTTCTGGTCTTATAGCCGAGTACAGCGGCCTTGCTTTTGCCGCTGCCACCGATCTTGACCGGAGTCATCCGCTCGCCGCCTGACGCGAGCACGGCGGGCTCGTACTTCATCGGCACGGGCGGTGCCCACCACCCCAGCGGCAACTGGCGACCGTCGCGCGTGCCGAACGAGAAGAGGCGCTCGCGGTTCTGCTCGCTGCCACAATGCTCGCGAGCGTTCAGACGATAGGCGCGTATGTAGAAATTCGTGACGACGGGCAGCGGCGCAGCCGGAACATTCTCCATGAGGAACCACTCAGGCTGGGCCTCGGCCACGACGCGACAGAACTCCGGAATCAGGTTCTCGGCGACCTTGTAGCCGTTGTGCTCGACGACATGCCTGAGCCTCGAGAACGCCTGACACGGCGGCCCGCCGATCACTCCGTCGAAACGCCCCGCAGGCGGATGGAACTTCCGTATGTCGCCGCCCCACAGAAGATCCGGACCGCGCACCACGCAAAAGCCGCGCTCCTCGAATGCCATGTCGAGTAGGCCAATGCCGGGGAAAACGCTGAGAACCAACGGCGTCATGCGGCCTTACGCCCCCCTTGACACCCGCGAGTTTGCGTATTACGATAACTCCCATGATGAACGAACGAACCGAATCCTGCCCCGTGGCGATTGCCGAAGGGACCGAAGGCGAGTGCGCGGCCTGTCGTATGGGCCTCGACGGCCATTGCTGGAGCGACGACGCCGACGAGTGCGCCATGTGCCGCGAGCGCGCCGTTGCGGGAACGAGCGACGAAATCCCATCTTGCCCGATCCACGATGGCGACGATTGCCCGGAATGCGCCCGCAGTTTCGGCCCCCGCTACAGCGGCCCGTGCGAACATGGCGGGCGGTAGGCCGAAGCTCCCCGACGATGAGCGGGGCGTGATCGTGTCGCTCCGCTTCCCCCCGCCGCTTCTCGCGCGACTCGACGAGTACGCCGAGAGGCACGGAATGACGCGAACTGCGGCTATCATCGCGACGCTCTCTCGTTCGCTGGCTCGCAGGCGACAAAAGTTGTAGCTCACGTCCTCATCCCCCGCGCCGCCTCGCCGATTGAGACGGCGGGGTGCGTCTCGCAGGCTAGCTCCCACTTCTTCGTCGCCTCGAATCGGACCTCCACCATCTCGCACGGGCAACTTGTCCGCGGCCCGCCGCAGCACGCGCAGGGCTTCGCCTTGTTCTCGTCCGCCCACGCATCCGCCGCCACGTCGAGCACGCCCGCTAGATCCTCGATCTCGGCGTCGGTCCAATCGACCGGCAAGCGGCGAGCCTCGAGATACTTCTCAGCGAAGTCGTGGAAGAACTTCTGCCACCATTCCTGTCTCATTTGGCTAGCTTCTCCAGTTCCGCCATGAGCCCGTAGAGCTCGCGGCAAAGAAGAAAGGCCGCCCGCGCTTTCGTGAGGCTGTCCCAGTAATGATGAACGAAGTGGACGGGATCGCCGGGGCTCTCCTGCTTGCTGAATCTCACCAAGTGGTAGCCGCCCGTGATCTGGTTCCCCGCTTCCTCGTCGAGAATGCCGTAGGCCGCCAGTTGCAGCAGGTACTCCGGGTAGATCGAGTTCGAAGATTTCCAGTCGAGAATTGAGCGATTGCCGCGGAGGCCGATCGCGTCCCGCGTACCGCCGAACTTGTACTGCTCGGAAACGAGCGGCTTCTCCGTCTCGATGATCTCGAGGCGCGACTGATCCGCCCACTCGCGAAAGGCCCCGTAAGCGGGCTTCGCCATCTCGACGAGATCCGGCTGAAACTTCGACGGGTCGAATTCGCGGGAATGAATGAAGTCGTCCACCATCTGGTGAGCAATGGTGCCGGCGTCTGCCGCTCGCGCAGCCGCTTGCTTGTGGTCCCAAGCAGCGGGATCGACCGCGAGAAAGGCCGCTATCGCCGCCTCGTCGCGTCCGTTCTCGAGCACTGAGCGGATTTGCAGCAGCGGCTCCAGCGCCAAGCGGTTAGCCCACCAGATGAGCCCGCCCGACTCCTTGAAGCGCCCACAGATGGTCGTTACAGACGGGCAGCGAGTTCCGTCCTTTAGTCGATAGCCTTGCTTCGGTGTCGGCACGGTCAGGCTCCTTGCTTTGCGGCGATGCGATTCGCCATCTCGCGGACGCGCTGCAACGTTGCGCCCGTCCATTTGTCGCTGATCTTCTCGGAGAGCGCCTTGTCCACCGACTCGATGCACTTGGGCTTCCCGTCGCGCCCCAGAACGGGCTTACCGTCCTCCACGATCATCGAGCACTTCTGCACGACGGCATCGCGCTTGTCGGGAGGCCAGGCCATCAGAGCCTCGGCCAGCGCCTGCTTGACGCTAGAGAGCCCATGCGGGTGCGGCATCACTTCGGGCTCGAGCGGCGGAAGTTCCGGCTCTGGGGCCTGCGGGTTATCCCACTTCTCGAAGCCGCCCGGAGGGATCTCGTCCGAAGGGGTCGGCTCGAGGCCGCTCATCACCGCCAAGAACGAGAGCGGCACCCGGTAGGCTTTGCCGATAGCGCGGGTCGTCGCCATCGACTTGACCGCATACTCGTCGGCGTGGCCCCAGCGCTTCTCTTTGGACGAGCAGATCGCGGAAGCCCGCGTGACCAGCTGCTCGCCCCGCCAGACTTCCACTACGCTTTCGTAGACGATCTCGCCTTCCGGGGTATCGAGCTTGCGGGAAGAAGCTTCTCGCGGCACGAGTCCAAGCGAGAATCCGACCGTGCTCCACCATTCGACTTTGGGATACTTCTTCCCCTGGATCGAGACGACGAAAGCAGGCCCCTTGCAGGACTGCGCCGCGAGCCTCACGACTTCGCCCATCTTCTGGAAGGCGGTAGCCGGGTCGGTGGTGGCGAGATCGAAGGCACCCGCCGACGTGACCGGAACGAGATCGGTCGATTCAGAATCGAGCATCGCACCTCTCCTGTTTGACCCGTGCGGATACGTTGTCGAAGACGCGAAGCAGCTGCTCAAGCGCCGCCTGCTCGTCCCGCGTGAGCGGCATGAGATCGCCCTGGATGAGCATCGAGGCGGCCTTCACGAGATCCCAGCGAACCGACTCGGCGAAGTGCTCGCGCGAGCTCTCGAGCTCCGCGCGCTTGGCGTCGGAGTCCATCGCCCAGCGCTTCATCGTCTCGGCTGCCATCTCACGCGGTGTAGGGAAGTTTTTCATTGCCTACTACCTCCTGAGACAACTAGTACGCCAAGGACAATTGAGTGTCAAGAGCGAAATGAGCGAGGGTCGGAATACATGCCCACGCTCGCCGCCTTGCAGTTCGACTCGTGCATCTGGAGCACCCGCCGCGGCAGATCCCGCCCGCAGTAGGCGCAGGTGGCTAGAGAGTTCGGAGACTCAGCGACCGGCAGCGCTAAGGCTTTTTTTCGGGCGCGAAACGCCCAGCCTCCCGCGCGCCGTGACTGGCCCTGCGGGCGGTATCTCTTCCGCCGCTGGTGCGTCTCCCTCGATGAGCTCCGCAGGCTCCGCGGCCCGCGTTGGATCGTCGATTGCGATCACCCGCAGGCCCGGTAGCGCGTCCTCGAGCGTCCGGAGAAGCGTCGGATCTTCGAAGGCGACGAGGTAGAGCTTAGGCATCTGCCGCCTCGTCGATCACGGGCTTATTCTGCGCGTAGCGCTCGATTCCTTCGGTGAGAAACTGCTGAGCGCACGCCGCTATCGTCATCGCCCGCTCTGCCGCGACTATTTTCAAGTCGTGGATCACGCTCGGATCGATGTAGATGTTCAGCCGTGTGTCGTTGGTCCTTGGAACCTTCAGTTTGTACTTCATGCGAAATACCTTACGCTTTAGCACGTATTGTCGTCAAGGTACGACTTGCTGTTGACACGAGGCTATCCAGTCCGCTAGCCGGTGGGAGCCATGAAGAAACTACTACTCGTTGGCTTCATGCTGCTCAGTGCCTGCGCCCCGATGGACGAGAACCAGCGCCAGGCCAACATGGCGGCCCTACTCGGCGCGATGGCGGTCAACCAGGGCCAGCAGCCGGTCCTGCACCACACCTCCTGTACGCCCCGGATCGGCGGCGGGTTCTACTGCAACGGGTACTAAGGCTGCTCGTCTTCTTGGTCGGGATTCTGGAGCGTGATCGCAGACGGGCGGGCTACCGGCTGATCGAGCGACTTGAGAAGCCCAGCACCCGCGCGCTGTAGCCCTACCGCGACCCCCTTCGGCTTCAGGAAGTCCACGTCGTAGTTCCCGGCGTACTTGTCGGATTTCAGGAGATTGATGACGTTCGTGTAGATGTGCGGCTGCCCGGTCGGCCCAGCGTGTAGTCGCAGGTACTCATGGCTCGGGTGAAGCATGTCGTCGATCACGGTAGCGTCCGCTCCCCGGAATACGGCTCCCATCAGATCCTTGAATTCCTCCGGGCTGAAGGTATGGGAGAGCCCGTAGGCGCGTTCTTCCTTCATCTGCGCCTGGAGAAGCTGCATATCGATCTTCCCGTTGTCGTCCACGATTCCCGGCTGCTTCAGGTAACGCACCATCTCAGCGCCACGCGCGTATTTCCGGTCGGTATTCTTGTAGAGCCGGGCTAGCCGCGGATCGACCGTGGCGATTGCATCGTGAAGGTCCGACGAGAGCTCCGCCGCGTAGTCTCGAGCCTGGCGTCCCTGAAGCGTGAGCTTCGGATCGCCCTTCGTCGAGCGGCCCTTCAGACGAAGATCGCGGATCTCGCCCATGAGATCGTCGATCGTCATGTAGCCTTTCCCGATGATCCCCTGGTCCTGCATCTCGGTAATCCGCGGAGACACGATGGTTCCGCGCGGACCTACCGATGGAGCATCGGGAATGAACTTCTCGTGCAGCTTCAGTTTCGGGCCAGCCGGATCGATCTGTATCTGACCGGGCGGGCGAGTCTTCGGAGCCGCATTTTTCACGGCATCGGCAACCGCCGTCATCCGGCGGTCGTACATGTCGGAAAGTGTGTCCTGCGCCACTCCCCTCCAGACTTCAGTGCCGAAGTTTGCGGGCGAGTCGATCTGGCCGAATTCCGGGACGAGCTTCTGGACGACCCGGCTAAGCCTCTCCGGATCTTCCTTGAAGAAGCGCTGCGCGAGTTTTGAGCCCTGATACCAGCGAGAAACGCCGGAGGCGACTTCCGCCGGTATCCCGGTAGCCGCCCCGATTGCAGCGCCGACCGCCGCGTCCGCCGGATCGCCCTTCTCGGCCAAGCCGCCGGCTGCGCCGCCAGCGATCCCCGGAAGTAGCCGATCGATGATCGGAGCGAGCTTCGGAAGATTCCGGGCCGTCGTCCCGAAATACTGCATCGCCTTGGCTTCCGGAGCGAGCAAGGTTCCCGCCGTGACACCCGCCTGAGTCAGAGTCTCCGGTGCCACCGTTCCGGCGATGAAGTCGTTCATCGGGTGTCCGGGGAGCGCCTTGTTCAGAAAGTTTCGGAGGTAGTCGTAGGCAGGGCCGCCCACGTATTGCGTGTAGTATTCGCCGGGAGTGGACGGGCCTTTTTCTTCCGGAGCCTTCGGCGATTCGCCGTAGGCCTTGTTGACCATCGCCTCGATTTCGGCGTTGCTGAGCGGCATCTTACTGGATGTCCACCGACTGCTCGCCGTAACGGCGCTTCAATTCCTGGATGGCTTGCTCTTTCGAGATGCCGCTTTTCAGCATCTTCTGAAGGTCCGCACCCGCCGAAGTGGCTTCCGCCGTAGGCTGCGCTTCGGGCGGAATGGGCATCTTCGGAGCAAGCGAGGCAACCTTTTCCGTCAGGCTATCTTCCAAGGCATACGACTTCCCCGTAGCCCTGACGGTGCGGTTCATCATCTCGTAAGCCGTGCTCCTGGCTTGGCGTAGTTGGCGCATGAATTCGGCGGGGTTCTGGAGTGCCAGTTGAAGCGATGGCGTCTCCTGGTTGATCCGATCGAGAGCCGCCTTCGTGGCACCTCGAGCGCCGTAGCGGGCTTGGTCGAGGTCGTTCTTGAACTTCTGGTAATCGCGGAGAGTCTGGTTCGAGAGCGCCCCGCCCGTGATCCAGCTTTTGACGATATCGCCCTGGTTCGTCTGGGCCATCCCGGCAATCGTCCGATCGAGGGCATCCACCGAGCCGATCTGCGAGTTGATCTCGTCGATCTGGGCCTTCGTGGCGGGCTTCTTCGGCGTTCCCGCCGCTCGCCCCGCCGCCGTAGCGCCCGCTTCGGCCTGCTTCTGCGCCGCCAGGAGCTTCAGCTTCTCTTGCGCGTCCGCCCGCTGCTCCGGACTCCCGTGCATGACGGTATCGATCAAGGAGAGGGTATTGTCGCTTTTCTTCTGGCTCTCGCCGGCCAAGGTCTGAAGCTCTTTCACCTTGTTCATGTCGCCGGCTTTGAAGGCCTCAAGAATGGCCGCCGGAAAACTAGCAGGCGGCTTTGCGGGAGCGGCCATCGCCTGCTTCTGCTTGGCGATGTCTTCGAGCGAAGCGCCAGGACCTAGCTTCTGGGCAGCCAGCGCCTCGAGACTCGTCGGCTGCTTCTGATCGCCCTTCTCGGCCTTCCGAAGCCCAACCAGCGCATCGAAAAGCGCAACCTTGGTCTTGAGGACCTGTAGCTGCTGATCCTGGACGGCCTGACCCTGAAGCGTCGGAATCATCGCCAAGGGACCAAGCGCCCCCGCTATTGACCCGAAAGCCGATTGATGGCGCTGAGTGCCTGCCTGCTGCATGTTCTGGAGTGCCTGAACGAGCGCCACGTTCATCGCGTTTCGGCGCTGCTCCGCCGGGTCGGGCATCTGCCCGAGAGCCGCCGTGATCTGCGATTCCAGGCCCTGAGCGTCGAAGGGATCAGCCACCTGAAGCGCCTTTCTTCAGGGCGTTAGCCACCGAGCCCACCTAGGAGCGCCGGCAGGAGCGCCGACATGAGGTCGGTCTGGCGCTGCGACAGAAGATCCTGAAGCGAACGGTCGAGGCCGGATTCTCCCCGCTGGAACTGGAATCCCGCCGTCGTCCCGCCAAGCCCGAGAATCTGCTTGATGGCGTCGAGCGAAGTCGCTGCGCCGGCCTGCCCGAGCCCGCGCGAGATCGCGGTGCCGAGGTCGGTGCCGAAGCGAGCGCCCATCTTCCCGAACTGCTCGTTCGTCGAGCCTACGATCTGCTCCGCCAGCGGCCCCGGAATATTGCCCATCCCGAGCTGGAAAAGCTGCTGCGCTATCGGCCCGCCGCCCTTGCCGGTGGCGCTCCCCCTGAACATCCGGTCGAGCAGCCCTTCTTCCGGCGACACGCCGCTATAGGCCACGTTCCCCTTCGTCACGCTCCCCGGAATGGAGCCGGGAGCGCCTAGGCCGCCTAGGCCCTGGTTCACGTTCTGGCTCCAGTTGTTCATCCAAGGAGTCCCGAAAGAGGTCATGGCTCCGCTCCCCCCCGTCGCGTTCGGCAAGCTATTGAAGCTCATCCCCGACGACATCGGAGTAAAACCCTGCATGGCGGTAGCGCCAGCCGGCGAAGAGGCCCCGTAGGGCATGAGAAAAGACGTAGACGAGCCGGGGTTGAAGATATCCATGCCGCCTTGCTGCGGATTATTGACGCTCGTAGCGCCGCTCAGAATGTCCCACCAGTTTCCGGTTGCCATGTCTAAGCTGCCTTCTTCTGGGGTTGTAGCATCGGGAGCACCTGATTGAGAATCGTCGGGAGATCGTTCCCGTACTTGTTGAGCAGGATGTTGCTTGCCTGTATCGAATAAGCATTCGGGTTCTTCTTGGCGTCACCCGTGTAGCCGGAAAGGAGCGTTCCGAGCTTCATCCCGGCTTCCCGTGCTGCCGGCGATAGCGCGTTGTAGGCAGCTGGGTCGATATTGTAGCGGTTGAGATCCGCCCCCTTTATGCCGACTTGAGGCAAGACGCGCCCTAGCTCCCCCCGGAACATCGTCCCGGTCGTCGGCTTGTGGCCGAGCCCGAGAGGCCGCATCCACGACTCCCACATGTTGGTCGCTGCTGCTCGCGGCGAGCTCCGACCCGAAAGCACGTCTCCCAGGCCCATGATCGGGCGCAAGGGCGAGAGGATCTGGGCTCCCCCGGTACGGATCTGCGGAGAGCCGCTTTTCTCCATCGCCCCGCCGATTGCCTTCGTCGGCGCGTAGAGCCAGCCGTAAGGGACGAGGTAGCTCACGAGGGCGTCCGCAGCGACTCCGCCCGACGCTCCGGCCTTCTGCTTGTCGGAGAGGTTCTGGTTACCGGCAATCTGGCTGATCTCGTAGCCTAGCCCTCCGAGCGCCGCTGCCCCGCCTAGGCCCTTTCCGAGTCCCTGGAGGCCCGCGTTGCCAGTCAGGCTCCCTGCGCCACTCGCCAAGCCGCCAGCGGCCTGCGTAGCGCCTAGGCCCTTTGAGAGCGTCGAGCCCTGCGGATTCAGGAGCGAGAGAATCTGGAGCGCCGTGCCGATCCCGTACTTGGCGGCTAGGGCGCTAAAGAGCGGGCTAGCGGTGGGGGCTTGATCCGCCATCTAGAGCGTCATCAGCCAGTTCAGCACTTCGGGATCGATGTTCGTTGCATCGAACGAGAGCGAATCCGGGCTGGCCGAGAAATCCGACCCCGAGACTCCGGGGAAGGCCGCTCCAGCACCCGCGCCGCCTGCGCCTGCCGCAATGGCGTCGGCTGCCGCCTGAGCATCCGGCGTCACGTCGCCGAGCGCCGGGTTCACTCCGCCGATCCCGAGTCCGCCACCCACACCGCTCAGAATGTTCCCGATCTTCGAGGCCAATCCGGTGCCGGAAAGAGCGTTCAGGAGAAGCGCCCCGGTGAGCCCCCCTTGCAACAAGTCGGAGAACATCGATGGGGCAGAAGGCTGAAGCGTGCCGGTCTGCGTCGAGGTGAAAGCCCCCGGCTGCGCCATCGCCGAGAGCACGTCCGCTATCCCACCGCCTAGCCCACCCGGCATCTGCGGGTATCCCTGCCCGCCCGCGTACTGCGCGAACGTCGGCTTGGGACGGGCCGAGGCGTTCAAGAGCTGGCCCAAGAGATCGGCCCTGAACTTCGCAGCCGCCTGGTCGGCGGGCGAAGGAGTCGTGGTCGTCGTTTCTTTCTGGTTACTCGGGTCGAAGAAGTTGCTCACGGGGTTCCTCCGCTACTCGATACCTTACCTCATCGTCCGTCACGCTGAATAGGGATAGGTCGGTCAAGGCAGGCCCCATCCGCCGCCGGATGCCGTCCCGGCGAAAGCCGCATTCGATGAGAACCATCTCGTCGAGGCTCCCGACCGGAACCTCCGACGCCAGCACCTTCAATCCCAATTCCGGCATGATCTCGTGGAGAAGCGCCCAGACAAGCTCCCCGAAGGGCTTTGGCGGAATGTTCGTTCGGCAACCGAAGACGGCGCATTGGTCGTTCAGGAAGCGGATCTCGCAGAAGCCCTCGTCGCTCTCGAACCTGAGGCCGCCCTGGATCTTTTCAGTCTTGAACTTCATCAGGGGTATTGCGCCCCCGCCGTCTCGACATCGATCCCCCACGTTCCCCTGATCTCGTAGCTGTCCGTCCCGTAGTCCCGGAAGCGGAAGCGGAGCATCGAAAAGGGCGTCTGGAACCAAGCAACCCCGACGCCCTGCGCGTTGACCGTCACGTTCTTTACGTCCCAGGACGCTCCCCGGTCGGTCGATACGCCAACTTCCACGAGATTCCCCGCCGGGGCCTGGAAGCGGATCTCCCGGAGGCTATTCAGATCCCAGAGCGTCACCTGCGCCCGGCCCGCTATCGAGAAGCCCGGCTTCCCTAGCTCCTCTGCCGTGTAGTCGCGGGTCGAGAACCAGCTATCGATGGGACCGCCCAAGTAGCTCGTCGTCTGCTTGTCCAAGCGTACCGTCTGCACCGCCGAGTCGCCGATCACCGGGAACTGAGAGTTGTCGATGTCGGCGGTAAAATTCGTCCCTACCTGGAAGATCCCGATAGCCTCGAAATTGGTGACATCGTCCTGATACCAAATGTCGCGGCGGTAGTCGTAGATGAAGAGGAACGGCGGAACGACTAGCATGTAGAGCGAATCCGGCGTGTAGACCGCTCCCTGGATGTCGTCGAGCTGGTTGTAGTCGATGAGCTCGACAATCGTGTTGTAGACGCGATCTCCGACCGCCGTCATCGTCGAGCCGTCGAACATGTAGATATCGTCGGGGCCGAGCCAGAAGGCGACCTGTTCTGCGAGCGCTACCGAATGCGGAGCGAGAACGCCCATGCCGCGAATTCTCGGTTGCGTCCCGAAGACCGGCGAGTCGGTGCCCGTCCAGATGAGCTCGATCACTTCCCGCCGCTTGGCGAGAAAGGCCCGGTCGGCGAGCACGAACCCCGTCACGAGCGGGTCCTGGCTCGTCTCGATGATCTCGAGCGCTCCGCTGCCGACGCCGTTCCAGTTGTTCACGTTCCCGGAGACGGGCCAGCGGATTTGCGTCTGGTGGTCGATGCCGCCGAAGAAAGGCCGGATGGATACGATCCGGTCGGCAAACGCTATCAGGGCCTTGGCGGCGT
>Ga0247678_1000111_pt1 | contig 21858 bp, 40 predicted proteins | sample CNK19_metaG_FD_182801 | JGI IMG/M metagenome (GOLD analysis project Ga0247678, IMG submission 182801) | Soil microbial communities from Purdue University Martell Research Forest, Indiana, United States - CNK19 | ecosystem: Environmental > Terrestrial > Soil > Temperate forest > Bulk soil... | reverse complement strand
GTGATGCGTCTGACTGTCTCGCTATCAGCAGCCAGTTGAGGATTCTGGATGGCCAGATCCATCTGTTCCAGGCGTATTTCTTTCTGATCCTTGTAATGCATTCTGATGGCGTAGTTTACCGTCGCGCATATGCAAGCCACGATAACAACAACACACAGCCAACCGAAGAAGAACTCAATCATTACTTACCTCAACAAGAAAGCCGTGGGAACAACTAACCACGGCTCTTGCGCGCCAGTTCCTTCGCTATGTCCCCGTCCCTGAGAACACCTCCGGCATTTATCGTGATAAAGGCGCAGCGGCCTCTTCCTCTTGCTCCCACGCAAGATCCGCCCCGGTATCAATACGAATGACAGGAATCGAACCTGCATCACCCGGCGTCCCGGTTGCTCTACCGTTAAGCTACACGCGCATGGATGGCCTGTACGAGTCACGCGGGCACGGTACTCAAGCAAAGTATGTACGCCCGCGAGGTGAATACAGGCAATTTGGGATGCTAGGCTCTCATCCCTGGCAGCCCCTCTTCGTGGCCTCCGCTTTCGCGGTTTGGTCTAAGCAGTGACCGGCTTTCGCCGATATGCCCCCGCCATTGCTGCTCGCCGTCCTCGTTAACGCCATTCTACCACGCCCGTCTACTCAGTATTTCTACTTATTGTTGCACAAGCCTACTTGTCATGCGCCGTCGCGTAATGCTATGCTTGGGTTGGCTGGGGAGAATACCGACGCGCTCGCGCGCAGGAGGCTCCCTATGGCACCGCCACAAAACCCGCAGTTCCGGTTTCGCAACAAGCGATGGAACACAATATTTCGCGACTTCCTCAAACAAGTCCCAAATGCTACGACACGTGACCACTACTACCGCACACTGCGGCGCTTCTTTGTTTTTATCGAGAAAAAATATAAAGAACAGCGCACCCCCGATAAGGTTTCATCTACCGACATAGAAGAATTCCTACAACTACCCGTTCGCGAGGATGCCCGCCGCTCTGGGCAAAAGATCTCACCATATAGCAGGAACACATACCTGACGGTATTCAAGGCGTTTTATGGCTACTGCACCAAACCCATTTTTGAGTTCCGAGGCAGGCGAGGAATCGCGCTGTTTAAAAAAGGCATGTGTCCCAGTGATCATGTCTCGCTGGCTCACTGTGGAGATGCTGACCGAGACATGACCGAGGAGGAAGTGCGAAAGTTTTTCTTTGTCATTGATCGGACAACGCTGCGCGGCAAGCGCGACTTTTCACTCTTCTGGGCGCTGTTCATTACTGGGCGCAGGCGCAAAGAGATTGTAATGCTGCGTCGCCGGGATCTGTTGCCATTTGTATTTGAGGACGGGCACCAGGGATGGCGCTATCGGTTCAGGGCAAAATGGAAAGTCGAGGATGAATTTGCCGAGATGCATCAAAGCGTGGTCGATACGATTATCGAGTTTCACAAAGCGGCAGGTCGAGACTTCTACAGACTACCGCCAGAGGCACCATTGTTTCCAGGGACAATCGACAGCAAACATCCTATGAACCCTAACTGGGCAACGACACTCTTTCGTAATTACGCGAAAGAGGCGGGGCTGCCTCCAAATGTTGTGACTCATTCTCTCAGGCACGAATCGGCGTGGCAAAGATATTTGGCTAACGGGCATGATCTCCTTGCGGTCAAAGACGACCTGGGACACTCCAACGTGGCAACCACTATGAGATATATTGAGCGACGCAAAAAGAAGCTTCGCGGAGATCCGATATCCGCCGCACTTGTCGCAAAGTTTGGCTCATAGCAGTGATATAGTTCGTATACTGCTTCCTCGTACTGCTTTCGCCAGTCCAGTACAATCCCGTTACTCTCCGCCCTCGTCGTGGGCATGAAAAAACCGCTGGCACCTCGCATCTACCAGCGGTTCATCTTATGTTGTGACGGGTCTATGCGCCTGCCTGCTCACGTTCCATCAGCGCCACATAATAGGGCTTGCATGAGAGATGGCACATAAGCGCATCCCTGCAATCGCTGCACTCGCACATCGGGTCGGTATCGTCATGCAAGAGGAACGCCAGGAAGTCATCGATGCTCAGATCCGGCTTATTCGCCTGGAGCGTCGTCACAAGCCAGCGGTCAGTCAGCAGCAGCCAGCAGTCGTTGTGCGAGCCATAGCGTTCCATCTCCATCGTCTTAATGGACCGCCAATCTACGCCCTTATCCCATTTCAGGTGCCACAATGCCTTGTAGAGCAGGCGCATCTCAGGCTGGCGCATGACCGCGATGAACAGTCTGCGGCGCTCGCATTTCTGATTGTTCATAGCAGCACGTCCAGTTCATCGCTCAGGCACGCAATACCTGGCTGCTTATCACCCCGGCGATCAGGGCGCACATACCAGCCCGTCTCGTTCAGCGTACGCTGGTAAACCGTGCCGAGTTGCCCCTGTTCGGCAATGCACTGAATGCGCACACGAGCACCGATCTTGAGGTGACGCTCGCGGATGTCCGTCAGCACATCGGCCAACCATTCACGGTTATCAGGCAGGCGCTCAAGCATGTTCACGATGCACTCGTCGCACGTCGCCACACCGTTCAGCCGCCAGTGAGCCAATCCAGCGCAGCGCTGCGGCTCATTCGCTTGCAGGTGGATCTCACAGGGTACAGGCTCACGTAGCTTACCAGGAATGTAACTGGCTGGCTCAGGGAACGGGTTCTGATGGCAGGCGACATCCTCATAATAGCCGTGAGTGCAGATCTCAAGTTCACCCTGGAACGAGTAGACTTGCGCGTACACATCGGGTCCAAAGTGCACCCACCAGTCTTTGTGATCAACGCCACCGATAAATTCAACCTCGTGAACAGTGCGCAGGTCTATCGGAACCTCGTTCTCGATCAGTGCCAGATTCTGCCCAATCAGTGCCAACCATCCGGCGATGCTCAGCGCCCGGCGGTTCTGCTCAATAGCATCATCCCAGGTCTTCATCCTTGCTCTTCTCCTTTCTCGATAAACACAGCAAGTAAATCATTTTCCACCAACGTAGCCTGCTTCTCTGTGTAGTATGTCCAGCGGCAACTCTCTGGATGCCAGTATGCATGCACAATACGGTCATCAACCGGGATGAGTGGTACATCGTCGTGAATCTTGAATGAACATCCGTAGGGTTGCCAGCCAGGATGGCAGTGCAGAATACGAGCACCTGTCAGATTCTTGATGCATGCTATGTTCATCCTTGCTCCTTTCCGGGCAGGCTGTGATGGTCTGCCCGCTCTGCTCCTATGCCGACTTCTTCGGATACTCGATCCGAGTCACACGGAAACTGTATACATGGTTACCATGCCTCTCGACCAGGCCAGCATCTACCAGCGTATCCAGCGCGGATTGCATCTCTTCAAACGACGCGGATTGATACAGCGACTCTACCCGCTTCCAGAGGTCGGAGAGCGAGCGCTGCCCGTTGGTGATGTGCTTGGATTGTGTCAGGTGTTGGTGGAACCGCTCCACCAGGATACCCAGGATGAGATAAGCCAGTTTGTTCACGAGAACCTCCTTGCGGGCCGCTCCATGGTCCGCTGCTATGCTACGACTTTGCCTCCGCTGGCTGCTTCTCACGTTCGCGGCGCGTCAGATCACCATTGATCTTCGCGACCTCATCCAGGGTAATCTGGCTGGTAGCCCTGGAATAGCCGAGAACGCCCACCACATACGCCTCCCATGACGCTGCGTCCGTTGTGCCAGCACACTTGAATGCGCGCCCCTGCGCCTTACGTACCATCTGCTTAATGGCTTCTGTCTGCTCTTCCGCGTCAGGGTCATATTCGGGGCGTTCAGGCATCGGGTTGCCCTTAAGCCAGTCGCGCAGGGTGTGCGCCAGCATTGGACCGGAGCGACTGACAATTGATCCCTCTTCCAGTGTCGGGCAATGACTGGTATCAATCCTGATCTGCTTGTCTTCCAGGAATGCCAGCACATCGAAGAGATAGGGCACGTCCTCGCGCTGGATGGGATCAAGGGCAACCTTTTGGGTTTTTGCGCCGTGCTCATCTTTCCCGGTCACTGTCTCTTTCTTTGCGCGCATGGTCACGATCACGTGCATGCGAATGCGCAGGAGGTAGGTAAACAATTTCCGATGCTCAGGAGTTGCCACGGACCACGCATCGCGAGTCTTTGCGGCATTTCCGCCTTTCAGGCTATCAACCCATTCCAGCACGCCGCCAGCTCCCTCCCATTCGCTGCTCAGGCCATCGATCACCAACACATCGTACTGACCAGTGGTATAGATCGTTTTAATGGCCTCGATGAAGCGCTTAGGGTTGTAGGGCTTCTCAATGTCCACGTCCTTGTCGTCCAGTGCCATCTCAATCGTATCAAACGCATAGCCGAAGCCAGGATCATCGGGGCTGTCCTTAGCATATTTGTCAGCGGCATAGGGGTAGTCAGCTTCGATCAGCGCGATGCGTTTCTCGCTCAGATAGGTAGCGGTCTCCAGTGCAGTACAGGTCTTGCCAGCGCCCGCAATGCCAGCAAAGGCCAGTTTAACATAGCCATTATATTTCGTAGCTTTACGGATCTTCATAATTGCATACCTCAAGAGAGAACGGGCCGACAGTCGCCTACCGGCCCCACATACACGCTACCGTACAGCATTCAACTCATCTTCATGCTCGACCATTGCTCGCCCCTCAACCGGGGACAAGTCACCACGCGATACCGCATCGCTGATGTCCTGCAAGAAGTCGAGTTCTTCCAGTTCGCTCAGCAGTTCGTTGTCGTCCTGGTAGACATCGCCATAAGTGAAAATTGGGACTACGTTCAACATGTGCTATACTCTCCTTGCATAGGCTTGCGTAGTCGTTTTGCCGCGTCCCACGCTTGCCCGATGTAACGCTGCCAGTCGGGGCAACCTGGCTGGCAGCAGCCGCGCTACTCTTCCTTTTTTGCCATCGGCGGGATATGGTCAACGATCACAGCAATATCGCCACCGTGGATCTGGGTCAGGCTCACCGTCTCGAATGCAACATGTGACGCGAATTTGCGCAGCCAGATTGAAAGGGCTTCGATGTTCTTGTTAGACATCGACTTGATATCAGCCAGGACATCATAGGCGTCATCGTGAAACTGTTTCTCCCGCGCCAGGTCCAGGCCATCGCGCAACTCCACATACTCATCGATATGTGCCATCACACCCTCGATAGCGTCCGCAGGCACACCCAACTCTTTCAGTTTTGCTTCCAACGTCGCCATGCGTTCCAGCGACTCAATCGTTCCAGCGACTCAATCAAAGCTGGCTTATTCTCCATAACTCATTCCTTTCGACTAGTCGCCACTCCGGCGCCAGGGCCAGCCCGCATCGCCGACTGGACCCGGTGCAACAGTGCCGCGCTACGAGCGAAGTGTCACTGTCACCGTATAGCGAAACCAATCGTTCGACTCAGTGACATGCGCCTGGATGGAATGCACCAACTCAGCAGGGTAGTTCACCAGATACTTATTGACTGCATTCTCCACTAGAGGCACCACTGCGTCAGTGCGCCCCATCTCTGTGAATACCTTGATTTGCAAGATATCGCCATCGTATGCCATCTCAGTACCTCTTTCTCGTGCCGACTCGCACGCCCCGTGTACTAGCCCGCTACCCCACGCACTCGACGCATTCCCAATCATGCCCACACGGTGCAAATGGCCGCTCGTAGTATGCCGCCATGTCGTCCACAGCCACCACCTTGCGCCATCCACACTCACCACAGGCGAACCCATAAGCATCCTCCGACGCCTCGCGCTCGTCCTGCTGGCGAGCCTCTGCCGTAATTGCATCCATCGCTCTGTCCTCTCTGGGCTATTCGCCCCTGATATCCTCCAGGCTCATCCCCATACCAACGAGGTCCATGTACACCGCCGACAGCACCCGATTCGCCGCCAGATAATTACCGAACGACTGAGAACTCTCGGTCTTCATGTACTCTTCCCAGCACTCGTCCGCCAACTCTGCCCCGGCGCGGTATTCCGTCAGCAGCGCCTCCCGGTTCGCCGTGGTCTCCTCTGGTTTGGTCATCGTCTCTCACCTCCGGGGCGTCACTCGCCCCTCGCTATCGCTATGCCTACTAGTAGCGAGATCCGCCACTATACCGCGCATCGTTCGCTGTGCGCTCGGCCTGCTCAGCCTTGCGAGTCGCATCCTCTGCCTTGTAGTAGGCATCGTCAGCCCTACGCTTCGCATCATAGGCTTCCTGAGACGCACGATCCGCTTTGTCTATCGCACGATCAGCCTGCTCGTGGGCATCGGAAGACCAGCGATCAGCGCGCGAATTCAATGCGGTAATGCGATCTGCTTGCTCATTGATCATCATTTCCAGTCGTATGATTTCCTGCTGCAATTCCAGTATCACTTTCTCATAATCCATAATCTTGCCCTCCAGGGGAGATTGCTCTCCCCTCTCGCTATCTCAACTACGCCAGCGAATGATGGCAGCCATTGCTCAAGTACTGACAGGCGCTGCACCACTGCGATGCGTCTTTCATGTCCACGCGGGCCTTGGGAATGCTCCTGGAACTGATCATCTGGTGATGGGCCTCACACACGGTCACATACTTGTGGTCGCCCGCATCAATCCCCTGCTCAGCAGCAATGTAAATCACGTTGTGGACATTGGTGAGCGGATTCTTCTTGCTGGCCACGTAACCTGCGTTTTCGTTGAATGGCTTGCGTTTGCTCATCTCGGTTTCCTCTCCAGGGGCGGTTGGTCCGCCCCTCTGCTATTCCTACGCCGCCACGCCCAGGCACCACGCGCACATCACCTGCTTCGACAGGCGACCGCAGCACGCGCACGACACCGGCAATGTGGCCTGTTCAGCAGCGATGATCGCCCAGGCCTGCTGTTCCATCTCGCCCTCTGGCTGAGCAGGCATCTCGTCTTCCAGATGTGCCTGCAAGTCGTCGGCAAACGTGCCCAGGACCAGCGGCGCTACCACCTGTGCGCCGTCCAGTTCGTTCTGTGTCTGTGCGCGCTGCTCTTCAAGGCGGTTTACATACGCTTCGTGGTGGCAATGCCCGTTGAAGTGGTAGCCCTTGCAGTCGTCCTGCTCAGTGACATTATAGCAACCTGTGACTTTGCCCTCGACCACTGTCACGTGGTAGATGTTCTCAGCGGAGGTCTTCACGTTCACGGACCGGATGCCGTACAGGACCGCGCCGGTCGCCTTGAACTGTGCACGAGCGATGAAATGAAGTTCGCTGGCGGGCTTCTGAGCCTTGCGTGTAGCGGTTGCGAGCTTTGCCATGTTATACTCTCCTTGGACCCAGGATACTGATTTTTGCACTTCACGTCCCAGGTCCGGCACTAGGCGCTCCTTGCGGGGCGCTTATTTCAATTACTGCCCGATAACCGAGATAATCATGCGAACGTTGATGTCCGCGCCGCTGTAGACCAGGCTCGCCAGCTTCTTGTACGCTGCGACCAGCCACGCCGGGGAGGTGTGCGATACGCCGCGCTTGCTGGTGTAAGTACGCGCCTCGATCTTCTCAGCGCCGACCAGTTGGGCCAGCGTCTTCTGGAGGGGCGTCGCGCACATTGGGTGGCTATTGCGGTAGTCGTTCTGGCTGACCAGGACAGCGGTGCGGCTCATCTCTTCGAGCTTGGCGGCGAGTGCTTTGCGTGTGATCATTTCGGTTTCTCCTTCGTTTTCAATTCGTTTTTCTATCTACTAGGATTATACCTGATTTTGAGTGCCTATGTCAATACCATTCAGTGCCTATTTAAGTGCATTTGAGTGCCTTGTAAAAACTCGTTTGTCATGGTATAGTTAGACTATTAAGTAACGAGGAGGTGCTCATTTGGCTGTACTTTATACACCAAAGGACATACACAAAGCCCTGCAGGATCTGCGGATTGATCCTATCAATAACACGGTCACAACAAAGGAAGCTGCGCGCATCCTCACATGGAGAGCATCAAACGAGGGGATAGAACACGACTACCCCGAATCGGCGGTAAGACGCCGTACCCAAAGAGGTCACTTGACGCCCGCGCCTGGATCAAGCGATTGGGCCAAACTCTATCGGGTAGAGGATGTCTTCAAACTCCCACTCTACCCGAAAAGAGGTTCGAAATCGAGATCATCTGAGGAAGCAGTACAGGAAGCCAAGTAAACACTGCTATCAGACTACACTCTGTAGTGTACCTGATAGCAGTGCGTAAAATAGTGCTTTTCGGCTCATCTGGTGAGCAAATTAAGATCAAAATATGCTCAGTAAAAGGCAGGTGGCAGGATGCAAGCGATCCATCCCAATCGACTCAAAACGTTGATAGACCAAGATGGGTATACATGGCAAGAAGTAGAAGAGGGAACGGGCATTGCAAAAGGGACTTTACGCCGATGGGCGGCTGGTCAGTGTGTTATCCCACACAAACACCGCGCCGCTCTTGCGCGGTTTTTTCACTGTAATGATGTTGAATTTGCGCCTCTGGACGAAATTCGCTTGAAGAAAGAGCACAACGGTGTGAACGTCATGACTGGCGCGCATAAAAGCGAGCATGATATCCAAGCGGGGCGGGACGACGAAGAAAGGGTCATTGTTGGAACCATGTACGGAAAAAAAATAGATAGTTCACACGCGCATAGTATTGATGCGCTGGCGTCGCAAAACGCTCGAAACTTAATGAATCTAGCGAACGTTGATGGCTTCGCCGTTGACGATCTTATCACGATCACACAAAGTAGCGCCTTTCGCGGGTGGAACCGAGACGAAATTTTTCTCACGAAACTCTCGGAGACGCTGCCATTGCCAGAAGACATAGAGGCACTCAGACAAGAAAAGCTGCCGCGTATCCAGAAAAACTACATCAACTCATCCCATTACCGGCTCGCCGCTTTCACGCCCGCATTCAGCGACCGGCGAGGGTTGGAGGTAACGCTGGCACCAATCGGCTTTTACGACTTTTATACGCTCATCCCATTTCTCGACGAGTCTGCACTCCCTGGCGACGTATCCATCCGAGAAAAGTACGGGGCGATGGCATTTACCTATACTCTGGGCAACACATGCCCAATCCCAGCGCCTGTCGCTCTGCATTGCGTAGTGATAACAAAAGACCATCAAGTGGTGCTCATGCAGCGATCGAATTCAGTTGCTTTTTATCCCAATCATTGGAGCGCATCTTTCGAGGAGACGATGGACTCGCCAGGGATGTCCCCCAAGGGCAACACGCGCCAGGGTGATACTGACTTTTTCGCGTGCGCCATCCGCGGTATGGAAGAGGAGCTGGGGGTTACTACCGATGCAATCGATACCATTAAGGTGCTCTCATTGAATGTCGAGTATCTTATCCTGGCTATCGCTGCGGTGGCAGTGATACGGACGCACCTCACCGTGCAAGAACTCAAATCCCACTGGCTACTTCAAGCTCCTGATCGCAATGAGGCATCGAAGTTTGAAACGGTATCTGTCGAACCAAAGGCTATCATACAGAAGATATTCAGTAAAAATGTGCTTTGGCATCCAACTGCACGTATGCGCCTGATCCAGTTTCTTCTTCACGAGTATGGACCCAAAGAAGTCACAGCCCTGATCGCCCAGCAAGGAGAATAATTTGTGATCACTTTTCGATCACTTTTTGAACAATTACAGGTCAATAAATCCCCATTTCTTACCAATCGATTAGGTACACTTTAAACGTCGCCCTGGTAGTGGTCCCGATGGTCCCTGGGGTGCCAGGGCGACACACAGTTAGCAAGGAGAAGTGACACATGGCAAGTGAAGACCAGCGCATCAGCAACCTTGAAGAAGACATGCGCCAGCAAGAAAACGCCTATCGCGCACTGCTGGAGATCGTCAAAGACATTGATGGCACCGTGCGCTCAGTTCAGGCACACGAGATGGTCATTGATGGCCGACTGGATACCATCGACGCCCGCATCGGATTGTATCACAATGACATGAGCCTGAGTTTTCACCAAGTCGCAAAGACGATGGTGACAAAAGAGGATTTGGCTGCGCTAGAAGATCGGATGAATGGCAAATTCGATCAGGTACTCGGATCATTCCAGCAGGTGCTTGCGATCCTGGACGAGCGGCTACCGAAGAAAGAAGAGTAGCGCGTACCACCTGGAGGACTACCAGATGAGGAACGAAGATCTTATCAGGGCGCGCATACAAAGGGGATGGGATTATGCTGAGGTCGCGGAGAAGATTGGCACCTATCCCCATCTCGTCAAAGCATGGGAACAAGGCAGGGCGATACCATCGAAACGAGAGAAAGAAGAACTCTGCGAATTATTTGGGCTGGACATGGATATATGGGTTATCAATAGGAAGCCCTATCAGATAAAGCCCAGGACACCGAAAACAAAAAGACAAGGTCAGTCAAAAAGCATTGTAAACGTTCGAGATCGCACAGGCGGTAAGTCGCGCAGGATGCGCAGAGGATCATAATCCCATAGCCCTCGTGGTACAGCCGGTTCGACTCTGGCAAGGGCTTTCCTCCCTCATCGCAGGGATACTGTATTCTGCACATCCACACATCCGTGTGGGCACATTGAACAACTTGAGAAAAGACCCGGCTTATCAAATCGAGGTGTCTTTCGTAAGAGGGGCATACTGTAGCACGGTGAGGGAACCTTGCTCCGTCACAAGCAACTCCAGTAGAGAGTTGTCGGGCGGTAGGGTGGGTGACGGAGGAGCCAAAGGACTGCGATTGCGATGTCCGCGAGCCGTATGGGGGTAAGCCGAAGTCAAGATCAACACGAAATTGAGCCTACGGGCTGGTAGATTCTGGTCACCAGGGTAGTTATGAGATACCCTGGTGACCGGGGCTGTGCTAGTCGGTTACTTCACGGTGATGGTGATAGTCACCTGGTCCGTCGAGGTGATATCGGGCTGAAAGGCCAGCGTGAACGACTTCTCCGTCTTCGGCACTTCATACGCGAGATCACCCGACAACTTCCCACCAGCGGCCACGTTCCCATCTGGCGGATTCTTCAATCCATCCACAATGGTTTCCGTGTACGTTTGCCCCGTCGAGTCAGCCAGTTTGAAGCTACCGATCGATGAGATGGCCTGCGCAGCACTGCCGCCGTTGGTGACGGTGACATTGACCACCAGGTAGATGTTCCCTGACTTTGGCTTTGCGAACTCGCCGCCAGTAGATGTGCTGGCTTTGTTGGCGATGATCGTCCAGTCACCGAGTTTCACCGTATCGCCTACCTTCCATGTCTTCGCGGCAGCGGTCGGCGTCGTGCCAGCCGGTGCAGACGTAGCGGTTACAGCGGTGCCAGTCGAGCCGCCAGCGGTGCTCCCACAGGCCAGGAATGGCAGGGCAAGCGCGGCGATGGCGACGAATAAGAAGATGAGTTTCTTCATGGGTTCCCTTTCTATGCATAGAGAATAAAAACCGACATTATTGTACAGCATAGAGAGAGAGGAACTGTTGCGCTCGTAGTAGATGTATGGTGGAATAGCCCTCTTCCGCGTTGAAATATAGAACACGTACTAAACGGTACGTATTATCGAGTCCTAGCGCGATACATTATAACTCATAACAGCCGGGAAAGTGACAATTTATTCATATACCGTTCCACTGGACGGAAAAGTATAGAAATGTTACACAAATGTATGTTACGCTTACTTTTGACTCCTCAAACGGGCCGTGCACACACGCATGCGGACAGCGTTTCGGCCACGTTACAGCAAGAGCTTCTGAGAAATCCTACCGACGAGTAGAACCACGCCATGATCGCACCCGCACGGATGCTGATGATAAATTCCGTCATGGGAAAAGAGGTGGTAGAGGCCGCGCCTGGGTCGCGAACAGGCAGAGCCGTTGAGGAACGATTGACAACTGAGAGGAGTATGGACAACGTGTCCGCTAACATTGATTGTTCATCTCCCCAGCACAGAAACTAGCAGGGCGCCCCTGGTTTCTGTAAACAGGTATTCAGCTTTCTTGAGCACAGTATAGCATATTTTTAGCGCGTTTTCGCATAATTTTGACTTAACTCTGATTGGGATTGTCAGGCACGCTTTCCAAGATATCGCGGATGTCGCAATCGAGCGCCTTGGCTATTCGGTCCAAGACTTGCAGTGTCAGATTGACATGCTCCGAGTCAGGATACCTATAGATCATCCGTAGTTTCGTATCGTCTAAGAACGCAAGATGCGCCAGCCTGGTTTGACTGATGCCCTTTGCCTTAGCGACTTCTTTCACTCGTAAACGTATCATAAAATCCCCCGTTTTTAAAGCATACGTTCATTCCGGGGGCTTGTAGAGAGGCTTTATGCCCCTCCGGTGGATATGGGAGGATTGTATAAGGGGGTTTATATACCTGGGCCAGCAGAGGACACTCAACGACTGAATAATTGACGCGCGGGCTTATAATCGAAGCACTAGTAACCGATGGAGAAATCCGTCAGACCACACAGAGCAGCTCGCGCAGGTACAGCACATCCCTGACGCGGGCTGTTCTGCATAGAGGGAGATACATGAGCGCTGAGATCTGGTACATGGACAGCGAGTTCTGCGACGCGTGCGATACGCTGCTCGATGGCTTTGGTGTCTGCCCCGAATGCGGATACGATGGCGGATACTACGAAGAGGACGAGGACGACGAGGATTGGTTTTGGGAAGAGGACATGTACGACGAGAACCAGGCCATCGTGAGCAAGCCTTCGGCAGAGCCAGCAAAGGACCCTAAGTAGCCCTGCCTATGGGCAGTGTACTCCGACTGCCAGGCAGTGCCAAATAGCCGCCAATAAGTGACGACCGGGCTAGCCTGAAAGGATAGGCGAGATGGATAAAGTCAAATATCGAGCGTGGCACAAGCTGAAGAAGCGGATGTACCACGTCGCCATGCTCTACCTGGACACAGACATGCTCTTGCTCCAGGATGGCGATGTGCTGTTCTCGGTCTCAGATGAAGAGGCTGAGTTGATGCAGTTCACCGACTACAAGGATAGAAATAAGCGAGACATCTGTGACGGCGACTATCTCGCCAATGCGTGGGGCAAATACCGGGTGTACTGGGATCGCGGCGGCTTTGTCATACAGAGCGAGGATGGCTTTCGCTACAACATCAGCGAAATGGACCTCCAGGCACTGGAAGTCATTGGTAATCGGGATGAAAACCCGGAACTCTCGCCTTTCTTCTCGGAATTGCAACCGAAAGAGGGCTAACCTGAAAGAACCCCTCTACTCAAGTAGACTGCATTTCGGGGCGAAAGGTTAAGGATGAGCTAAAATGACTGTTATTACTACCATAAGAAACACAGGCAAAGAGACGATCTCTCACGTCGGTACCAGTGGCTTTACCGTAACCGGGAACCGCGCAGGAGACGGACTGGACGTGCAGATTGAGATCGGCAGTGACATTGCCCGCGAGGAAGCCGTCGCCCTCATAGGGACGTTCCTAACGTTCTGTGAAGAGCAGTTCGATGAGAGCTTTGTTGCTGCCTGCCTGGGTCACTATGCAGCGGAAACCGGGAAGAAGATGTACGAGGCGGGCGACCATAAAATCGCGATGGTGCGTGGCGGTAATCGCGGAAAGCGGCGGTAGGATGGAAGCGAACCGCCAATTCACAGTTTTTTTGCGAGTTGACTGTTCGGATAAAGATCATGCGCGGCCCGCTCACATAGAGAGAACGTCAGCAGTTCGCCAGATATGACAGAATTCGCCAAATGGGCTATGAGGTAAGGATATGGGATACATAAGGCATCACGGAATGCTGATCACGACATACAAAGAGGAACTGACTGCGCAGGTCCGCGCCAAAGCCGTTGAGATATTCGGCGATCTCGTCTCTGAGGCACGCGAGTCAACCATCAACGGGTACTGGTCATTTGCCGTCTTCCCCGATGGCAGCAAAGAGGGGTGGGAAGACTCTGACAAGGGAGACGCCAACCGGGCCGCATTCAAAGCGTGGACTGAGACGCTGCGCTACGAGGATGGCTCGACTTCCGTTGATTGGGTAGAGGTCCAGTACGGCGATGACAACGGCGAAACGTGCATCGTCGCCGGCAATGACTACCCGGAGGAAGCGACGGTTGTAGATGCGGTGGTCATGCTGCCGGAATGAATGCGATTCAGTCTACGCAAAGTCTACGCTGTCGAAAGGAAAAGTACCGAAACCTTGACTTCCCGGTTTTTGGGATGATATACTACCCATAGTTACTACAGAATACCACTAAAAGCTGGGGAGTAAAAATGAACGAACAGCCAGATCTAACCATCGAACAGGTGGCAAAGATCGTTCAGGTCAACCGGAAAACGGTTGAGAAGTGGATACGCGAGGGCGATCTCGACGCATACGAGATTGGAAATGATCGCAAGCGCATCCGGCCTGACAAACTTGAGGAGTTTCGGGAGAAGAGGCGAGTGAATCCGCGGAAGAGAACGAAGAAGAGCGAGGGCGATCTTGCTTTGGCCGGCTAGCAGATGGGTCAGAAACTGGGGAGTTACGCCCACCTGCTAGCCCTAAGAGCTAATAACAATGCAAACAGCCAGCGCGACCGGAGTGTCCGTTGACCATTATTTCAGCATTATCATTTTTATTATAGCGACATTCAGCGCAAATTGCAACGACTGTCTACAACTGACTACATGTAAGTACACATAGGAATATTTTAATAAATAATTTCTGCTCTTATTGAACATACGTGCAATGGAGGTAGTTATGCAAACGGTTGAGGAGGGCGCCCGCCCGAAGCTGATTGATACGCCACTGCTGACAAGGCGGGAAGTGGCCAGAGCGCTGAGAATGTCGGAACGGGAATGGGATCGACTGCGCAAGGTATGGCCATTCACTGAGGTACATGTACTCGATGGGCACAAAGGACTGCGCTTCTTGAGTCAGGAAGTGGAAGATTATATCTGGAAACACGCTGAGACATCAAGTAGCGCGACATCTTGAAGCCAGCCGGGCCACGGCAAAGAAATAAGCGGCCTCTCTGGGAAGAAGCCGCCACAGAAAGTGCGATCCGCGCAGGCACGCGGGACAGGATCACACTAAAGGATTATACCTATGTATACGAACGTCATTGAGAATCAGTTTAGCACATCGGCAAACGATTGTCATCCAGCGAGCGCAAATGAAACATGTACAAGCGCCTCGCCCATAGGGGCAAGCCGTTTTATACCGTTTCTAACGGTATTACAAATGTACCATATTGCTATCCCTGCCGCAACCCCTGGCGCGGATGTAGCCGCTCTGGCGAATCGCGTTTCGATGCGGATATCTCGCGGCGCTCTGTTGCCCGTTTTGTGGCCCCCAGCCCTAAACTCTATAGTTTCACTGAATTTATTTTTCATTGGCTCTACAGGCTTGTTTAGCAGGGTAGTAGATTGTGAGGTGGCGCGATGGTAGCCTTACGCTCTCCTATTCCCTGGATTGGCGGCAAACATTACAGCGCGCGCCAGATCCTGCAGGCATTCCCCCATCACAAAGATTATGATGTCTACTGCGACTTATTTGGCGGCGCGGCCCATGTGCTCATTCAGAAGCCGACCTATAAGCATGTTGAGGTCTACAACGATATCAATAGCGACCTCGTGAACTTCTGGATGCAATGCCGCGATAATGGCGCAGCCCTGGAGGATCGCTGTAGGACACTGCCCTATGCCCGCTCGCTGTACTACGCCTATCACAAGAGCCTCTTTGATGGCACCGAGATGGAGCCGCTGGAGCGCGCGACGCGCTGGTTCTATGTACTAAGAAGTAGCTTCCGCGCTACCATTGAATCGACCCCCAACGGGTGGATACACCACTATAACTACGTCGCCAAGAGTCCAGGACACGCGCACAGTTACAGAGAGACTCTCGCATTATTCGGACTGATAAGTCAACGCTTTGCTAATGTTCAGATTGACAACCAGGATTTCGCGGACGTTTTTGCTCAGTGCAAATCACATCGCACGCTCTTCTACGTCGATCCGCCCTATGTGGATGCAGAGCACTACTACGAGAACGCATTCACCCTGCAGGATCACCAGCGCCTTGCCGCTCTGCTGAACAGCACGCCCGCATACGTGGCGCTGTCCTACTACCCTCACCCGCTGCTAGACGAACTCTACCCTGCAGACAAGTGGCGACGCATCACCTGGGAAACGTTCAAGCACAGCCAGCGCACAAAGGCAACCCATGATGTCGCTACGGAAATGCTGCTCACCAACTACGAGCCAGCCGCCCGCGAACTGTGGGCACAGGAGGTCGTATGATCGCACCAGCACCCACAGGCCGACGCCCGCTCGACACCCGCTTCCATGCGGGCGAGACCGTCTTCGGCTACCACAGCCCTCGGGCGGCATCCGTACTGACCGATACACTCGAACATGCGCCGGTCAATCTGCGCTGGCTCGACACAGGCATCTGCGAACGCTGCTTGCCAAAGTCAGTCGAGTCGGCACGCAAGCATCAGGAGTGGGCGCAAGAGCAGAAGAAAGCGAGGGCGAGATGATCGAATACACACCCGTAGACCCACTGTGCTTGCATCCCGATACATTCGAGTTAGTCCATCGCGAATATTTCTGGCGCAAGGACGACCATCCGTTCTGCACGCCCATTCAGCAGATCTACAACACGCTTCGCCACTGCGCGCCCGATATGCGAGCAGCGGTTGCCGAGGTCCAGCAGGGCACGAAGCAACTGCTTGCCGATATGCGCGTCTACCCGGACGAAGCCTGGAAAATGGCGCAGGCACTGCCCCACATCGAAGACTTCTGCGAGTGTGTGCAGGAGACTTCCGCTAAGCTGCACAACGGTGAGCCTGACCGCCGTGCGAGCATCGAAGCCCTGAACCGGCTCTGGGCAGAGTCACAGCAGCGTGAAGAAGAGCAACGTCAACGCTGGCTGGCGGAGGTGACAGCCGGCGATGCCCATTTCGGCGGTCCTGGGGCCTATCAGCAGACCCGCGACGAGTACTACGCCGAACTCGACATGAAGAAGCGCGAAGCCCTGCGCCAGCGTATTCGGGCATTTCAGGATGCCTACCACCAGGGCGAGCAGCCAGCACAACCACAACGCGAGTTAGAGCCGGTCCAGGCCGGATTATGGGAGGTACCCGCGTGAGCAACGAACCACCACTGCCCGCTGGTGACCCACTCGGCGCCTGCCGTGGACTCGCCAGCGCCATGCTCATCGTCCTGGCCCTGGCAGCCATCGCGGCTATCGCCATTGCAGTATTGCGCAGCTTATAGAGGAGATCACCCATGCATAAAACTAAACAAGACCGCCAAGCAGAGGCCATCGAGCGGCAGCAGGACCGCGATAATCGCACCACAGCCGAGCAACTGCACATCATCCGGCAGCGTCCCGGCAAATCGGCCCGCGAAAAGACACGACTGATGATCGGCGGTAAAGTCACCGAAGCCGACATGCGCGACAGATAGGAGACAAAACCCATGCAGAACGAAGCAAAGCAACCCCTGCCAGAGGACATCATCGCCGACGATGAGAGCTTTTACGACTTCGATGTCGATTGCCCGGCCAACGAGGACGGAGAGCATGATATGCGACTCGTGGCCATCATCGACGGTTGCGAGATTTACGAATGCGCCTGCGGGCTGATTGATTGCTAAAGGAGCCATAGCCATGCCCACCCAGTCGCCCACACTTACCCGCGAAGAGGAGATCTATCGCGAGATCGGACAGCGCATCCGCAAAGAGCGCAAAGCACTCGGATTCAATCAGACCGAGCTGGCATCCTACGTCGGGTATAATCGCCCAACCTCGATCAGCGAAATTGAGGCGGGCAAAATCCAAATGTCAGTGCATGTACTCATCGCCATTGCGGAGGCACTCGGCGTCTCGTTATTTTGCCTGTTGCCAGAGGAGATACAGCCATGACAGTGCCCACACTTACCCAGAGTAAATGGCAATCTGTTTTGCTTATTATCACGGACGGTAAACGTATGGAGTGCCCCTGTGGCAATCTGGCTTTAATTCTTACCATGAAAACATCACAAGAGAATGATCTGTCGGCCATGCATGACATGACCCCGTGGTGTCAGGCGTGCTATGAAGCCGAAAGTGAACGACAGGAAGAGGAAGAAAATGAGCACTGAGATTATTGGCCCGTTCAGCGATGGCGAATACTATCGCCTTTCAGTAGACGAACACGAGGTTCCTTATCTGAGAGCGCATCTTCGCAAGGGCACTGAGGATGTATGGGACATCCTCCTCAATGATCGCCTTGCTTACGAACTGACGGACGCTGAACTTCATAAGGCATTGCCGCTTATTGCGAATGCTATGGCTATCGCAGCAGGATACTCCTGTCATGGCGAAAATTGCCGTCAGATCAACCCATTTAAGGTGCGGATGATCTGTGTTCAAACAATCGATAAAGAACAAGGCGAGGAGGCCCGCCCATGACCCGCACACAGTCGCCCACATATTTGCTCAGCGAAAAGAATATTGATCGACAAAACGCTTGCCATGTGGCAAGATTTATGATAAACTTGCCACATGGCAAGGAAAGGGGGATGTATGCGAGTGACGGAAGAAGAGTTACGCGAACTCTTAAAAACGCATGGGTGGAACCTGATCCAACGTCGCAGAGGGAGGCAAAGTTACCTTTACGCTCGAAAGTGGGCAAACAGGGAATTCTATGTCACCAAAGTAGCGGATTTGCCACAACTCACGCCAGAAGATGTCCTGACAAAAATCGGGAGAGCCTCTGGGGAGTAACTGAATATGCGTTTCCAGTAGCACGCTGCGATTCGGTTTCGATTGGAACCCGGCACCAAACCGCAGTTGAGCCGTACTACCTGTTTGCATTTTGCCATATGGCAACGAGAAATGCAAGCGGGTTGGGAGGGAATCTATCATGACCCTACGCGTCTTCTCATATGGCGGTGGTGTTCAGTCCACTGCTGCCCTGGTGCTCGCTGCACAGGGCAAAATCGACTTCAAAACATTCCTCTTCTGTAATGTGGGCGACGACAGCGAGAACCCCGCCACGATCACCTATGTGCGTGACATTGCAATGCCTTATGCGAAAGCCCACGGTATTGAACTGATCGAACTGCATAATACCCACTTTGGCGAGCCGACCACCTTATACCAGCATCTCACCCGCCCTGGCTCAAAGTCCATCGGCATCCCTGTGCGCATGGCTGGCTCAGGAGCGCCGGGGAGACGCTCCTGTACGGCTGACTTCAAGATCAACGTGGTTGATCGCTGGCTCAAGCAGAACACCGTACGCGGCCACATCCAGGAACTCAAAGAAGCGGTTGTGCGTCGCTATGCCTTTGGAAAGCTGGACAAAGAGACGGTGCTGCGCTTCATGGTTGATATCGACGCGTTCTTTCAGGAACACGAGCCAGCGGCCCACGTCGGGCTCGGTATCAGTCTGGACGAGATTGAGCGCGTCAAGCCGAATATGGACCCCGAAACGGTCGCATGGAAAGTGAATGCGTTTCCGCTCATCGATGAGGTAGAGCGCCCACTCACTCGGCAAGATTGCATGAACGTGATTGCTGGTGCTGGCCTGCCGATCCCCGCGAAATCAGCTTGTGTCTTCTGTCCCTTTCACACTCTGGCACGGTGGCAAGAGATGCGCCAGCACGAGCCTGAGAGTTTCTGGAAAGCGGCTGGTCTGGAGAAGTTTCTGAACGAGCGCCGCGCCAGCCTGGGAATGGACCCGGTATGGTTCACACGCTTACTCAAGCCGCTGGATCAGGCCACGCACGACTATGGACAGCGGGGACTCTTCGAGAGCTTTGACGGCTGCGAAGAGGGCTACTGCGGACTCTAATTTATCCAAGCTGGGGCTTCGGCCCTGGCAACTGAATTTATCCCCGGCATATCGCCGGTTTTACGATAGAGGTGTCTTATGGACAAGAAGCCCGCTACCGATCCCAAAGTGGATTGGGGATTTTACGCAATGACGCCGCGCATAGTGCGCACAAAGTATAAAGATCTCTCTCACACCGAGAAGTGGCTGTATACCTGTCTCAGAGATTTATGCGGCAAAAAAGGAACCTGCTTTCGCACACTCCGTTCCTTAAAAGAAGAAACCGACATCTCTATCGCTTCCCTCTCGGCGATGATCCCCCGGCTTCACGCTGCTGGCCTGATCCATGCAGAAAAGAAACGCCGCTCTACCACTGGAAAGGAGATCTGGCATATCTCCATTGTCGATATCTGGCAGATGAACAAGGATTATTGTTCAGAAAATGAACAAAACAGCGGTGAGGATGTTCAGAATTTGAACAACGATCCTGAGATTGTTCAGTCAGTGAACAATGATGTTCAGAATTTGAACAAAACACCGGGAGATTGTTCAGAAAATGAACGAGATTGTTCAAATTTTAGAAACAGAAGAAGATACTCTAAGAATAAAGATACGGAAATATATAACGAAGAAGAGGGTACGTATAGCGGTGAGCAGCAACCCGCAGCATCTGGCGCTAACGCGCCGACACCCGCGCCTGTTTCTTCACAGGATGATCTCCTGAACCAGATCCGTTCCCGCATTCCAGAGGGCGATGCAGTCCTGCTTGAGCGCCTGTCCAATGGCAACCACCGCATTTACCGCAAGTCGGGGCGCTCTATTGGCGAACTGATTCCGGTTGGTGTGGATGTCTCTGATGGGCTTCTAGAGCTTATCACTGTTGACGCGGATGTACCCTATCAGCCTGATTTTGATGCTCACAAAACGGATTCGTATAGCCAACCCACGGAGGACCACGACAATGAATGTATGGGACGCAGTAGCGTTTCTGGGGATGATGTTCGCCATCTTCATGGTGCTCAGGGAGATAGCCCACATACTCAGAGAGATACGCGACAGGTTGCCAGCGCCAGCGACACAGGAACAAATCGACTTTCTGAGAGCGCGGATGGACACGCTCACCAACTGGCTGGACGAGATCAACAAACGCGTACCACCACAGGACAACCTGCCACAGTAGTCCCGGCGAACGGCGATGGCTATCAGAAACCGCAGCAGCAGACGCTGACGGGCGTGTCTCAGCAGGAGAGCGCGCGCGTTGAGCCGAAAGCCGAACAGGATGTGCTCATTGAGCGGCCTGCTGTGCCAGAAATGCCCTTGCAATCGGCCCGCTGGTGCGCAGAGACGCTGGTGCAGATCGTTGAGGCGAAAAACCAGAAATACTATCGCAAGACGACCCGCGAGAAGCAAATCAAAGCAGCGCAGCGCATCCTCCGCGAAGATCCTGAGTTGACGCGTGAGCGGTTCGTACTGGCCTACGACGAACGCAACGATGACTGGTGGAGTGACCACAAGGGGCTGCTGCATGTGAACCATATGGCCGAAAAGGACCGCGTTCACGAGATGCTTGAGCGCATCGACTTACGAGCTACGCGCCGGGGCAGCAAGCCCTCTTCTCAGCCACAGCAGAGCAATGGCAAGGGCCACACGCTGGCGGTGAATGACCCTGACTACAACATTGACGACGATTTTTATAACAATGCCGCGGCCTGGGCCGCATTCGATGTCCCGAAAGGAGGCACTGTCCATGTCTGAGTTAACACGCATTGGCAATCCTGGCCGCGCACTTCGTCTGGTTCCGCCGACGCAGGTGCAGCAAACCGAGGACAGTTTCGACGAGGGCTTTGAGGTGCTAGAGGGCGAAGTGGTCGCGAACCTGCCCGCAGACGCGAAGCCTGTCGCCAGAGTGTCTTATGGCAAGTATGTAGAGCCGTTGACGTGTTCTACGTGCCATACGCCCATTGATGCTGCTCCTGGGCGTATTCGTGAGTATCGTCCCCACACCGATCACACGGGCCATGCGATGAAGTATGGCTACTGTGAAATTCCTTGCCCGACTTGCTCGGGTGATGCGATGGTGAGGCGGGCCGCCCGCCAGCAGGCAGAACTCGTTCAGCGGATCTTCGGAGGCGCTGATATCCCATGGAAAATGCGGGATTGGGAGTTTTCAAG
>Ga0247678_1000107_pt1 | contig 21913 bp, 22 predicted proteins | sample CNK19_metaG_FD_182801 | JGI IMG/M metagenome (GOLD analysis project Ga0247678, IMG submission 182801) | Soil microbial communities from Purdue University Martell Research Forest, Indiana, United States - CNK19 | ecosystem: Environmental > Terrestrial > Soil > Temperate forest > Bulk soil... | reverse complement strand
GTGGCGTTCTTCTTCACGTTGATGAGCGGCGTGGGCGGGAGTGGCCGGCGCTACTACGGCGGCTTTCCCGGGGGATACGGCGGTGGCTGGGGCGGCGGAGGATTCGGCGGGGGCGGCGGCGGCTTCAGCGGCGGCGGCGGAAGCTTCGGCGGCGGCGGCGCCTCCGGACGCTGGTGAACGTGAAGCTCGCGCGCGTCCTGCGCCATCTTTTCAGCCTGCCGGGCGCGGTGGCGCGCGCGCTTCCGGCCGCGTCGCTCGCGCGCATCGAGCAGGCCGTCAAGAAAGCCGAGGCCGACCATCGAGGCGAAATCCGCTTCGCGGTCGAAGCGGCCCTCGAGAGCGGCGCGCTGCTCTCGGGCCAGTCGTCCCGCAGCCGCGCGCTGGAGGTGTTCTCGCTGCTGCGCGTGTGGGACACCGAGGAAAACAACGGCGTGCTGATCTACCTCCTGCTTGCCGACCGGGCCGCGGAGATCGTCGTCGACCGCGGCATCCATGCGAAAGTCGACTCGGCGGATTGGCGGCACATCTGCCGCCGCATGGAAAGCGCTTTCGCGAAGAGGGAATTCGAGCCCGGCGTGGTATCGGGCATCGAGGAGGTCTCGCGGCTCCTCGCACGCCACTTTCCGCCGCGGCGCGGCGACCGCAACGAATTGCCGGACAAACCGGTGGTTCTCTGATCCGCGAGCGATGGATCGCCGCTCATTTCTCCTGGGCAGCGCCGCGCTCGGTCTTGCCCCGAGAACAGCCTGGTCACAGGCGAGGCTGTTGCGCGCATCGGTGACGCGGCAGAACCTCGTCGGCGCCGCCCACCCCGCAACCGAAGTCTGGACCTACCACGGCACGGTCCCGGGGCCCGAGCTGCGCTTCAGGCAGGGCGAGCGGCTCCGCGTCGAAGTGGAGAATGCGCTTCCCGCGCAGACCACGGTGCACTGGCACGGCATCCGGCTGCCCAACGCGATGGACGGCGTGCCCGGACTGACGCAGGCGCCGGTCGCGGCGAACGGTGGCAAGTTCGTCTATGAGTTCGAACTTCCGGACGCCGGCACCTACTGGTACCACCCGCACCTCGGTGACGGCGAGCAGCTCGCGCGTGGACTCTACGGCGCCCTGGTCGTCGAGGAGCGCGACCCACCGGCGGTCGATCGCGACCTCGTGTGGATCCTGTCGGACTGGCGACTCGACCGCGAAGCGGCGCTGCGCCGGGACTTCGCCAGCGCCATGGACGCCAGCCATGCCGGGCGGATCGGAAACACGGTGACCGTGAACGGCATGGTGCGCGACACTTTTGGCGTGCGCGCGGGCGAGCGCCTGCGGCTACGGCTCGTCAATGCGTCGAACGCCAGAATCTATGGCCTGAGCTTCGAAGGTCACCAGCCCTGGGTAATCGCGCTGGACGGGCATCCCGTCGCGCCGCACTGGTTCGAGCGCGTGGTCCTGGGACCGGGCATGCGCGCCGACGTGATCCTCGACTGCACCGGCGCTCCGGGCAGCGCCCACCGCGTCATCGACGACTTCTACCGGGGCCGTGCGTACGAGCTGCTGAAGCTCGAGTACCGCGCGGAACCGCGGTTGCGTGACGCGTTCGAGCCCGCGCCGCGCCTCGCCGCGAACCCGGTCAAGGAGCCCTCGCCGGGCGCCGAGCCCGAACGCATCGTGCTGGCCGGCGGCATGATGGGCGAGATGCCGAACCAGAGCAGCCATAAGGGCGTGTTCTGGACCTTGAACGGCAAGCCGCTGCGCCACGACCATCACGATCAGCCACCGCTGCTCTCCCTCAGGCTCGGACAGAGCTACCGCATCGAGCTCGTGAACCGCACCGCCTGGCATCACCCGATGCATTTGCATGGGCACGTTTTCCGGGTGCTGTCGAAGAACGGCAAGGAAGTGCTTCCGCGTCAATGGGCCGATACCGTGCTCCTGGACCCCGACAGCCGTGCCGAGATCGCGCTGGTGGCCGACAACCCGGGCGACTGGATGCTCCACTGCCATGTGCTGGAGCACCAGGCGAGCGGGATGGCCGCGTTCGTCAGGGTGGCGTGAGGCGCCTAATCGTCACAGTGGCGCTGCTCGCGGGCTGCGAGGCGAAACCGGACCTGGCGCTGGGCGAAAAACTCTATGCCCAGCAATGCGCCGCCTGCCACGGTGCCAACCTCGAAGGCCAGCCCGAGTGGCGGAAAAGACTGCCGAGCGGGCGCTTTCCGGCGCCGCCGCATGACTCGACAGGTCATACGTGGCACCACCCGGACGAGGTGCTCTTCGGGATCACAAAGCACGGATTGGTGCCGCCGTACGCGCCGGCCGGCTACGGCAGCGACATGCCGGCTTTCGGCGGCAAGCTCTCCGACCAGGAGATCCGCGCGGTCCTTGCCTACATCGAGTCGCGCTGGCCATCCGAGGTGCACAAGCTGCGCAAGGAAATGCTGAAGTAAACTAAAGCGGTGACGATCTATCTCGAGAAAGCGGCGCGCCCGGCGCAGTCGGTACCCATGACCGATGCCGAATGGCAGGCGCGCGTGCAGCTCGCTGCCTGCTATCGCATTTTCGACATGCTGGGCTGGGTCGAGATGATCTTCAACCACATCACCGCACGGGTACCTGGCCCTGCCTCTGCTCCCGATTCGGTGCGGTTCCTGATCAATCCGTTCGGTCTGCACTACCGCGAGATCAAGGCCTCGAACCTGCTCCTCATCGACATCGAGGGAAACCCGCTCCGAGCCTCCGAATGGCCGGTCAATCGCGCCGGGTTCGTGATTCACTCGGCCATTCACGCCGCCATCGCGAACGCCCACTGCGTGATGCACACGCATACGACGAGCGGCATCGCGGTGGCCTGCCTGAAGCAAGGCCTCTCGCCGCATAACTTCTACGGCGCGATGCTGCACGGCCGCGTCGCCTACCACGACTTCGAGGGCATCACGGTGGAGGAGGGCGAGAAGGAGCGACTGGTGCGCGACATCGGCGACAAGCCGGCGGTCATCCTGCGCAACCACGGGCTGCTCGCCTGGGGCCCGAGCGTGCCCGAAGCCTTCCTCATGATGTGGACGCTGCAGCGCGCCTGCGACGTGCAGATCGCGGCGAGCCGCGCCGGCGAGATCCATCCCATCCGGCCGGAGGTCTTCCCGCAGAGCGTGCGCGAATCCGGGCCCGGTGAGAAGCGGACTTGCGAGGACGCATTCGCCGCCCTGCAACGCAAGCTCGACGCGATCGACCCTTCCTACAGGGAATAGGCCCATGGGCGGGACCCGCAGCATTGACGTTTACGTAAACGTCAACTAGGCTCCCGAGCATGACCGACCTCTCGGACTCGTCGAAGCTCGTCTACAAGGCGAGGCACAAGATCCGCTTCGTCACGGCGGCGAGCCTGTTCGACGGCCACGATGCGTCGATCAACATCATGCGCCGCATCCTGCAGGCCTCGGGTGCCGAGGTCATCCACCTCGGCCACAACCGCTCGGTCGACGAGGTGGTGACCGCGGCTCTCCAGGAGGACGTGCAGGGGGTAGCCGTGTCCTCGTACCAGGGCGGCCACCTCGAGTACTTCAAGTACATGCTCGATTTGCTGCGCGAGCGCGGTGGCGCCCACATCAAGGTCTTCGGCGGCGGTGGCGGCGTGATCGTCCCGGAGGAGATCGGCGAGCTGCAGCGCTACGGCGTCGCGCGCGTGTATTCCCCGCAGGACGGCCAGCGCATGGGCCTGCAGGGCATGATCAACGACATGCTCGCGCGCTGCGACTTCGACCCGACTCAGTACGCGCCGAAGGAGCTTACGAACGGCGACCTGCGCAATCTTGCCCAAGTCATCACCGCGCTCGAGCTCGGTGTTTTCGACAAGAAGCAATCCATATACGAAGAAGCCAGGGCCAATCCCGCTCCTGTACTCGGAATTACCGGCACCGGCGGAGCAGGGAAGAGCTCGCTCACCGACGAGCTGGTACGGCGCTTCCGGCTCGACCAGGGCGATGCGCTGAAGATCGCGGTGCTCTCGGTCGATCCGACCCGGCGCAGGACCGGCGGCGCACTGCTCGGCGACCGCATCCGCATGAATGCGATCAACGCGCGCAGCACTTTCATGCGCTCGCTCGCCACCCGGGCGACGGGGAGCGAGATCTCCGCCGCGCTCGGCGACGCGATCGCCGCCTGCCGCGCATCCGGATTCGACCTGGTCATGGTGGAGACCGCGGGCATCGGCCAGGGCGACGCCGCGATCGTGCCGCACGTGGAGGCGTCGCTCTACGTGATGACGCCGGAATTCGGCGCCGCGAGCCAGCTCGAGAAGATCGACATGCTGGACTTCGCCGACTTCGTCGCCATCAACAAGTTCGACCGCAAAGGCGCCGAGGACGCGCTGCGTGACGTGCGCAAGCAGGTGCAGCGGAACCGCGAGGCGTTCCACGCGCCGCTCGAAGACATGCCGGTGTTCGGCACCGTTGCCGCGCGCTTCAACGACGACGGCGTGACGGCGCTCTATCACGCGATCGCGGCGCGGCTCGCGGAGAAAGGCCTGAAGCTCGCACCGGTCCGCCTGGCGAAGCCCGCGACTCGCGTCTCCTCGGCGGTGCACGCCGTCGTTCCGCCGCCGCGCGCGCGCTACCTCGCCGACATCGCCGACACGGTGCGAGGCTATCATCAGCGCGCCGCGTCGCAGGCGAAGCTGGCGCGGGAACGTCAGCAGCTCCTCGCCGTGAAGGGCATGCTCGGCGGCGTCTCCCCGGACATCGACCAGTTGCTGGTGGAAAAGGATGCCGCTCTTACGGGCGACGCGAAGCAGCTCCTGGAGAGCTGGCCGAAGACCGTGGCCGAGCACTCGGGCGACGAACGGGTCGTCAAGGTCCGCCACCGCGAGATCCGCACCCGCCTGACGACGATCTCGCTTTCCGGTACGCACGTCCCGAAGGTCGCGCTGCCGAAGTACCAGGACCACGGCGAGCTGCTGCGGTGGCGCATGCGGGAAAACCTGCCCGGCGAGTTTCCGTTCACCGCAGGGGTATTCGCCTTCAAGCGCGAGAACGAGGACCCGACGCGCATGTTCGCCGGAGAGGGCGACGCCTTCCGCACCAACCGGCGCTTCCATCTCCTGTCGAAGGACATGCCCGCGAAGCGCCTGTCCACGGCGTTCGACTCGGTGACCCTTTACGGCTTCGATCCCGACGAGCGCCCGGACATCTACGGCAAGGTGGGCAACTCGGGCGTGTCGATCGCGACGCTCGAGGACATGAAGGTGCTGTACTCGGGCTTCGACCTCGTCGACCCGGCGACCTCGGTGTCGATGACGATCAACGGTCCCGCGCCGACCATCCTCGCGATGTTCTTCAACACCGCCATCGACCAGCAGGTCGAGAAGTTCCGCAAGGAGAAGGGTCGCGATCCAAACCCCAAAGAGCAGGCCCATATTCACTCCTTCACTTTGTCTTCGGTGCGCGGCACGGTGCAGGCCGACATCCTCAAGGAGGACCAGGGACAGAACACCTGCATCTTTTCCACCGAGTTCTCGCTCAAGGTGATGGGCGACATCCAGGCCTATTTCATCGAGCACGACGTGCGCAACTTCTACTCGGTGTCGATCTCCGGATACCACATCGCCGAGGCGGGCGCGAACCCGATCTCGCAGCTCGCCTTCACGCTTGCCAACGGGTTCACCTTCGTCGAGGCCTACCTTGCGCGCGGCATGGAGATCGACGATTTCGCGCCGAATCTGTCGTTCTTCTTCTCCTACGGCATGGATCCCGAGTACGCGGTGCTCGGGCGCGTGGCGAGGCGCATCTGGGCCGTGGCGATGCGCGAGCGCTACGGCGCGAACGAGCGCAGCCAGAAGCTCAAGTTCCACTCCCAGACCTCCGGCCGCTCGCTGCACGCCCAGGAGATCGCCTTCAACGACATCCGCACCACGCTGCAGGCGCTCATCTCGACCTACGACAACACCAACTCGCTGCACACCAACGCCTACGACGAGGCGATCACTACCCCGACCGAGGAATCGGTGCGCCGGGCGATGGCGATCCAGCTCATCATCAACAAGGAATGGGGCCTCGCCAAGAACGAGAATCCCAACCAGGGCTCGTTCGCGATCGACGAGCTGACCGATCTCGTCGAGGAGGCGGTGCTGAAGGAATTCGAGGCGCTGTCGAGTCGCGGCGGCGTGCTCGGCGCGATGGAAACGGGCTACCAGCGCGGCAAGATCCAGGAGGAGTCGCTACATTACGAGCGCCAGAAGCACGACGGCACCTATCCCATCGTCGGCGTGAACACCTTCCGCGGCCCATCCGCGGACAGCGCTCCGCCGCAGAAGCTCGAGCTGATCCGCTCCACCGAGGACGAGAAGCGCTCGCAGCTCAAGCGCTTAAGAGATTTCCAGAACCGAAACGCCTCCGCGGCCTCCGACATGCTTCAGCGGTTACAGCAAGCGGTGATCAAAGACGAGAACGTCTTCGCCGTGCTGATGGACGCCGTGCGCGTGTGCTCGCTCGGCCAGATTACGCACGCCCTGTTCGAGGTTGGCGGCCAATACCGCCGCAGCATGTAGGCTGAGCGTTTCTGTGTCACTCCAAGAACAACAACGGGGAGAAGGGAGATGACGGCTACCGATCCTGCGGCGATGCGCCGCGTGGAACTGACGCGCCGGGTCAATTTGCTGGACGCGAGCGGCGCACCGATTTCGGCGAGCCAGCGCTGGTCCGGCCTGCTTGCCGAGGACGCTCCGGTCGTGCGCGCGCTGGTCGAGCAGGGATTGGCCTTCGCGCGCGAGCACGCGCCCGAGTGGCTGCGCAAGGCGGCGACCTGGCTCGCGTTCCGGGGTCTGGTCGGCAAGCTCGACCGCTGGTATGTCGCGGAGATCACCGCCATCGCCGAGAGGCTCGGCTTCTCGGTCTACGACATGGCGATGATCCAGCAGCAGTACACCTGGGGGCACCTCGGCGGTTGCACTACCACCGCGTTCTGGGATGAGCGGCGCGGCGAAGCAGTGCACGTGCGCAGCCTGGACTGGGCCATGGTCGACGAGCTTTCGGCCGCGACGCGCATCCTGGAGTGCTTCGGCCGGCCACAGGACTCCGCACCGCACTACCGCGCCGCGGCGGTCGCCGGAGCAGTCGGGCTGCTGACGGCCGTGAAACCCGGCGCGTTCTCGGTGTCGATCAACTATTCGCCCTGGAAGGGGCTCGGCTATTTCATGGATCCGACCATCCGCCTGCGCGAGGTGATGGACGATCCTGGGATCGATAGCTTCGCCCGCGCACTCGACGCGCTGAGCGACCCGCGGCGCACGGTCGGCGCGGCGGTGTTCTTCACCGTTTGCGGCACGCGGCCCGAGGAGATCCGTGTCATCGAATGGTCGCGCCCCCCGCTATTGCCCTGGATGGAAGGCGAGTGCCGACGCCGGGAAGCGTCGCGCAGCGAAGGCGGGCGCCTGATCGTGCAGGCTAACCACCACGATCTTGGCGGGCCTTGGGCGAAGCACAACCGCAGCGCGTTGCCCTATGCGATCGACGACGAGAGAACGGCATACGAAGCCAACCTGGAGGAATCCTCCCTGGCGCGCCAGCTGGCGATGGATCGCGCGGTGCGGCGCGGGCTCGCCGAACCGCAGGGGCCGCTGCCCTCGGCCCTCGCGGCACTACGCGTGGCGCCGGTCTGGAACCACGAAACCACGCAGTGGGTGGTGATGCGGCCCGCGTCCGGCCAGCTCGAGGCCTGGGCGCGCACCGGGCGCTGAAAGCGCTCCTTCGTCCCAAGGAGTGCCCGGCGATCAAGGGGCCGGGTCAGGGATCCGAGCTCTCGAGATGATCAGATCGTCATACCAGGTGTAGGCGACGGCGTGACTTTGAGCCGGGCTCTTCCCGCTATGGTAGGGAAGCAGCCATATCTTTCCGTACTTGGCGGCCGGCTGCGTGTTGACGATGTCGTAGCGCGTCTGATCGATCACCAGGCGAGAGGGCTGCCCGGCCTCTGCGACCCAGAGGCGAATCGTGCTGTCCTGGTGATACCGGCGATCGTTGCGGTACCACTTGCCGATCTTGACGAACACCTGAAAAGTCATCCACTGGTCCGCTTTGTATGCGACCCAGCGAGACCCGCCTTCGAGCGGCTCGTAGTGGCCGTCCTTGCCGCCGCAGCTGTGGTACATCTGGGCGGCGCCGCGCTGGTAGGTGTTCTGGACCACGATCTCCAGCTCGGTGCAGGAGTACACGGTCTTCCCGGGCCGGTCGCCCTCGCCGATGATGGCCTGCTTCCACCCGCCTCCGTCCTCGTAGAACGTGTCCAGAAATTCCCGGGAAAATCGCTGGCGCCACTGAACGAAGAATTCCTCGCCCTCGCCGAACTGGATCGAGAGATCGTCCGAGAAGTTCTGCCAGAAGCTGCCCGAGGTATCCGAGCCCGTATTCGAGGGGATCTCGAAGCGCAGCGAGCCGGCGCCGGAGGCTTTGACATCCGTTACCACGCGCGCGCGCTTCACCGTCGTGCCATACGGGGGAAAGATGAACCGATCGGTCTTCTCCGGGGCATCGAAGCCGAAGCACTTGACGACTGCCGGCTGCGCGCAACGCTGCTCGAACGTGACGCCACCGGCGTTGAGGTCGGCTGCGCTCGAGGCGCACCCGGCGGACAAAAGGATTAGATGCGGGATCAGCAGAGCGATCAGCAGCGTCCGTCGCATCACGCTACGGTAGCGCTAAAATCCGTTGGCGGAGGATTCCCATGGCGGCGTTCACTACTGCGGTTGTCATCGCCTCGGCAGGCGTACTTACGATGGCGAGAGGCAGCACCATCTCGTTCACCGTGACCTGGGGCAGCAATATCAGCCAATTTCGTTTCAACCGGATCTGGGCCGGTGTCGTGGGCGCGAGCGACGAGGACACGCAGCAGAGCGTCACCATCGTGTCGGAGGGCTCTCAATGGAGCTCGTCGAGTCCCGCCAGCACCCCGCTGGCCATGACATTGCGCGGAAATGGCCAAAGCGGAGCGCCGATCCAGGCGAGGATCCAGGTGTTGGCGTCCCAGGTGGACACGTTCTAAAGGGAACCAATCCATGAAGGTTCTGGCAGTCTTCGACAAGAGCGGAAAAATCCACGCGTTGTTTCACCCTTCGACGGAGGCCGACGCGCCCCAGCTGCGGTTTCACCCGGAACGTGGCCGGCGCGCTGAAATGCTCGACGTTCCCGCCGAGTTTCACCACCTGAATCCCGGGCAGCTGCACGCGGCGCTGCGCGTCGAGCTCGCCGGCGGCAAGGCGAGGCTGGCGGGGCAAAAGAAAAAGCCGAGCGCGGTCCAGAAGAAACAGAAACGCTGATTGGTCATTCGTAGAACCTGACGCAACTTTCAGGTTCGAGGGCGTTCTACTTGCGGAACGTCGGGGAAACACCATGAAGAAACGAACCATGCTGGCCCTCCTGGCGGCCGCGCCGGCCGCCGCTTTCGCGCAGATGGGCGGCAGGCCGCGCCGCGGCGGCGACAAGAGCGCGGGCGGAGGAAAAGGCGGCGCGCAGATCAACCCGCTCGAGGCGACCCTCGGCGAGTTCGAGATCGACCTCAAGCTGAGCGGCGATCAGCAGAAAGCCTGGGACGCCTACGCCAGCGGCATCCGCGCGCTGCAGAAGGACATCGCGCGCGAGCGCGCGCCGCGCGCGTCCGATGCGCAGCTCGACCTCGCCAAGCGCCTGGACCGCGCCGCCGACGTGGCGCGCGACCGGCTGACGGCGGTGGAGGACATCGTCGATTCGGCGAAGGGTCTGCTGAAGGCGCTCAGCTCCGAGCAGCGGGCGATGGCCGACCCACGCCTCGCCAACCTCATCGGCATGTCGTTCGGCGAGGCCGCCTGCGGATCCGGCGCGCGGCCGCCTGGGCGTTAATTCACTTTCCGCTTGAGCGCCGCGAGCTCGGCCTCGCTGCGCACCGTCATCACGCCCATCTGGCTGGTGCGATAGACCGGAACCACCACGAACACCTTGCCGTCGCGCTCGAGCAGCGAGATGTGGCGGATCTCGCTGCCGCGCACCGGCAGGTCGAACACGGTCCACGCGTTCGTCTCCGGGCTCAGCCTCACGATGCGGTCGGCGGTCCAGAGATTGCCCCACACATCGTGCCGGCTGTCGACCGCGATGTGATACGCCTGCATCGCCGGATCCGGCAACGGGACGATCGTCGTCTCGAGCGTCTTCGTGTTGATCTTCGCCCACGACGAGCCGTACGAGTTGCCGACCCAGAGCAGGTCCGCGTTCTTGTCCGTGCCCATGCGGCGCGGTCCCTGCGACCAGGGCAGCGGCGCGTTGAAGCCGAGGTCGCTCACCTTGTCGTAGAACGGGCGGTCCTCGCCGAACAGGCGGTCGTCCATCTTGACGTCGGGGATCTTGATCTCGATCGTCTTGCCGGTGGCGACGTCGCCCTTGTAGACGCGGTCCATCGCCATCTGCGCCCACCAGCCGTTGCCGTCGCGGTCGCCGGCCGCGCCGTAGGTCGCTCCCGAGCCGCGAGGGTTCTTCTCGGGGATCACCGACTTGAACTCGGTGAACTTCTCGCTCGACGGGTCGAAGCGGACCGCGCCTCTCGGCGTGGAGGCCCACACCATGCCTTTGCCGTCGACGTCGATCGTGACCGCGCCGCCTACGGGCGCCATGTCGGCCGGCGTCTGGTAGATCGTGATCTTCTCAGTCGCGGTGTCGAGCTTGCCGAGCGCGCGACGCCCGGGGTTGATGTCGAACCAGAGGTTGCCGGCGCGGTCGCGCGCGAGGCCGTGCGCCGTCGCCGCGAGCCCGTTGCTCGCCTCGGCCTTGAGGTACTTCACGGCGCCGGTCGCGGGATTGACCTTGCCGATGGTCACGCCGCGGTTCGGGTTGTTGCTGGTGAAGTAGATCGTGCCGTCGAGGCCGAGCGCGCCGTCGTGCGGCAGCTGACCGAGCTTGGAGGTCGTGCCCATCGCCCAGTCCGTGCCATCGTTCGGGTTGTAGTTCGTGCCGATGCCGGTATCGGGGTTGAGCGGCAGATCGTAGAGCGTCCACACGGCGCGCGCCGTTTCCCCCGTCGGGCGCGGACGGGAAGCGATCTTCATCGACGAGTTGCCGGGGCCGCGGGCGCGCGCGAGGTAGGCGGCGAGCGGCTTTTGGTGGAGTTCGAGGATCTGGTTTGGCTTCGCGGTCGGCCCCGGATAGACCCCGGTCACGGGCACGATCTTCATGAGATCGATGATCTTGCTCCAGCCGGCCTCGTCGAAGCGGAACTGCAGCGCGTAGCTGGTCGAATGGCAGCCGGTGCAGTTGTTCATGAAGATCTTCTTCATGCGCGCGTCGTCGGCGCTCGCCTCGGGCAGCGCCGCGACCATCATCTCGCCCGGGAGCTGGCGGAAGCGCCGCTCGGGATCGGCGATCTCGGCGAGCGTGAGGTCCTGGCGGCGCGCCGCGGACAAGTCGACCGAGCCGCTCGTGCGCTCGAAGCCGAGCGCCTGCGCCCACACGCGGTAGCGGCCCTCGGGCAGCGGCGGGAAGAAATATTCGCCGGCGGCGTCGGTGTAGACGCTCGTCGTGATCGTCGAGCCCTCGCGCTTCGCCGAGACCGTGACGCCGTCCAGCTTCTGGCCGGAGCGCGATGCGACCCTGCCGGAAAGCAGCTGATCCGCGTGAACCGGGGTCGCTGCGACGAGCGGCAGGGCGCATGCGAGCAGGGTCGTGCGAAGCGTGTTCATCGCATCTCTCCTTGTTTCGGGGCGTTGGGCGAGGTGTTGACCGGCACGGTTCTCACGTAGGCGACGATCGCGTCGATCTCCGCCGGCTTGAGGTAGTGCTTGAACGCTGGCATGCGCTCGGTCCCGTTCGTGATGATGGCGCGCATCGCGTCGTCGTTTCCGGCGGCGGCTGTCTTGTTCAGCGGCGGTCCGTAGGTCTTGACCCCGAGCACGGGCTGGAGATGGCAGATGCCGCACGACTGCGCGAACACCTGCCGGCCGTGTTGCTGCTGCTCGTTGAGATCGCCGCCGGCCTGTGCGAAGGCCGCGGTCGGCGCGACCGCGAACAGAAGCGTCAAAACGGGCGTCGACACTGCAGGTCTCATCCGGTCCTCCTAGGGCGTCCTCAATCTAGCAGAGTTTGAGTTCCCCGGGATAGAACCGGTCGCGGCCGCGGATCTTGGCCTCGTTGAGCGCCCGTTCTGCCCGCGCAAGAAGGGTAGCGGGGTCGTCGGCGTCGCGCGGATAGAGCGCGACGCCGATGCTCACGGTGACGATCGCGGCCACGCAATCCAGGATGTAAGGCTTTGCGCACAGATCCAAGACCGTGGCGGCCTGCTTCATGGCCGCCGCAGCGTCCGAAACTTCGAAGAAGGCGGCGAAGTCGTCGGACTGGAGCCGCCCGAGCACCGCGCCGGCGCCAAGGCCGCGCGACATGCGAGCCGCAGCCTCGCGCAGGATGCGATCGCCGAAATCTTGGCCGAGGGTCGCATTGACCTGCTCCATGCGGTCGAGATCGATCAGCAGGAGCGCGAGCGCGAAGCGACGCCGTTCAACCTCGCGCACGGCGCGCACGAGCCGCGCCTCGAACAGCGCCCGGTTCGGCAGCCACGTAAGCGGGTCGAGGTCAGGTCGGTGCTGGCTCGTAACCATCGGTTTCGTATTTAAGCAACCGACAGTGTGCACTGCTGCGGGCCCTTGGTGCTACTGTCCTCGGCCGATGGCGCTTGGCGATGAAAAACAAGCATTTAGCAAACGCTTGCGGGAGGCCCTGAAGCGCGCGGAGCCGGCGGCTGAAGGTCCAGCGGCGCTCGCACGGGAATTCAACCTGCGCTATGAGGGCACGCCGGTCACTGTCCAGGCAGTACGAAAATGGGTGATCGGACGCGCGCTGCCTTCACAGGACAAGATCAGGGCGCTCGCCCTCTGGCTCGACGTGTCGCCGCAGTGGCTGCGGTATGGCGATGCGGAAACCGCGCCGGCGCGTACGTTGCGCCAGGAGTCGGCGGCCTATCGCGCCGATCCGGATTGGGTGTCCAAGAAGTACGAGGCGCTGAACGACGCCCACAAGAAGATGGTCGCGGAGCTCCTCGTCGCGCTGCTGCGCCTCGAACGCAAGCGCTGATCGGCCGCAGACGATGCGGTTGAAACCCGTGCGTTTTCCACACGGCAGGGGTGGCCGATACAAGTTGTTACGCAAATTACGCTCAAGCGGTGTCCTCGTAACGCCCTTGCCGCGTTAAATGGTCTCCATCGTTCACACGAAAGGGAAGGAACAATGACGACCAGCATCCTCGCCGCGGCCCTCGGCCTGGCGTTCTCCACCGGCGCGTTCGCGCAAGCGGGCACAGTGCAGCGCGACGTGAATCAGCAGCAGCGAATCGAGCAGGGCCTGCAGTCAGGCCAGCTCAACACCAAGGAGGCCTCCCGCCTCGAGGGCGAAGAGGCCCGCGTCGAGCGCGACCAGCAGCGCGCCATGAAGGACGGCAAGCTCACGCCCGCAGAGAAGCAGCGCCTCTCGCGCGAGCAGAACAATGTGAGCCGCGACATTTACCGCGAGAAGCACGACGCGCAGACCGGCAATCCCAACTCGGCGTCGTCGCAGCGCATGCAGGCGGACGTGCAGCGCAATGTCAACCAGCAGCAGCGCATCGAGCAGGGCGTGCAATCGGGCAGCCTGACTACACGCGAGACGGCGAAGCTCGAGGGCGGGCAGGCGCGCGACTCGCGCAAGGAAGCGCGCGCCGGCGCCGACGGGAACGTGGGCAAGGGCGAGCAGCGCCGCATCCAGCACGCCGAAAATCGCCAGAGCCGGAAGATTCACCGGGAGAAGCACGACGGCCAGACGAAGTAGCCCTTTGATATCCCGGGGCGGACCGCCGCCCGGAGATTCCAGGGCAGGCGCTGATCAGCTGCAGACGATACGGTTGCGGCCCGCGTTTTTTGCGCGGTAGAGCGCTTCGTCGGCACGGGCAATGAGGTCGGCGGGGCCCTTGTCGCGCTCGGGAGCGTATGTGGCGATGCCCGCGCTGAGGGTGACGCATTGCGCCGTGCTCGAGCCTTCGTGCGGTATCGCGAGCGTCGCGAGCTCGCGCCGCGCAGCCTCCACCACCTGCAGCGCGCCTTCGGCCGGGGTGCCCGGCAGGAGCAGCACGAACTCCTCGCCGCCGTAGCGTGCCGCGAAGTCGGTCGCGCGCCGGCAGCTGCGCGCAATTGCGCCGCCCACCTTGCGCAGGCAGTCGTCGCCGGCCGGATGGCCGTAACGGTCGTTATAGGCCTTGAAATGGTCCACGTCGCACAGCGCAATCGAGAGCGGCTCGCGCGTGCGCACCGCGTGCGCGAGCTCGCGGTCGATCAGCGCGTCGAAAGCGCGGCGGTTGGCGATTCCGGTGAGCGCGTCCTGGTGCGCGAGGCCCTCGAGGCGCTGGTTGGCGGCGGCGAGCTCTTTCGAGACGTCGAGCAGCTTGCCGCGCATCTGGTCCAGGCGCTGCAGCGCCCGGATCTTCGCGCTCAGTACCACCGGGCTCACCGGCTTCACCAGGTAATCGTCGCCGCCAGACTCGATCGCCCGTTCGAGGTGCTGGTCGTACTCGTTCGCCGAAAGGAAAATGATGGGAATCCATGCGTCGGGGCTCGCCGCGCGGATGCGCCGCGCCGTCTCGTAACCGTCGATCCCGGGCATGTTGACGTCGAGCAGCACGAGGCTCGGCCGCTCCGCCAGGAAGAGCTCCACCCCTTTCTCGCCGGTCTCGGCCGTGATCGGCTCGAACTTCATCGCGCGCACCATCGTTGCGAGCGTCGTCAGGATGGTGCGCGAATCGTCGACGATGAGGATCTTCGGCAAGCGGCCCCCGGCCCTAGTTGACGGTCGCCCCGGTCTCGCGCACCACCTTGCCCCACTTCTCGTCCTCGGCGTGCATATAGCGCAGGAGCTCCTCGCCCTGCATCGCGTCGGCCTCGACGCCGGCCTCGCGGAACTTGGTCTGCAGGTCCGGGTCCTTCAGCGCCTTGGCGATCTCGGTAGAGAGGCGCTGCACGATCGGCGCCGGGATGCCGGCGGGTCCTGAGATGCTGAGCCAGAGCGTCGCCTCGTAGCCGGGCACGCCCGCCTCCGCCATCGTCGGCACGTCCGGTAGCTCGACCCAGCGCTTGGGCGTGGTCACCGCGAGCGCCTTGAGGCGCCCGCCGCGCACGTTGCCGAGGACGTTCGGCACGCCGGCGAAGGAGACGCCGACCTCGCCCGCGATCAGGTCCTGCATCGCGGGGCCGCTGCCCTTGTACGGCACATGGTTCAGCTTCACGCCCGCCATGGCGTTGAAGAGGGCCGCGACCAGATGCTGCGAGCTGCCGTTCCCCGAGCTCGCGAAGTCGATGGCGCCGGGCTTGGCCTTGGCCGCCGCAATCAGCTCGCGCACGTTATTGACCGGGATCTTTTTCGGATTGACGACGAGGACGTACGGCCCCGCCGCCATCATGCTGATGTGGGTGAAGTCCTTGAACGCGTTGTACTGGAGGTTCTTGTAGAGGTGCGAGGTGATGAGGTGCGTCGAGCCGGTGATTGCGAGCGTATAGCCGTCGGGCGGCTGCTTCGCCGTAAAGTCCCAGCCGATGGTGCCGCCAGCTCCAGGCTTGTTCTCGACGAAGAACTGCTTGCCCATCTGCTCGGACAGGCGCGGTGCGAGGATCCGCGCCGGGGTGTCGGCGAAGCCGCCCGGCGAGAGGGGCACCACGATGCGTACGGGGCGCGAAGGATAGGCTTGCCCCAGAACGGAGAGCGAGGCCGCGAGCATCGCCCCGATGAGAAGGATTCTGGAAAAAAAAGCTTTCATGCGCGATACACCGCTTCGGGTTGCGTGAAAAAGGAATGCAGGATGTGGTACACGCCGAGGTAGTTCTTCTGCTGGAAGCTCGCGTGCGAGATGCCTTCCATGACCGTGAACTGCTTGTCCGGGTGGGGCAGGAGGGCGAAGAACTTCAGCAGGTCTTCCATCGAGGCGATGCCGTCGAACTCGCCGCGCAGGACGATGGTCGGGACGCGGATCTTCGCCGGGTCGACCAGCGGCAGCTTCGAGCACATGTCGACGTAGGTACCGGTCGGCACGGAGTCGTCGAGCGCGAGGATCGCGGTGGCGAAGGCCTCGATGGTGGCGTCGTCGGCGGTGCCGGGATGGTCGCGGTTGAAAATGCTGCGCACGAACGCGCGGTCGATGGGACGGCGGTTCTTGGCGCGGAATTCGGGCAGGCGCCTCCTGCGCTCCTCGAGCGTCGGGCTGCCCTCGCCGGTCCACACCATGGCGTCCAGCGCGAGGCGCGCGACGCGCTCCGGATGGCGTTGCGCGAACAGCGCCGCCTTGAGCGCTCCCGAGGAGATGCCGTACACGAGCAGCTTCTTGTGCTTTGCGCGCTCGAGCACGTAGGCCGTCCCCGCCTCGAGGTCGTCGGCGCCGTTCGGGATGTCGCAATTGATCGGGCGCGACTTGTCCGAGCGGCCATAGCCCTCGTTGTCCATGCACCAGGTGTCGAAGCCGCGGGCCGCGAACCACTCCATCACCGAGGAGTGCGGCCTGCCGGGAACCTCGAGATCGAAGGTCGGCTGCGAACCCATCGAAGAGCCGTGCACGAAAAACACGGTGCCTTTCGGGGCGCCTGAGGTGGAGGGCTTGTGCCAGAGGAAGAGCTTGACGTCGCCCTTGCGGGTCCAGTGTTCCGTGCCTTTCATCACCTGAGGGTCCTTCGGGTCGTGGGTCGAGCGCCGTACTTTAAAGCTTTTTATGCAAGAATCCGGCCGCTCGAGGGGGAGGAGGTCCTTGGACACGTTTCCCAAGCTGCTCATGCGCCATGCGCAGGAGCGTGGCGCGCGCCCGGCGATCCGGGAGAAGGATCGCGGTATCTGGCAGACATGGACCTGGCGGCAGTTCGCCGACGAGGTGCGCGTGCTCGCCGCCGCCCTTGCCGCCGAGGGCTTCAGGCGCGGCGACCACTTCGCGCTGGTCGGCGACAACCGGCCGCGCATCTACGCGGCGGTGTGCGCGGCGCAATGCCTTGGCGGCATCCCGGTGCCGCTCTACCAGGACTCGGTCGCCGGCGAAATGAGCTTTCCGATCCGGAATGCCGAAATCGCGTACGCGCTCGCCGAGGACCAGGAGCAGGTCGACAAGCTGCTCGAGATCCAGCCGCAGTGCCCGAGCCTGCGCCGGATCTACTTCGACGATCCTCGCGGCCTGCGCCACTACGATCAGCCGCAACTCGTGAGCTACGAGAAGCTGCTCGAGCTCGGGCGCGCCGCTCTTGCGCGTCATCCGGGCCTGGTGGACGAGGAGATCGCGAAGGGCCGCGGGAGCGATACCGCGGCGATGTTCTTCACCTCGGGGACGACGGGGGTGCCGAAAGGCGTCGTCCTCACCCATGACGCGTTGATCGACCGCTCACGCGTGGTCGCCGAGATGGAGCGCCTCGGCGAGGAGGACGTGGTGCTCGCTTTCATGCCGCCAGCCTGGATCGGGCAGAACATCTTTTCCTACGCCCAGCCGATGGTCGCCGGCTACTGCATCTGCTGTCCCGAGTCCCCGGAGACGGTGGTAAGCGACATGCGCGAGATCGCTCCGACCTACTACTTCGCGCCGCCGCGCGTATTCGAAGCGCTGCTCACGCAGGTGTCTGTGCGCATGGAGGACGCGGGCATCCTCAAGCGCTGGCTCTACAAGTACTTCATGGCGGTGGCAAAGCGCGTCGGGACCAAGCTTCTCGAGGGTCAGAAAGTCAATCTCTTCGAAAGGCTGAAATACGGACTGGGAGATCTCGTCGTCTACGGCCCGCTGCGCAACGTCCTCGGCATGAGCAACGTGCGCATCGCCTATACGGGCGGCGAAGCGATCGGTCCCGACCTTTTCTCTTTCTATCGGTCGCTCGGCATCAACCTGAAGCAGCTCTACGGCTCGACCGAGACCAGCGTGTTCGTCTGCGTGCAGCCCGACGGACAGGCGAAAGCGGACACGGTCGGCCCCGCGGTGGCCGGCGTCGAGCTCGGGTTTACGCCGGAGCGCGAGCTCCTGATCCGCTCGCCGGGCCTCTTCAAGGAGTACTACAAGAATCCGGAGGCGACGCGCGAGGCGAAGGACGCGGAGGGCTGGTTCCATACCGGCGACGCGGGCTACATCGACCGCGACGGCCATTTGCGCATCATCGACCGGGCCAGGGACGTGGGCAAGCTCGCGGACGGGACGCTGTTCGCGCCGAAATACCTCGAGAACAAGCTCAAGTTCTTTCCGTACATCAAGGAGGCGGTAGCGTTCGGCGCCGAGCGCGACCGGGCCTGCGCCTTCGTCAACATCGACATGGACGCGGTGTCCAACTGGGCCGAGAAGCGCAACCTCGCCTACAGCGGCTACACCGACCTTGCCCAGAACGACGCGGTATACGAGCTCGTGGCGGGCTGCATCGCGCAGGCGAACGCCGATCTCGCGCTCGAGCCGGAGCTCGCCAACTCGCAGATCCACCGCTTCCTGATCCTGCACAAGGAGCTCGACGCCGACGACGAGGAGCTCACGCGCACGCGCAAGGTGCGCCGGCGCTTCATAGGCGAAAAATACGGCACACTGGTTGACGCCTTGTACAGCAATCAAGGAACCGTCCACGTGCAGGCGCAGGTGAGGTACGAAGACGGGCGCACCGGCACCTTCTCCGCCGACCTCAAGATCCGCGACGCGAAGACCTTCGTCCCGGCCGCGGCCAAGAGCGCGGCCTGATGAGCGATGCGCTGCTCGAGGTGCGCAACGTTTCACTGGCCTTCGGCGGCGTAAGGGCGCTCTCCGAGGTCTCGTTCGACGTGCGCCGCCGCGAGGTGCGCGCCATCATCGGCCCAAACGGCGCGGGCAAGAGCTCGATGCTGAACGTGCTGAACGGGGTCTATCACCCGCAGCAGGGGACCATCCGCTTCGAGAACCATGAGTTCCGGGACATGGACCCGCACCGCGCGGCCGCGCTCGGCATCGCCCGCACCTTCCAGAACATCGCCCTTTTCAAGGGCATGACGGTGCTCGACAACATCATGACCGGGCGCAACCTCAAAATGCGCTGCAATTTCCTGCACCAGGCGCTCTGGCTCGGCCCGGCGCGGCGCGAGGAGCTCGAGCACCGGCGCGCGGTCGAGGAGATCATCGACTTCCTCGAGATCCAGCACATCCGCAGGACCCCGGTCGGCCGCCTGCCGTACGGCCTGCAGAAGCGCGTCGAGCTTGGCCGGGCGCTGGCCGCCGAGCCCAAGGTGCTGCTGCTCGACGAACCGATGGCCGGGATGAACCTCGAAGAAAAGCAGGACATGTGCCGCTTCGTGCTCGACGTGAACGATCAGTTCGGCACCACCCTTGTGCTGATCGAGCACGACATGGGCGTGGTCATGGACATCTCGGACCGCGTGATCGTGCTCGACTACGGCAGAAAGATCGCCGACGGCTCGCCGCAAGAAGTGCGGGCCGACCGGAAGGTGATCGACGCCTACCTGGGAGTCGCACACTAGATGAGGCACGCCAAAAAACAGGGACAGACCACGTTTATCCATGTACAAGAAAAACGTGGTCCGTCCCTGATTTCGGTCTAGCCCATGGACTTCGCCTTCTTCATCGAGGTGCTGGTGGGCGGCCTCCTCGCCGGGGTGATGTACTCGCTCGTCGCGCTCGGCTTCGTGCTGATCTACAAGGCCTCGGGCGTGTTCAACTTCGCCCAGGGCACGATGGTGTTCTTCGCCGCGCTCACCTACGTGTCGCTGGTCGAGCGCGGCTGGAACGCCTGGCTCGCGCTTGTCGTGACTCTGGCTGTGATGGTGGCGCTCGGCGTTGCGACCGAGCGCGTGGTGCTGCGGCCGCTCATCAATCAGCCGCAGATCACGCTCTTCATGGCGACCATCGGCCTCACCTTCGTGCTCGAGGGCCTGTCGCAGCTCATCTGGGGCTCGCAGCCGCACGGGCTCGAGCTCGGCATCGCCGACGTGCCGATGCAGTGGCTGTCGCAGAAGTGGAACGTCAACGTGAGCCAGTTCGACCTGTTCGCGGCGCTGGTGGCCGGGGTGCTGGTCGCGGTGCTCGCGGTGTTCTTCCAGAAGACGCGCATCGGCCGGGCGCTGCGCGCGGTCGCCGACGACCACCAGGCGGCGCTCGCGGTCGGCATTCCGCTGCAGCATATCTGGGCGATCGTGTGGGCGGTCGCGGGCTTCGTCGCGCTGGTGGCGGGACTCATGTGGGGGGTGCGCAACGGCGTGCAGTTCGCGCTCACCTTCGTCGCGCTGAAAGCGCTGCCCGTGCTCCTCATCGGCGGCTTCGAATCGATCCCGGGCGCGATCCTCGGCGGGCTCATCATCGGCGCCACCGAGAAGCTCGCCGAGGTCTACGCCGGCCCGATGGTCGGCGGCGGGATCGAATCGTGGTTCGCCTATGTCGTCGCGCTGCTCTTCCTGCTGGTGCGGCCCGAGGGGCTGTTCGGCGAGAAGCACATCGACAGGGTCTAAATGCTTTACCGCGATGCCGGCCAGTTCAAGTCCACCTACGCGGAAGATCAGCAGATCTTCCCGATCCGGCAGGACCGGATCGGCATCGCCCTGCTGCTCCTGCTCGCCTTCGTCGTGGTGCCGCTCGTCGGCGATCAGTACTGGCTCTCGGCCATCGTTACGCCGTTCCTCATCTTCTCGCTCGCCGCGCTCGGGCTGAATATCCTCACCGGCTACGCCGGGCAGCTCTCGCTCGGCACCGCCGCGTTCATGGCCGTGGGCGCGTTCATGGCGTACAACGCTGTTCTACGGGTCCCCGGCATGCCGATCATCGGCGCCTTCGCCATCGGCGGGCTGTGCGCCGCGGCAGTGGGCCTGGTGTTCGGGCTGCCGAGCCTGCGCATCAAGGGCTTTTATCTCGCGGTGGCCACGCTCGCCTGCCAGTTCTTCGTCCTCTGGGCGATCAACCGCATCGGCTGGTTCTCCAACCACAGCTCGTCGGGCGTGATCACGGCGCAGACCATCAGCATCCTGGGCTACAGCATCGTGTCGCCGGCGCAGAAATATCTTCTCACCCTCGCCATCGTCGCGGTGATGGCGCTTGCGGCAAAGAACCTGATGCGAAGCGAGACTGGGCGCGCCTTCATGGCGGTGCGCGATATGGACGTGGCCGCCTCCGTGATCGGGATCCCGATGATGCGCACCAAGCTGCTCGCCTTCGCGATCAGCTCGTTTTACTGCGGCGTCGCCGGTGCGCTGTACGCCTACACCTACCTCGGCACGGTTGAGCCGGAAGCCTTCACCCTCGACCTGTCGTTCCGCGTGCTCTTCATGATCATCATCGGCGGAATCGGCTCCGTGCTGGGATCCTTCCTCGGTGCCGCGTTCATCACGGTGTTTCCGATCTTCCTGAACCGGGGCTCCGAGTGGCTCGCGTCGGCGCTCGGCGTCGAGTTCTCGCACGCGGCCGTGTCGAACATCGAGCTCATCATCTTCGGCGGCCTGATCATCTTCTTCCTGATCGTCGAGCCCTTCGGCCTCGCGCGCCTCTGGCAGATCACCAAGGAGAAGCTGCGGCTGTGGCCGTTCCCTCACTGAGGAAACGGGTCCCCGCCTTCGCCGGGACGACTCCTTGGTCCATCCCTAGACGACGACGGGGAAAGGTCTATACTCGCCGTTTCGCTATTCGGAACATTCCTGAGGAGGAGGTTTTGATGAATCGCACCGCAACAATCCTTGCGGCGTTGTCCATTGCTGCGGCCGGCCTGCCGCTCGCGGCCAGCGCGCAGAACGAGCAATTCATACCGGCGAACTTCTACTGGATCGGCCCTTACGCGCCGGGCGGCTCGGGCTTCGGCGGCGGCATCATCGACTATTTCGCGATGCTCAACGAGCGCGACGGCGGCATCAACGGCGTCAAGCTCACCTGGGAGAAGTGCGAGACCGAATACAACAACGCGCGCGGCGTCGAGTGCTACGAGCGCTTGAAAAAGAAGGGCCCGACCGGC
>Ga0247678_1000106_pt1 | contig 22132 bp, 45 predicted proteins | sample CNK19_metaG_FD_182801 | JGI IMG/M metagenome (GOLD analysis project Ga0247678, IMG submission 182801) | Soil microbial communities from Purdue University Martell Research Forest, Indiana, United States - CNK19 | ecosystem: Environmental > Terrestrial > Soil > Temperate forest > Bulk soil... | reverse complement strand
GATCAGAAACAGCGTTGGAATTGCGATCACCTGTTTCCATGAGTTCATTGCATTCGTACTCCACATCTGGCGCACCAGACCATCGGGCGCGTCCATATTTGCGCCGCTCCAGCCGCTTTCGCTTTTGCTATTGCTTCATCGGTCGGCGGAACTGATACAACCTCGCCTCTTATGTGCCCTTTGACGAAACAGATTATACGTTTCACGAATAGCTCCCATCGGCCAGCAGGATCGTGCGCTCGTCATGCGCTTCATCCGCTCGCCCATACGCGAAGATTTCAGGACTCGACGTCAACTCGAACCCGAGCCGCCACGCGATCACCGAGGCTGCTGTCTGATCGTGCCGGTGACCGCGCACATCGGGAGGTCCGCATGGAGCGCAACGGGCATCATAAATCGTCGGTATATAACGAAGTCCCTCACGGTAATAATTGCTATTTATCCACGGCCCGCAGAACGCTCTCGTTTCGCTTGCCAACCGGTAGTATTCATCCAGAAATGCTTTCCCTTTGGGATGCTTCAGGTTCAGGCCGAACGTGGTCGCGACTACGTGCTCGATCTTGCGGTTGATCTCACGAGCCACAGAAAATGCCTTTGCCTCGAAACCCCACAATTTCGCATCGGGGAACAAATCCGGGTACGCTGAGTCTGCCGTCCATTCGTAATTGCTCCAGCCCGAGCGACTGAACCAGTAGCCGTCCCGCTCGATGCGTTCCCACAGTGGCTCCAGCGAACGAACCGGAAGAATCGAGGCGTCAGTCCACAGCAGCAGATCGACACCCGCATCGGCAGCGTGCTTCAGTGCGAAGGCTTTGAACGCATACGGCTTGTCTTGATGTGTCGGCCACGAGGGCGCCGCATCCCCCCACAAAGTAAACTGCTCGTTCCTTTCCCTCAGGCACCGCATCAATCGCGCCTGCCCGCGCTGATAATACGCTGTAGTTGCCACCGAAACGACTGCCCTAGTCATACTCTCCCCGAGGTCCACTCGTAAATCCGATTTGTGCCGTTCTCATGCACCATCCGGTAACTCCCCTGCTCAGCATACTGGCTCAACTCGACGAACCGACTGTCATGTTCGACTACGATAACGCGAGGCCGAACGCCCGTCCGCAACATATCCGCAAAGATCGACACTGAAGTCCCCTCTGTATCTATACTCACAAAATCGAACGAGCCACCGAATCTCGCGAACAAATCCGCCACCGAAAGCGCTGCCACCGTCAGCGACCCGCGAAATGAAGTAACAGGTTTCCACGCTTCGTACTGGTTACGATCCGCCGTAGACACTGCGTCGTCAGTCACCTGCATCGTGACGAGGCCCGCTTCACAGGACACGGCTGCCGCAATGATCTGGATGCGGGGATCGGCGCCATACTCGCACAGCAGATTCAGCAACGGGCCTGGGGAAGGCTCAATCAGGATACCGGACCAGCCCGCCTCGTAGAGCGCTCGCGAATTCGACTTGTCGGTGGGATGCCAGGCACCTATCTCCAAGAAGCGCCGGTGTGGAGCGTCACGGAGGAGTGGTAGGAATATGTCGTCCTCGGAATATTGACTAAACATTTATCTCGCCGCCGACCAGTCCGGCCCGACGCCGTAACTCACGATATCGATGCCGTGCGCTTCGCAAGCGGTTCGCAGTTTCTTGTTTTCCTTGATAGCAACTCGCGCCGCTGCGAGTAGGGCGTCATCCGTGGGCGTAAACCTACGCCATGTATCTCCCATGTCGGTAACGTCGCAAGCGACTACGCCAGTGTTTACTAATCGCGATTTGCACTCAGCGCATAAGTTGACATGCTCAACTTCGGCACCGCCCTGCATTTCTACGCTTCCAAAATGCTCCAGGGTCAACATGGCAACTGAGCCAGCCTCTAGCACCAGCGTGGCTTTTCGCACGGCCCGCTGATCCACTCCATCCACTTCTATTCTGGTTCCCTGAACGGCTATGCCGTCAGGCATGATGATTTTTACTTTAGGATAATCCATTGCGAATTCAGCCTATCAGAATATTGCGCAACATGCAAGCGCTCATCGTGGATCACAGCACGGCAAAATCCTTACGCAGACTGCATGAGTGCATTTGTCCATCTCGCAATCTTGCCACTGTCCGCACAGGTAGCAACAATGGCGCTCGAAGTTCCCCGGCCCGGTATCTTTACGCCGCCCTTGAAACATCGGATGTCGTGCGCCTTTCGAGATCCCCATCAGCTTGAAGCGCTTCTTGTCTTCAACCGTCAGCGTCATCGCGGCTCCGTCGCGTATTCCCGCTTTCGCCACCGCACGCCTTCCTGCTTGGCGTCGAACAGGTAGCCCGTACCGGAACACGCACGACAGCCCGGAGGTGGAGGCTCACGCTTGCGCTTTCGCATACTCACCACTCTACGTCCGGGTTGTCGGCGTTGCATTCGCCGCAAACGGTAAAGCCACCTTTGCCCTTACACTCTGGGCACACTGAGAACGTATCAGGATCTTCGTTGATCGGGTCGTTCTCATATTCATCGACGTAGCCTTCATCGCAACCAGTCCAGCACGGCACCCAGCCCACATAATCCACCTCACCATGAATGGAGCACACGTGAGTATCTTTGGTTTTGTCAAACGTTACTCGCATACTCGCCCTCAATACTCACTACCGTGCATAGCCCTTGATACAGCAGCTTGTGCCGATACGCCGCGAATTCTTCGAGCCCGTTGAAGGTCCAGCGATGCTTCTCGTATTCGTTTCCGTAGACTGCTTCATCTTGCGGCATCGGGCCGTTGGGAACGCTGATGATAACGTACTTGTTGTTTTTTACAAGACTGGCGAGAAAGGGACGGCCCACTTCAGGCGTCAGATGTTCGAGCGAGTCCATCATCATGACCAGATCCCAACCTTCAAGTGCATTTATGCCAAATCTACCGAAATCTGGCTTGGTAAAGTCGCCTAGCCATACCTTCTGAACGCCCTCGCGGCCTCCATATACTTCCCAACACGGATTTTTGTATCCACTCCACGCCTCTATGCCACAGATAAGCCGTTGCCACTGATCGGGGCGGCAGCGCCCGTACATCGCATCCAGCACTTCGCGCAGCAGCACACCATATTTCCCATACCCAATGCCCAATTCAAGAACCGTCTCAGGCTGAAGCAAATATACCTCGTCCAAAACTTGAGGAATATGAGTCCAGCAACTTACCGGCATGAGTCCCTCCGATTGGCCCGCTGTTGTGCTGCGGTCGCCCAGCGCACATTTCCAGGTTCATAGTTCCCGTCGTTGTCTGGGAAGCGATCGATTGAATAACCAACCGCTGGACGTGGCCCTACGTCCTTAAGGAACTGCGCGAAATCGTCTACCCACTGCGGACAGATGCGAATACCGCGACCACCCCAATCTTTAAATCGCGGATGCGCTTTATTCAGGCATCGTGCTTTCATCTGACACCAAGAATGGTATTCCGGTGTGGCGTTGCCGATCGAATGACCGTGACTCAACCGGCTACTGCCGTCGTGCAACACCTCAATGAGCTTCGCACTATTTTCTTTCCTAATGCAGCCACAACTGCGGATCTTACCGATTCTAAAGTTGTAGCGATCAACCGCTTTTGGTGGCGAACCGCAAAGACACTGCACCAAGATGCGTGGCCTTTTGGGGTTGATCGACTTCGCTTGCCCAATTACCTTCAGCCGATTCTCAAGTTCGAGCACGGTTTCAGGTTGCAACGCGTACACTTCATCGAGCACTTGCGGGATGTGATGGTAATCCGAGATCGGCATCAGGACGCCACCACTCTTGCGATAACCGTACACGATGGAATTGAAGACTTAATCGCACGAACCACTTCTTTTTCAATATCCGCAAGGGCTTCAACTTTATTGTCGGAATACGCGCCAGCCTGAACTTCAACGCGCACAAGTAGGAGCGCACTCAGCTTAGGGCCCATTCGGTTAGACCACTCGCTGCTTTCTTTTGAGCGCACGGATATTCCGTGGCCAGCCGTGTACCCACCGCCGCATTTCGGGCATTTGCAATCCTCAATCTCCACGCCTCCGGTTATCGTGTTAGGATTTGTGATTCTAGTGTCCCATTGAGATCCGCAAGAGCCACACCGCGCAACCACTTCGGTACCGAGGCTCAACGGCACGTTATAATCCATTCCCCCAAGCCTTTGATTGTTTATCGGCATTCTTCTTCCTTCGCCTTCCACTTCACAAACACCAAGATGTGATGCACCAGATCAGCTTTTTCTTGGCAATTTGGCATCACTTGCATCGCCCACGCCAGAAACGTATACGCCACACCCAAGCGGAAGTGATGCCAGATTCCGCCTCCAAACCTACGCCGCATGCTCTGATCAGTTGCCCTCACTAGCAACACAATCCAAGCGATTAGGAACGCTACAACGAACTGCCACGTTACCGGCATACGAGCTCCACATGATGCCCGATGAATCCCAGCGGTGTGTCCATTTTGAAAAACGGCATGAGCCGCGGCTTCTTTCCTAGCTTCCACAGAATGAAGCTCAGAGCCGCTTCGTCATGCCGATGACCGATGCACCGCGAATCGCTTGAGCAGTGCCCCATTGTCTTGTGCCCATGCGGGACCAAGGGCGAGTTCATCACGTTGGTATGGGCGCCCTCGAATGATCCTGAAGCGTACAGAATCCGCCACTGCTGCCAGATTTCGTTGCCGATATCCGTGTGCATGTTGAGTCCAACCAGCCCTGAGTAACATAGCGGTATCGTCATCGCCTGATCCCGATCGATCCCAAAGATATCGAGCGCCGCATCCGAGCACCAGTTCCCCAGTACAGCGTTTCCCTGCTGCTGAACGTACCAGCTCTCGACTTCGATCTCTCGCCACAGTTCCCGCATCGAGCCCACCGGCTGAAACGCCGAGTCGAGCCACAACACGTGCTGGAACCCGGCCTCAATGGACCGTTGGAGAGCGTAAATCTTGAAAGCGTACATTCGTTCGACTTGTTTCGGGCAGCCATCAGGATAGCCGTAATAGAAAAGCTGCCACGCTTCCGGAGCCCAGCGCGTGCAGTGCAGTCGCGTCGAGTGCAGCCCTTCGTAGTAGTGCGGTTCTGTGCCGGCTGAGACGATGCAACGATCACCGAGGGTGCGGTCTGAACCGAGCGGATTCCAGAAGGCGGGGTTCAATCTGTTCGCACCTCGTAGTAAAAACGCCGCCGTGGATCTGGCCTCAACATCGGATCTTGCGCCAAAAACTCAGCTTCCGTCGCCTCTCTCACCAAAACTATCGGTTGGCCTCGGAGGTATGATCCGTCGCCATTGTAGGCGTTGATATCTTCGACGGTTCCAATTGGCGCAGGTGTCTCATACGACAGAATGACGCTGCCGTGCTCATTAAGATACTGTTCAACCGTCTTCGTGGTGTTTGGATGAATCATGGCTGCCTCTGAAAGTACCCCGGCCCAGTCTCCCCCACCGTTTCGAGAAACGCCTTCCGCGCGCCACTCAATCCGAAATCGTCTACGATCACCCAGCCGCCCGGAGAGACTAGTCGATACAGATGCTTCATGCACACACGGGTGGATTCGTAGAGGTCCCCGTCGAGGCGCAACAGCGCGATTTGCTGCACCGTCTCTCCGGCTGGAGTACACAACGTATTCCAGAGCATTGTTTCTGAGAACCATCCGGGTTGGTATACCAGCAGTTCATCTGGGATGCCCCATTCTTGCATATGTGCCTTCACCGATTCCAAGGTACACACGCTTTGCCCTTCGGGATGCCCTGCCTTGATCCACTCCTGATCGTGCGGCCCCGGAGCCGGGACGCCCTCGAAGCTGTCGAATAGATGCACACGCCGACGATCCAGCCTGAATCTACCGTCTCCTAATGGTGACGAGTCCATTAGTACCCGCGCCATCACCGCGCATTGAGCTCCCCCGAATACTCCGCACTCCACGAAGTCTCCTGGAATGCCGCGCTCGATTACGTTCCGCGCTAAATCGTAGGTAGCCAGCAGCGTCTCTTTTGAGGAGAGCGCCGCCAACGCGACGTTATCGAGCCATTTGTCGAGAGGCCAGTGAATGATGCTCATGCTTTCAAGTTCAACCAAAGATTCCAGAATAGATGCCGCGCCCACTTAGTTCCTGGATGAAAACACCAGCAATTCGGCTGAATCCAAGCTAGTCGCGTTCCTTCGATCAACAGCACCGAATAGCTGGAGTGCCCGAACCTCATCTTAAGATCCCAACTCTTCTTACACCATTCGCATTCACGCGGTGGCCCAGGATGTAATGTCCAGTTCATGCTATTGGCTCATGCCCCGGAAACCCAGCTGCCAGCCGCTCGGTGAAGAGTGCTTTAAACTTCCGCCAGTGCCCCGGCGAGTTCGCTTCCGCCAGAAACGCCGGCACCCGCTGCGACGATACTATTTCTTTGTCCGTAGCCCCACGGCCCCAATGCTGATGCTTGTGGATCAAATCGCGACGCTCCCAGTACACCCCGAGCTTTCGCGCCACATGCCACAGTTCCTCGTCCACGAAGCAGTGCGTATACTCGTGCCAGTACGGACCAGCCCCGCCGTACATCCGTCGTGCGAATTCACGGCCGATCCACGGAGATCCAGCCACACGATCGATTGGAGCATTCGCAAAGCCTCCCGTACCTTCTTGCCAGCGATCGCCTGTGGGTTGCATCACGCCGAAGGTACAATACTCGATTGCTCTGGTGACTCCAGGTAAATTGCCGGTGTTGTGGTCAAAGCACCATGTTTTACACTCCAACGCTATTTGTTCCGCGCTGTGGTTTGGATCGGGGAGAGTATCGTCTCCTGCGCACACGAACCACTCCGCATCCGCTCGTTCTTGCATTACCAGCTTGATGAGCGCATTACAGGCAGTCGCATAGCCTGGATAATGAGACTGCTGAACGCGCAGGTTGACGCCATGCTCATTCCATTCGGTGAAGTTCGCAGCGCCATCAACCCAGATCGCGACCTTGTAACCCTTTTTGATCCATTCCATCAGGCACGCATCCGCTTCTTCTTGCGATCGCTTACTCGGGATCGTTAACCAGACTGACATCGTGCTCCTTATCGAATCTTCGATTGTACTCCGCGATCAGCGCGTCACGATCCAACCCATGATAGGTCCAGAACTTCTTGCCCAGCTTGTGCTGCGCCAGCGCTCCGGTTCGATGATGCCGTTCGCAGATGGGCAGTGCTTCTCGATCATCATCGCACTTCTGGCCGAGTCCTCGTGCTCCAACATGCGCCGCTTCCGTTGCGGTCTTCTGATCCGCCTGGGTATGCTGCTCGCTAAAGATCTCCCTCCACGCCGCACATACGCAACACGGCAGCGTGCGAAGCCAATCGAGATATGCCGGATCCTTCGCTGGCCCGCGCCGAGGCTTCGAGCGTTTGGGTTTGATGGCGCTTCGCTGGATCATTAGCGTTTTCGCTTCGGATAGGTTCCGTGAAAATCTGGTTCGCGGTTAAACCACTGGTCAAATGCGCCGCGCTCCAGATTTCGCACGCTAGGGCCCGTCAGAAACCACCACCACCAACGCACCTCGTACCACATTCTGGTCATAGCTTCATCACCTCCGCACAATGTTTGTCCCACTCTGGCGCCCTCCGCCACGAGGTCGATTGCCCCACGGTGACATCGTAGCGCTGCGTGTTGTCTTCGTGAATCGCCGCGATCATGCGAGGTGCCATTCCGTAGCCTATATTTGGCCTCGGTGAGCACGATGCAATTCCGAACGAATCCACTTCCTGCAGCCACAGCGTATCCTCGCCTGTTCCGCCGCGATGTTTCGGTTCGTCCGGAAACGGTCGCGCTTCCCACACACGCCGCCAGTAACAGAGCGACGTGCCCAAGCAATAGCGGGAGTCGTTGTTGGAGTAGAGCCACGCCGCTCCTGCTTTGGTCGGCGGACCAACACTTGATCCATCAGAAGCACGGCCCTGACATACTCGTTCATCCCAGAACAGCATGTCTCGATACCCGACACACTCTTTCCCGCTCGCTTGAAGCAGTGCCACTTGCTCTTCGATGCGCCGGGGATGGCTCCAGTCGTCCGAGTCCCAGTGGCAGATGATGTCTTCCTCGACGTGCCCATTGGCTCCGTTGCGAAGATACCCGATGGTCCGCACCATTGAGCGCTCATCGGTCGGCCATTCGTCCACGATTCGCGCTTCCGGATATTTGATGTCGAACGTCATGTCGCCCGGCGTCGTATCGTAAATCACAAGCATTTTCCGCTGGTACGTCTGCTCACGAAACGAGCGGATCGCCCGCTTCACCATCCCGGGACGCCCGTTCACGAGCATGATTGCGCACACTGTTGGGTTGCTCATCGCTTTATCCGTCCAATTAAAATGCCTAGCACTACCAAGCCGGCACACACCAACCATTCAAAAGCAGTACACTCATTCATTTTTTTGGGTGTGGATCAGTGCCTTTGACCGGAACTGTGTTCTTGTTCCCGCAGTATACGCAGTTGCGAACACCCGTTAACGACCGGCATTTATAACAGATCTTTAAAGCCATGTCGCAATCCTACCGCACATTGCGCAATAATGCAAGCGCTGTTATACTTGTTGTCACGGTCTCGTGCTTCGTTCGACTCGGGGATGAGTGCGCGCTAACTTCGGCAAGACGAGACCGTTTCATATTGGCGAAATTTGCATCAACGGCTGAATCAGCCGCCCCGTCACTTCTTCCTGATCTATCAGTAACTCTGTCACAGCCCACACCAGCGCATCCATCCTGTCCGGCGATTTCACCGTGATCCCTGGCACGAAGCTGCACATCTCATCCTCGAGCTTATCGAACCGATCCCCGGTCTTGTCCGGATACCGGATGTGATGCACGCGCCCCTGCTCGTACAAGGCCGCCACCGGCTCCGCGCGAATCGCCTTCCCTCTCGAGGCCCGTACCGCGCGAAACGCGATGTTCGGCATCACCGCCCGCAGATTCGCTTCCACGAGTTCACCGCCATTGTTGATTTCGCCCACGACTCGATCAGCTTGCCTCGACCGATACGCCGCCGCCGCGATCTTGGCCCAGCCGAGCGGGGATTCACGGCAGGTCAGATCGTCAATCACGATCACATGATGTGAGCGCGTCAAGCCGGCCACGATGATTCCTGTTTCGTCTGCGTCTTCCCCATGCGTGACGGCGGGATCGATCGCGACCACGATCCGGATAATCAGTTCCCAAATGACGTCCTTCAGTTCGACCCGGGTGGCGTCGATCATGCCGCGCGTCCACAATGCTCCGGGAATATCCTCGAGCAATTCCGCTAAAAGTTCCTGCCGGCCGAGCCGCGTTCCTTCGTACTTTTTGATGATGTCGGAGAAGAAGCCGGGAGCCAGATTGCTCCGGTTTTCGTATGTTGAGCCGCGGGTTACCACGGTAGTGGGATCTTTCACGAGCAGTTTGAACAGATCAGTCGGCCGCGGCGTTGACGTCACAACTGCTCTGGGATCTAAACCGAGCCGTAACCCGAGGGCGAAATTGTCCCAAGTTTCAATGGCGGTTTGCGGCTTCCAAGTTGCTACTTCGTCGCACCAAGCCACCTCACATTGAGGTCCACGTAAACGACTTGGCTCTTCTGCCGAGAAAACCTCCGCAACGGCGCCAGATGCCCAATGAATCTGTCGCAGAGACGGAGAATAGATCGGCCGGTCGTCGGGCGGGTAGCAGGACAGCAACCCCCCAGGCCCCTCTATCATGACTTTACGGGCATCGCTAGCTGTCGGGGCAATCAGATGAATCAGGCGCCGCCCTTCCGCTTCCCACTCCCGGACGGTCTCAGCCCCTGTCCGGGTCTTGCCAGCGCCTCTACCAGCCTGTAATAGCCAGTAACGCCAATCCTGGCGAGGATTGCTGGCATGGGGAGTACCCGGGCGAAGCTGGTTCGGACGAGCTCGATACCCTCGCCAGGCGTGTAGCAGTTCCTTTTGCTTCTCGTCGGGCAATCGGGCGATCAGTTCGTCTCGGAGTGGTTCGGGGAGTGCTGCGATTTGTTCCTGGAGTGAGCCTTGCACTAAAGCCTTTGTTTCTGGTAAATCGTGCTACGTTTGCAACCGCCGGACCAATGCCAGCGCTCCGAGTCGACCATGTTATTGGCGTGTAGTTGATAGCGGTTTTCCCGAAGGAACACTTTCGTCGCTCGAGCAAGGATTCGTGCTACGATTCGTCGCGACGATTCGCTCGCTCAGCGCCTCAAATTCCGCTCTCAGCAAATCTGCCGCAGTCGTATGCACTAACTCGCCCGCCGGCCCGGTTCCAGACAGTTGCAGTTTGTCGGTCGCTTTGTAACCCGCCCGATCGAGCACATCCCGCGCCGCAAGTACTGCCAATGGCACCGGTTTTCCACCCTTCTCACTGATTTTCATGGCTTTGTAAAGCACGCCTAGGGCTGGATCGACCATTGCGGCGAGTCTTTCCCGGGCCGAGGCTTTGACTTGCGGCGCCGCTCCACCATGAACATAGCAGACGTTACCGCCGCTGATCGCGCGTCGGGCGCAAGGTGTTCCGTTTGTACGTTTTGCTGAACACTGCATGATGGGTGTAGCTTACCATAGGTCTACCAAAGCTTACCAATTCGTTACCCTGTGAGTAAACGCCTGATTATAGCCGTCGATGGTCCTAACGTGCTCATGAAGATTTGTTTGAAGCCTTCGGTTTGACGCTAAACGTCTGGCTCGGCCCACTCGCAAGTTTTGCTAGGCTGGCATGTTTAGTGCCCTTCAAGACATCTGCCGCTGGATACACAAACCCAGCCAATCGGCACAGGTCACCGATTCCGGTGTTGAAATCGGCATCGTCACCCATGATCTGTTGCAGGGCCCTCCGAATAGTCGCTCGCTCACTTTGGTAAAAAATTACTTGACTCACCCAATACAAAATAAGAAAATCTTATATGACAGGCCGGTTAGAGTTTCCTAAAAGGTGACCTATTGACACACGTGCAACAGGTAGGATAAGTTAGTACGTTAGTATTCTCTTGCGCAATGAAATGCTGCAAGATGAGAAGGTCTGTACCATGCAGAGTACAGGGGGCGAATGTAGGATGTTCGCTTAAGCCACAGAGAACCGAAGAGAGGGGAACCCGCCCCTATTACCTAGCGTACAGCATTTGGAATAGGAGAAGCCAACTGGATGCACGCGATTCTTCAGCCCATCGGGGACTTGCTGCGTCCAATTCAGTGAATTTTATGTTTGAGCGGAAGGTGGAGGAGTCGAACCCCAATCGCCTGCTAGCGACCTACGGTTTTGAAGACCGCTTTCATCACCGGATGTCACCTTCCGTATTTGGGCAGCCAGGAGTAGGGATCGAACCTATAGCTCACGGGATGCGACCCCGTGTCCCTAACCATTCGGGATTAGCTCTCCTGGCTCAAATTGTGAGGCCCGGACCTGAGTTGAACAGGCGCTGTTCCATTTCCGGTGGAGTGCCTTACCGCTTGGCTACCGGGCCGCACTAATGGGCCGCCGAACATCAGCGGCCCAAACCTTTTTCTCGTAGGCACACATATAGCGGGCACTACGGACTTGACAAGTTGTTCGGCGGGACTTATGATGGAGGGTGTTGGGTCCTACCATCTGCGCCCGGTGGTCCTGCAAGACATACCGGGCGCGCCGAAGTCGTAAGCTCAATCTTAGGCATACCTACTACCAAAAGTCAAGAAGTTGCAGCGAGTTGCGCGGTCGAACTTCAGGATGAAGTATAGCTGATGCGAACCCCTACTAGATTTAGTGCCCCGCCTTCCAAACCAGGAATTACGCCCGCGCAGAGATTTGAGGATTTCGCGCGCAGTATTGTCAACGTACCTAAGTCGGAAGTGGACAAACAAAAAGCGAAGAGCGAAACGAAGAAAAAAGGAAAGTCCTAGGGTCGCTTGCCGCGACCCTGCCGTACTCACTGCACGTCATTCTTGCCGGTGAGAGTTTTCCAAGTGAGCCGTTTTCCAGCGACCATCGCACAAAGCTGCACGAAGCGATCCGCGTCGGTGGCCTTGCGTTTATTGAACCGATACACCTGTTCATCAAGGTAACGGAACAGATGAAAGGGCTCGACACTCACGTAGGTTCCGTTCAAGCCTCTCTTTAAAAGGCTCCAAAAATTCTCGCAACCATTCGTATGAACTTGCCCGTTGACGTAGGCTTCCGCGTGATCGATCACCTGATGCTGAAACTCATTCAGGCCGTCATACGATTTCAACGCATCGGTGAACAGTTCCGATCCGGCTTCAACGTGTTCCCGCACATGAGCCTGCAACGGCTGCTTTCGGCGCGTCTCAACTACAGTAGCCCGCATCTCGCTAGCGCGTCCGTCGCCGTGTCGCGCCAGCACTCCCATTACAATTGCTTTTCCTTCTGGCCCGCGCCCGGTGATCTTTTCGCGGCGTTTGTCAGCGTGCATATTGCGGGCCTTGCCTCCGATGAAGGATTCATCGGCCTCACACTGTCCAGACAGTTTGCTGAATGTCCCTGTCTGCATTGCGTACCTGATTCGGTGGAGCAAGAACCAAGCGGACTTCTGAGTAATCTTCAGATCGCGGGCAATCTCGTACGAGCTAACGCCGTTCTTGCAATTGCACATCAGCCACATGGCGCAAAGCCATTTATCTAAGCCCAGGGGGCTATCCTCGAATATCGATCCAACCTTGACACTAAACTGTTTTTTGCAGTCGAGGCATTTCCACATGAGGCGTGTGGACAGAAACGAAGAGCGCTTGGACGCGCAACGCGGGCATACTGGACCGTCATCCCATCGAAGCTTTGCGATGAAGGCTACGCACACGGCTGGATCAGAATAGTGCTTGATCGCTTCCATCAGAGTCGGCGGAATGTAATCTGCTTTGTCCATGAAACTACTCTACCCTAAAAAGCTGGGTGAGTCAAGTAATTTTTTACCCTCACTTTTGGTCACTTACCGCCCCTCCACCGCCGCCGCCCTTTTTGTCCGTTGGGGTAAGCAGCGCCAGCACTCGGCACGAGCCAAACGACACAGCCGGTCCAACACCTCGCTGCGCTCCAGGGCCGTCATGGCTTGCCCCGCATCCACACAACGCCCCAGCGCAGCCAATATGCGCCCACGAATAGTCCCCACTTCCATCGCAAGGCTGGGAACCAGATCCATGCCGGATAGTCGGGCTGCTTTCCGAATGAGATCATGGCTTTGAGTTGTCAAGGATTACTTGACTACTGGATTGTTCCGTTGTCTTTTCCATCTGCCCGCTCTCGCTCGGCATTCATCTGCCGCTCGGCCTCATCCCGCTCATTCGTCGCCCGCTTTACGATTTGCTCAGCATTTGCCATAACATCGGCCAGTTCGCGCCGAGGCCTCGGCCAGCTCGCGCTGGAGTTGGGCGATAAACGTTTCAAGTTCCGAACACGACGCGAATCTCCGCTCTGAACCATCGATTTCTAGCGTGACGACCATACTATTTCCCTTCCACCCGATCCGGCCCTTCCCGAATCGGAACCTGCTCGGTACTGGTAAGCGTATACGTGTCGATACTTTGGACTCTCCGGTCCACGTCCGTACTCACTACCTTGAGTTGCGGGTGCTCCGTCCGTAGCTGGGCTGCGCAGTGTTCAGTTTTCATTTCCCCTCCGTGCTCAGTTTTCGAGGCTCCGGTACGTACCCGAACTGCGCCCTCCATGTCAGGTGTTCCTCACGTGCGCCGCAACCTGCCAATCTTCCGGCTTCGCAGACCCAACACCGACACGCCGCCATGTCCCAGTGCATCGTCATGATACGTTCCACAATCTCGGCCAACTGCTTCTCGCGTTCGGTCATTTCCCCTCTTTTGTTGAATACTGGCCAGCCTCGCGCTTCTTGTCCTGTGCGAGGGCGGCGGCTTTCTCCTCAGGCATTGTGACCACGCCGCATCTCGGAAATTGTCGCTGGATCGTCCTGCCGATGACGACCACGATCAGGATCACCATCACCGTGCGCTCGCCGGTATGCTTCAAACTCGACGGCAAGCTCACGCATTTGCTGAACGTAGAGTGGATTCATGCCGAATGATTCAGCAGCATCGGCGTAAGCGCGAATTGCGTATGGCGCTGCTGGATCTTTTGCGCCGATCACGAGACTCGGCCATTCTGGAACCGTCCCGTCGCGGCGCTTCACTAGGTACTTACCCTCCGGTGTCTCTGGGTTTTTTCTCCACAACCCAGCAAGTGGCTTCGTTTCAGTACTCATTTTTCCCCTCCAATTCCTCGTGATCCGCCAGCCGCGCTGCGTCGATGGCCCTAAGAAAATCTCGCCCGTCGCGTTCTAGTTGGTTGCGCTTGTCGTTAAACCCACACTGACACGGCATCCTGCGGTCACCTTTGAATAGGCAGCCGTCCACGTGGTCGAGTGTGGTTGCGCGCCGCAGAATATCAACTGCCCGCTCTCTGTCTGCTTCCGCCGCGTCGAGGGCCGTCCTCGCTAGTGCGGCGGACTTTTCTGCTTTATCGATCACTACGTCACAATGTCTTACCTTAGATCGGAAGAATTTCTCGCTCGGCGTACCGGCGGTATCCTCGGCGCATGACGCCAGCACAGACCGTGCCTCTTTCAGCGCGTCCAGTAGATCCTGCGTCGTCTCAGCCATTCGCTTTCTCCTCCAGTTCCCGCTTGGCCCGCATTGTTATAGATTTTACGCCGAGTTCCTGACATTTTCCGCCTGGATTCTCTCCTGAGCTTTCCGTAACTCCCTTCCTGTCTCGCAATCCCCGCAGAATGTACCATCCACCCTTGTACCCCACCGACAGCACGGCGTCCTATTGATCGGCGTGGGCGCTATCTTCTGCTGCGAATACCCGCCAAACCCTCGGGCATGGCTGAGAAAGAAGCCGGCCCGCGGCGTCTCTTTGAGCCTTGCCAACCGCGGCGTAATGTCGTCCAAGTAGGAGCGTAGGAATTGCCCGCGAACTTCGAGCGCCTGTGCAATCGCCTCGAGCAGTTTGCGGTCTGCGTGGAACCCCGTCGACTGCAAAACCAGCGCAGCGAGCTCGTCCTGTTCGGTCTGCCAGGTTTTGACTTTGTCGTCGTCGTTTTTCTCTTCATGGAAGGGTTTAAGGTTTTCTTGATTACGACGACGACTTTCTTGATTCAGATCGGACACCAGTGTCCGAGCATCTGCGTTAAGGTCGGACATGGATGTCCGAGCATCTTGCACTGGTTTCGACCTGCCTTCCGCCCATTTCAACTGGTAAACGGCCGCCCCACGTCGATGGATTACGGAGACCAAATCAACCAACTCAACTAGGGATCTGCGAAATGTGCGGTCTGTGGTGCCTAACCGCTTTGCCAGCATCACTTGGTTAGGATAGCAATGACCTTTGAAACCACTCATGGAGTCCAAAGCCATGTACAGCCGGTACGCCGTAGCGGAGAACTTCGGGTCAAATAGAACGCTTTCGCGGGCAGTAAATCGTAATCGTTCGGGTTCTGTCAAAGGCCCTCCATCCAAGGGGCTCGCGTGTCCGGGGTGTGGATGGCACCCCGGAGCGCCGCGAATTCCATGCCGGGCAGCAACTCCCGACAAAGACGATACTACACTTTCTCAGCCGCTTTCGCAACTGCTTTCTACTAGATCCAGCACGCCTTGAGCGAGCCGTTTCGCCGCGATCTCACAGTACCGCTCCTCGATCTCGATGCCGATAGCACGGAGCCCTAACGACTTCGCCGCCAATAGCGTGCTCCCACTGCCCATGAATGGGTCCAAAACCACACCGCCTGGCGGACACGAATAACGCAGAAGTGGAGTGATTATTCCGGTCGGCTTTTGGGTCGGATGCTCCGCTTCGCCGTGGCAGGAACGGACGTAGAGAACGGATCGCTCCAAACGTGGGCCACCGTCGACGGACGTGTAGCGACCCGCTTCAATGTGGCCCGTATGCGGCGGGCGCTGTTTCCTGCGAACCGTGCGTGCTGTTGCATCTGAGGTTGTGACCGGGGATTTGAAGACCGTTGCCCACTCGCCGTAGTAGAACTGTGCGGCAAGTTCGTGGACGCGCTTGAATCGGTCCGCATGAAACGAGGAACCGTTGTGTTTCTCCCAGACGATATCCTGGGCCAATTTCCAGCCAGTGAAGCTGCAGGAGCACTCCAGAAAATAACGGAAGCTACCGAATACCCACATGCTGCCAGCAGAGGAAAGCACTTGCCTCATTGGCGAGGTCCAGTTGAGAACACGCCGGTCCCACTCGAGCGACGTATCGCCGTAGGGCGGATCAGCCACAATACAGTCAGCCTTCGCTTGACCATAAGGCATCTCGCGGCAATCGCCATGATAGATCGTGATGCCAGATTCCTGGTAGTACGGCTTCATTTCTTGGCAACCGATTCATTCTCAACGACTTTTTGCGCCCACTGATAGAGCAGTTGATCTGGATGCGCCCCAATATGCTGGTTCTCCAGAATCGACCGCGCCAGTTCTGCGTCTCGGGCCCGAGCTTGGATGATCTTGTCCCACGGCTGAGACTTTTTCACGACTCCCACCACGAAACCACCGCCGTCGCACAGATCCCGACACAGGCGCAAGTAATCAGGAGCGCGATTGTCACAGTTTCCGCCTCATCAATCCACTGGCCCGGTAATACTCGAGAAACCCCTCCACCGAGCAGGGAAAATCCGCGCCGGCCAAAAGCACCAGCCCGCCGCGTGCCGTTTCCTGAGCGATCCAGGCCCGCTGTGACGTCGAAGGGGTCCCGCCCGGAGCTTTCCACTCAATAAACATCACCTGCGCGTCCTGGGACTTCGCTCGCGGCGTTACGCCGGTATTGTAGCGGATGTAGAGGCCATCCGGAGCGCCCGCTTCGCCCACGCATTTAACCTTTCGCTCACTAAAATTCTGCTCAATGCGAAAAATACGCCATCCGTCGAGTTGCAGAATGTCCTCGCCGGCCTTCTGAAGATGTTTTTCTTGAACCTTCAGCATGGCGAATTGAACCTTGCAAATTCTCCGAACAGTTCATCGGCCGCAAAATTGTAGGCTTGCGCTGCATTCACTTCAGAGCGAAACCTGCCAAGGTTTATCACTATGCCATTGATCTGAATGAGCGCCTTCCATTTTGACCGTGCACGATCCCAGGTCACGCCCTTGAATCGAGATGAGCCGCCGCACTTTAGACGGTTGGCGTTGTTTTGCGTTCTAGTGGCAGGTCGAAGGTTGAGACGTCGACAATCTAGACCGTTCCCATTTTTGTGATCAATCTCTCCGATATCACGAAAAAGCCACCGATGGAGCGTACTTCCCACAGACGGCAGACCGGACCCGATGAACCCTCTCGTAGCGGCATACAGTTTCGTCTTGGATCTGTGCAGTGTCCAGCGAAAAGGTTTAACAGCTGGATAATCGGCAATATCCACAATCGCTTCATGGCCGCTGAAAAGCAACAAATAGACACTTGAACCCACAATCCTAATAGGATTCGGGATACTCTCACCATTTTTCCTTCCTGCAATCCCCATCGATCAGTCCGCCTTTCAAAAATACGATGGGCGATTGCTTGCTCCCCCGAGCATACAACCGCCCACCACCACGCCAGGACAGCGGATTTAGCGCAGTGGATCTTCGCCGGCCTCAAGTTTTTCGCGTGCATCTCGCTTTGAGGCCGTTCCGAGAACAATACCACACTGTTGCGCAACAGGTCAATACCGAACATGCAGCGACCTTAATAGTGTCACTGCCGCCACAATCGCGTCAATCTTGTCGGCATGATGCAGAAACAGACGTCTACACTGTTGGAGCGAGACTCCCGCCTTGCGAAGTTTCGCCAGCATTACAACCTGATTAGCCTGCGTCGGCGAGTAGTGCCGTTCATGCTTGATGATGATCGGACGAATCACGTTGCGCTCATCCCACCACTGAAGCTGGCGATGCGTCACCTTCGCCAGTTTCACCAGTTGCCGGGTGGTAACAAAGCCTTCGATCATTGCCGGTCCTGCTTCACCGCGAAGTGCTCAATCAAAAATTCATGCGATTCTTGAATGCATCAGCCAATTCTTTCACTGTGAACTTTAAGTGGACAACCAAGCCCGTCAGTTCAGACGTGAATTGTCCCGCCACTTCGTAATCATCCGGTAAGAACGAGAGATCCGTCATTTGACCGCCACAAAGTTTCCGCGGGGTTCGAGCCTCGCGCCAGGCACACGCGCTTTGCCATCCCCGCCACAAGAATCGCAGACTGGATCACCCCGCTCGCCGCCCTTCGTGCCATAGCCGTTGCAATCATCGCACGGCTTCGATAACGCTTCTCCGATCCTTCCCTTATGGGGGATGCGCTCCATTTGCACGTCTTGGCGGCCCCAAAACACATCAAAATCCGAGTACTTCTCAAGCGGCCCGAACTTTAACCGCAGCCACTTCAACGCCGCGCCGCTGATCCGCCCTTCATACTGCACATATTCTTCCGGCACCAGCGAGGCATCTGTGATCGTTACCGCTTGCTTCCCACCGTTTGCCCGCAGCGTCAACGAGCCCGCCGTAAGCCCTTCCAGCCGCTTCTGGCCGCTCATCTCCAGCACGCCTTTAACGGTATCTTTGAGCCACGCCGCTTGCGTCTCATACGATTCCGCTAGAGATTTGAGCCGATCCGACTCAAGCAATGCAAGGCGCCGCATCTCTTCGCAGTACCGGATGTATCCGATGACTGAATCGATCTTATCCCGCGTTACCTCGTGGGTGAAGTACTCGGCGATTGTCTTCTCTAGCGGCCCAGTGTCTTCTCCTTCTGATTTCAGGATGTCTAGCAGCCGCATGTGCGAGGCGAAGTCGTCGCTGATTCGGTATAGCTCTTGCTTGATGTCGCTCATGCAATACCTCCCAAGAGCGAAAGCACGTCTGCGAATTCATAGCGCTGCACGATTTCCGGCAGATAATGGAAGACGTTGTAACAGCCGCCGATGATGAATATCCGCTTCCCCTTCGCGAGAGCATAGCCAAATTCGACGTGCTTGCCACCTCGCGTCCGCGAGTGCAACGGGGATTCCGAAAAGAAAATCACTGCGTCCGCCGCGTCAACGTCGCGGAGATCAATCCGAGCATACGCGGCCCGGTCATCGCCGCCGTGTGTTCCATTGATCCATTCGCTGGTGACTTCATGGCCGTGAGCGCCTAGAGCCGCTGCGTGCTCTCTCATCTCGGGATGCATGCTGTAGTTAGCCGCTAGATAGATTTTCACTTCTCCACTCCATCAACCGCCGCCGCAGCTTCTTTCTCTGGCATCGTCCAGCGCTTCGCCGCTTGCCGCTTTGCCTGGCGGTGCATTTCCTGTAGAAATTCCAGCACGATTGCTTGATCGGCTAAATCGAAGTCCAAGAATTCATCGTAGAAGCCCTGCTTGGTGCTCTTTCGTGGCTTGCTCATAGTTCCTCAGAACGGAACTTCCGAGTCATCGATTCCAGTCCCGTGGTAACGATCCCACTCTGAAGGGGGTTCGCCGATGTCGCTATCCGGCACGGAGCCGTTCTCGGCCGGACGGTCGCATACACGCACGTAATCCCGCACCGTAACCGGCTCCATCCCCTTCGGCAATCGCATGATCGCCGTGACGTTCGCGTAGGTGCTACCCTCTTTTTCCTCTTGGATCACATTGAGGAAACAGGGGACGCTCAAAAGGTTTTCGAGGTCGAAACCTTTCAACTCCTCATCGGAAAACTTCCGGCCGCGCCACGACTCCAGATCCTTCCGCAAACTCGCTTTCTCGTGGAGGCTCAGTGTGTAGCGCTTGCGCACAATGTAGGGCTTGCCGTCGTTGCGAAGTTCGCCCAGTTGCCACACGATGTTGATCTTGTGCTGGCGCTTCTTCTTCCCGCCGAAGGAAACCTCGAGCTCTCCGAGGTCCACGACGTCACAACAGACCGCCGCCCAACTCCCCGAAGGCGCCGGCACAAATGTACTCGCTGATGCTTTCGCTACTATCGGCATGTTACGCAGCCCCCTTTTGCTGCTTTTGAAGATCCTCGCGCACGGCTTTCATGACCTGCGCTTTGCAAAACTGATACAGTCGCTCCGAGAAGTCCTCGGCGTCTTCTAGAGCGCACTCGCCTTTCTGTGAGCAGAAGTAATCGGACGACTCGTAATTGCCGCGATTCACTTTGAAGGAAAAGCTTCGTGCGATCTCGACGCGCGCAATGGGGTTCGGCTTCGGCCCGGAGATCAGCAACGGTCTGTCGCTCACAACTCGCCCCCCATCGGCCCAAACGAAGAGAGCTTCGGCAGGCTCTTTTCCGTCGCCGGCTCAGCGCATTCGGAACAGCAGAGCACGCCGTGTACTTCGGTCAGGCAGAAGTTGCAGCCCGGTTTGTCGCAATGACCGCACTGGCTGATATCCAGTGTCGGGCTGTGCGTTTCACAGGTGGGGCAATCAGAGGATCCGGCTCCGTACTCGCGTCCTGTCAGCATTAGCGGCCTCCCTTCGGCGCTACAACGGCATCCGCGAATTCGTTAACGCGGATACGCGCTATCGGGATCGTGAACGCGCCCGAAGCGCATTTGATGGTCATCCAGCCTTCGCCGATCGTGGAAATCTCCACACGACCCGAGAGGCAAGCCATAAAGGTTGAAGCGTTGAAAATCATCTTGAATCTCCTAGATCGCCAGATACGATCTGAAGGTATTCTATACCGCTATTGCGCAATAGTCAAGAACTTATTTTCAGGAATTCCGGCCAGTGGAAAGGATAACAAAACACCAGCCGGAACCCGAATCGCGCCGTCAGCCCGCGCGGATATGCCGGGGTTCTGAAGCCCGGAGGCCTTACCGCCCCGGAGTCTGCGCCGTGGAGGCAGCGCAGCGAGGGAGCGGTCAAGAGCGTACATTTCTAAAACTCCAGCGCCGATCAGATATCGACACACCCAGCATACGCCGGTTGCGCAACGGAATGCAAGCGAAACTTTTAGCCGTGCCAAACCTGAGCGATCAGCAATTTGCACAGGTTATCCGCAACGTGTGGAAATTTGTCCTCAGGATTGAGCGTGTAGTACATCGCCAGTTGCTTCACCGGCAGCGTAGCAAAATTCGGCCACTGCAATAGCCGCGTCACAGCCGAGCTCGCTACTGGGCCCGCCCCGACGAATGGAAACTCCAGCACATGCAACGGCTGCCCGTTCACGCCATAGAGAGCCGCCAAGTGATCCGCTGTGGCTTTCGTCGGGCATTCGTACTCATCGAGCGCCGCCGATTGCATCACGCCGTCGTTACCGGGCCAGGAAACCGATCCAGACTCATAGGTAGGGGTCCATGAACTTTGCTGCGGCCCGTACCCGCTTTCCGCAAGCGCGTTAATCCATACCTGCTTTTGCCAAGCTGGCCATGATTCTTTGACGGTAAACGGATCGCCGTAGGGAGCAACGCTTCCAGCCGGCCCTGCGTATCGAAACACTTGATCTGGCATGCGAAGAGTGTATCATAGATTCAGCCATGCTCTACGTACTGCTTCTCGCGGGTCTTTTCTCTTCGGCGCCGCCGCCATGTCCAAACCTGAACGCTAAGAATCCAAAATTGGAATGCGCGACGATCCACCGGGCTACCGACGTTGTCACGGTCGATACCAAGCGAGAGGTTAAGGCAGTCTATCGCCGTGGCTTCAAGGTTCCCTTCGCACAACACAGAAAACCAATTGAGCCGGAACTGTGGACCGTGCTTGTGCAAGTCAACCGCAAGGAATCCGACCCGCCTGAAGAGCTAAAGCTGGTCTACAAATAGGACTGCGCTTCCCACAAGAATTTTACTTGCGTCGGGTGCGTATCGACGCGTGGGCGAGCTGCACGACTCCACTCTCCGCCGCCCGCCTCGCCTATACATTTCCAACCCGCCGCCGTGAGGCTTCCGCCGCCTTCAGCGGGCAGCGTGTACGTGATGAGCTTCCGGTATCCCAATCCGAATGCGACACGCCGACAGGCCCCGTACAACATGGAATTGGCATTCTTTGTGCCATCCGTGCAGGTGCGATTGACTTCCAACGTCCAGCCGTCATCCAACATCCGCGCCACAGGACGGCCCACGATAGCAACTCCTACGATACGAGTTGCATCGGCAATGCCAATGCAAAACTTGGCTCCCGGTACAGCCTTGTGGTGACGATGATGTTCGCTGACGAAAGCATTCGCCTCGGGCAGCGTCATCGGGACTATTGTTAATGGCAAAAGACCCCCTCA
>Ga0247678_1000091_pt1 | contig 26048 bp, 21 predicted proteins | sample CNK19_metaG_FD_182801 | JGI IMG/M metagenome (GOLD analysis project Ga0247678, IMG submission 182801) | Soil microbial communities from Purdue University Martell Research Forest, Indiana, United States - CNK19 | ecosystem: Environmental > Terrestrial > Soil > Temperate forest > Bulk soil... | reverse complement strand
AGCTCGGCGAGGTCGAGCGCGCGACGGCGGCTGAGCGGATGCTTCTTCGACATGACCGCCATGCTGTGCGCCGGAAAGAGCGGCCTCGCCCGGAAGCGATCGTTCGGAACGACGAGCGCCAGGTCGACGTCGCTGGGCTCCTGTTGGGCCTTAGCGCCGCTCGCAGCTATGATGCCGTTCCCTTCATCAGCGGATCCCCGCCGTGAACGCAAGCGGCTACGACCTCGCGCCGTTCATTGCCGAGTTTTACGACCACGTCCCGCGTTACGCCACTCGCGCGGACGTTGACTTCTACGTGCAGGCCGCGGCCGCGTCCGGGGGCCCCGTGCTCGAGCTCGGCTGCGGCACCGGGCGAATCCTCATCCCGACCGCGCGCGCGGGGATCGAGATCGTCGGCCTCGACGCGGCGGCCGGCATGCTCGACGCTTGCCGGCAGCGGCTCCAATCCGAGCAGCCGGCTGTGCGCGAACGCGTAAGGCTGCATCAGGGCGACATGCGGCACTTCGATTTCGGATCCAGGTTCCGCCTGGTGACAATTCCGTTCCGGCCGTTCCAGCATCTCGTCACGGTGGAGGATCAGCTCGCCTGCCTCGGCGCGATCCGGCATCACCTCGTTCCCGGCGGCCGCCTGGTGTTCGATTGCTTCAACCCCTCGATCCACAATCTCGCGAAGACGACCGATGGTGCCGAGACGGATGAGGAGCCGCCCTTCACGCTACCCGACGGCCGCAGCGTCGTTCGCCGTCACCGGATGCTCGAGCGCGATCTGATCAACCAGGTCAACACGGGCGAGCTGGTCTACTACGTCAAGCATGCAGACGGGCGCGAGGAGCGCCTGGTGCACGCGTTTCGCATGCGCTGCATCTTCCGCTTCGAGGCCGAGCACCTGCTCGCGCGCGCCGGCTTTACGCTCGAACACGTCTACTCCGATTTCGATCGATCTCCGTATGGGAAGGAATATCCCGGCGAGCTCATCTTCGTGGCGCAGCGGACGGATTGATATGGAAGCCCACGTCACACTCGAGACGCACGGGGTCGAAGAAACGGCGAACGAGATCCGCGACCGGTTGCTCGGCTTCAACCAGGAGTGCGCCGGCCCTTTCAACGATGTCCGCGTCGTACTTACCGCTCGCGGCACGACGGGCGAGCTCGTCGGCGGACTGGTCGGCCTCGGTTTCTGGAACGGACTCTTCATCGAGCTGCTCTGGGTCGACGAGGCCGCCCGTGGAAATGGCATCGGTACTTCGCTCATGCGCGCCGCGGAAACCGAGGCGCGTAGAAAAGGCTGGGAAGTCTGCTTCCTGAGCACCTTCACCTTCCAGGCACCCCGCTTCTATCCGCGCCTGGGCTATGAGCCGTTCGGCGAGCTGAAGGGCATGCCGCCGGGCCACTCGCGCACGTGGTTCGCGAAGTGGCTGAAGTAGCGGCTGCCAGAATGGCTCTTGCCATTCGCCGAGCGGAACCCGATGATGCGGCCGCGATCTGCGCCGTGCTGCGCGCTTCGATCACGCAGCTCCTCGCCGGCGAGCATCGCAACGATCCCGCGACGCTCGGCGCGTGGCTCGAGAACAAGACGGTCGAGAACGTTCGCACTTGGGTTAGTGCACAAGATTGCCACGCCGTGGTCGCGACCCGAGCCGACGAGGTGTGCGGGTTCGGGCTTATGAAGCTCAGCGGCGAAATCGGGCTGCTTTACGTGGCGCCAAGCGCACGGTTTCATGGCGTGAGCAAGGCCATGCTGGCGGCGCTGGAAGAGGCTGCGGTGGCGCTGGGTCTGGCACGCGTCACGGCGACGAGCAGCTTCGCCGCCCTACCCTTCTATCGCGCGCGCGGCTACGAGCTCGCCGGCGAGCCGGTCACCGGTTTTGGCGTCTCCCGTGGGTGCCCCGTGGCAAAGACCCTTCGCGCGGCGCAGCGTATCGTCGTCATCGGGACGAGCGGTTGCGGAAAAACGGTTCTGGCGCGGCACCTGGCGCATTCCCTCGCCTGCCCTTACGTCGAGCTCGACGAGCTTTTTTGGGGGCCGCGGTGGATGCCGAAGCCCGAGGAAGAATTCCGGCGCCTCGTCGAAGCCGCGACCCGCATGCCGCGGTGGGTCGTCGACGGCAACTACGGCCGGGTGCGCGACATTCTCTGGCCGCGCGCAACGACCATCGTGTGGCTGAATTACAGCTTCCACCGCGTGCTGCTGCGCTCCTTGCGCCGCACCCTCGGTCGGATGATCACGCGCGAGCCGTTCTGGCATGGAAACAAGGAATCGTTTCGACATACGTTCTTGTCCCGCGAGTCGATTCTGCTCTGGGTGATCCGCACCTTTCACCGCCGGCGCAAGGAGCTCGCCGGTGTGCGCGCGAGCGGCAAGTATTCGCACCTGTCTTGGGTCGAGCTGCGCCGGCCGGCGGACGCCGAACCGTACCTGAGGTCCATTCAGGCGGCACATGCGCGGGGTTAATCCGCTGGCGCCCAAGGCGCTTGCCCTGATCCTTCTCGGTGTTCTCTCTTTCTTGGGCCCGCTTGTCGAAATGCTGACGACGGGCAAGGTCGAAGACCTGAGCAGGTTCGACTTAGCCACCACCCTCATCGCGCTCCCGCTCATCTTCTGGTGGTATCACGTCGACAAGCGCGAGCACGGCTACCAGGCGGGGCCGCTCATGAACGCGGGCATCCTCGTGCTCGCCATCGTGGCGTTCCCGATCTATTTCGTGCGCACGAGAGGCTGGAAGGGCGGTGCCATGGCGACCCTCCTGGCCACGGTTTTTTTCGCAATCCTTCTCGGATTGGGCGAGCTGGGCGAGTGGCTCGGCACGTTTTTCACTTGACCGCGAGCGCGACGCCCGAAGCGATCAGCGCGAGGTAGATCGCGCGCTGGAACTGGCCGTCGGTCATCCATTTGAAGAAGCGCAGGCCGATCACCGCGCCCGCGAGTCCCGGCAGCGCATAGGCAAGATGCGCTCCGACGAGCGCGCCGTGCTGCGGCTTGACCACCGCGAGCGCGCCGAGCCCCAGGAGCTGCATCACGAGGATGTAAGGCTGGTACACGGCGCGCTGCGTCACCTTGTCCCATCCGCGCAGGCCGCACCAGATCGTGAGCCAGGTGCCGGGCAGCGCGGCGAGCGGCCCGGTGATCCCGCCCAGGGCGCCGACCAGGACATCGGCGGCGCGGCGCTCGCCACCCTTCAGGACGATTGGGCGCCGCAGCAGCATGTAGAGCCCGTAGGCAGCGAGCGCCGCGCCGATCGCCAGAGCGTAAGCGCGCGGTTCGAGATGCAGAAGCAGGACGATTCCCAGGGGCAGCGCGGCCACGCCGCCTAAGATGAACGGCGCGCAGCGCGACCACTGGATCGAGCGCCAGAGCCCGGCGACGCTGTAGGCCTGGATGCCGATGGAGGCGGTCATCATGGTCTGCACCGCCTCGACGCCGTTCGGCACGTAATGCAGGATCATCGCGCCGGCGATGGCGGAGAAGGCAAAGCCGACCGTGCTCGACACAGTCGCCGCGAGCAGGATGATGGTCGAGATCGTGAGCCATCTCGGCAGCTCTCCCGCCTGCACGAAGGCCACGAGCTGCTGGAGTTCGGGTTGCAAGGGCATGGCGCCTCCTTCGCGAAAATGCCGCAGACCCTTACGTGCGCTTGCAGCATTCGGATCACCGAGGTCGGCGCGGCGGCGGGTGATCCAAAGCGGCCAACCCTGCGTATGACGTTACAAAAGCGCGGAGAACGGCTATGTTGCGACCCTCGATCGACTCACCGGCGGCCTACGCGCCGCGGAGCGTGGGCGCGTGGGGCTGGATGCCTGATTCCCTGTCACGGATCGCGAGCGACCGCAGCGACGGCGCCTTCAGGCGCCTGTTCCAGGAATTCGGGCCGCAGATCCGCCACTACATGATGCGCCACGGCGCCGACGCGGCGACCGCCGAGGAGCTGGCGCAGGAGACCCTGCTCGCGGTCTGGCGCAAGGCCGCGCAGTACTGTGCCGCCAAAGGCACGCCCGCGACCTGGATGTTCTCGATCGCGCGCAATCTGCGCATCGACCGCCTGCGCAGGGAAACCTGCTGGCAGGAGCTCTCCGACGAAGTGGCGGAGGGCACGCCCTCCGAAGACACGCCCCCGGACGATGCGGCCTCCGAACGCCAGCGACAGGCGCGGGTGCAGGCAGTGCTGGCCGCGCTGCCGGAAGACCAGCGCGCCGTCGTCACGGCTGCCTTCGTCGACGGCCTGTCCCACCACGACATCTCGGCGCGCCTGTCGCTGCCGCTCGGCACGGTCAAATCGCGCCTGCGCCTTGCGTACCAGAAAGTGCGCGCCGCACTGGAGGACCTCAAATGAGTACTCCGATTCGCCACCATCCGGACAGCGCCACGCTGATGAGCTTCGCCGCCGGCGCCCTGGCCGAGCCGCTCGCCGCGGCGTGCTCGGTGCACGCCTCGATGTGCGCGGAATGCCGCGCCGAGCTGCGCGACATGGAGCTCGTCGGGGCGGCGCTGCTTGGTTCTGCGCCTGCGCCTGGCGGCAAGGTCGCAGCACCGGCCACGCCGCCCGAGCCCGTCCTCTCCGGGCGCGCCTCCAACGATCGCGGCGGGATGGCGGACGCGCTGCCGGCGCCGATCGCAACCCGGTACGGCCTCACGCTCGACCGGATTCCATGGCAGCGGCTCGCGCCGGGCGTGTGGCAGCATCGCCTCACGCTCTCGCCGGGCGCGCAGGGCGAGCTCTATTTCATCAAGCTTGCTCCCGGCTGTCGGCTGCCGTTGCACGGGCACACCGGCGTCGAGCTCACCGTAGTGCTCACCGGCGCTTTTGCCGACGCGTTCGGTGAATATCGGCGCGGCGACATGCAGGACATCGACAACTCGATCGAGCATCAGCCGCTCGGCGACCGCGACGAAGGCTGCATCTGCCTGGTGGCCGCGGAGGGGCCGTACCTTCTCAGGGGCTAGCGGGTGCTATCCTCTCCGGGCACAAACCTCGGGAGGCGATCATGACTGCACGTTCACTGCTACTTGCCCTAGCGCTGCTCCTTGCGGCCTGCACCCCGACACCGCCGCCCGCACTCTCGCAGACCGAGGTCCAGGATTTCGTCAAGGCTTACGTCGCGGCTTTCAACGATGGCGACGACGCCAAGCTCATGGGGCTGATCCAGCACGATGCGGCCGTTTCGTCGATCGCCTCCGGCAGGCTGTACCGCGGATTCGACTCCATCAAGACCTCCTCTTCCGAGAACCTCAGCGCGCTTGCGCGCGTCTCGGTATCGCTCGGTGCGGTCGATGTGATGCCGATCGGCGGCGATTCCGCGGTCGCTGTCGCCCCCATGACGGTGACCGCGGAAAGCTTTCCGCAGGACGCCAGCGGCAAGCTCATATCGACCGAGTATCCCGGCGCGCTGACGATGATCGTGAAGCGCACGCCCGAGGGCCTGCGCCTCATCCACGAGCACCACAGCGTGCGCGCGCTGGCGCCGGCGAAGGGCGCGTAATAGGCCGGGCCCTTTTCGTTGCCATTCTCGCGCTGAGCGGGTGCGCCACCGAAACACCCGCGCCGCTCGGCGCCGCGGAAGCGCATCGCTATTGCGACCAGACATGATCAAAAGGGCGCTCGCATGCCTGCTGCTTCTCGTGCTGGGTGCCGCAGCGCAGGCGGAGGAGCGTTGCGCGCCACCGCCGGCCGCGGCAAGGTACGCCGGGCCGCTGCTCGACGCCATGGCGCAGATCGAGTCGGGGATGTCGGGCACCGTGTCGGAAGCCATGACCAAATCCGGCGTCGAGCGCATGGCGCTCTTCGCCCGGCAACATCACAAGCGCAACGGCGAGTCGAGCGTGCTGTCGCTGAAGCAGCGTTTTCCCCAGCGCTTTGTCATCGGCACGCCGAAGCCGTTCAGCGAGCGGGGTAACCTGAGCGACGGTTTCGTGGACCAGATGGCCACCTATCTCAAGGATCCGCGCTACCAGTTCGTGGGCGAGCTGCTGTTCGCCCATGCGGACAAGGCCCACGGCGAGCAAACGCTCGAGGGCGAGCGTTACGTGGCGCCCGACGGCGAGAACGTCGGCAGGCTGCTTGCCGAGGTGGAGCGCCGCAAGGTGCCGGTGATGCTGCATTGGGAGGTGTACGACTGGAAGCGGGATTGGCCTGCCTTCCACACCTTGTATGCGCGCTTTCCCGGAGTGACCTTCATTTGGCCGCACGCCGGCCGCGCATCGCACGAGCAGGTCGCGATGGTCCTGTCGTCGCACGAGAACGTGATGGTGACGCTGTCGAAGAAAGAGGAGCGGGCGGGCTCGCTCTCCAGCGAGGAGAAGAGCGAAATGCTCGGCGAAGCCGTGGTGGACGACTGTGGCGCGCTGCGCCGCGAGTGGCGCGATCTCTTCGCTCGGTATCCCGAACGCTTCATGTTCGCGACCGACGCCCACAAGGGGTTCCGCTGGGCGAAGTACGCTCAGGTGGTGGAGCAGTGGCGCCTCATTCTCGGCCAGCTCCCCGACCCGCTCGCGCAGGCGCTCGCCTGGCGCAACGCCGAGCGCGTCTACGGCGTCGCACGATAGCTTGAAGCCTGCCGCCGCCTGGCTCTGCCTGCTCGCGCTGCTCGCGGCCGGCGTGGCGAGCGCGCAGCCCAGGGGCTGGCGCCACGTGCCGTCGATCACCGCGGTCGGCCCGGACGCGAACGACGTGCGTCTCGGCCTGCTCGACGAGGCGGTCGGGTTCTGGAACCAGACCTTCGAGGCGCTGGAATCCGGCTTCCGGCTCGGGAATGTGAACCGGGTGGTGGCGCGGGTGCCCGATCGAGACCTGCAGGCGCTGAGCGATACCGTGCTCGCAAGAACCGGCGTGCCCGTGACGGTGCCGCCCGTCTTCGCGGAACTGCCGGGCGACATCGTGGTGGCGCTCTCGGACTCGGAATTCGTCTCGTTCGCGGCGCCGTTTGCCGGCGGCTCCAGGCGCATCGTCGCGATCAAGGGGATGACCTACCCGCCCTTCACCCTGCGCAACGTCGCGCGCAACGTGATCGCGCACGAGCTCGGACATGCGCTCGGCCTGGGGCACAATGGCGACTCGACGAAGCTCATGTGCGGCCGCCCGGCGCCGTGCCGGCCCAGTCTCTTCCAGTCGGACACTCCGCGTTTCTTCCCCCTCACCGACGACGAGAAACGCGCGCTCGGGTCGATGTACCCTATCGGCTGGAAATCCCGGAACTGAATGGAGACAAGATGAAGCGATCCCGCCTGCTCCTCACGCTCGCCGCCGCGCTCATGGCGCTCGGCGCTGCCGCCGCCGACTATCCCGCGCCGCAGGAAGGCGACTGGGTGGTGCGCGACTTCCGCTTCCACACCGGCGAGACGCTGCCCGAGCTGCGCCTGCACTACACCACGGTCGGTGCGCGCAGCGGCGAGCCGGTGCTCGTGCTGCACGGCACGACCGGATCGGGCGCGGGTTTCCTGACGCCGGCGTTTGCGGGCGAGCTCTTCGGCGCGGGACAGCCGCTCGACGCGACCCGCTATTTCGTCATCCTTCCCGACGCGATCGGCACCGGGAAATCCACCAAGCCCTCGGACGGGCTGCGCACCCGCTTCCCGAAGTACAACTACGACGACATGGTCGCCGCCCAATATCGCCTGGTGCGCGAGCACCTCGGGGTGAAGCACCTGCGACTCGTGATCGGGAACTCCATGGGCGGCATGCAGACGTGGATCTGGGCGCAGAAGTATCCGGACTACATGGATGTCGCGGTGCCCATGGCTTCGCTTCCTACCGAGATGTCCGGCCGCAACTGGATGATGCGGCGCCTGCTCGTCGAGTCGATCCGCAACGATCCGGACTGGATGAACGGCAACTACACCAAGCAGCCGCGCGGCTTCCAGCTCGCGTCGGTATTCTTCGCGACGGGTACCAGCGGCGGCAACCAGGGCCTCTACAAGGCCGCGCCCACGCGCGAGAAGGCCGACCAGCTCCTTAACCAGCGCCTGACCGCTCCGTTCCGCGGGGACGCCAACGATCACCTCTACCAGTGGGAATCGTCGGCCGACTACAACCCCTCGCCCGGCCTCGAGAAAATCCAGGCCCTGCTCGTCGCCATCAACTCCGCCGACGACGAGCGCAATCCGCCCGAGCTCGGCGTGCTCGAGCGCGAGATCAAGCGCGTGAAGAACGGCCGTGCCTACGTGATTCCAGCAAGCAGCGAGACCTTTGGGCACGGCACCACCGGGCAGGCGAGATTCTGGAAGCAGGAGCTCGCGGGGGTGCTGCGATCGGCGCCCCGCGGAGGACAGTGAGTTATCAAGCTGTCCGATTTAACTTATCTAACCGTCCGGTGACGACGGAGGACGCGGCCAGCGAGCCAACGCGCGAAGAGGTCGACGCGCTGCCGGGCTCCACGCTTCTCGAGTTCGGAACCTCCTGGTGCGGCTGGTGCCGCCGCGCGCAACCGCTCATCGCCGACGCGCTGGCGGCGCATCCCGGCGTGCGCCATATCAGGATCGCCGACGCAAGCGGCCGCCGCCTGGGGCGCTCGTTCGGCGTGAAGCTATGGCCGACGCTCGTGTTCCTACAAGAGGGCGTGGAAGCGGCTCGGCTAGTGCGGCCCCAAGGCGCCGGCGCCATCCGCCAAGCGCTTTCGCAGATCGACCGCTAGGCGGCCTTGAGTATCCTGCCGGTTCGTACGATACTTCCGCCCGCAACGACCTAACAAGAATCTGGGGGAGGGTAGCCGACGATGTCCCGCGTGCGCGCCGTATCGGCAGCGCTGTTGCTCGCGGTCGCGGCGTGCGCCAGCGAGGTCTACCGGCGCGACGCTGTGCTGTCGACCCCACCCGCCACCGCTCCCGCCCGCATCGAGATCGTCAAGGAAGCCTACCTGCAACTCCCCGCAGGATACGGCCGAACGCTGCCGCAGGGCTCCGTCTGGGAGCTGCGCGGCGCGTTGCCCGAAGGCGCGGTCTATCGGCGCGTCGGCGGCATCTTCACCGTCGAGGGCGCGCAGGTGCACGAGGCCTACCTCGTGATCGCCGCCAATCAGCTGGTGGGGTTTTATCTGCCGGTCGAGAAGGCGTACGCGCCGTATTCCCCCGTGGCATTGAACATCAAGTGAAAGGACCATGAACATGCGGAAGCTGCAGCTGTTGGGACTCGCGTTTCTGGTGTCCTTGGCGGCCGGTTGTGCGACCGGCCCCAAGTTCAACACGGTGGAAAGCGGTCTCGCGCCGCTCGCGGCAGGCAAGTCCCGCATCTTCATCTACCGCCCGAGCTCGCTCGGGGCGGGCATCACGCCCGACATCCGGCTGAACGGCACGGTCGTCGGAACCGCGGTGTCCTACGGCGTGTTCTTCGTCGATCGCGACCCGGGCAACATGGAAGTCATCACGGGGTCCGAGGTCGACCGGAAGCTGACGTTCACCACCGAGGCCGGGGATACGCGCTACGTGCGGCTCGCCGTCGGCCTGGGCGTGCTGGTCTACAGGATCATTCCAGAGCTCGTCGATGCTGCTGAGGCGCGCAAGGAAATGGCCGATCTCGCATTCACCGGCAAGTAGGCCGCCCTCCCGGTGAGCGCTGGGCGGATGCCAGCCGGCTGTTGGGACTCGCTTGGCTGCTGTCCCTGGTGGCGGCTTGCGCCACCGGTCCCAGGTTCTACGCGGTGGAAAAGGATCTGCGGCCGCTAGCCGCGGACAAGTCGCGCATCTGGTTCTACCGCACCGGCGTGCTCGGGGCGGGAATCACGCCCGATATCCGGCTCAACGGCGCGGTCGTCGGGACCGCGGTTTCATCGGGGCGTGTTCTTCGTCGATCGCGATCCCGGAGACATCGAGGTCGTGACCGGCTCCGAGGTTGAAAAGAAGCTCACGTTCACTATCGAGGCGGGAGATACGCGCTACGTGCGAATGGCCGTAGGCCTGGGCGTGATCGTCTACCGCATCATTCCCGAGCTCGTCGATGCGCCAGTGGCGCGACACGAAATGGCGGAGCTCACATACACCGGGGGCAAGGTTTCCGCGCCTGAGCAGGAAGCCGGCGTGCGGGTGGCGCACGACGGCCCGCAGGCCCTGGAGGCTTTCGACGCCTGCCGCCCGGGAATGGTCCTGCTCGACCTCGGCATGCCCGGCATGGACGGCTATGAGGTCGCGCGCCGCATGCGCGCCTCCCCCTACGGCCGCGCGCCTCGCTCGTTGCGCTCACCGGCTGCGGCCAGGAGGAGAACAGGAAGCGCGTGCGCGAGGCGGGCTTCGACCACCACCTGGTCAAGCCCGCGGACCTCGGCACGCTACAGCCGCTCATCACGACGATCCAGGCGGCGGGCTTCGATCGCCGAGCGTAGCTCCGCCGGGGTGCGGGCGTGCCTCAGCTGCGCGAGGCGGACGTCTCCCGCTCCGAGCCCGGAGTCTTCCCACAAGCGGAAGCAGGCAAGGCCGCACGGGATGTCATACCATGCCGGTCCCGAGTTCCAGTAGCGCTCGGTCGAATCCTCGCCGGCCAGCGCGGGCGCCGCCAACATCATGAGGGCCAATGTGGTGATGAATCTCTTCATGGTTCGGTTCTCCTTTCGCGTAATCGATCACGGTGCGCGTTACCGGGGCGCGAGCCAAAATTGCAGCGGCCGCACCCCGGTGAGCGCTATTAGGGCTGCGCTGTGCGCTTCACGTCGCTCACGGAGGAGCCGTCGGTGACTTGACGTTGCATCTCGAACCGGCGACCCAGGTCGGGAAGCTGCCGATCGATCTGGGCCTGCTCGTAAGGCGCGCGGCTGTCGGCCACATAGGGCTCGACCGGCGCAAAGTGGATGTCGGGCAGCACGCGGTCGACCACGAGCTGCTCATAGGGCGCCCTGCTGTCGGCCACATAGGGTTTGACCGGGGCAAACTGGATGTCCGGCAACTCGCGATCGAGCTGCGTCTGCTCGAACGGCGGCCCGACTTCCAGAGCGAGCGCGGAAGAAGAAAAGACTGCGACGGCGACGGCGATGACGTAACGGTTCATGATGCGTTCCTTTGCGTTGAGGTTGTGCCTCCCCCAGCGCCCGTAGATACCGGGTCCCCACCGACGAAATTCCCGGCGCAGGATTGCTGGAACGACGCGGAATAGATTTCTAATGGCAGCGGTAATACGCTGCGTGGCGCCAACCTACGCCGGCGCCAGATCGGGGCGGGTCAGGAGTTGACGACTTAGTATTCCACTTGGTACAGCAGCCCGATGCGGGTCCCGGGATCGTTCTCCGGCGTCACGCCCTGCAGCGTCCCGCCGCCGCTGCCCACGCTCGTTTCGACCTTCAGCCGCCGGGTCAGATCGACCTGGACGCGCGCCTGCGCCGCTCCGGTAGTGCTCTGGCGCGCGCCGACGTAAACGCGCTCCGAGACATAACGTCCCGCCTCCACGCTCGGTCCGCTCTTGCCGTCGCCGCCGCTGACGGAGAGCCGGTCCAGGCCGAGGCCCTTCTGCACCTTCGCGAGCGGATTCGGTCCGCCTCCGGAGCCCCTCAGCGTGTTGACCGCTTGTGCGATCTGCACGATCTGCAGGGGGCTGAGCTCCTTCACGCTCACGCCGAAAAGCAGACGGGCGAGGACTTCGTCCTGCGGCAGCTCGGGCGCGCTGCCGAGCGCGATCTTGGGGGCGCTGGCGAATCCCGTGACGCCCAGTTTCGCGGTCACGCCGGCCGCGGCGGTTTCCGCCGCGAAGTCGAGCGTCGGGTCGAGCTTGCGCTGGACCCCGGTGCCGGCGAAGCTCACCTGACCGCGGACGAACTTGAGGCTCGCCCCCGCCAGGGCGAAGGTGCCGCGGCGCAGCTCGAAACCGCCGCGGATCTCCGGAGCGTCGATCGTTCCGCCGACCTGAAGCTTGCCGCCCATTTCCGCATCGAGGCCGCGGCCGCGAACGAACACCGCGCGCGGGGCGTCCACGGCGACATCAAGGCCCACTACCAGCGCCGGCTTCGCGGGCGCTGGCGCGGATTCTTCGCCTGGCCGGCGTACGTCCAGAACCGCGACGCTGGGGGGAAGCGCGCCGGGAATATTGATGTCGGCATGCTTGACGTGCACCTGTCCCGCCGCATCGATGCGCGTCGCCGCAGCGCCGCGCACGCGGAGATCGGCGTCGAGGTCAGCGGTGATGAGGTCGCTCGCGAGCGGGCGCGCATCGCGTGCGCTGATCGTGATGTCCACCGGCATGTCGGGCCGCAGCACGCCGACTTCGCCCGTCGCGGTGACCGTGCCGCGCCCCGAACGCGCGCTAAAGCTTGCGATCCGCACCGTATCTCGCTCGAGCCGCAGTTGCGAGGCGATGTCGGTGAGGCGCGCGCCGCGTGCCATGTCCTGCAGGTCGCCTTCGGTGATGGTCACGCTGCCGTCGACGTGCGGGGCGGAGTACTCGCCCGAGACGCCGACGTCGAGCGCTGCGCGCCCCTTCGCGCGACGCCCGTCGGCCTCGAGCAGCGGATTCGCCAGCGCGAGATCGAGCGTGCCGCTCGCCCGCAGGTTCATGCGCTCGCCTGCCGCGAGGGGTGCCGTACCGTTCAGCGCGAGCTGAGCCCGCGGGCCGGCGTCGAGGCGTGCGCGGATGCGCGCGGTACGGCCGTCGAGATCGGCGCTCGCCTGCAGGTTCGCCGCCGGGAGCGCCCGCGCCGGCCCGCTGCGCATGCGCAGGCCGGCGAGGTCGATGCGGATCCTGCCCTGCGGACGGGTGGCAGCCCCGGTGAGCTTCGCGTCCATGCCGAGCGTGCCCGCCGCGTCGAGCTGCGGCAGATAAGGCTTGAGCAGCGCCGGCGTCACGCCGCGCAGCGACGCCTGCAGATCCAAATTCGGCGCGAGGCGGCCCGCGAGCTCGAGCACCGCCTGCTGCGCGCCGACACGTAAACGATCGACCGCGATGCCGTCAGCGAAGCTGAATATCGCGGGTGCGAGCAGGCGCGCGCTCTGCCCCCTATAGTCCAGCGCGGTCGTGTCGAGGCGCGCCGTATGCGCGACAGCGTCAACGTGTGCCGTTGCCGACAAGTTCGCGTCGTATCCGTCCGGATGCTTCAGCCGCGCGGAGACTTTGACGGCCAGGGCTTCCGGCGGGCCGTTCAACTCGACACGCGTGACACCGGTAAGGTCCTGCACCCTGATGCCGTCGGCGACGAGCTGCAGCGCCGTGGTGGGACTCGAGGACAGCGCGCCAATCTCGCCCGACAGGGTGATGCGCTCGGCGCTGGCGTCGGGCGCGCCGACGCCGCGCGCCTCGACCCGCACGAGCGCTTTGCCGCTCTCCCCTTGCGGCACGAACTCCACGCTCGCCGCCAGGCTTCCCTGCAAAGGCTGACCGACGAGGGGCTGGAGATCGTCGAGGCGCGCCATGCGCAGCGCGACGCGGCCGCGCGGCACGCGATCGGCTGCGGGGATGCTGATCTCGCCGTCGGCGTGCGCGCTCTTCCAGTCGGCGCGCTCGATGGCGAAGCGCAGCGCCCCGTCGCGCTCATGCCGTAGCCCTGCCGCAAGCGCGAGCGGCTGGCCCAGCAATCGGCCGTTGGCGCGGATCGTGCCTGAGGGCTCGCGCGCCGTGCCGCGAGCCTGCCCCTCGGCCGTCAGCGCGCCTTCGAGGGCCGGCGCGAGCGCGGCGAGATCCGGCAGCGCGGCCTTCCAGCTTATGTCGAACGCTTCGCCGCGCTGCGTCCCGCTCGCGGAGAGGCGAACCGCGCGGCCGTCGAGCTGCGCTCGCTCTACCGTGAGCTCGCCGCCGCGCAGTGACGCGGCGAGCGCGAGCTTGGCGTCGCTGCCGATGAGCGCCGGCAGCGGCCCGCCGCCGCCGCTGACCTGCACGGCAGCGTCGACGTTCACCCGAGTCACATCGGCCTTCGTCGCGACGCGCAACGCGATGCGTGTGCGTCCCTCGAGCTGCATCCCCGCCGCGGCCGCGAACGGAGCGAGCGCGGGGATCGTGATGTTGGCGCTCGCGCCTGGATCGCCCCCCGCGCTCGCGCGGCCGTCGACCAGCAACGCGGGATGGCGAAGCTCGAACTCGATTGGACGTGCAGGATCGTCGAGGCGCACGTTCGCCTGCAGCCGCAGGGGCGCGGCCTCGAAGAGATCGGGTGCCGGTCCCGGGATCCGCAAGCCTTCGACGACGGCGTGCAGCGCCATGGCGCCCGCGTTGCCGGCGAGCCCGGCTTCGAGATCGCGCACTCCGCCTTCGCCCGCCCGCACGCCCTGCACGCGCAATCGGGCGTCTGCCTCGGGCCTGGCGTATGCGCCCTTCACGTGGCCTTCGAGCGTGACGCTCTCCCACGCGAGCTGGGGGCCCGGCCGCATCGCGGGTGCGGCTGCGGCGATCTTCAGGTCCAGCGTCCCGCCTTCGAGATCGAGGCTCCCCTCGGCGGTGCCGCGTGCAGGACCCGCCGCGAACGTAAGCCGGGCCTGCTCAGCGTGGCGCGGCCCCTCGATGCTTGCCTTCACCGACAGGGCGCCGAGGTCCGGCAGCGCGGCGAGCTGCGCCGCCAGGCCGCCCGCCGGTTCCGAGAGATCGACGCGCGCCGAAAGACCCGCCGCGTCGGCCCTGCCTTGCAGCCGGTAGGTGCCGGGCGCGTCGAGGCGGTCGACCTCGAGCGCGAGATCGAACTGCGACATGGAAACGAGCCGCGCGTGTCCCCGAACGGCCACGGTGCTCGCCACACCCGCCACCTCCGGCCCGAGATCGAGCGCCGCGATACGCAGCGCGTCGAGGTCGACGCGAAGTGGCAGCCGGGTCGAGTGGCCGCGCCGCGGCGCGGCCGGTTCCTCCCCGGGCACGGGCAGGCGATGCAAGGCGAGGTGCGCGAGCTCGACACGCGCTGCGCGGGCCTCAAGCCGGAGCAGGCGGCGCGGCGACCAGTCCAGTTGCAGATCGCTCGCGATGCCCCAGGTGCCCTCGCGGTCGCGCATCTCGATGCGTGCCACGCGCAGCTGATCCGGGAAACGCCCCGCGAGGCCTTCGAGCGCGATCTGGCCTCCGCTCGCACGCTCCAGCGCGCGCTCGAGCGCGCGCCGTCCAGGGTCGGTGTTGCCGAGCGCGACGACCAGCGCTGCGGCGGCGAGCGGCAGTACGACGATCGCCGCCAGCACCCACGCCGAGACGCGCGCGGCGCGGCGCATCAGAAGGCCTGACCCAGGCCGATGTAGACCTGGAACCGATCGTTACCCGGCACCGTGGTGAGCGGCACCGCGAGATCCACACGCAGAGCGCCGATGGCGGTGTAGTAGCGCACGCCCACGCCCGCGCCCACTTCCGCCTTGCCCTGGAACAGCTCGCCGCTGGCGCTCACATGCCCGGCGTCGACGAACGCCACGGCGCTGAAGTCGCCGAAGACCCGTTGCCGCAGCTCGACGGAGGCGGCATCGATCGAAGTGCCGCCCGCCGGTTTGCCGTCGGCGAAGCGCGGCCCGATCGACTGGTAGCGAAAGCCGCGCACCGTGGCGCTGCCGCCGCCGTAGAAGCGCTGGTCCGGCGGCAGGTCGAACTGCGAGGCGCCGAGCGCGCTTCCGGCCAGCAGGCGCATCGCGATGACGCTGCGGCCCTCGGCGGCGAGATCGAAGCGCGCGAGGTCGAGGTAGGTCGCGGCGCTCACCTGGAGCAGCGTGAAGAATTGGTTTGCCGCGTCGCCGCTGGCGAGGGAGTAGGTCGGCGTCAGCGTCGCGTTGCCCACGATGCCGCGCGTCGGATCCGCGAGCGGATTGGCGCGGCCGGTGCTGTCGTAGCGCAGGCCGAGCGGGATCCCGAGCAACGTGAAATCGGTCGTCACGCCCTGCTGCGTGATCTGCTCCTGGATCGCGGACACGCCCACGCTGCCGGTCCACCGCGGCGTGAGCTTGCGGCTGAGGGTCGCGCCCGCGAGCACCGCGGTCTGGTCGTAGGCGTCGAGGCTCTGCTTGAGCGCGCCGAGCTTCAACTCGAGCGACTGATCCCGCCGCCCGAAGTCGGGCTTGACGAATTGCCCGCTCAGGTTGTAGCCGACGTCCGTCGCCGCCGTGCCGCCGATGTTGATCACCGAAGCGGAGAAATTGAGCTGCTCGGCGTTTCCGAACAGGTTGCGGTGCGACCAGCTCGCACCGACGCTTGCGCCGAGGTCGGTGGAATACGCGGCCGAGAGCCCGAGGACGCGGCGCGGCCGCTCCTGCACGTCGAAGCCGAGGGGAAGACGACCCGACGCATCGAGCTGCTCGCCCGGCCGCGCGGTCACGCCGGAGAACACGCCCACCGCGAGCAGGTCCTGCCGCGCCCGCTCGATGCGGCTCGGGCTGAACAGGTCGCCGGAGCGCACCAGCAGCCGCTGGCGCACGAACGCTTCGTTGACGGCTTGCAATCCGACGATGCGAATCTCGCCGAGCTCCACGCGCGGTCCCGCGTCGACCTCGAAGCCCAGGTCGAGTACCTGCCGCGCCGGATCTTCGTGCGCGACGGGCGACTCCACGCGCGCGAGCGCATGGCCCGCCTCTCGCAGCGCGTCGAGCAGCCGGTCGCGGCCGGCCAGGATGTCCGCAGCCACCGCCGGCGCGCCGGGCGCAATGCCGAGCCGCTCGCGCATGCCTTCCGGCACATCGCCTTCGAGCTTTACTTCTCCTACGCGGTATAGCGGCCCGAGCTCGGCCGTGACCGCGAGGACGGGTTTCGATCCGCTCGGCAGCCCGGCGATGCGATCGGGCAAGGCGGGATCGTCGAGCGGGCGCTCGTCGATCGTGATGCCGATACGGCCCTGGTAATAGCCGAAGCTCTGCAGCACCGTCTGCAGCCGCGCCACATCGGCCTGGGCCCGCATGACCAGCGCCAACGGGTCCACCGCTCCCTTCTGGCGCAGCGTTTCCAGTTGAGAGGCCGCGCGCAGCGCCGCATCCAGCGCCGCGTTGCCGGTCTTCGGAAACTTGACCTGATAGGACCGCTCTTCCTCAGCCGCGGCCGCTCGAAGCGCTGTGTAGAGTGCGATGAGCACGAGGACAAGAAGGCAATGACGCACAACAGGCTCGCAGTGCTCGTAGCAAACCGCGGGCCCGCATTCATGGGCCGTTCGATCTATGCGGCGGGCACCAGCAGCGCCACGGGAAAGCGGCCGAGAAGCCGAGCGAGCGGAGCTGTGGCCTCGAGAACCTGCTGTTCGGCGGTCAGCACGTTGACAAACCCGCCCCTCAGCTCCTTCGGCAGCGAAAGGCAGGCGCCGCCCCATACGCGCTCGCCGATCGGTGCGGCGTCCTGCGCGTCGATGAGCCGAACAAAGAGCCGCGGCGCGACCGCAATCACCGTGTCGCCGTTGCGTCTGAGCGCGAAGGCGACGATGTTGTCCTCGCGCCCGGAGTCGGCGTGGAGCGGCACGTATTGGCCACCGTTGAACAGGCCCGGATGCGCCCGCCGCACCGCGAGGCCCTTGCGGATGATGTGCAGCTTCGCTCTGCCGTCGTCGAGGTGCTCCAACAACCGGGCGGGCTCACTTTCCCCTTCCTGGAGCAGCTTGCTTCTTTCCACGTAGTCGACCGGCCTGCGGTTGTCGGGATCGACGAGGCTGAAGTCGAACAGCTCGGTTCCCTGGTAGTAGTCGGGCACCCCCGGGGACGCCACCTTGAGGAGCGCCTGCGAGAGCGATACCAGCATGCCCAGCCGCGCGATGCGCGGCACCGCGTCGTTCACTTCCTTCACGAACGCCGGGCTTTCGAGCGACTGGACCACGAAGCGCTCGAGCGCCGCTTCGTATTCGGTGTCGGGGTTGATCCAGCTCGTGCGCAGCTTCGCCTCGCGCACTGCCTTCAGCATGTAAGCCTTTAGTCTTTCCCTCAAGACGGGAAGCTGAGGCGCGTCCGGCTTGGTGTGGGGCCAAATCCCGATCAGCGCCTGGTAGAAGTGGTACTCGTCGGCGCGCGAGGGCAGGCTCTCGCCGGACGCGTCGGTGCGGCGGCTGCGGTTCGCGAGGTGCCAGCGGCGCAGGAGAAGGAGCCACGCCGAGCTCACCTCGGAGAGCACGCCCAGGCGCGCGCGCACGTCCTCCGAGCGCTTGGTGTCGTGCGTGGAGCTGGCGAGCATTGTGAAGGGCCAGTGCTTGGCGCGATCCTCGCTCGCCGCGTGGAAGGCCTTCAGCGAGAACCCGAAGTTGCGCGGGTCATTGCCGACTTCGTTCAGCGCGATCAGCCTGTGGTAGCGGTAGAACGCCGTGTCCTCGACGCCTTTCGCCACCACCGGCGCGGTGAGCTGCTGGAAGCGCATCGCGAACTCCAGCATCTGCCGGCGACGCGCGCCGCCCGCGGGCGCGGCGTCGAGCGTCAGCACGCTCTTCACGAAATCGAACACGCTCGGATCGGCGACGCGGCTCGCGCGGCGCGCCGCCTTCACCGCCCAGTCGATGTAGCGCCGGTCGGCGTCGGAGACGCCGCGCGCGCTGACGTAGGTCCGGTACACCGGAAAGAGCGCCGCGATCTCCGCGAGCGCCCTGCGCAGGCCGCTGTCGGTGTAGTCGCGCGTACGGCGATTGCCCGAGGCGATCCGCGCGAGCCGCTGCGCCAGGCCGGCGAGCTCGGCGGCGAGCGTGGTGCTCATGATGAGGAACCGGCTGGAGCGCGAAATCTCGTCGAAGGACGCGCGCTCGCCGGTGAAGCGCTGGTAGATGCGCTCGAAACGCTCGCCGGCCGACGGGTCGATGAACACGCCCGTCAGGAGGTTGGCGTAGCGGTAGCCGGTGGTGCCGTGCACTTTCCAATGCGCCGGCAGCGCCTCGTAGCTGGCGAGGATCTTCTCCACAACGATCCAGGGCCGCTCGCCGAGGCCCTGCAGCCGCTCGAAATACTGCTCGGGATCGGACAGGCCGTCGGGATGGTCGATGCGCAGTCCGTCGACGCCGGGCTCGGCGGCGAGCCTGCGGAGGAGCGAATGCGTAGCGTCGAACACCGCCTTGTCCTCGGTGCGCAGCGCCGCGAGATCGGCGATCTCGAAGAAGCGCCGGTAGTTGATCTCGTCGGAGGCGACGCGCCAGAACGCGAGCCGGTAATGCTGCTTCTCGAGCAGGCGGTGCAGCGCGAGCGGATCCTTCGCGTCCTTCGCCGGCTTCAGGTTACGGGCGCTCTTCGGGCTGAGAGGAAAGCTCTGGTCGAAATACGCTATGCGCCAGGCTCCCTTTCGCGCGCGGGCGAGCTTGATCTCGCCTTCTTCCAGCGCCTCGCCGTAGTGCCTGCCGAGGACCGGCAGCAGCAGCCGGCCGCCGCCGCGCTGCCAGTCGATGTCGAAGAATTTGGCGTACGGGGAGGCGCGGCCCTTTTCGAGGACGTCCTGCCACCAGGGGTTGTCGCCCTGCAGCACGCCCATGTGGTTCGGAACGATGTCCATCACGAGGCCCATGCCGTGGCGGCGCAGCGCGTCGAGCAGCCTCTTCAGGTCCGCTTCGGTGCCGATCTCCGGATTGAGCCTGCCGTGATCGACCACGTCGTAGCCGTGCGTGCTGCCCGGACGCGCCTTGAGGAACGGCGACGCGTAGACGTGGCTCGCGCCGAGCCGCGCGAGGTAGGGCACCAGGGCCGTCGCATCCGCGAGCCGGAACCCCTTGTGGAGCTGCAGGCGGTAGGTCGCGACCGGGATGCGCCTCGGAGCGAACCCCGAGCTCCCCGAGGCCCCCGAACCCTCCCTGGTCAGCGCTCGTTCCGCCAGGGTGGCGGCAAGCCGCTGGACTCGCGGGTCGGATTTCCAGCGCTCCAGGCTCACCGGCAGCTTGCGGCGCCAGTTGGGGTGCTGATCGACCGTGCCGGGAAGATTGGCCTGCTCGACGAGCTCGAACACGTCCTCGGGCTGCACCATCAGCAGCTTGGACGGCGTGCGCGCCAGGAAGGCGTGCGCCCCGGCCGCCGACGCGTCGAAGCCCTGGCGCTCGAGCGCGCGCTTGAGCTTCTCCTTCTCCGCCTCGCGCTGCTCGCGCTCCTTTTTCGGGTCGACGGTGAGGCCGAACTGCTCGCGCAGGCCGAGGTCGTGTCCGGCCCAGAAGCCGCGCCAGGTCGGCAGGTCGTGCGTGCTGACGCAGGTCAGCGCTTCGCGCGGATACGCCTCGGGCGGAGAAAATTCGCCGTCGGCGCCCTTCTCGAAGAAGAGCGGGCGGTACGAGAGCACGCCCGCGTCGTTGAGCGCCTGGCGCAGCTCGCCGGTGACCGTCCCGAGGTCCTCGCCGATCACCATGCAGCGGTTGCGGCGGCTCTCCTGCGCCAGGAGTCCGAGAAGATCCTCGAGCGGATAGTGGACGTAGCCGCCGCGGTCGGCCTTGTTGCCCGCTGGAATCCAGTACAGGCGCGCGAGCGCCATCACGTGGTCGAGGCGCAGCGCCCCGCCTTGCGGCATGTTGGCGCGCAGGAGCTCGACGAACGGACGGTAGCCCGCGGCGCGCAGCGCGCGCGGCGAATACGGCGGCAGGCCCCAGTCCTGTCCGCGCGGATTGAACTCGTCGGGCGGGGCGCCGATCGACGCCCCGGTGGCGTATGCGGCGCGGTCCGACCACACCTCGGCGCCGCCGCGATCGGCGCCGAGCGCGAGATCGAAATAGAGGCCGACCGGCATGGCGAGCTCCTGCGCGCGCCGCTGCGCAAGGTCGAGCTGCTGCCGGGCGTTCCATTGGAGGTAGGCGTGGAACTCCACGCGCTCTTTCTTTTTTCCCTCGAACTTCTTTACTGCGGGTGAGGAGGGATCCTGAAATTCCCTCGGCCAGCTCTGCCAGCCGCCGTTCCCGAGCTCCTCGCGCAGCGCCTCGTAGAGTGCATGGTCGCGCAGCTCGGTCGAGCTCTTCGCCTGCCATTCGGCGAAGCGGCGGCGGCGCGCGCGGTCCTTGCGAAAGCACCCGTACAGGAGCTCCAGCACCTCGTGCTTGGCGGCGCGCACACCGTCGTAGTCGATGAGCTCGGCCTTTCTCAGCTGGAGCAGGCGCGCCAGAAAGGCGCGCGACTGGGTAAGCCGCTGCGCCCCGCGGCACTGGGCGAACTCGGGAATCGCCTCGATATCGAGGTAGACCGTGTTGAGCGCGTGACGGCTCGACGGGCTGTAGGGGCTCACGTAGGCGGCGTGCAGGGGGTTCACGCCGACCACGCCTGCGCCGAGGCTCGCCGCAAGCTCGACCAGCGCCCGCAGGTCGCCGAAATCCCCGACGCCCCAGTTGCGCTGCGAGCGCACGCCGTAAAGCTGGACCATGAAACCCCAGGTGCGGCCGCCTTTCGCGAGAAGCTCGGGCTGATGGCACGCGCCCTTCTCGATCGCCACTTTCTTTGGCGAGCGCCGCGGCCCGAGCGCCTCCTCGAGCGCGCGGCGCGTCTCCGGCTCCAGCTTGTGTTCGCGCTGCCAGACGTCGAGGTAGCTCGGCGCGATCTCGCTCAACCGATCCACCAGCCGGCGCTCCAGGGGTCGAGGCGGCGGCCGTTGCCGTTCCCCCAGAGCAGGCGACCGCCCACCGGCGAATCGGCCGCGATCGCCGCGTCCGCAAAATTCGCCCTCAGGACGAGCCCGTCCCAGGCGACCTCGAAGGCACGCTCGCCGAGCATGCGGTAGCGGCCGGGGCCGAACCTGCGCGGCGCGATCTCGACGCGCCGCAGCTCGAGAAGCTGGCTGTAGTGCGCGAGCCAGGCGCGGCCCTGCGTGCCGCGCGCGTCCTTCCAGCGCAGCACGCAGCGCTTGAAGCTCTGCTCGGAGAGCGGGTCGGGAATGCGCGCGCGCGCCTTCGCATCCGCGAACGCGGCGAAGCGCGCGAATTCCTCGCGCCGGCCGTTGCGCACCGCCTCGCCGAGATCGCCGTCGAAATCGCAGAAGAAGAGGAACGGCTGGTGACAGGCCCATTCCTCGCCCATGAAGATGAGCGGCGGCGAAGGCGCGAGCAGGAGGATCGACGAGAGCAGCTTCAGCTTGCCTTCGTCGGCGAGCGAGGCGAGGCGCTCGCCGTGCGCACGGTTGCCGACCTGGTCGTGGTTCTGCAGGAAGTCGACGAAGCAGCGCGGCGGCAGGTGCGCGCTCGGTTCGCCGCGCGGCGCGTTGCTGAAGGTCGAGACCTCGCCCTGGTAGGCGAAGCCCTCGGCGAGCGAGCGCGCGAGGTGCCGCGCGGGCGCCTCGGCGTACGCGGCGTAGTAGCCGTCGGATTCGCCGGTCGCGAGCACGTGGCAGGCGTGGTGCCAGTCGTCGTTCCATTGCGCGTCGTAGCGGCCGGCGGCGAGAAAGCGCGCCTGGTTGGCGTCGTTCTCGAGCACGAGGTGCACGTGCCGGTCGGGATCGCGCGCGTGCACGGCCGCCGCGATGTCCTCGAGGACGTGGCGCGGCGATTCGTCGACGATGGCGTGCACCGCGTCGAAGCGCAGGCCGTCGAAGCGATACTCCTCCAGCCAGTAGAGCGCGTTGTGGATGAAGTACTCGCGCACCGTGCCGACGGAGAAGTCGATCGCGGCGCCCCACGGCGTCTGGTGCTTCGCGGTGAAGAACTGCGGCGCATACAGGCCAAGATAGTTGCCCTTCGGCCCGAAGTGGTTGTAGACCACGTCGAGGAACACCATCAGGCCGGCCTGGTGTGCCGCCTGCACCAGCGCCTTCAGCTCCTCGGGCCGCCCGTAGGCCGAATCCGGCGCATAAGGCAGCACTCCGTCGTAGCCCCAGTTGCGCCGGCCGGCAAAGTCCGCAAGCGGCATGAGCTCGATCGCGGTGACGCCGAGGTCCCTGAGGTAGTGGAGCTTCGAGCTCACGCCTGCGTAGGTGCCGTGCGAGGTGAAGGTCCCGACGTGCAGCTCGTAGATCACCGCCTCGGCCCACGGCCGTCCGCGCCAGCCCTCGTCCTGCCACGCGAACGCGAGCGGGTCGATCACCTCGCTCGGCCCGTCGACGTCGCGCGGCTGGAAGCGCGATGCGGGATCGGGCACGTCGTGTCTTCCGTCGATGCGATAGCGGTACAGAGCGCCGGGCCGTGCTTTTTCCACCAGCTCATGCCAACCCGCGCCGACCTGCATCATCGGCTTTGCCTGATTTCCCAGGACAAGAAGAACCTCCTGCGCGCCCGGCGCCCACAGCCGGAAGCGCACGCCGCCGTCGCCGAGCACCTCGGCGCCGAACGGCATGACGTGTCTTCTCAGCGCCGCCTGCGCGGCCACCAGCGTTCCAGCAGCTCCGCCGCCCATTCCTTTCCTCCGAGACCGAATGCGAGCGCCAGGGCGAACACCAGCCCGGCGAGGATGATGAGGAAGCTCTGGCGCACGATGTCGCCGCCGATGTTGACCTGGTCGAGCGCGATCAGGACGACGAAGGTGACGATGGCGTACTGCGCGAGCCGCCCGAGCAGCTCCGCGTCCTGGAGATGGACGTTGCGGCAGTAGGCGGTGATCGCGTTGGCGATGAAGCGCGCGAAATAGGCGCCGAAGGCGAGCACCAGCAGCGCCACCAGCACCCTCGGCACGAAGAGAATCACGCGTCCCAGCACGTCGGTGACATAGACCAGGCCGAGGCTGTTGAAGCCCACCACCAGTGCGCCGAGGATCACCAGCCAGTACACCACCAGCGCGATGATGTCGGCGGTGTCGAGGCCGATGCCGCCGTCGCGCAGGAAGCCGTCGAGGCCGGCGCGCTGGGTCAGGACCTGGAAGTTGATCGCGCGCAGGCCCTTGGCGATGGCGAAGCGCGCCGCCTTCGCGAGCAGCCATCCAACCAGGATGACGACCAGGGCGAGAATGAGGCGCGGCACGAAATCGGCCGCCTGGACGAGAAACGCGCGCAGGGGCGCGATCAGGAGATCGAAGTCGAGTTCGAGCCGGTTCATGGCTTTTTCTCCAGCATGGCGAGGAGGCCCGCGAGCGGCACCTGGACCCAGTCGGGCCGGTTGCCGAGCTCGTAGCGCAGCTCATAGAGCACCTTCTCGAGCTCGAAAAGCCGCATCAGCCCGCCGACATCCTCGAACGCCTCGAAAAGGCCGGCGCCGTTCGCGGCCGCGGCGTAGGCATCGAGGAACGCCCGGCGCGTTTCGCGCTCCCAGCCGTCGAGGTCGTTCCCCCTGGTGGCGCTGCGTTTCGCGTAGCTGAAGGAGCGCAGCATTCCGGCGACGTCGCGCAGCGGCGAGAGCTTGCGCCGGCTTTCGGCGAGCGGCCGCGACGGCTCGCCCTCGAAGTCGATGATGTACCAGTCGTTGTTGGCCAGCAGGACCTGGCCGAGGTGGTAGTCGCCGTGATGGCGGATCTTGAGCGCGCGACCCTTCGGCGCGGCGCAGGCGTCGATGAGCGCCAACACCTCTGTTTTTCGTTCTTGAAGCTCGGGATTCTTGACCATTGCCAAAGTCTGCGTGGCTTCCTCCTTCACCCGCGACTTCCACGCTTCGACGTCGGCGCTCGTCAGCGGTTCGGGCGTGAAGGCCGGGTTGCGCGAGGGCGTGGCGAGCGCGCGGTGGAGCTCGGCGGTCCGCGTGGCGAGGGTCTGGATGAGCAGGAGATAGGACGCGTGGCTCGCTTCCGGCGCGCCGCGCTGCGTCTCGAGCCAGCGGCGCAGGTATTCCTGCGTATAGCTCCAGCCGTCGCCCTGGTTCGGCACGTAGGCCTGAAGGAGCGCGAGCGTCACGGGCTCCTTACCCTCCGACAGGTATTCGACCGCGCCCGCCACCGGCACGCAGTTCCCGAACTCCGCCGTTTCGGTGAGGAAGCGGCCGACCTCGAGCTCGGGGTTCACCCCGGGACGGAGGTTCCGATAGCACTTGAGGAACAGGCGCTCCGACAGCGTGACCGAAGTGTTGGTCGATTGCGCCTGCAGCGGCCCCACGGCGAGCGTGGCGAGATCCTCGCCCGCGATGCGGCGGAAGACCTCGGTCGGCGCGAAGCGGATCGAGCCCTGGCCGGCCGCGAGGCTGCGGCTTTCGCCGATCGCCTTGACCACGTTGCGGCAGAAACCCTCGTCGGCCATGGCGTCGCCGACCACGCCGACGTTCGCCTGCTGCCGCACGCGCACGATCGTCGATTGCGCGAGCTGGCGCACGTGCTCCTCGTCCTCCTCCCAGGCGAGCGCCAGCGGCAGGAAATAGCTCGCCTTGCCCACGTCGAGAATCGTCAGCAGCCAGCTGATCCCGCCGCCGCTCATGTTCCCGTGCATGTTCCCCACTTCCCATACAGCGTGGTCCTGCAGGCGCACTTCGCGGATGAGCTCGCCCTTCGAGGCGTACCAGCGCTGCGCCTGGATGTACCGCGGCAGCACCTCCTCTTCCAGGCGCTTGCGCAGCTGCTCCGCCATGCGGATGCGCCAGGGCACCACCCGGTCGCTGAAGAACGAGACCCAGCCGTCGAACAGCACCAGGATCGGAAGCTCGTCGGGAACGATCATCTGCGTGTGCCACGACGGCCCCTCCGCGTCCGAGGCGAGGCGGAACCAGTAGAAGGCGTGCGCCGGCAGCGTGAGGAGGTACGGCAGGTCGCCGATCGGCGGGAACGGGGTGCGGCCAAGGAGCTCCACCGGAACGCGGCCCTTGAAGCGCCGCAGGTCGAGCTCGACCGGCTGCGCCGAGCGCGCGAGATTCGCGACGCACAGCACCGCCTCGTCGGCGTATTCGCGCAGGTACGCGAGGACCTTGCGATTGCCGGGATTCAGGAACGCGAGCCGGCCGCGGCCGAAGGCGCGGCTCTCGCGCCGGATCCTGAGCATCCTCTTGGTCCAGTTGAGGAGCGACCCCGGGTCTCGCTCCTGCGCCTCGACGTTCACCGCCTGGTAGCCGTAGACCGGGTCCATGATCGGCGGCAGGTAGAGCCGCTGCGGGTCGGCGCGCGAGAAGCCGGCGTTGCGGTCGGGGCTCCATTGCATCGGCGTCCTCACGCCGTTGCGGTCGCCGAGATAGATATTGTCCCCCATGCCGATCTCGTCGCCGTAGTACACGATCGGCGAGCCCGGCATCGAGAACAGCAGGCTCTTCATCAGCTTGACGCGCTCGGGGTCGTTCTCCATCAGCGGCGCGAGGCGCCGGCGGATGCCGAGGTTGATGCGCGCCTGCAGGTCGGCGGCGTACATGCGGTACATGTAGTCGCGCTCGCGGCTCGTCACCATCTCGAGCGTGAGCTCGTCGTGGTTGCGCAGAAAAATTGCCCATTGGCACAGGTCGGGGATATCGGGCGTCTGCGCCATGAT